>Ga0209935_1002894_pt1 | contig 19284 bp, 37 predicted proteins | sample ThiBio_1000_plan_2_FD_183958 | JGI IMG/M metagenome (GOLD analysis project Ga0209935, IMG submission 183958) | Wastewater bioreactor microbial communities from Cape Town, South Africa - Thiocy_cont_1000_plan (SPAdes) | ecosystem: Engineered > Bioreactor > Thiocyanate-remediating >... | reverse complement strand
ATAGATAGATAGATAGATAGATAGATAGATAGATAGATAGATAGATAGATAGATAGATAGATAGATAGATAGATAGATAGATAGATAGATCACGATAGATCACGATAGATAGATAGATAGATAGATCACGATAGATCACGATAGATCACGATAGATCACGATAGATCACGATAGATAGATAGATAGATAGATAGTAAGCGTCGCACCATATCGAAGACATTGGATAGAAGCCGTGGCGTCGGACGACCTTCCACTCGGAGTAGTAAGTCGATGATCTTCTCATCAGACGCCATGGCGTGTGTACGTGATGTCGAAGGTAGCTGTTGAAGAGCGAGAGTGATAGAGCGGTATCGATTTCGAGCGTTGGAGGTACGAGATATCTATCGCATGGGTCATGTGTGAAGGTGCATAGAACGACGTCGACTGCTCGAACAACCAAATCGAATCGAAAATCGATCAAGGTACGGTATCGTGGCTTCTGGTATACCAGAGGCGATATGGCGATTTGTGCTACGGACAATGATGAAAGAGGATCGCGTGGCAGATGGAGGACTCTGAGAGAGAGAGATGGGCGAGCGAGAGAGCGAGTGAGCAAATGATGATGCGATGAGAAAGAAGCGAGTTTGCTTGATTGGAGAGTCTCGTGGGTTGAGAGGCTTGGTATCATAGTTTACTGCGTAATCAACAACATGTTGGTACATCAAGGAGTGGCAGGGAGTGGCAGGAGATTAGAAGCGTGAGAGTGAGTGAGTGAGGGAGATGATGGCATTTGAATAACAAGTCAGTAGATAGATAGAGAGCGATAGAGATAGATAGATATCGTTCGTGATGATTCGAAGGATTGGCTCGAAGGATTGCGCAAACTTATGTGCTTGGCTGTAGTGTGGATTTCGGAGGTGCCGCCGATGCTAAGGAAGCATCTCCTGCGGCGCCAGTGGCAACCGTCGTTGGTAGTGTCGATTCAGGCGATGGCGACGGTAATGGCGCGACGGCTGAATCATCGCCGTTGGCCGACAACAACGACGGTATCGGCACGGTCGACGGCGCCTTGAGCTCCTCGTTCGGGTCGGTGATGAGCTTGGCGACGTTGCCGATGCCCTTGGTCTTGCCCTCGCGAAAGATGAGGCGATCACCGACGTTGATGAACTCGGGTCGGTACTTGAAGCGGAAGCGCACCGAGCCGCGCGCGCCTGCACGGAGCACACCGGCCATGCCGACGATCTGAGCAGTTTGCCGTGTACAACCACAATGAATCACGGCCTCTGTGCGCGACAATGGCTCGTGCCACGTTAGATTATTGGATCTCGTTGCCTATGGTGCGTACACGTTGGTAGGCCGCCGCTGCACAGTACGTACCGTAGTTACAGCTGATCGTGGTGGAGTGAGTTATTACAAAGATGTCGGCGTTGAACTCCCAGACGGCGATCGGGTTCAGGGCCTTGTCGACCATCACTTGGCCCTTGCGCGTTTGCGTGCGCTTGATCTTTTTCAGGGCCAATGATACCGATTGGCCAGCTGTTGTAGTGCAAGCGACGAGCAGTCATTAGCATACCAGAACGAGCGAGATCACTCACAGAGATAGAGAGAGAGAGAGAGAGAGAGAGAGAGAGGCTCTCTTGCTCGTACCTTTGGCCATCTTGACTGGCAGGCGATTGGTGTGGATGCCTTTGATACAAGCTGGTATGAATTTGCCAGCGCTATCGGGACCGAGTAATAGCGTCTGGTTCATGGTGACGACGCCACGAATCAAGGTTCCCGACACGACAGTTCCGACGCCCGGTACGAGGAAGGTGTTGTCGATGTGGAACTCGGTGGGTTCGCGCATCAATGCCTCCCAGTCTTTTCGAGCCGATAGCAGATTGAGGAAGGTCCGTAGATGTTGTAGACTCTCACCGGTAACGTTGGATACGAGGAAAATTGGGGCAATCCTATTGGCAGCACACAAGCAAGCAAACCAACAAGTGAAGAGTTAGCGGCGCAAGCACGTGGGCGTATGCGTGGGGTTGTAATTCGATACCGTTCGGAAGCAATATTACGGGCAGCTAATAGTACATCATCTTCGCTCTTGATGACGAAGGGCAACTTCTTGGAGCCCGGCGCCTTGAGCATCTTGAACAAGATCTTGAGCGTGTTCTCGAGTACATTTGGTGGCGCAATATCGATCTTGGTCACGACGATGAAGGCAGGCACCTAGGACGACGGGCGAACGACGAGTGAGCAGTCGATTCAACGCACGTCTGCTTGTGTGGGTCGGGTTGGTGAGTTGTACCTTGAGAGCTAGCGTCAAGTGAAAGTGCTCCTTGGTCATTCCGACGACACCCATGTTGGCACCGACGAGCAACATGCAGTAGTCGGGAAAGTTGCCCGTGAGACCAAAGACCGTGGTCTTGAGGTACTTTTCATGTCCAGCGAGATCCATGAACATGACGACCTTGGAGGCTTGTTCGCAGATCTCGCTCCAAGTCGGCGCACGAATCGATGAATAGTTGACAATCTCTCCGTGACTGTCCCAACACACAAGGCAGAAGGAATCAGCCAACGTCGACGTCGCGCTCGAGGGTGTTTGCTAACGACAGCAGAGTACATACGTATCAAAACCGAGAATCTCACGCCCGATATCCGAGGTACGACCCGACTCGACCTCGTGCTTGTGGCGGAAGATGTTCAAGCGCGCCTTGCCACGACCATTGTCGAGAACGCCTTTCGAAAGAACACCGAGTAATGTGCTCTTGCCGCTATCGACATTGCCGACCACTGCGACGCGTAACTCGAAGAACAACTCGCCTTCGGCCAACTTGCGCACAAGCACCTCAGCGACCTTGGTTCTACACATCAAATGTGAATGTGAGTGCGAGTGTGTGCGTTTTCTCTCACGTCATCACTGATGGTGTGTCGTGCGAATGAATGCATGGCAATCGTACCCTGGAATGGTACCATCGCGAATTCGTAATGTGCTTGTTCCAGCACCGAGTTGGCGAGCCATGGTATCGAGGATTTTCATCGACTACACGAGAGAGAGAGAGAGAGAGATCGAGAGATGACCGTAGCCAGTCGGATCATGATGATCAGCATCTAGCAAATCGAGAAACTCGCTCATCGCGAGCACGTGCATCGAGGGTGCGCGTGCCCGTCGTTAGAATGCTGGGCGTCGTACAGTTTCGAGCTCTTGGTCCGATACACCGCAAGGATTACCATCGTCCTCGATGCCCAACTCGTAGATCGCCTCTCCGTGGCCTTCAGCGAGACGGTATTGCAGTTGAGAGATCAACTGCTCGAAGCGATCGTCGCTGCAAGGCGCTAGTTTCAGCTGTTGTAGAGCAGGTTCCAGCATCAATACAAATACACGGTTCTGCTATGAGCAAGAGAGAGAGAGAGAGAGAGAGCACATGAATCGAAGCAATCGACAGACCTTGTACTCGGTGTTGCCGGTCTCGACCTCGGGCGAGAGAGGTTGGAAGGGCTCGGGCTTGTAGTGCAGCTGCAACTCCCTCGGATACGAGAAGGCCTGATCCTTGGCGGTGCTCTCGTGCACCTCCTTGATGGCCTGCTCGACTCGAGGAGGATTGGTGTATTGCGGACGCTCTCCGTTGAGGTTGCTCGACGACGAGGAAGAGGACGAGGTGGCAGTCGCGTTGCCTCCATTGAGAGAGCTCGAGCTCGACGGATTGTCTCCCTTGGTGCGTCGGTTGTTGCGACTTGAAGGGCTCATGATGTTGCCATTGTTGTTGCTAGGTGAGCCTTTGGTAGAGAGGGAGTTTGAGGATGGTGTGTGATGGATGCCATTGGTTTGATTGGTCGCCAACAACGTCGATGATGATGATGACGTCGATGTAGATGCTGCAGTATCATTGCTCGATCGTGATCCAGACCGTGTAGGCTTCGCCGTAGCAGCAGCAGCAGCAGCACCAGCAGCATTATTAGCGGACGAATTCGATCCATCCACAAGTTGCTTCGAGCGAGATCCTCGACGGCCATGCTTGGAGCCCGAGCCATGCTTCTCGGTGCTCGAGGTATTCGCAGCGTTGGCGACGTTGGCGTTGGTGTTGCGATGGATGACGCGCATGATGAACACCGAGATGACCACCGCGGTACCGACCAACAAGGCCGCGACGGCGAGGATCAATGGATCTTGATAGATCGTGGCAGCGGCTTGTAGTAGAGCCGAGCCGAGATCGCCGGCCATGATGTGTAACGTCGAGAGAGATGGAGATAGAGAGAGAACGATAGAGATTGTGATGCTAACTAGTTGGAACGATAGATAAACCTTGTGATTGCTAGATAGATCGAGATATCGATCGTATCATTTCACTATCAAGGAGAGTGATAGAGAGACGGATGGATGGTTGGTTGAGAGCTCGAGGCCGAGAGCTCCTTGATAGAGAGAGTGAGAGTGAGAGAGAGAGATATTATCGACGATGGAGAGCGCGTGCGTGGATGGATGGATGGATGCCTGTCACTCTACGACTAATGCACGAGTAGATACTGCCACTCAACAAGTACGATAATCAACTAGACTCAGATACGATCGTAAGAGCGAGAGAGGCGCGCTCCAATATATCAAGAGTTCGAGGGAGATCGATGTGATCGATGTGATCGAGACGCGGCAGCGAAGCAACAAACACAAGATCCCTGAGGAAAACTGCCTATGTAGATCGAGTTTTCAGTTCTTGAGGAGAGTACCGGGAGGCCTCAAGAACCAGGCCTACTTCCACTGATTTTGAGTAGTTTGGTTGTGCGCATAGGGTGTTCCAGAGATTTTCTCGTTGCTTGTGGGTTTATCTGGTGGTCCGGTTGGATTTGCGTGCGCCACTGAGAGCTGATTGCGTGGAGAGGATTGGCGGCGAGAGTAACGAGTGGCACAGGAGAGGAGCATAGATATCCGCAAGTCGTTTGATTGATTGGGAGTGTGCACTGAGTATGAATTGAGCGGATATTTGACATCCGGAAGCGCTCGACTCGAATCCACCACTACGAGATTTGATTCGTTAGTTAGGGTTGGGCAATTCTCCCTGGTTGAATCAATGAATGAGTTTACTTACTGTCGATCGATGGGTTCTCTTGAGAGAGAGGTGCCTTATGTAGACCGTACAACTGGTTCACACTCTCTCCTTAAAGTAGCTGCCGGCATACTTGGGGTTGGCGACATTGAGCACATTGTGCCTTGAACTGTGTCGATGGCAGACGTTGGTTGTCCAAGTGTCGCACCACCACGTTGGCCAAGGCGTCGATGGCTGCCTCGTCGCTGTTCAACGACTCGCTTCGAATGAAGTTGGTGACGCCGGCCTCCTTCGCCACCTGCGCAAAGCCGATGTCGATCTCGTGCAACGTCTCGATGTGGTCGGTCGTGAATGCGATCGGTACGACGATCATGTTCTTGCAACCTCGCTTGCCCAGCGATTCGATGGCCTGCGCAGTTGATGTCATGACGGCACGTGAGCTGACGCTAGTACTAGTGATGGTGATGGTTGCAACCAATGGGAGATTGTGTGTACCAGATCGGTTCGAGGACCCAACCATGGCACACGACCCACTTGCGACTGGTAGCACAAGTAGTACTTGTTGGCCGTGGTACCGAGGCGCGCTGCCAGTCGATGCATGACGAGGTTGACCGTTGCTGCGACCTCGGCCGGGTACTGATCGCCTCGCTCGACGGCCTTGATCGGCAGCGAATGCGCGCTGAACACCAACACCGCCTCGCGACGATCGGCATCGGTCGGTAGCTTGCGCAGCGCCTCGACGATTCGCTTGACGACCGCGTCGATGAAGGCCGCATTGTCGAACCATCGGTCGATGATGCTCCATCGAAAGTGCGAGCTCAGCTGCAGGCGCTCGGCGACGCGCCACCATTCGTTCAGGCTCGAGCCCATGGTAGCACACGACCATTGTGGATACTGCGAGAAGAGCACCACGTCGCGCACGCCGTCTCGCTTCATATCGAGCAACGCCTGCTCGCTCGACGGACCCGAGTAGCGGAAGGCGAGGTAGCCACGATGCGGAGCCGTGCTCGGATGCAGCTCGTCGAGGCGTCGTTCGAGCAGACCCTTCTGCTCCTGCGTCAAGCGCGTGATTGGCGAGCCTCCCCCGATATCGGCGTACAGCTTCTGAACGTGAGGAGTGCGACGACGCGCAATCAACGGCGCCAGGATCGATTGTATCGGCATTTGTATGATGTCGCGATCGGTGAACAAGCTATCGAACCCGAGTGAGTGAGTGAGTGAGTGAGTGAGTGGATAGAACGCGACCTCATCGGCTGTTGGCAACATACTTGTGCAAGAACGGGCCTACATCAGGTTGCGTCGCTGGCCCGCCCATGTTCATCATCACAAACGCAGTTCCAGCGCCAGCAGCGCCACTACCGCCTCCAGCACGCGATGGCTCCTCCGTTGTTGCTGTCGGTGCCGTCGTTGCCACACTCCTTCGAGTACACCCCGCCACTCGCTCAAGCAACCTCACCTGTCTCCCGATGATCAACACTCGCCTCATTCTATCGATATCTACTTGCAACCAAGTGAGCACGCACACGCACACACAGCAAGACCAACAAACAAACGAGAGAGTGAGTGAGAGTGAGTGCTGTTCTCGCTACTCGATGAAGGAAGCACGTGCTGTAGGGGTACGTACCCCGTTTGGTTTACAGCGGAATCCTCCTTGGAGGTTTCTGAGTTGATTGTCGCTTCATCTCTCGCCATCTCTCGCCATCTCTCTCATCAGTTGCTTGGTTGCTCGCTTGCGTTTGTCTTTCTTCTGTGTGCAGCTCTCCTCGTATATCTCTCTTGCGTCGATCATGAAGGTGAATTTGGTGGTGGTGGTGGTTGTGGCGGTGTGGGCGTTGGCGATGATGGCCGTGTGTGTGTCATCGATGAACCCGAACGAGTCGTATCTGCGAGAGACCCGTTCGACCGCGCGTACGCGCTTCGAGTTTGTGCTCACGTTCGCGACCTTCTCGGTCAACGGCGTCAATCATGCCTATGCTCAGTCGCAGAACATGGTATGGAGATATGATACATTGATGAAGAGGAGCGCGTGATTGACTTACCACGCTGCGTCGCAGAGTACGGTCATCTCGAAGGACGGCGTGTCGTTCCATAAGACTGAGGGCTCGCCCATCGTCGGTACGCTCTCTCCAACGCCCCAACCAAACCATACGACGAAAGTGGTCGCTTACATACCGTTCTACACGCTTGTGGTGATTGTAGCGGAGTGGGTCTCGATCCTTACTGACCAACAAGGCAACCAGTGGGCCGAGCAGGGCAACATTACGTTCGGCCAAGGCAACACGCTCTACTTCCAAAGGTCCTCCTTCATGAGCCCGCCAACGAGCTCTCTCTCTCTCTCTCTCTGATGTCCCTCTCGCAATGCCAAATCTGACCCGCGTTTGTGTGATGGTGGTGCTGTGTGGCTGATGCTACAGCAACGGACTCTCGGGCACGCAGTTGGGCTTGTATCCTGACCTCAATTACGGCGCCGTACGTGAGCCCAGACGTTGCTTCTTCTTCCAAACGCGAGTGCCACTAACGTGCGCTGCCAATGGCCACTTGGTCGTGTAGATTACGTACAACATCACTGGTGGCATCGGCACGTTTGCCAACTGCTACGGAATGTTGGTCGACACCTTCATTGCCGACCCGATGGCGTCGCCGAATGCGCCGTTCTTCATCAACGCCTGGGGCATCTTCTTCGTCGACAACTGAAGGCCGCACGGCGCGTCGATAGAGTAAAGAATATCTCTACATTACCACTTGGCTACGCGGCTTTATTCACGGCGTTTATAGTATATACAAGCAGAGTAGCGCATTCAGGTCAACATTGAGAGTGATGACTCTCGCCTCCCATCGACTGCCGTCCATCAACCCAATCCAATCCAAGCCACCAATCAGTCAATCGATCTCGCTGTCTCGATCCCAGACAATCTTGACCAACACGACCAACACGATATCGACAACGACAACGACATCGACATCCGCCTTGCTGCCCTCTCTCCTCGTACCTCCAAGATGCTCTCCATCTCGGCCACGATCTCGCTGAACGACGGTCGAGCATGAGGATCTTCCGCCCATGCTCGTTGCATCAACGCGCTCATCTCTGTGATCGGACACTCCTCCTCGGTTGGAAGCTCTGGTCGAAGACCTCTCGTGCCGACCTCGATCGCGATCTGGAAGCCGAGCATTCCTGGGAACACGTCTCGACGTGTCATCAGCTCCCACATCACGATCCCGAAGCTGCTCGTGTCAATGTCAGACGACACTCAGATCAGAGAGAGGAGCATTGATTGATCGATCAACGAGAGAGAGAATGCCATGCCTGTAGATGTCGGCTTGTTGGCTGTACTTGGAGAATCGAAGAACCTCTGGAGCTGACCACATTGCCGATCCTACATTCGCCGTCATCGTTGCTGTCTGTTGGATCCACTTGCTCGTGCCAAAGTCGCTGTGTTCGTTCCATTCATTCGTCAGAATCAATCATCAGCCATCGAGAGAGAGAGAGAGAGAGAGAGAGAGAGAGATGTGATCGATTGATCGACGAACCTGACTTTGACTGTCATGTCCGACATCACCAACAAGTTCAACGACTGTTTCGATCCCATTCCCATTCCCATTCCAATATCAATGTCAATGTCAATGTCTGTTGATGTTGATCTTTCAGTTGAGAGATATAAGGAAAGAGAGGCACCAGGACCTTGAGATCTCGATGGATGATGATCGGATCTTGGCTGTGGAGGTACTCCATTCCCTGTGTCGATCTCGATGTCAATCACATCGTCCCTCTCAATCATATCGGCGTGCGTCTCTCTCTCTCTCTCAATCCTCGAGATCGTGACTGATTCGAGAGGCAGAGGCACGGACCTTGGCTGCATCGAGACCCATCTTCATTCGGACCTCGAACGGAAGATGCTGGTCGGCATTGTGCAGCAAGTCATACAAGCTGCCTGATCTCCGTCCATGTTCATCCATTCCGATCGGTCATCAATCTGATCCAATGCATCGATCTTGATCTTGATCGCAAGAGATGGAGAGAGAGAGAGAGGTACCGTTTTGAGCATACTCCATCACGAGCATCAAGTCTTGAGTGCCGACTGCTGCTCCATAAAGAGATATCACATGAGGCTGTGTGTGTGCATGCGCGCGCCATTCGATGCCGTTCGGTGTCATTTCCATTCGTGTGTCTCTCACAGAGACAGAGAGAGAGAGAGAGAGAGAGAGAGAAGCGTACATGTCTCAATGTGCTGAGTTCCAAATCGTTGTCGTCATCACCGTCATCATCAAAATCATCATCAAACAATCAGCCTCGATCCAATCATTGTCTCTCAATCAATCATCGGACATTGATCGAGAGAGAGAGAGAGAGAGAGAGAGAGAGAGAGACGCACGCAAGGATCGATGCCTCTCGACAAAACTCTCGCAGCGACTCTGCCGACACCATGCTGTGCATCTTCTTGATCGCTGCCGTCGTTCCCTTCCACTTGCCGATCCACACCTCGCCGAACCCTCCTGTGCCGATCTTGCGAAGGAATCGAACATCTTTCGCATCGATGGCCCAGTTCGATCGAGTTGCTTCTTCAAGGAGCTGTGGTATCTCGACTGCATTCTTGGTGTGCACTGGAAGCAACACGGCGAGCTCTGTGGTTTCACAAAGACCATTGACGACGAATCAACGATTCAAGTCGAGGGCACGTTGGCTTCATGGAGCATCGATGCGAGTGAGATCGAGAGAGAGAGAGAGAGAGAGAGAGAGAGAGAGAGAGAGAGAGAGAGAAGTACCTTCTTGTTCGAGGTGTCCAGCCACCACGAAGCGTCTCCAGAGCTCGTTGGCAACCTGACAAGGGCACACATCAAGCATCAACGAGAGCGAGAGGCATTGTTCAAGTTGGCATCGCCGAACGATTGGGAGGGCAAAGAGCATCTCATGGTCGATGGAACGTACTCCGAGCAATGCCAGAGGAATGAAGATGAAGTAGATACCGGCCTCGGTGTCGAGAGCTCCACCGACAATTCCCTCTCCCGTGCACATAATGATGCAACCGATTCTAGCGACAATCAGCTGCGATGGTGGAGATTGGTGAGATCGCCAGCATGCCCGAATCAATGAGAAGCACCCGAGCGCCAAGACGTACGAGTAGGTTGCGGGCGATCACACCGTACAACACTGACGCCAGGCAGACGGTCACCATTGTCTGGCACAACGAATGAGCCTCACGATGGCCACGAAGCCGGATATATGAAGCTTGCTCGTGATCAAGCGAACGTACCAACGAGAGTGAAGCGGTCACGAGGCCGACTCCCCGTATGATACTATGGGTTGATTGGCTCACAATGAGACCGAGAAGCATCTGATGCATGAAGTATCCGAGCAGCCAGTTTAAGCATCAGGACCATGCTCGAAATGCTCAAGAGCCTTAGATCCAATCGAGACGTACTCCAAGCAGACACCATTCGAGAGTCAACAGAACGCATGCCGGGAATGCGAACCATGGTGGAGCTGGGAGTTCGGTATTCGAGCAGCAGTAGCGCGAGCAGCACGATGATGATGCGGTGGATGATGCGGTGGATGATGCAGAGGAGTCGACCGTGTCAGAGTCGCCCAACCTCGTTGGAGTGTAGTGGCTCACGGGCGCCGCAAAGTGTGGCGATAGGAAGAAGTAGTTGATCACCGAGAAGATCATCTAGACCATACGAGAAGGCCCCGATCGATGTGAGGATCGAGGTTCGCATATACGTGTGTGTCAGAGAGCGAGATCGTGACATCGAATGCAACATCATATCATCATCAAAAGAGAGAGAGAGAGAGATCTCATGATGAGGTTGATGATCTCTCTCTCGATCATTGATGCATTGGATAGCGGTAGATCGAGAGTGGATGCGTACGTAGTAGACCGAGTACGCGATGAGTAGAGTGCCCACGACGATGCCGTTATCGCCGTCATTCGAAACGACCGCCCATGGCCCAATGACACACATCATGGTACCAGCACAGAGCAACTCGCATATGAACCTCTGCCATCGAGGTCGTTGTCAGACGTTGGCGGATTGATGCAATCATCACGCCATGATGATGGCCATGGTTAGGGATGCATATCGTCCAATGCTCCATCACGTTCGATCGACAAATGGATGATTGAATCGATCCATTGCATCATGGAGCGAGAGAGATGGGCGTACAGGTGTGGTCCACCAAGAACCGCATCGTCTTCGAAAGTGAATGATGGTCGTGATCGAGAACAGCTGTCGATATCCATCGATATCCATCGCATACATATCGATGATTGTTCACGCCAAGGCACGATCTATCGTGTTAGATAACCATGGATCTCGTATACTCTCTATCTCTTGTATCTCTTGCTGGAGTGGCGCCAGCTGGCGTTCGTTCGATCATGGATTGCGCGCGCGCGTGAACGAACGAGACATACGAACATGAAGGCCGCGAGTGATACTGCAGTAAGCATCATCGGCTTCTCTGAGCCCTTCGAGCCAGCAACTCCTGCAGCGACTCCCGTGCCGACCACTGCAAACTGTAGAGATTATCGCACACGAATCGCGCAAGTGAGTCGCTCGTTGGTTCGCCAGTCGACGTTCAAAGAGAGGCGACATACAGCAGCGAGCAGGAGATTGCCGCAGAAGGTCAAGAGCGAGATCGCGTGCCATGTGGAGCCCACGTTACTGAGCTCGGCACATAGTGACAACGACGCATTGGATTGTGTCGATGATAGTGGTGATGATGAGTAGGCCCTGCCTCCGCTCGATGGGGACCCTGAGTAAGGCTTCATTGAGAGAGAGAGAGATTGCGTGCGAGCAGCAGCGAGGAATGAGCCGAATGGCCGGGAGTGAGAACTGGAGCGCCGTCACTCCTCAAGTGCCAGTCACGTGTCCAACTGTTGTTGCTTGTATTGCAAGTGCTTGGTGCTTAGTACTTGTGTGTGTGTGTGTGTGTGTGTGTGTGTGTGTGTGTGTGTGTGTGTGTGTGTGTGTGTGTGTGTGTGTGTGTGTGTGTGTGTGTGTGTGTGTGTGTGTGTACGCGGGAGTCGGGCTATCTACCAAATATGCATCCGTATATTCCAAATCTAACTATCAAAGCAAACACATTCAGCGAGACGGTAGCTCAACATTGAGAGTGATGACTCTCGCCTCCCATCGACTGCCGTCCATCAACCCAATCCAATCCAAGCCATCAATCAGTCAATCGATCTCGCTGTCTCGATCCCAAACAATCACGACCGACACGATATCGACATCGAGATCGACATCCGCCTTGCTGCACTCCCTCCTCGTACCTCCAAGATGCTCTCCATCTCGGCCACGATCTCGCTGAACGACGGTCGAGCATGAGGATCTTCCGCCCATGCTCGTTGCATCAACGCGCTCATCTCTGTGATTGGACACTCCTCCTCGGTTGGAAGCTCTGGTCGAAGACCTTTCGTGCCGACCTCGATCGCGATCTGGAAGCCGAGCATTCCTGGGAATACGTCTCGACGTGTCATCAGCTCCCACATCACGATCCCGAAGCTGCTCGTGTCAATGTCAGACGACACTCAGATCAGAGAGAGAGGAACATTGATTGATCGATCAACGAGAGAGAGAATGTCATGCCTGTAGATGTCGGCTTGTTGGCTGTACTTGGAGAATCGAAGAACCTCTGGAGCTGACCACATTGCCGATCCTACATTCGCCGTCATCGTTGCTGTCTGTTGGATCCACTTGCTCGTGCCAAAGTCGCTGTGTTCGTTCCATTCATTCGTCAGAATCAATCATCAGCCATCGAGAGAGAGAGAGAGAGAGAGAGAGAGAGAGATGTGATCGATTGATCGACGAACCTGACTTTGACTGTCATGTCCGACATCACCAACAAGTTCAACGACTGTTTCGATCCCATTCCCATTCCCATTCCAATATCAATGTCAATGTCAATGTCTGTTGATGTTGATCTTTCAGTTGAGAGATATAAGGAAAGAGAGGCACCAGGACCTTGAGATCTCGATGGATGATGATCGGATCTTGGCTGTGGAGGTACTCCATTCCCTGTGTCGATCTCGATGTCAATCACATCGTCCCTCTCAATCATATCGGCGTGCGTCTCTCTCTCTCTCTCAATCCTCGAGATCGTGACTGATTCGAGAGGCAGAGGCACGGACCTTGGCTGCATCGAGACCCATCTTCATTCGGACCTCGAACGGAAGATGCTGGTCGGCATTGTGCAGCAAGTCATACAAGCTGCCTGATCTCCGTCCATGTTCATCCATTCCGATCGGTCATCAATCTGATCCAATGCATCGATCTTGATCTTGATCGCAAGAGATGGAGAGAGAGAGAGAGGTACCGTTTTGAGCATACTCCATCACGAGCATCAAGTCTTGAGTGCCGACTGCTGCTCCATAAAGAGATATCACATGAGGCTGTGTGTGTGCATGCGCGCGCCATTCGATGCCGTTCGGTGTCATTTCCATTCGTGTGTCTCTCACAGAGACAGAGAGAGAGAGAGAGAGAGAGAGAGAAGCGTACATGTCTCAATGTGCTGAGTTCCAAATCGTTGTCGTCATCACCGTCATCATCAAAATCATCATCAAACAATCAGCCTCGATCCAATCATTGTCTCTCAATCAATCATCGGACATTGATCGAGAGAGAGAGAGAGAGAGAGAGAGAGAGAGAGACGCACGCAAGGATCGATGCCTCTCGACAAAACTCTCGCAGCGACTCTGCCGACACCATGCTGTGCATCTTCTTGATCGCTGCCGTCGTTCCCTTCCACTTGCCGATCCACACCTCGCCGAACCCTCCTGTGCCGATCTTGCGAAGGAATCGAACGTCTTTCGCATCGATGGCCCAGTTCGATCGAGTTGCTTCTTCGAGGAGCTGTGGTATCTCGACTGCATTCTTGGCGTGCACTGGAAGCAATACGGCGAGCTCTGTGGTTTCACAAAGACCATTGACGACGAATCAACGATTCAAGACGAGGGCACGTTGGTTTCATGGAGCATCGATGCGAGTGAGATCGAGAGAGAGAGAGAGAGAGAGAGAGAGAAGTACCTTCTTGTTCGAGGTGTCTGCTCGCTATGAGGCGTCTCCAGAGCTCATTCACAAGCTGACAAGGGCACACATCAAGCGTCAAAGAGAGCGAGAGGCATTGTTCAAGTTGGCATCGCCGAACGATTGGGAGGGCAAAGAGCATCTCGTGGTCGATGGAACGTACTCCGAGCAATGCCAGAGGAATGAAAATCACCAGCGAGTACCTCTGACTGAATAGTGCTATGGTAGCAACGATAATGCACAGCACCACACAAAGAAGCCTCGCTGCAACCAGCTGTGTGGATACCAGATTCCTCGAGTGAGGTTGTTGACGTACTACCGACACTAGCTAACGACGTACGAGCAAGTTGTGGGTAGCGAGTCCGGACAAGACCGATGCCAGACAAACGGTTGCCGCAATCTACACGAGTAACGTGACAATCAGTACCATGAGCTACGAGCAATGCATTGAGTGCTAAGGGCGTTGCGTTCGCACGATTGCGCACCCATGATAGTATGGCTACGATCGCGCCGAAGATCATGGTGGTATTATTGCCCGACATTATACATAAACCGCAGGCAGACTATGCAACGAGCATGGTATCGGTATCCTTATCAACATAATCTCGATGTCAAGTGTAGATATGTGTGAGTTGTGGCTGCATCACGTACGACATAGAGGCTCCATTCCAAAGTCAACACGACGAACGCGGGGAATGCGAACCATGGCGGCGGAGGTTGGCGCTGGCCTTGCTTGTCGTTGGCGCAGCAACCACAGCAAGCATCACAAGAGATACGACTCCAACAAGCGCATGAGGAGTCCTCATTGTCGTCGTCGTTATCGTTGCCCTTTGATTCGGATGTGAGTTGCAGCGGTGGCGGTGCAAAGTGAGGCGTAAGGAAGTAGTAGTTGGCCATTACGATCACGACCTGTTGTGTGTGTGTGTGTGGTTCAGCATCGTGTGATTGGCCGATTGATTGATCGAACAATCCGACGAAGGCAAGAGAGAGAGAGAGAGCATCATCATAGATTCACAGTTGATCGATCTCGAGCATGAGAAGTGTGCTCATCGAGACGATGCAAGGTCGGCGTACATAGTAGGCTGTTGCACCGATGACGAGCCAACCAACAGCAATGTAGCTACCGTTCGAGCCCCAGGCCGCTGGTGCCGGACCCGAGGCAGCGAGCAACAGCGTTGCTCCCACCAGCTGCCAAACGAGGCACTGCACATAACGGAGGGCACATGTCGAGTGTGTTGGGTGGGGATCGAGGTTCGATCGCCGTTTGGTCGATGGGGTTGCATGTGTCAGGTGCTTCGCTCATATGTAGTCGGTTGGAGCTTGATGTGCATTGGAGGAGACGACTCGTACCGAGGTGGTCCATGCTCGTTTACAGCGCCTTCGATACTCGACGATCGCTGCGATGGAACCCACCTGATTTACGTCCGAGTGAGGGAGAGTGTGTGAGGGGGACCGTCCATTCGAATGTCCTCACGAGTATTTCATGGGCATGTAGATCAGATACGATCAATGGACGTACGAACATCATGCATGAGGCCGTCGTGGCGACGATGAGGAACGGAAGCAGATCGACGTTGTTGGACTTGTCGGGGTCCTTGTTGCCGTTGCCTTTGCTGTTGTTGCTGGGGGACGAAGCGAACTGGATGCTGCACGCCGTGATGATAGCCTTGATGGATAGACGCGTTTGTACGTGTGTGGCTTACCCATCAATATGCATGAATCGCAAGAGATCGCGATCGACGATCGATCTCAAGGGAGAGAGTGAGTGGGTGGGTGTGTATGCGTGCATACCGCAGAGAGCGCGGCGTTGCCGAGCAGGAACAGGTACGCGATGTTGTACGCTGCCACATCGAAGTTCAGCAACGACTGGAACCAGCCTGTTCGTTCGCTGTTGTTCGTGCTGTACATATCTCTTTGATTGAGTAGCTAGCTACGATACGATACGATACGATACGACCAAGGTAAGATGGGGGGACCATTGGGATCGGGGGCAGACTGGCATAGCCCACGCACACGCTCTCACGCTACCGCACAAGCCCCCACACTCTCAAGGCTCTCTCTCACAGGATCTCTCAGGCGCTCACGCTCACGCACAAGCCCTCACAAGCTCCCACACTCTCAGGCTCTCTCTCACAAGCCCTCACAAGCTCCCTCACTCTCACAGGATCTCTCACAAGCCCTCACAAGCTCCCTCACTCTCACACACGCACACACTCACAGTCACACACATAGCCAAGTAAGAACAGCGTACTGTCGGTCGGGGTGTGAGAGCGAGCGGGAGAGAGAGCAAATGACGTCGTCGCTGGTCGTACTGCTTTCCTGCTGTTCCTGCCGCCGCTGCTTCCGCTTCCCGCATGCCAGCAGCTTTTTTATGCACGCCGCCATCCACCCGACTCGAAACTTCCATCTCCCCTTCCTGCCATTCGCTGATCGTACCCGCGCATAGTCCCACTCCCGAGAACCGACTGCTGGTCAGATTTTTCGTTGCAGCGTGAATATGGTATGAGTCGGTTTCGGTTGTCTACCGATGTGGCAGGCGTTCATTGCTGTACAAGGCACTGCTACGTTATCTGGAAGCGCTGGAAGATGAGTTCAATGACCCTGTCTCCGAATCCAAGCTCGCCTATGGGGAATTAATCCAATCCAAGCCAATCAGTCAATCGATCTCGCTGTCTCGATTCCAAACAACCTTGACCAACACGACATCGACATCGACATCGACATCGACATCCGCCTTGCTGCCCTCTCCTCGTACCTCCAAGATGCTCTCCATCTCGGCCACGATCTCGCTGAACGACGGTCGAGCATGAGGATCTTCCGCCCATGCTCGTTGCATCAACGCGCTCATCTCTGTGATCGGACACTCCTCCTCGGTTGGAAGCTCTGGTCGAAGACCTCTCGTGCCGACCTCGATCGCGATCTGGAAGCCGAGCATTCCTGGGAACACGTCTCGACGTGTCATCAGCTCCCACATCACGATCCCGAAGCTGCTCGTGTCAATGTCAGACGACACTCAGATCAGAGAGAGGAGCATTGATTGATCGATCAACGAGAGAGAGAGAGAGAGAGAGAGAGAGAGAGAGAGAGAATGTCGTGCCTGTAGATGTCGGCTTGTTGGCTGTACTTGGAGAATCGAAGAACCTCTGGAGCTGACCACATTGCCGATCCTACATTCGCCGTCATCGTTGCTGTCTGTTGGATCCACTTGCTCGTGCCAAAGTCGCTGTGTTCGTTCCATTCATTCGTCAGAATCAATCATCAGCCATCGAGAGAGAGAGAGAGAGAGAGAGAGAGAGAGATGTGATCGATTGATCGACGAACCTGACTTTGACTGTCATGTCCGACATCACCAACAAGTTCAACGACTGTTTCGATCCCATTCCCATTCCCATTCCAATATCAATGTCAATGTCAATGTCTGTTGATGTTGATCTTTCAGTTGAGAGATATAAGGAAAGAGAGGCACCAGGACCTTGAGATCTCGATGGATGATGATCGGATCTTGGCTGTGGAGGTACTCCATTCCCTGTGTCGATCTCGATGTCAATCACATCGTCCCTCTCAATCATATCGGCGTGCGTCTCTCTCTCTCTCTCAATCCTCGAGATCGTGACTGATTCGAGAGGCAGAGGCACGGACCTTGGCTGCATCGAGACCCATCTTCATTCGGACCTCGAACGGAAGATGCTGGTCGGCATTGTGCAGCAAGTCATACAAGCTGCCTGATCTCCGTCCATGTTCATCCATTCCGATCGGTCATCAATCTGATCCAATGCATCGATCTTGATCTTGATCGCAAGAGATGGAGAGAGAGAGAGAGGTACCGTTTTGAGCATACTCCATCACGAGCATCAAGTCTTGAGTGCCGACTGCTGCTCCATAAAGAGATATCACATGAGGCTGTGTGTGTGCATGCGCGCGCCATTCGATGCCGTTCGGTGTCATTTCCATTCGTGTGTCTCTCACAGAGACAGAGAGAGAGAGAGAGAGAGAGAGAGAAGCGTACATGTCTCAATGTGCTGAGTTCCAAATCGTTGTCGTCATCACCGTCATCATCAAAATCATCATCAAACAATCAGCCTCGATCCAATCATTGTCTCTCAATCAATCATCGGACATTGATCGAGAGAGAGAGAGAGAGAGAGAGAGAGAGAGAGACGCACGCAAGGATCGATGCCTCTCGACAAAACTCTCGCAGCGACTCTGCCGACACCATGCTGTGCATCTTCTTGATCGCTGCCGTCGTTCCCTTCCACTTGCCGATCCACACCTCGCCGAACCCTCCTGTGCCGATCTTGCGAAGGAATCGAACATCTTTCGCATCGATGGCCCAGTTCGATCGAGTTGCTTCTTCAAGGAGCTGTGGTATCTCGACTGCATTCTTGGTGTGCACTGGAAGCAACACGGCGAGCTCTGTGATTGCAATGGCGATCAATCAACGATTCAAGACGAGGGCACGTTGGTTTCATGGAGCATCGATGCGAGTGATATCGAGAGAGAGAGAGAGAGAGAGAGAGAGAGAGAGAGAAGTACCTTCTTGTTCGAGGTGTCCAGCCACCACGAAGCGTCTCCAGAGCTCATTGGCAACCTGACAAGGGCACACATCAAGCATCAAAGAGAGCGAGAGGCATTGTTCAAGTTGGCATCGCCGAACGATTGGGAGGGCAAAGAGCATCTCATGGTCGATGGAACGTACTCCGAGCAATGCCAGAGGAATGAAGACGAAGTAGACCGTGTACGCGCCGGGCCTATTCTGTGCAACCATAGCAATCTCCACAATCGCGGCTACCGTGCAGCCGATGATACCGAGAGCCCTGGCAATCGTGAGCTGTGTGGGTATAATGCCCCATCGGCTTATCGAGTGAGAATACGCAACAAGCTCGCTCGACTGGGTGCACGAACGTACGAGTACACGGCGAGCTGCCACGCCGTATGCCACCGATGCCAAGCATACGGTCACTGTCGCCTGGTCAGAAGCAATCGATCAGTCGAGCTCCAATGTCTGCATAGACACGGCAGTCGTCCAGTTCCCATACCCATGACATCACAGCCACGATGATTGCTAATACCATTGAAGAAGTCAGGCCGATCGAGTGATTGACCACAGCCGCCCATGTGAACATGGACGTTGCGAGCTGGCGCAGCATGTCGGAGCACCGCAATATCAATTCGCTGCGAACTCGATGTGGGGGTGATCATGAGGAACGTGATGTACCGCGAGTGTGGTCCATTCCACGGTCAACAGCACGAATGGCGGGAATGCGAA
>Ga0209935_1002890_pt1 | contig 19318 bp, 20 predicted proteins | sample ThiBio_1000_plan_2_FD_183958 | JGI IMG/M metagenome (GOLD analysis project Ga0209935, IMG submission 183958) | Wastewater bioreactor microbial communities from Cape Town, South Africa - Thiocy_cont_1000_plan (SPAdes) | ecosystem: Engineered > Bioreactor > Thiocyanate-remediating >... | reverse complement strand
CCCGCAACAGGATGGCGAAGCGAGCGAAGACACCCGCCGGTGCCGCAACCGCGGCGAACTGGATCAGCCCCTCGGCCATCAGGTTGCCGAGACGAGCGTTCACCTGGCTGACCTGCTGCGCGATCGCCTGGTCGGCAGTCGCCAGCGCCTGCAGGGACTGGTTCGTCGAGGAGGCATGGCCGTTGAAGCTCGCAGTCAAGTTGATGATCTGCTGCGACAACGACGAGGTCTGGTTTGCCCGGGTCGCGATCTCGGCGGTTAGCCCGGCTTCCGCCGTGCCCAGGCGGGAGTTGAAGGTCGTCAGCGCGCCGGCGAAAGCCTGATCCTGCGTAACCAGCGCCGCGATCTGTTCGTTGAAGCCTGCGAAGCCGGCGCTGACCTCGGCTGACAGGCTGGTGATACTCATCGCCAGCGAGGTCGTCGTGGTCTGCAGGACGCCGATCTGCTCGAACGCGGTCGCGAAGCCCGATTCCAGTTCCGCGCGGATCTCGGTGGTGATGCTGACAAGCTGGCGCGTCAGGTCCTGCTCGACCTGCTCGGCCTTGCGGATGCCGGTCTCGGCGAGGCGCCGGCCCTCGAAGGATTCGACCATCCCCTCGAGGACGCTCGAGAACAGCGGGTCGATATCGGGGATCTGTTGCGTGCGGTAGCGAATGCCGGCGACCAGATCGTCGTAATCGACCCGCATGATGCTGGTCGTTCCGGAAATGATCGCGCGCACGGCCTGGAATTGGGCCAGGACCATCGGGCTCATAAGGCCGGACTGGGATACAGCCCAGGCACGCACCTTGATGATGCCGTCGGTGTCGCGGATCTGATACGACCCTGACGATGCGGGACCGCGATAGGCATCCTCGACCGTCGCCCAGTTGTCGTAGCTGATCTGCACGACATAGTCGGCTGGAATGCGAGCCCTGCCGAGCGTCCACTCCATGAAGACGGAAGGCCCACGCTGGGCCGCCATGGCCCGGATGAAACCGATCCGGATTGCCTCGGCTTCGTCCAGCGGCTTGGACGGAGGGTCGGGCGGCGCGATGATCTCCTCGCCGAGCGCGGTCCAAACCTCCGGGGCGTCGAAAACTGCCTCGATGTTGACGCGGTTGTCCCCGCTGAAGCCGATCGACCGGACCAGCCACGCGTCCTGCACCACCGATAGCTGACCGATGACCACGGTCGTGAACTGCTGCGTCGCCGTGTTGATCACGGAAGCGAGCGAGAGGCCCGAAAGGCTCGCAGCTTGAGCGACGTCCGCAGCATCCATCGTTAACTGGTCGCCGGCCAGAGTCACAGCGACCGGCCCCCATTCGCGGCCATCTCGCGCTCGAAGAACGGCGTAGGAGCCGGGCGGGATCGCGATCTCGCTATCGATCGTGAGAACATTTCCGCTGCGCGCGAGTACCCCGACGGCCTCGGTGGCGTCGAAATACCAGGCGTCAATCATGGCCTTATCATTCGGCAGGATGAGCCGCCCCGCGAGCTCGGTCGAAACGCCGCGTCGTTCGCGCCGGAAATACGCAGTCGCAGCCGCCCAGGTGGCGAGATGGATGGCGTGCTTCGCGTCGGTAATGCCCTCCGCCTGCATTCGGCGCGGGACATTCGTCAGAGAGCCGAAAGTGACCCGATGCTCGCGACGGCGACGCGGATCGCCGCCCGCATACCACTCGACGATGACGTCCGCAGAGCCATCAGAAAGATCGAGATTGAAGGTCTGCCCGGTCGAATCCTTCACGATCTGTCGGCGACTGATGACGTGCTTGCGAACCAGCTTCTGCTCGTCGCGCACGATTGACCACATGTTGCCGAGGCGGAGCGGCGAGGCCCGCATTGTCCCCAGCACCGTCGTCAGTGCCTCGTACACGGAGACTGGCCCGCGGATCACGCCATCGTAGGTATCGAACTCAGAGAGGCTCGACGCGTAATGCCGGAGTCGGGGGACATCGATCTGGCTATCTGGAATCCCGGCTCCATACGCACCGTTTCGCAGGATGTCGGCCGCGGCCCAAACCGACTTGCGCGTTTCCTCCTCGAGCCATGCCGAGCCGTTCCAGACAGGCAGGATGCGGGCGACCTCAACTTCGAGGTTGCCAAATGCGGTGACGCCGAGCGCTTTGCCCGCGCGCACCTTGATGGCGAGTTCAGTGACGTCCGGGCGGACGATGCTCTCCGGAAAATGCGCCCGAAGCCCTTCCCAGACCACCATGTTCGTGTTCTTGGCTTTGAAGCCCAGCGGATGGGTGACCTCGTCGGGGGCTCCGGTATTGCGGGCCCTGAACGTGTATCGACCCGCTGGCATATCGACATAGCGCGTGAACCGTTGCGGCCGGGTCGATTGGACGTCGGCCCCGTCCGTCAAAACTGTCTGCCACGGCCCAGTGGGAGTCCCGTTGGCATCGCAGGTCGCAGCCTCGAACGCGACGCCCCAAACCGCCGGGTATTGCTTCCCCTCGAATTTGCCGCCTTCGATGATCGAAAAGACGCCGGTCGGGGTGGAATAATCGAACTGGATACGGGTTTGGTCAGGCGCTTCCGCCCCAAAGTCATACGGGCCGGCATAGGAGGGATTATCCTCCGCCTTCGGCACCTCGTTGCCCGTGACGGCCTGTGACGACATCACCTGGCCGGGCACCAGCGCCGAAACCGCGCCTGGAGCGACAACCTCGATCTCGGTGCCTTCGAAAGGTGCTTGAACGCCGCCTGACGCAGTCCACATGACTGCGTTCGAGACCCGGACCGTCTTGAGCGCGTACTTGCCTAGCCCCAGCGTCATCCGCTTGTAGAGGATCTGGTCGTCGCCATCGTTGACGGTGAAGTCCGGCTGCGACAGGTCCGGGGAGGTCCAGCAGCGGCCATAGAGGACCGGAATGCGGTCGCCGCCACGAGGCAGGTTGCCGCCGCCAGAGACGCCATAGAGCGGCCGGTCCTTATCGTCCTTGTTCGCCTTCGGCTGCGTCGCGCGGCTGAGCAGATAACCGGCGCCCGCGAGGAGCGCCATCGATCCGGCAGCCCAGATCGTGCCTGCAGTGGCCGCGCTTACGCTCAGCGCGGTTCCGATGGCTCCGATAGCCCAGAACTGTCCGATAGCCGCCAGGGCAATCGTGGCGACGATCATGCCGATCCCGGCCGCCTTGCCGCCGCGGCCGCCGGCTGCTCCCCCTCCACCGCCCCGCGGCAGGTAGACGATAACGACAGTGTCGTTCGGGCCGATGGTCGTGTTCCGCCAGTCCTTGCGCAAACGCACAGACATGTCGCTTACAGCCAGCGGATGCTTGCGACGATGCACAGACACGATATGCGGCCGGGAGTGATCTGCGGCGCGCCGGACGATCGCCGACAAGCGGCGCCTCGAACGAGCACGCGGGAGTTCGATCGGCTCACCCGCAGGTTTGCCGTCGACGCGCTGGAAGAGAACGAGGGTCATGCCGGGATGTAAAAGCTCGGATCAGCCCAGTTCCGGGCGATGAGTTCGGGCAGCGTCTCAAAAGCGACGCCGTGCGGATCATCGGTGTGGAGTACAGCGCCCCCGTCGAGGTCGAGCCAGGTCCCGGCATGACAGGCGGCCCGACTAGGGCCGTGCCCCTTGCGGGCCAGGAAGACGACGGCGCCATGCTGTGGGATCGCGATTTCGCGCCAGCCGTCGCATTCGTGGCGCTGCCCCATCAAGCGAACCAATTCGCGCTTGCTTTCAGGAGCAGCCAGGACGGCCGGGAGGCCGCGGCCGAAAACCTCGGCCTGGCAGAGCCTCGTCAGTTCCCAGCAATGCAAGCCCGCAGGCTCGTACGGCCGCCCGATCATGCGCTCGGCGAAGCAAGCTGCGGCGATCACAATCTAGCCCTGGCCGAAGAGTGCGGGATAGAGCGTGAGATCGTAGGTCTTGCCGGGGAAGGCCTTCATCTCGATCTCGTCGTAGGAAAGATCGCCAGTCGCCGAGAGTGCCGTGATCGAGACGGTTCGAAGCCGCAGGTCTGTGTAGACCTCAGGGTTGCTCGGATCCTTCGACGAATAGGTGCGGTAGGTGACCATGATGGGCTGGTCGGACAGAACGGCCTCGCGCAGGGCCTGCTGCAAAATGCGGCTGACGTTGTCGATCCTGAGCTTCGCCTTGGTCGGGCCGCCCTCATCGTGCCCCGGCATCACCCCTGAGAAATCGACGACGGTGAAGGGAACGGGTGTTCCGCCCGCCGTGATCGGGAAGTTCATCGTCTCGAACACATCCTTGACCGGGGTGCCGCGCACGAAGCGGCGCGGCTCAGGCATCGTGACGTGATCGAGCTCGACCGTTTCCCAGATCTCGCCGTCGACATCGACAGCGGCGTAGGCTTCGGCGAGCGCCGCCGAGATCGTCATGGGCTCACCAGTTGTAGACTATCAGGGTGAAGGAAACCCGCACCCACGGAACCACAGAAAAGTCGGTACTGACGACACCGCTCTTGATCTGGCACTTACGGGTGACAAACCCTGAGCCGGGCCTGAAAACGGGCATGTCAAACACAAGCGTGCCCTCATGCAGATCGACGCGGAGGAACTGGTCGAGAGCGGCCCACTGCACTTCGGTGAGATGGACGCTGCGCCAGCCGAACTCGGTCGCTCGCGGGCCTGGGCGTGGTCGCATGATCTGAGTCCCGCCTTCAGTTTCGCTGATCAGCGGAGGGCGGAACGATGCAGAGGCGCTCGCGGCATCCGCATCGCTCTCATGAGGGACACCAGCCGGCCAGACCGGAACAGCCATCTCAGCCCCTCAAGTGCTTGCCGGCCGCGCGAGCGGTGGATGCCATTCCGATCGAGCCCCTGCCCTGGAGCATCCGATCGGCCATCCGGCCTTCGAGCGCGTTGACGACAACCTCGAAAGACCCGTCTTCCCCCTGGTGGGTCTCAACCTCGGCACCGGCGTGGTTGTTGTTGATGACCACATTCATCTTGGGCACGACGGCATTCGAGTTGGACGCTTGCGGATGAGCGTACGGCGTCGGGGACACGTACCCGCCCCCGTCGTATCCCTTCAGTGCTCCACGGTGCATCGAATCCAGATTGCCGAGGCCAATCCGGTTCACAGAGGCAGCGCTGAACACGTACTCGCCGCGGTGCACGATGCCAGCAGGGTCGAGCCGACCACCGGGCCCGGTATAGCCGCCGGAAGCATAGAGGCCTCCAGATCCTGGCGTCATGCCAAGGCCGCTCCCTCCCCCGCCAAAGCCGCCGAACAGCGACGAGAAGAAGCCCCCGCCCCCGAAGAAGCCCTGCCCATTGTTGCCGAAAGCCTTCCCAAACAAGTCGTTCAGCGCCATGTCCAGGAGCTTCGATGCGATCTTGTCCAGGGCATTGCGGAACATTTCGGCGCCCGTCGCGCCGTTCCGCAGGTCCGAAACCATGCCGCTGATCACGCTGCGGCCGAGGTCGCCAATCGACTTCATCGCTTCTTGGGCGCGCTGCAGATCCTCGGTCTGGCGTGCAAGGTTGCCATAACCCGCAGCAGTGTTCTGGATCGCCGGTAGGAGCCGATTGGCGAGGTCGACACCTCCTTCCTGGACCGCCTGATTGTAGAGTTCCTGGGCCTTCTGCGCCCTGACGACCTCCTCGTTCGACATAAAGAGCGTGTCGCGCGCCGCCTTCAGCTGCGCCTGTTGCGCCGCGAGATTGTCATTCGCGTTGCGGATGATCGAGTTGTAGGCCTCCGTGGCGGCGGTAGAGCGCTCGAGCTCGGCGATCGACGACACGGCGGCGTTGCCGCTTGCCCCCGCCCGATTGCGCCCTCCGATCGGCTCGACGTGCCACGGCTCCGGGTTACGCGCGCGATCCTTCAGGGGGAAGGTCAGCCCGAACTCAGAAGCCCGACGATGAGCCTCCGCCCGCGCCGCCGGCGTCGCGAACGCCAAGTCAGCTGCCATACCCTTCTCGTGCTGAGAACGCCCCGGAGGTGCCGCCAGATGCGGCTTCTCGGCATAGAGCTTCGCCTGCTGCTCATAGGAGCGGAAACCCGAGGTGACCGTAATGCCGGGGATTGCCGCGGCCATCTGCTTCAGGGAGGCGGCAAATGCATTGTCCAACCCGTTGGCTGCGCTCGTCGATGCCGGGAGCGCTGTGGTTGCAGCGACCCCGCCGAAGCGCTCGCGATTGTCGCGCTCGCGAAACTCGATCTCTCGCAGACGGCGCTGATAGGGCCGCAGACCGGCGAGCTCAGACTGATCCCGGGCCGACCGCAGCGCGTCGCGAGCCTCACGGTTCGCCTGGGCCTGCATCTCGTTGATCTTGCCGAGGATGATGAGACGCTGCTCTTCGGTTTCCTTGAGCCGGAACGCGCTATCCAGCTGGAGCCGAGCGACCTCGACTGATGTCCGCTCCGCCAGCGTCCGAGCGCTGATCGAGGCGACCGTGAGTGCGTTCGCCTGGCGCTGCCGCTCAATCGGCGTGAGGGCGGCCTGAATCGCGGCCGTGACTCGCTCATAGGCTTCCCGGACCTGCTGAGCCTGTTCGGGGCTCAGGGCGCGGCCTGCCTCTTCCAACCCCTTCTTCAGAGCAGACGCCATCGTCTCGAGGCGCCGGAGTTCGGCGCCGAAGGGGTTCACGTCGTCGATGACGGAGAGCGCACCGGTTGAGGCAGCCCTTTCACGAGCATCGCGGGTTTCGCGATCGCTCTGTTGCTGGCGCCGGCGAATCTGCTCCTGGACATCAGCGATCTCGGCGTCGATCTGATTGGTCTGTCCCCTGAAGATGTTGAAGCCGAAGCCCGGCTCGTTCGCCTGTAGAGCGCGCCGCTTGGCGATTGCGTCGGCGAGGCGCGCTTCCAGCGTCACTTGCCCAGCGGCAGCTGCTCCGATCGCAGTCCATGCGCCGGAGGCTGCGTTCCAGACCGCATTCCATGCCTTGGCAAGGTCGCTCGTGCTATCCGCCGCTCCGCTGAGGCTCTGTGCCAGCGCATCCGCCATCGCCTTCTGGGCATCGCCGAGGCGGCCTTGTGCCTGCGCGCTGCGGATATAGTCGAGCGTGCGCGCGTCTAGGAAGCCCAGCTGCTTATTGAGATCCTGCGCTCCCTTGGTCGGGTCGACGAACGCGCCAGCGAGCTGCTTCGCTGCATCGGATGCGCTCAGGCTGAACCGCGCAGCAAAGTCCTTCGCAAGGCCCGCGGTCTGCGGCAGGAGCCCTGCCCCGACCTTCCCGGTGCCCGCGAACGAAGCCAGCATCTCGCGAGCGGTCGCGGTCGAAACGCGGGCCGCGTCAGCATAGGCATCCGACATGCGGTTGATCTGCGCCGTCGTGACGCCAGACTGGCGACCGACGCCGGAAAGCGCACGCTCAATCTCGCGTTGGCTCTCGGCATACTGGTACCCAGCGATTGCCGCACCGGCTCCAAGCAGGGCGCCGCCGGTGGCAAGGCCCGCGCCAGACATCGCGAAGCCTGCAACTCCTCGCGCCGCCTGCGCGAAGAAGCCAGCGACCGAAGCCCGTGACGCCGCAAAGACGTCAGCGATCTGCGTGCCCTGCTGAATCAGGACGGTGAACGGGGACTGGCCAGAGGCGAGCGAAACGCCGACGTCCTGGATCTGGCGCGAGAGGTTGATCAGCTCGTGCCGCGCGAGGCCGGCGCCGGAAGTGTACTTGCCCTGCGCGACGAAAGCGCCGTTGTAGGCCCTCGTCGTGTCGCTGAGCACCTTCTCGGCGTTCGTCGTGATCGTAACGTGTTGCGCTTGGTCGATCTTCCCTGCCTGAAGCAGAGCGTTGGTCTCGGCGATCGCGGCCGCGTAGCGCTCCTGAGCGACACCGAGCGGGTCGTATTGCTGGCGCAGCTTCTGGATCGATTGAGCCTGCTTCTCCTGCGCAGCGCCCTGATCCTGCATCTGCTGCTGCAGCTGCCGCGAGAAATCCGGGCCTGCGAGCCGCCCGCTGACGAGACGTTCATTCAGGGCTCGCTGGAACTCCTGGCCAGCCTGCGCTCCCTTCTGCCGCGCGATGTCATCGAGCCGGCCCATCTCCGCCTCGAAGATCGATGCAGAGTCGCGGGCCGACTTTCCTGTCGAAGCGACGAGGCGCTCGGAGAGTTCGCGGCCGAAGTCCGCCCCGATCTGAGCAGCCTTCTGCTGCGCGATCGTGTCGAGGCGCATGAGTTCCGCCTCGAAAACGAATGCGGCGTCGCGCGCCGATTTGGCGACTCGATCGACATCGAGCAGACGGTCCAAGCCGCCGCTTCCGGTCGCTGCTCTGCCGCCGGCATCCTGGAGGTTCTGGCGGAGCATGGTGAGCTCGCGGTTGAACCGCGACGCGGCTTCGGCGCCCTTCCCCATAAACCCGGCGTCAAATGCGCCTGAGAGCGTGCGGGTGTCGACCTGAAGCTGGCGATAGATCCGCGCCGTCGAATCGAGCCGCTCGGTGAGGGAGCGATAGGCGCGCTCCGTCGTGTTCAGCTTGCGCGCGCTCGTCTCGGTAGCCGTCCCAGCGGTGGACGCGGCTGCGCCCACCCCGGAATATGCCTGTTCGGCGCGCTGAAGCTGGCTCGTCAGGTTCTCCAGGCCCTCGGGAACACCGCGGACCCGGATTGTCCTGACGACTTCGTTTTCAGCCATGTCGGGATATCCAGACGAGCAGGATCACTCAGGCGGCCGCTTGGCCGCCCGGCTGAGGAGGTTCTTCACCCCCTCGATGTCGGAACCGGAGACGGTATTGGGCTGCTGCGGATCCTTCGGCGCCAGAAGGCGCAGATACTCGGCATCCACCGCACGGATGACGAGCTTGAAGGAGTCGAAGCGGTCGCCTGCGAGGCCATGCTCGAGGGCGTAAGCTCGAAGCGCTCGATCTGGGATTGGGCCGAGCCCCATGCCGATCTGACGCTCTGTGCCGAGATCCCAGAAGGCCGACCAGACGAACAGAAGCCCGGCTTCGATCTCCGGCGGCTCACCGCTACCGCTGAGGTTCTTTCCCCGCGCCAGTTCCCAGCGCAGGGCCTCTATCAGTTTTTTGCGGCGGCCTCGTCAGCGGCAGTGTTGATCGCTCCAACTGCCTCACCCGCCCATTCAACGGCGTCCTTGAACGGCGCCATGCGCGGATCGACGAGCATCTTGAAGGCCATAGGCTTGGAGAACGGCAGAGGGCCATTCTCGTCGTCCAGGCCACTCCAATCCAAGAGCACCGTCTCCGAGAGGCAAGTCGCGACCATTTCGGCCACCTCCTGCGGCGTTACGCTGCCCGAAATTTTCTTGGCTCGCGGGATTGCCGCCGACAACTTTGCCATCAGCGTCCGATAGTCAGAATTTGCGGTGCCACGAACCTTCAGGCAGAGGTCGCCCATGCCGGGAATCGGAGTGCCATGGGCTTTCCCAATCCATTCGCCCTGCTCGATCGCAGTGGCGTTGACCATGATGTCTGAGAGCTTCACGGAGAGCCCCTTTGTTACGTTGATGAAGAGGGAGAGGAGACTCGCGCCTCCTCGTTACGGCGTGCCGGCGGTCGGGGCGACGACGACGATCTCGGAGTTGACGCCGAGATTGAAGGTGCGCCGGACGACGTTGTCGTTGCCGCCGACGTTCTGGCGCTTCGACATGACGAGCCCGCGGAAATACTGGAGCTCGTCGGTGCCCGTGGCATTCAGCCGGTTCGGGAGCTGAACCTTGAAGGCGTAGTTGTTGTAGGTGGCCTCGGCGGCGATCATCGCCTCCTGGCCGGTGTCTTCGGCGGCGTGGGCCACCGTGATCGCGAGCGTACCGGCGTTGCGGGCGCCCTTGGCCTTGCGGATGCGACCGTCGCCGAGCACGGCGAAGGTCACTTCGCTCGACTCGTCACCGAACTCGCCGAGCGTCTCGATCATGCCGACCTCGGTCCAGGCCAGCGGGCCGTACTCTGCCGCGGTGTCGATCGCAGAAGTGACTGAAGGGCCGATGAAGAGCTTGGCCCCGGTAGCGGTGAAAATATCGGACATCGCGATGTCTCCTGACGTTGGCGCGAGGTGAAGGGAGCCGGATTAGCCGGCGCTGTCGGTCTTCGCGGTCGCGCTGCGCGCCGGGGCTCCGATCCTGATGGCATCTGCAGCGAGACGGCCTTTGACCGTCGCGCTCTCGACGTCGATCTTGATCTCGCGGGTCTCGCCCGCCTTGAGGTGCTCGGTGACGGCGGCGCCGTCCTTCACGCCGACGATGAAGTCCATTCCAGCGCGAGTGAGATTGGTGACGCGGGCCATTGCCGCCTCCTCTATCGGTTGAAGGTGAAGTCGTAGGGAACGACGACACTGGCCCAGATCAGGCCACCTTCCGGGCTGTCGTCGATGAAGGGCGCACCCGGAACTCTGCAGTTCACGCGATCGAAGGTCTTGTCGCAGAAGATCGCTGCAAGCTGCTCGCCGAATTCACGAATCTGGTCGGTCCCAGTTCCAGCCTGGACGTGCAGGACAAGCCGGAACGCGCCAGTCTCGCGGTAGACCCGGCTGCTGATCGGCCAGCGTTCGACGCTCGCGACCGGGAATTGCAGGATGAGGAATGGCGAGCCATCCGCCGGCGGTTCCGCAATGACGTTCTCGACGAAAACGGGCAGCACGGTTTCTGCGCGGAGGCGGGCCTCCACGGCGATCTCGACCAGCTTGTGAGCCATGACGCTACCTGACGCGCCCGCTGAACGGGGTGATGACGACTGCAGGCTGCCGGGTCAGCCATTCATGGTGACCGGCGGAGTTCCCCCGGCGGATGGTCTTCGCCATCGCCCGGGCCGAGCCGGTCTGAGCCCACGCGCCGACGGCACCGGCCGGGAATGAGCGGAAGGAAAACCTGATGTTGGCGATGTTGCCCCAGCGCCGCTTTGCAAGAGCGGCGACGACGTCAGCAACACCTTCGGGCGCCTGCGGCGACAGCCCGCGCTCGATCTTCCGTGCGTAGGGCTGACTGTTGATGAAGGCATACTCGTCGGCGGCAGCGGGGATGTTGCCAGGCTCGACCGGGACGCCATCAGCGAACAGGATGAACGACTGCTGGAACCGGCCAGTGCGAACGGGGCTGTGGCGCACCAGGAGCTCGCCGATCTGCGCCAGCGCGGTCTCGATCAGTTGGAACTCAAAGACGATCGTGCTGTCCGCCTTCGCTGTCTCGATCGAGGAGCCGCGGGACTGGTCGACCGTCGTGCTATGCGGTGGCACATAGCCCAGCGCGGAACGGTTCCGATCCTGCCCCTTCGCCAGTTCTTCGCGGGCCGCCTGCTGGAAGACCTTCGCCTGCCCCGCAGCCGTCAGCCCGGATGCAACCAGGACGTCGCGCGTCAGGTCGAATGGCTCGAGGCTCGTTTTGAGCGCCATCAGCCGCTGATCCGACCTTCGATCCGCACCAGCACGTCACCGATGCGGATGTTGTCGACCTGGACGACCGCGCGTTGGCGCCCCTCGACCAGGATGAAGTCGCCGATCTTGACATCACCGCCGCCACCGGCCGCGCCGGGCCAAGCCGCTCCGGCTGATGTGACCGGCGTCGGGCTGAAGATGAATTTGCTGTCGGTGACCTTGATGCCCGCGACCAGATCCGTCGTGGCGTAGCCTTGCAGTCGCACGCGGATGGCGAGATCCACGTAGGTGTTGAGGCTCGTACCGATCCGGCGGCGCAGCGTCGCGGTCTGGCCCCGGCGCGCCAGCGAAGCGTCCAGCCGCGCGATCATGCCGGCCGGCGTGTCGGCGGTGCTCACGCCAGCACCACGTTCGTGAATCGCGAAAGTGCCGCGGCAACGTTCGGCGGGATCGCTGCGCCGGCAGCGGACCCGCTGGTGACGGAATTGACCCAGTAGTCGGTCTGGACCTCTTCCACGCCGTCGATGCGGACGCGCTGGGAGCGGATGAGGGGGTCTCGCTCGATCTCAGATCGGCGGAATCGGATCAGGTCGGAAGCTGCGCCAATGAGCGCGGGTGGCACCGTCGCGAACCCCGCCTTGTAGACGACGATGATCGCGCCGCCCCGCCAGGCGGAACGATGGCTCTCGGCCAGCCGGTGAAGCAGCCCGGCTTCGGATTCCACCTCATAGCCAGCAGCGTCGAGCAAGACGCCGTCGACCGTGACCGACACGATCTCGACGTTATGGCGCCGAGACAGGATCAACGGCCCGAACGACGGGCAACGAAACGTCTCGGTCAGGGTCTCCTGCCGAAGCGTTGGCTCCTTGCCGTTGTTGCCGATCGCGATGGCGCAGGCGTCGTAGACCTCGGCGCTGATGCGCGCGTTGAGAAGCGCGAGCGCCTCATCCTGGCTCGCATCGTCAGCGGCGAGGCCGGCCACAAGCCGCATTTGCTCCTGCGTCATCAGCAGCGCAGAGGTGGCCGGCGTCGTCACGGTGAGCATGTCAGGCCTGCTGAGCCTCAACGGCGGCCTTCTCGGCACGCTCGAGCACCTCGATCGCCTGTGCCTTCGTCGAGACGGTCTCGTCGAACGCCTTGGCGAGCGGAATCATCTTGACGTGATGCAGGTCGCGCCAATCAGCGGGGATAGCAGGCTTGCCGGCACCCTCGCCGCCATTCTGGCCAGCGCCATCGGTGGCAGTTGCGCCCGCGCCGTCCTGCGGCTTTGGCTTCGGCGGCGCTTCCGGGATGCGGACCCGACCCTTCTGCACATCCTCATCGTTGGCGAACTCGGCGACGCCGCGCTTCACCCAACGCTCAGCCGAGGAAGGCGGGAGGTCATAGCTTTCGCCTGCCTCGTAGCGCTCCTCGAACTTCGTCCCCTTGCGCTCGTCGTCGACGACGCGCGTCTCGAGGAAAGTCACCTTCACGGAATCAGTCATCGCGCCCTCCTTTCAGGGCACGCGCGCGGCACAGGGCCGCGACGCGGTTCTGGTGGTTGAGGGTCAGGCGACGATCTGATCGACGGCCGCGGGCTGCGCGACCGGCGAGTAGCGCGCCCGGGTGCCGAGCACGACCGCCGCCAAATCGCTGGTCGCGGTGGCAACGGTCACCGACAGCCGGACATGGGTGAAGCCATTGCGGCGGTCGATCTCCTCGGCACGGAGGTTGATCAGCGCCTGCTTGTTCGACTTGTCGGTGCCGGCCTGCGTCAGCTGCGTGACGGCCTTGCCGGTGATGTCCTTGGCGCCGGCGCCAGAAGCGTTGGTCGCCTGCTGCAGCTTGGCATCGATCGTTGCGTTCGTGCCGAGGTCGCCTGCCATGACGACCGCGAGGATCTGGCCGAACTCGGCCATCGAGATCCAGCCGGACGTAGCCGTTCCGGCCGCGGTCGCATCCGGCTTGACGACAGCCGCAACCGCCAGGCTCTCCGAGAGGAGCTGGTTCTTCATGGATGTTCTCCGATCTGGGAAAGGGAAACGGCGCGGCTGGAGTGCCGCGCCGGATGCTTCAGGCGCTCGCGCGGAGCGACTGCGGGGCCATTACGCGCGCTCGGCGAGCGTCACGAAGGGGCTGAGGGTGTCGGTGCCCTTGAACGGGGTCAGCGGCGCTTCCCAGATCGGCTGACCGTCGACCCGGAGCACGAAGCGGAAGGTCGACTCGTCGTAGACGAAGCGCACGTGCATCGAGACGTCCTGCTTCAGACCGCCCTTCTCGATCATGAGGTACTGGGACAGGTCCATCAGGACGACGTCACCCTTGTCGCCCAGGGCGGAGTTGAACTCCGTCGGCACGACGGGGCGGCCCATCAAGGTCGCGTAGGGCGAACCGGCGATGGTGCCGTTCGGCAGGTAGATCGGGGTGTCGCCGATCTTCATGGTGTAGAGCTGCGGCTCGACCTGCTGGTTGATCGTCCAGATCGCGTTGCTGCGGCTGCGCGACCACAGGCGAGACCACATCTTCACGATGTTCTCGACGGTGATGGTGTCGGCGGTCTGGCTGGTCTCCTTCGCCACAGTCACGAGCGCCGGGGAGTTCATGATGCCGAACGGCTTGCCGGCGCCATCGCCCTCGAAGATCGAGTCGTCGAGGACGAACGCGAACTCCTCGGCGAACGCGTCCTTCAGCACCGCCTCCAGCGCGACCGCGTCCTCGAGCAGTTCGTCGGTCACGTAGCTGATGCCGGCCAGCTTGTGCAGCTTCAGATCCATCTGGCGGAACTTCATCTGCGAGGCGAGCTTCTGTTCGCCCTCAGCCGTCCAGTAGGCGCGCACACCGCCGTAGCGCGATCCGGTCGCTCGGCTGGTCTCCTTCACCGCGTTGATGCGGAGGCCGTTCGAATTGCGACCGATCGGGATGCGACGGGTGCGCGGCGCCAGAACGGCGGTTTGGTGAGCCAGCTTCAGCAGCTCGCCGGCGAAATCCTGCTGGACCAGGAAGCCACCATCGGCACCCACGCCTTCGCTGGCGCCGGAAGCGGCCTGGAAGGTCTGCCACTGCAGCCGAGGGTCTCGAGCGGCGCCGTTGGAGTTGGCGGCGGCCGCGACCGCGACCATCATCTCGCCGAACGACGAGAAGCGCTTGTCGTCGCCGACCTGCGTATCGCCGGTGATGATCGCCGGAGCCGCGGGGGAAACGATCGCCGTCGAGCTCTTCAGGGACTGCACCCGCTCCGCAGCCTTGATCTGGCGATCGAGCTGGACGACGTTCGTCTCGGCGGCGTCGAACGCGGCCTGCTGGTCGTCGTTGCTCGGGTGCCCGAGAGCCACCAGAGCCTCATATGCCGCCGCCCGCTCCTGGCGAAGGCTCGCGATGTCCTTGGGCATGAATGATCTCCTCTAAATTGCCCACGAAAAAGGGCGCCGAAGCGCCCTGCTCTTCCGTCTGCCTTCGCAGCCGAAACTCAGCCCTTCAGCGCCGCCACGCGACGCTGGTTCCCGACGGCCCGGCGGAGGCCCGCCAGCGTCGCGTCCATGCTCTGAACTTTGTCCGCCATCTTGGCGGTGACCGCGGCGCCGCCGACCTTGACGCCGCCCTGCCCGAAATCGCTGCGCACCGTCTCGACCGAGACTCCTCGCCCCTTGGCGACATCCCAGATGAAGGCCTTCTCGATTGCGTCCAGCGTGTCGCGGATCTCTGCGCTGCCCTCGTCGCTGGCCGGATCAGGGCGCTTGTTCGGCGCGTTCGACGAGACGATCTCGATCGTGACGTAGCCGTCGCTGTCAGGCTCGACCTGCTTCGGCATGGCGACGACCACACCGATGGAGCCGACGATGCCGGTCCGCTCCATGGAGATCTCGCTCGCGGCCGAGGCGATCCAGTACGCGGCAGAACAGGCCTGGCCCGCGACATGCGCCACGACCGGCTTCTTGCCCTTCCCCGCGGCGACGGTGTCCGCGAACGAATTGATGCCCGACACCGCTCCGCCGGGGCTATCGATCAGCAGCAGGATTGCGCCGACCTCCGGATGCAGCAGCGCGGTCCGGAAATCGTGCTGCAGCATGGTGACCGACGTCGCGCCGGACATCTCGGTCATCATGTTGGCGCGCGGGAAGATCGGTCCCATGACCGGGATCACCGCGACACCGTCGACGACCGTGGCGCGGTAACCGCCCTGCAGGCGCTGCGCCGTCGGCCCCGCGATGATGTCGAAATCGCGCGTCTGCCACTCGGCAGCCTTGACCTCCGGTGCGTTGTGGTTGCGCTGGGCCAGAGCGGCGATCAGCGGCAGATATGAAGGCTCGATCGCCCACGGCTCGCCCGTGAGCGCCGTGAAGGCGCGCGTCATGGTGATGATCCTCGTGCTAGGCGTAGAGCCCGATGTCCTGCGCCGTGGGGCGCACGATCCCGTTCGGCCGGCCCTGATCCTGCTCGGCCTCGTTCTTCCCGCCGCCGGGCGTCGTCATATTCATCGGCGACAGGTATTCCTTGCCCTGATCGTCGGGCAGGTCGTCCATGTTCTCGCGAGAGCGAACATCGTCCGCGCTAAGCCATCCCCACTGCCGGCCGATCGCATAGGCGCGATAGCGGCTCTGGATATCGCCCTTCATCAGGCCGTCGAGGTTGAGCTCGATGTAATAGCCCGCCTCGCGCTCTGCGCCGCTGAGGCAGGCGATCTCGAGCGCAGACTGAAGCCCCTCGGCGAGCGACGAGAGCGGGCCCGTCACATAGTCGATGCCCTGGTGCTCGATGTTATTGTTCGTGGCTCGGTCCAGAATGCCGATCTTGTGCGGCGGCACGCCGAACATCGTGCAGAACTGGATCGCCTGCTCCTTGCGGGTCTCCGTAAGCTGGCTCTTCTCCGGATCGAAGGACAGCTCCCGCAGCTTCATGCCGAGCTCGGTGATGGCGATCTTGTGCGCGTTGTCGACGCCGGACAGCGCGCGCTCGAGTCCGAGGCGGATCCGCCGCGCCACCTCGTCATTCGGAATCTTCTTGTCGTACTCCAGCACCAGAGAGGGCCTGGCGCCGTTGCCGAAGAAGGTTGCCGCGAAGCGCTCGGCGGCAAGCGCGAGGGCGATGGTCTCCCGGTTCTGGTCGAGCGGCGAAACACCGATGATGCCGCCGTTGGACGCCCGATCGGTCGAGCCCCGGTACGGCAGATGGATCACTTCCTGCCACGACAGGCCACGCTGGATGACGCTGCCGACGAGCACATCGAACAGAGGCTCCGATTCCTCTGTCCAGCGCACCTGAGCCGAACCGTGCTTGATCATCGTCAGGCGAGAGACAGAGCCTTCGAGATCACGCGTGACCCGAGAGAAGCCATTCCCGCGAACCAGCGCGTTGTGGACCAGCGCCCGCCGCCAGGAAAACGACGAGAGCCAGGGAGCCGGGCTTTCCTTCAGCAGATTGTAGAGCGGGTGCTCGACCGCCGGCACGCGGCGGCCGCCCTCCTCCTTCTTGTGCAGGATGCACGGCACCTTGGCCGCATCCTCCGACAGTACCTGCACGCAAGCTGCGATGCCGGGCATCGACAGAGCGTCCTCCGCCGAGACATGAAGCCCTGTGCTGCTCACGAACCCGCCCAGCATCTCGCCGAGCAATTCGCTTTCGTCGAAGTCGCGATAGCGGCGCTGCGGCGAGCTCGACGTGCCCATGATCCGACCGAAGAAGCCCATCAACGGCTCCGCAGCGCGCCGATCAGCGCGACGCTGAAGAGCATGGCGCCCGCAGCAGCGAAGCCGAGCGGCGCGTAATGGAGGAAGCCGCCGACGCCGACGAGGCCAGCGCCGACGATTGCCAGCACCACCCTGCCAGCCTCGGCCAGGCGGTCGACCTGTTCCGGATCTTGTCGCATGCGGTCAGGCCCAAACTGTCGGTTCGAAATCGGCGGAGATCGGCGAGGCGGCTTCGGGATTCAGCGCCATCAGCGTGACCGCATTGAACATCGCCATCACGGGGTCGATCTTTGCGACGCCTGCGATCTGCTTGGTGACCATCAGGGCGTTGCCCTTCTGCTCGACCTTGGCGTTTCCGACGCACCAAGTCATCAGGTCGGACCCGTCATGGATCAGCGTGCCTTGCGCCACGCGGCGCTCTGCCACCTTCACGGCGTTCTGCAGACTGTAGCCCTGGCGGACCTGCATGATCTCACCGATATCGCCGTCGACCTCGATGCTGAAGCCGCGGCGCTCCAGCTCGTCGACGATGTCGTTGACGCCGGCGGGATCGCATCCGATCGCAGCCTTCTCCGGCAGCAGGCCAGAATCTCGCACCCGCTCGACGACGTCGGCCATCTGCGCGATGTCGAGCGCGGACTCATCGTCGACGATCTCGAAGTAGTCGGTGCCAGCCAGGTCGCGCAGCTTCGCGGCGATCTCCTTGCGGCGCTCCAACACGATCCTATGGGCCCAGCCAAAGCCGATCCCGAGCCAGCGGCGCGTGCCTCGCTCGCGGCCGAGCACATATAGGCCGAGCAGGTCGTCCAGGCCGCCGCCGTCTATGCCGATTACCACAACCTCGCTGCGCTCAAGCAAATTCTCGAGCGTGAGCGTCTTGTCGGCGCGCTTTGGCCAGAACACGGCGCCGGCCCAGTTGTCGGTGCGCAGCCCTTGGCCGATCTCGACGTTCAGGAATTTGGCGAGGAAGACGTTGCGCGTCTCCGGCCCCTTCTGCTTCTCCTTGTCGAGTTCGTTCGCGATCCACTCGCGCCCCCAGGCAGTGTGGCCGACGAAGGGGTTCGTGACGTAGAAATTCTCCGACCGCTCATAAGCCAGGCTGTCGATCATCGCCTGCGGGAACTCGTAGATCACCGGCAGGAACTTGCGGTCGACGATCTCGCCATCCCGCACGCGGCGAGCGTAGTTCAGCTTGTCCTTGAACACGCCTGTCGGCGGCGCGTCGGCCATCGTGCTGATCGAGATGACGAAGCCTTCAGGGCGCCCGACGAGGCCGCCGGTCGCCTCCTTCAACATCGAATCCGCCTTGGCGCTCGTCCCGAACTCCCAGAGCTCGTCGATCAGGACGAAGCCGGCCTTGTTGCCGACGACCGTGGAGCCTTCAGCCGACAGGATCCGGAGCGTCGCGCCCGTCTTCAGGTGCGTGATGGTCCGCAGATGATCCTGGATGTGCAGGAAGCCCTGATCGGCAGCATTGAGCGTCGGATCAGCGCGCACCATGTCCGCTGCCGGCTTGAAGGCGTTGCCCGCGGCCTTGATCGTCGGCGCGATGATGATGAGCTCGTTCGACGCTCGCCAGTTGCGGATCAGGGCGGTGAGCATGATGCCCGCCGAAATCAAACTCTTCCCGTTTTTCTTCGCCACGCAGAGGAAGAACTCGTTAATCTCTCGCCGCCCGGTGCTGGCGTCATAGGCGCCGAAGATCGCCTCGACGAAATCAAAGACCCACTGATCACCGACCTCGCCGAAGGTCGGCTGCCCAGGCGCTTCAACAATCCTCAGCGACTTGAAGACCGCCATGGCGTCAGCAGCCTCGGCCGGGAACAACGCCCCGACGGTGACGAGCGGCTCCCCCGCGACGATCCGGCGTTCCCAGTCCTTGCAGGCCGTCGACCAGTCGAGCATCGGGGTCAGCGCGTATTGTCCACGGCCAGCCGCGGCGGGTTCGGCACGGCATAGACGCCGTCCTTGGTGCTCTGCGCGGCGTTGGCCTGGCGCTGCTCACGCTTGTTGAGCGGCGCAGGCGGTGCGACAGGCCCGTCTTGTGCCGGAGCCTGCGGCTTGTAAGCATCAGCTGCGGCCGAAGCCTTCGCGTTCGCCGGCGTCACGAAGCCCCATGTGAACAGCAGCGCGGTCGCCTTGATCGCCGCGGCTTCCGTGCCGTGCTCGATGATCTTGTTCATCCGCTCGATCGCCTTCTTGGCGCCCTCGCGCGCCTCGGCGGTCAAATCAAATGCCTGCGCCTGCGAAACGACCGGAGCAGTGGCTTCAACAGCCTCTGGCACCTTCGCGACCTTCGGCTTTCGGCCAGCGCCGGGCCGAGCCCCGCCCCTGCCGATACCCTTTGAAACCTTCGGCATTCAAAGCCCCGTCGAAATTCCGGATTCAGAGCCCAAGAAATTCTCTCCGTTCG
>Ga0209935_1002885_pt1 | contig 19351 bp, 12 predicted proteins | sample ThiBio_1000_plan_2_FD_183958 | JGI IMG/M metagenome (GOLD analysis project Ga0209935, IMG submission 183958) | Wastewater bioreactor microbial communities from Cape Town, South Africa - Thiocy_cont_1000_plan (SPAdes) | ecosystem: Engineered > Bioreactor > Thiocyanate-remediating >... | reverse complement strand
ACTATATCTAAAACATGATCAAGTTTGTAAAACAGAATCACAAAGCAATGAGATTATACTGGAACTATGGCAAAGAACATCAGTTTAAAAAATGATCACTTTCATATCATACTCCATGTTAGTTGTCAAGCATGACTCTATTCTAATCTTACACATGTGGGTCACAGATTCATATGTGTCATATGGAAGTAATTTAAGAAGATTGGACATATGTTATTGTAAAAAAGATATGGATAATACGGGACAACCCTGTTCGAAAGAAGTCTCATTCGAAGTTCAAACTATAAATCGCATAAGGTTCCTTGGCATTCGTTATTTTTGACAATCTTGAAGATTTAAGACTACGACATCTGTTCTACAATTGAAAAATTGGAGAAAATTATCCATATCAATGGTGCAACCAGGATTTTTAGACCAATGGGCAAACTCCCATTGTGACTAAAAATAGAGTGGACAAAGCCAGAAAAATTTTTTTTGATGGGCAAAAGTTCTTTTGCTGAACGAAAAAAGAGGATGTTCTGTATAAAAATTGAGATCTTTCCTAAAGATCTAAACCGAAGACCACATAAACCATATACTTCTATCTAAATCTCCGATAGTTTGTGTATATGTCACAGTACAAATTAAAATTCAGGAGAATTTAAAATTGTCCTTAGGAAAATTTTAAATATTCCTTATATGTTAGGACGATTTTAAATTGTCCTGGATTTTAATTTGTACTGTGACATATATATGAAGTTCCTACCAAAATTTCATTGGGCAAAACTCTGTATTTAAAAATTACAATGGGCAATTGCCCATTTGCCCCCCCCCCTTGGTTGCGCCATTGATCCATATCTGTCTACTTCAAAGTTAAGATAGATCTCATTTATATTTTCTAGTGTATCTATGTGTCTAGCAAACAAATTATAATAAATAATGACGCATTTCAAAATCGCTAACAATGATATATAAAAATGATTGATTTTTTAATGTAGGAAAGTATTCATTACTATTCGACTTACGTATAGATCATACAATAAGAGAAAAGAAAGCGACGAATATATCCATTAAATGTCATTTTTTTCCTTTGAAAAGCCATCTTACTCATTTTGAGAAACATGATTGTTGATGTATATAGCGCCGAAATCGGACTCTTATTCATACATGTGATAGATATTTTTGTGTCTATCACGTGTATGACAGATTAAAAAGAATACGCATCATTAGTACTACGGTCTGAAGGGAAATATATTATCGTCAACTCACAAGATATCATCGATCATACCAAATAATTGTTTCACTTTGCTAATGAAAACATAAATTAAATACATTTCAAATACTCGTTCCCGCTCTAGTGAATTCTGAATAGCGTTTCATTACGACGTATATATACTTTTTTTCACTATTTATGTGCTTTTTTATTCTCTTACGCTTCATTGAGTTTCATATACCATTATAAAACATACATCACTTTTTTCTTCTCCATTCAATTATTCATGAATCATCACTGTGTCATATGTTATGTATACAGTAGTAACGAAATTACTTATTTATCGCCGTCATCTATACTTTGAGTTCATTTTCTAAGTGTACTGAAATATTCTTCAGAGTTTTGATCTCATTTGTATAAAGAGCCTGATGTATTCTTTATATATATATAGAAACAAGCAATATTTATTAAGATTTTCATAAATAAAAAGATGATCTCACAAAAACTATCGATTTTTCAGCATGAGTCACCAACTGTATAGAATTTATACCGTTCCGAGGTATATATCGAGTTTACGGCTTTTTCAGATTAGAAAATGGAGAATTCGAACCACGTAACTCTGGATATGGTGATAATTGTCAAACGCATTAGATTATCGAATATATTTTTAAAAGTCATTCGATCAATTACACACAGCTGTTATTTTTCACATTTTATCTTCAAACTTTCATCAAATATATAAATACTCATATATTTTCTAGTAAAAAAACTGCTCTAAAATGAAATCCCTCTTCTCTATAGTCGTTTTCTCCCTTTTTGTCTTGACAATATTCGGTCGACAAATTGAAAAAACCAATGAAATCATTTCAATCTCAAGTGGAACATCATTCGGTCGTTGTATCGGTTATTGTCGTCAGTCAATTGAAATCATAGCCAATCCTTTACAACTCAATGTTTTACGAGAAGCAAACTTCAATCAAGCAAGTTATCCACCAGTTCATGTTGGATTTCTTCTTGAACAACAAATTTGGACTAAACTCGTTGGTTTAGTCGATTTAAAAACGATCGAAAATCTCGATTCGCGAATCGGTTGTCCCGATTGCGCTGATGGTGGTGCCGAATGGATTCAAATCGATACGACAAGTACAAGCAAACGAATCACATTCGAAAATGGACGAACCGTTCAAGGAACCGAAAATCTTATCGAACAATTAAGAGATTTGAGACAAACTTATTTAAGCAAAGTTTAACGATCGCAAATCTCTCATTTTGTTTTGTTGACACGAAATAAATATTGAACTACCATTGAGTTAGAATATTTAATGAAATCTGCACTCATTTCACGGACAAACATCTTCACGATGAGTTCATCTGAAAATTCTCGCTCGATAATCAAAGAATTCAGTCTGAATACATCAACACACGGTCTTCCTGGAATAGCTCGTAGTGAAAGTATACACAATCGTATATTTTGGATATTCTCCTTTGTTTGTTTCACTGGCATCATGATTTATTTTGTAACAGTTGCTATTATTGATTATTGTCAATATCCAACTCAAATCGATATTAATATAATTCGAGAATGGCCACAATATTTTCCTGCAGTCAGCATTTGTAATAGTTCACCATTTCGACTCGATCGATTTCTTGGTCCATTTTTAAATTATACATTTTCAAGAAATCTCACGAATCAAACAAATCTAACAGCGATTCCACCGTATTTATCTCCATATGTCACAGATTTTATTCTAACAGAACTCAATTCTGATCGATCGATTGACGAGTATTTCTATCCTCTATCATCAATTCTCTATACATGCACATTCAACGGTCAAATCTGTTCAGCAAATGATTTCATCAGTTTTACTTCAGCAACATTCGGTCTCTGTTTTACATTTAATGCAAAAATGAAAAATCAAAGTCAAAATTCCGTTCATTATAGCAATGAAAACGGTGGAAATGGTATCTTACAATTGGAACTCTACACACATAGCCATCAATATGTTCCCTATATTCGAAATGGTACGTGTATTCAATATACTCAAACGAGAAGTTCATACAGTAAAACCTCTCTAAAGTGGACACTTTTTCCATGATAATTAAGTCTCCTATCAGTTCCCGAGTGAAAATCGACTGTTTTTCTTCATTATTCAAACTGTAGCATTTCATAAATTAATTTATTAAGAAAAATATTTAAAATACATAGAAACAAAATCTATAAAGATCTTTAGTCCCTTTTAAAATAATCGGTTTCGTATTCTTCACGACGAGATCAAATGTTTGCTGCACTACTTTTCGTACTGACATACCAAGACCTCCATTATTATCTTTTATAAGTTGTATTTTTTCTTCTAAAGGTAACTCATGTCGTTTCATGACTAGAATGACCGATTCGTCCTCTTTTTATAGTTCCTAATTGTTCTGATTTTCTTTGTTTTGTTCCATCCTGACTAGTCAAGTTCATCAGTTTTACTCTCATGATCCTTTCTTTTCAGTAGTGGCAAAATTCTTCCCAAGCAGAATTCTAGAATTTTGCTATTCCGTTTTAATAATAGCTTCATTTCTTGATTTTGTTCCATCTAAAATTCTATGAATAACAATATGGTCATCTTAATTCAGAAATAACAAATTCTAATCGAATTATGCTCATCAAAGGAGAATTTTACTAGAATTCGATCAGTCTTGATAAAAATAAAATTCTTTATAGAATACAAAATTCTCCTTTGATGACCATAATTCTTGTAAAATTCTGTTTTGATGAGCATAATTCTGTAAAGAATTTTGGTTTATTGAAATGGTAATCGTATTCAAATAAATAATTCTTATATGATTTAAGAATTCTACCGAAAATCTACTGAAAAAAACATACTTCTGATAAGATTTTTTCTTTGCCGATAGAAGTGATGTATTCAAATGCACAATTCTCATGTCAATTCAGATTTCTGGCAAAATTCTTGTGCAATGGACATATTTCTGTATAGAGATTCAGTTTTCTTTTCGCATAGTTTATGTGAAAATAAAAATAGCTAAATATATAATCGCAAAATTCTTAAATTCTATGGGAAGAACTTTGATACCCCTCTTTCTTTTGAGAAGATATTTGAAGTCATCATGATTAAAAGAAATAATTCGTGCACATTTATCATCATTATAGTGTGTAAAAAAACATTTGTTTTTCGATAAAGGTGCTGGACTAGTAGCACAAGTTCATGATAATACCGAAGTACCGACAATTGAAACAACCGGTATTCTATTATCTCCTGGATTTCAACATAAATTAGGTTATAAAAAGAAAGCAACATATTTCCTACCATCTCCATACACATCATGTACAGATAAAGTACCAGCACAAATGAAGATTATGTTTCAAAATTATTACAATGGAGCTGATTATGGTTATAACGAAGCAGTTTGCAGACAACTTTGCGAACAAACTTATGCGTAAGATTTCTCTTTTTTATTTTAAACTCAAACTAACTGCATACGCGTGTTTATCAAACAGATACAGCGTCTGTGGTTGCGTCAATCCGATGCAATGGAATGCACGTTCGATCATTTTACCTGGAACGGACACGGTTCTATCAGCTTCTATTTGTCAAGATGATGTAGATTATGCATGTATTACTCAAGCAGTTGATGTTCTTATTAATTCACCATCTTTACAAGAAGAATATTGTTCAGATTGTTCACAACAATGTTCAGTCAAAGAATTTCCTATTCAAAACTCAGCTCTGCTAAGTCCATTGGAATGGCAAATGAGTTTTATAAAAACATTCGTTGAAAATTCTTCGATAGCACAGCCGACCGATTGGTCAACATCATGGCCAAGTTATATTCAAAAGAATTATCTCATTTTAAATGTTGTTCGACAGACAACAACTGTTGAAAACAGTACACAATCGGCACAGATCAATGTCGTCGATGTTCTATCGAATATCGGCGGACAAACGGGTCTTTGGATTGGAATTAGTTTTCTTTCGTTGATGGAATTTGCTGAAATGATCTATCGACTTATTCGACATCAACTTCGTCGAATTAAAATGAAATTTACAAACAAAGTGACAACGCAGAAAGCGAAACCGTGATTTTTGGATCAAAATAAAAAATTGTCAAATCTCAGTAAAATAGAAAAGAAGACCGATCAAACTGAACAAATAAAATAACTGACTTGATTTGTTTCTAAGGCTCGAGCAATGGCTCGTGCACCTGTATCTCCGATTTGATTGCCTTCGAGGTGGAGTGTGGTGAGTGTCTGTGATTAATACGAAACATGACTGATCAACATGAACAAACTGTAGATATTTATCTCACTTGATTTGTTTCTAAGGCTCGAGCAATTGCTTTTGCACCCGTATCTCCGATTTGATTATATTCGAGATGGAGTGTGGTGATTGTCTGCGATTAATACGAAAGATGACTGACCGAAATAAAGAAACAAATCAAATATCTGACTTGATTTATTTCTAAGGCTCGAGCAATTGCTCGTGCACCTGTATCTCTGATTCGATTGCCTTCGAGATGGAGTGTGGTGAGTGTCTGCGATCAGTAGAAAATATGGCTAATCGAAATGAAGAAACTAACTTGATTTGTTTCTAAGGCTCGAGCAATGGCTTGTGCATCTGTATCTCCGATTTCATTAAATCCGAGGTGGAGCGTGGTGAGAGTCTGAGATAAATAGAAAAGACGGTAAAGAAACGAAATATTTCTCTAACTTGATTTGTCTCTAATGCTTGACCAATTGCTCGTGCGCCTTCAGCTCCAATTGCATTGTCTTCGATGTTGAGTGTGGTGAGTGTCTATGCACAATAGAGAGTGGATAAACTGCGGTAAACACGAGTTTTTAAGGTTTTACTTGAAATCGTTGATAAGAATTGAGGATAGCATTTAGTCGTTGATTGACATTGTTTATGGACATAAATAAGTCTTTTTCATCGAAATGATCGAATATGCGATAGATTATGTCGATGGGAAGTGCATGAATTGATAAAGACATGTTTCTTCGAATCTGAAATAAAAAATGAATAGAGATGATGATTATTCGTGAAGTAAAAGAATATGTTCGGCATAGAAACCTTTTTGCTTGTGGAATCCGTATAATATGCAAAGAATTTCTTCATGAAGTAATGGAAGAGTAAATTGTATGAAGAAATACAAAGTACTGATTGTTGTCACTCTTATATAGGTAAATGATTGACCGGCGAATTCTCGCTTTCGAAAGGAAAGAAATAGTTCATTTTTTCGAATTAATTCTTTGATTTTCATAGAATTTGACAACAAGTTTTGCTTAGTGCTTCTCGCTCTTTCTGAGACAATTTTAATACGGTGCGAATGCACAAAGCATTTATGTTGCACGTCGCGTGTTTTCCTCTTTTTTTTCTTCTTCTTCTTTTTCTTTCTCGACGTCCGCACTTTACTTTGTTACCTAATGATCTTGAGAACTACAAGTCGTACAATTTTCAGTAGTGTCGAATTTGAAACTTGAATTCAAATTCAAATTAGTATTATCTATTAGGCAGTACGCCCTCCGTTCACAAACAGACGCCCTCATCCTAAATCATAATCTGAACTTGAAACCTTCAAATTAGATAATACTAATTTGAATTTGAATTCAAGTTTCAAGTTTGACATGTATGATTAACAAAAACAATTGAACGATGTCATTTGAAGGAAAAGAAAGTAACATTAAGAGTGATTTTCAGATTCTTCAATCTAAGGAATTCAGTCACTGCTGAAGCTAAATTCGATATTGGCTCAAGTATTATTGTTTATTGATTAAAAATATAGATAAACCGCTCGGAAAACAATGTAAAAGAAACATAGATTTATATATTTTATTTATTTTATTCTTCATGGGTTCTCTGGATTAATTCAATATATTTGTGTAAAATAGTTTTGATTATTAATCTACGACTGAAACAGATTCGCGTTGATAAATTATGACACAGGCATATAATTCATCTGGTTTCATTGTTTTTGGCAATTCAAATGCCCATGTAAATGCAATATCATCGATTGCAAATGCCAATCTCATATTTTCTGTATCGAGTATAATACTAATACATTGGCCTGGTCTGGATGTACTCGGGAGATACGCAACAGCATTTTTTTCTTTTGAATATAAATGTCCACTATTAATGAGGAAGAACCATCGATCATCTTGATTTGTTGCTACATCCGTTTCATTTGTTGATAAAGTTTTTCTTACACCTAGAAATGAGCTGCCGATATTGGTGTTCCACTTAAAATCAATCTTCTGATAGCGTTCTTGATTATTAACAAATGGACGATTAACTCGAATAATCCGTTGTCCGTTTTCACTACTATTCATACATGTACGATCATTATCTGCAAATGTAAGTGCTTGTGCATTAGCAGGCTTTTCAAATTTGAGTCCTCTCAATCTTGTGAATTGTTCTTGGGGTACAACTCTTGATTCTAAATCTTCAACACGTCGACACAAGTCATTAATAATATTTTCAAGACGTGAAATATCTTCAAGTTGAATTTTAACTAATTCTAATTGAAAACTTCGATGAATCGTTGTCGTTGTATCGAGAATCTTATCTGATGTGAATTTTAACTCTAAATTTACGTCGGACAATTGAGCAGTTAATTTCTCCGAACATTGTTCATCTTTCATTTGACAACCATGTGTCATTAAATACTTCAAATACGCATATAATTCAGTATTTGTCAGATACATTGACTGTGTAAGAGCAGCACATTTTTCATTTTCAAATGTTTCTCTGTAAATTTGATGTGTTCGACGTTGTTCAGCTTCAACAGTAAGCTCAAACGAGGAATTTAATTTTAACTTAACACGATAATCACTACAAAAACCGTCGTAGCAAGAATTCATAATAGCAGATTTGATTCACGGTATTGAAATGAAGTTCATGAGTCGTTTTCTCAAATAGATAAGAGAGAGTTTGTGTGTTTTTTTTAAAGATTTTAACCAATCAAAACAAAATTTGTTTTTTCTTCCTCCGTTCTTTAAGTCTTTCCGGCCGGCTTAGCAGAATATAGAAAGAAAAAAAGAAAAGAAACATCTAATCAAATACTAGAAAAACAAAGATTTATGAATTTACTACGTGTAATAAATCCTTTTTTTTTCTATTTGAGTAAGAATTCCGCTTTGATAATGCGAAATATTAATAGAAAACATCAGATTTTTTTGTGAGACTTCAATTTTTAAATGATGGAAGTGAGAGAGAAATCTATCATTTACTACTAATGAGTCAATAAATTGAAAGATAAGATTTACAAATAATATTCGTTACTCACTGACAAATATTTCGGCTAAAAAAATGATAACACTCATCATTTCACATAATTTGCCTTATATGACCGGATGTATCCAAATGAATATTTGAGGATGGAAAGGATTAAAGAAAAAAAAATCATACAACATAAAATTTCGATAATATTGAATAGAACTTAACAGTTTTTTGATCTTACTGATAAATACCAATGAATCTATAAACCGATACTAAACTTGTCCAACTGTATTTTGATTTCCAGTTCAAAGTAATTGACCAATTTAGTTCGATTGATTTTGAAGATTTGACATCAAATAGAGAGAACTGGCCCAACTCTCTTATAAGCAAGAACATATTGGATATTATTTCGTTGCAAGATTGATTTGTATTTACAAGTTAATCTGTTTTTATATTGTCTCATCATCAACCATTCATTTCATACACACAGAACAATTAAAAGATGTCACCCTCGACATTTTTCGAAAGAATTGACTATTTGCCATCTGATTTTTACTCATTCTGTATATGTTGTCATAACATTTGTAGGAAAAAAACAACTTTTAGTTATTTATATAAAGAAATTATTTTTATATTATCAATTTAGAGAATCAAACAAGAACAAAATAAATTGAAAGTCAGAGTTATTCCAATTATTGAAAGAAATTTTGTGAACAGTTTTTTGCATCACAACGAGCAATGACATATATATATTACGTCGGTCTTTAATCGATAAAAAGAATTCTGTTGTATTACAAAAAAACGACAAGCTGTTTCATTCCGTAAAAATTTAAAAAAAACAGAAAATTGATGAAGGATGAGTAACACAGACTTGCATTTCTACGAATTTTCGGTAGTGAACAATATATTCATGAATGTATTAATTTTTCAGAAAAAAACAATACTTTTAGATTAATCATGGATGCTATTTTAACGACAATCAACACGGATAATTTGAAACGTATTTTATGTTCATCTGATATTAAATTAATGAAAAATGTTTTGACGCTGAATAAAAGTGATGAACTGAAAGTCATCTGGTTAGATAATACAATTGAACCTGAAATCAAACAAACATTAAAAGAATTACATACACATACAGATACTTTCTCAACCATTGATGAACTAACTACATTAATTAATGATCCATATGATTATAAAATAATCTTAATTGTAGCTGGCAAATATTCATCTGAAGTTTTTTTACGTTTCCATGATAATCACAAAATTGATTCAATATTTATATTTAGTATGAATAAATCATTGTATGAAAATCAAACTTATCCGAAATTAGATTCTATTCACACAGAATATGTGCCATTATTTCGTTCTGTTGAGAAACGTTTGCGTTCAATATTAAAACATCTATCGATCTTTAAAATCATTGAACAAACAAATAAATCTGTTCGTGATCTCGAACATGAATCTGCTTATTATGCATGGAATCAATTATTACGTGATGCATTGATGTCTATCGAACCTGAAAAATCGAAAAAAGATATGTTAGACTATTGTCGTTTCTATTATGCAAATGATCCAATAAGTTTAAAACAAATTGACCATTTCGAAGCAACTTTCAATCCATCAGAAGTTATTCGTTGTTATACGAATAATTATTTTCCATTTAATTTCATTAATAAAGCATTACGATGTGAAGATATTGATGCTTTATATTATCTACGTTATTTTATTATAAATTTATCAAAACAATTAAAAGAATTATATGATCAAAACTATTTAGATTATCAACAAAAATATGATCCATATTTAAAAGTTTATCGTGGTTTAACATTATCTGATGAAGATATTAATCGTTTGAAAACCTATGTAAATCATTATATATCAACGAATGGATTTCTATCAACAAGTTTACGTCGAGATGTTGCTGAAATGTTTGCAGCCAATGTCATATTTGAAATTATTGTTGATCCAAAGCAACTAAGTAATAATCTAGTTTACGCTTATATTGGAACAGTTAGTTTAATACCTGACGAAGAGGAAGTCTTGTTTGATTTGGGTGCAACATTTAAAATTATTGATGTAAAACATGATACTGATAAATATATTGTATCAATGGTAGCAGCAAATGATATTGACTGTATAAAAAATGCATATGTAGATAAAGAACGAGAATTAATCAAGTATCCGATCGAAGTAGATGAACATTTCCGAAGTACTTATACATTCAGTATGTATTTAATGCATTTGGGACAATATGATAAAAGTATTTCATTTCTCAATCGTTTATTACGTTATACGAGATTATATGATTATGAAAGATATTTCATTCTATATAGTCTTGCTCAAGCCTATATGAAAAATAATCAATTAGATAATGCATTAGAATGTGCACTGGACGCTTACAAAATAAATAAATTTTATGGTACAAACGGCATGAAACGTATTGAACTTATTTTAGGCAAAGTATATTGCTTAAGAGAAGAATATGATTTAGCATTACAGTGCTATCATAGGTCAATGAACGAAGAAGAAGAAGAAGAAAATGATGATGATGATGATGATGATGATGATGATGATATGAAGTTAGAAATTCATACAAATATTTCAGCTATTTATTTGTCAAACAACAATTTGGCTGATAGTTTTGAACACTTGCAAATATTACTTCAAATGCTAAATGAATCTAATACATTTGATTCTGTTTCAAAGGCCGATGCATATGCAGTTGTAGCAAAAGGATATCACCTTGCAGATGATATTAATCGTGCTGTCGATTATTGGGGAAAATCATTACTGCTTCGAACTGAAACATTTCCTGATAATCATCCGATTTTTCCAATAACTTATATAGAACTTGCTAATATGTACGAAGAAAATCAAGAATATCATTTAGCTACAGAATATTATCGAAAATCGATAGAATCTTATGAAAAATATTTATCAACAAATGATTTACCAACAGTAAAAGTAGCACTTCTCTTAGATATTGGCCGTTGTCATCTTCGTATGCAAAAATTTGATCTATCAAGATTAAATTTTGAAGAAGCATTACAAATTCAAGAGAATATAAAACCATGTGATGAAATGAAAGTTGTTGTTATGTATGAAAATATAGCTTTATGTTATTGGAGTCAAAAAGATTTTGATTTAACTATTCAATATTATGAAACAGCTTTAGGATTACGAAAGAAATATTCATCAAATAGTACTGAGATTATTACCTTATATAAACAAATTGGGGTTTGTTATGATGAAAAAAACCAATATGAATTAGCAAGAAACAATTATATAAAAGCATTGGAATTACAACAACAAATACTTCCGTTGGAGGAGTTATGTATTGCTGATTTATATAGTCTATTAGGATCTAGTTATGAGAATGAGAAGAACTATGAATTTTCCATACATTATTATCGATTAGGATTAAATATTAAAGAAAAATGCAATACCAACGATTCTGATACAGTTCGATCGTATAGGATCATCTCCAAAGTATATATACTAATTAATGAATATGCTTTAGCAATTGAAAGTTTAGAAAAAGCTTTAAAAATTCATGGCATGGCTAATTCAAATGAAAAATTAACATCAAGTGATATACATTCTAAATTAGCATTTTGTTATAAGCAAAATAATAACTATGATCAATCTATTCAACATTATCAATATGCTATTGATACATATGTAGATTTACCAGATAAAAGTTATAATATACTCTTCAGTCTTTATGATCAATTAGCTAGATTATATAATCAACAAAAACATTATTTTTCAGCATTACACATTTATGAAGCGATGATTGGAATATCTTCGAATATGAATCAAAATGATCTCTTAAAAACAGTAAAATTGTATATTGAAATGAGTGAAGTATATTGCAAATTAGATCAGCATAATCTGGCAATGGATTATTGTACAAAATCGATGGAAATATTGAAAACACAATACAACGATCAGTATCATTTAATGGCAAAAAATAATGAACTATTTGGGATTATTTGTTGTCATGATTGGAAAGATGCAATGGCTGAAGATTATTATAGAAAAGCATTAGAATTATTTAAAATGGCTAATGCACATGAAGATGTAAATCGACTGGAAGAGATTTTGCAAAATGGTTCTAATCGTTCAACAGAAATTTCGTCTATCAAAGGTGTTCGGAAACGAGTCATAGTTATTTCTTTGCTTTTTTTCTTTATTTTTATTTTCTCTTTTTTCGTGCGTGATATCATATGCTCATATGTTTCTCTTTCGTTCGTTTTTACTTCTCTCGTTGGTATGTTCTTATTAGTACTATTTAGATGCGCCATAGATTAAATTATACACGAAATTAGCTGTTAATTATTGTCTCAATTGAAATGTTTTATTGTTAATACTATCGATGTACATATCCATTACTAAATCGAATGCAATTTCTTTTGTTTCATTGAATAGCGTTGCATCTCTTTCAGAACTGTGAGTACCAGCAATGGTGATTCGAGCTTAATTGTCAGCACAATATAATTATACCGTATTGTTTCTATTGTTCTGAAAATTCTTATTCAATATTTTTAGGTGAATCTTGACTGAATTTCACATATGTTGTAAAAATTATTTTCTTCCTTTTTACATTCTTCTGCTAATAACGCATTCATGCTCGCTTTTGACGTCTTCAAAGTCCATACGATTATGATTCTGATAGAAATAGACGATGACCGATTGATGTTAAATTAGACCTTATAGCATTCAAATGCATCTCTATAGTATTTTTATTTTCCAAAACGATTAAGTAATGTTCGTAAGAAACGGTTTGACCCCTTTCACACCATTTTTTCACAAAAAAAAACGCAAATAAACATATGAATTTGGCTGGTGACAACCATTTGTTTTATTGTTATTGACAAAACAATATATAATCGTGAATGGAAGTCATTTTTTATTATTTTTACATTATTGTCATGATACTGTTTCTTAAAAAAATCGAAGTTATATGACATAGTCGCTAATTCAATTATTTTCAGTGTTCATTCTTGAGCAAACCACAGTCAATGAGGTTGTTTCATATGAGTTTTGTCATCACACATGTAAAAGAAATATTTCAGTCTCGATTTTTGTCATTTTTAATAGATGAGATTATTTATACACATCAACGTACTATTACAGTCGTATCCTTAAAAATTTTCAATTATTTGCTAATATTGGCAATTTCTTCACCGATGGAAGTTTTTATTGGACCAACATATATTACACTAAAATAAAATACCGTATAGGATTCGTCTGTGAATAAATGAGCGTTCAATGATAGTGAAGTCAACTACTAAGTTTGTCCAAATGTGAAAAAATAATTTCTAATGAATGTTATTCAATATTAATCAGTTTAAGAGATCTCAACCGATAGAATTGCTCGATCTGATAATAGGAAAGAAACAATCTCGACTGACCACCTGTGTATGGATTATCGGAAAGTGTTAATGACATCACGTTGTCGGGTCGAATTTGATGGCATGCAAGATCAAAATCATCTATATGAATGAATTTGAAATTTAATTGGCAAGCAGAATAGGTAATAAGAACACTATCGACATAAACGCTAACGCTGACATCATAAAAACTAAGTAAGATTTCAACTGGAATAAACAACGATGTGTCAGTCTCGTTTTTTCTATGATGATGATAAAAAAAAAGATTGTATGCTGTATATTATCTTTTGCTTTCGAAGAATGTAAAAGCACATTAACATCTTTATTTCAGCTAGAGAAACAGTTCGATTTGTTATTTATTCACATATATTTTTTACTATGTTTAAAATAAAAAAAAAAATGGACGAGAGCATGATGGTCAAGGAGGAAAGTGGTTTCAAACGCTTCCCAGATACTCAGGTGTTCATTTATTCATGAATTTTAATGAGTATTAACTCACTTAATAGGTACCACCAATTGGAAAGATGCAAAAAAAGAAATCATAAATATTCTCATAGAAACACATCTTTTAACTGTTATAAATTATTGTTCGAAAAATGTGTTTGTGACTCACTCAGCTTTTCTCGAAAATAAAATTATTGTGATTCCTCTATCCAATTTGTTTTTAATCATGAAAGATACGGTATAAATACTAAAATACTAACCTTTTTTATGCAATACGAACTGAAAAGAAGTGCTGATAGAAAACTTGCACCTACATTACAGACTTGACGGACATTTTCCAGTAAAATTTAGTTAGATATATATATGCTGATATCCATCCATATTTACCGAGCATAACATATATTTTAAAATCTGTTTGTGTTTCACATTTTTAATTCCATAAGAGTTGTGTTTATAAGTTTTTTTTTATAGGAATAATGCATAAATTGTTTCTTTAGAACGGTGATAAATATGTTTTCATAGGTAGTCCTATTTAGATGTAGCTCATTTTAACAATATTGGCTTTTTTCTCAGTATTCAAATCATTGAGCTTTATTAGAAAGTTAGAAAGCGTAATTTTTCGTTGGTTTGAGCAAAATTTTAAGAAACATGAGTGTTTTTGTATATGTTATTGATGTCTATATACACATGCAAACCTAATGGAAATATTTGCATTTGATAGGAAGTTATGATAACTTTTTCCATGATATTTGAAACAATTGCTTGAACTAGAGAAAAATCTTATTTGAATATTTATTATATAGTTTTATTTTTTTCTTCTATGCCTATGAAATGAATAAATAAAAAGTGCTGATTAAATGAATCGCATAGCATAAGAATTTCACTGAGAATATTTTACTTTCGACATACGTATGTCGTATTTTTTATTTTTATGACAAACAGTATTTACCCATGGGTAATTTTGATAGGAAAAAGCCAAGGTAGATACATGATGATTCATTGATTGACTTCCTTTATAACCATTTGCACATTTCGTTTTCATAAGCATAAGCATTATATGGATACGGAGGATAATAAACTAATCTACAGATTTCGTTTTGGTTCGACTAAGAAAACTGTCGATCTTAATGAAGAAGAAGTTCAACTTATACCATATATATCTCGACTTGTTACGTACGATGATATTCTTCAATCATGTCAAAATGAAAATGGCGAATATGTGTTAAATTCTCCTATTCGTTTTAATTATTTCCAGGCGATTTTAAAATCTTCGAAAATGAAAAACTATTCGATATTATTCGATGAATTATCTGAAGAAGCAAATGTTCTGGGCATGCTTAAACTCTATGATTTCTTAAACCTTGATCCCGTACCCGTTCCATTTCTAAAGAATTCACATTTACTTCGATCAAATAGAAATGAGACTGAAAATAATAAAGAATTAATTAAATATCATCGAGCAACTTTAGAAGAAACTCGAGAAACAGCTGTACAATTCGTCATCTCACTTAACAACGGCGAATATAATATTCATAATTCACAAACATTGCAAACCATATTCTTTTTATTGATGGATATATTATCAAATCCAAGTGTATTCGGTACTCGAATTTGTCATCACACATTTACAGTAACTGAAAACTGTTGTTATTCATTGTTTAATAAACACGAACAACATCAGTTAGATAAAGCTCAACGTTCTGCACAAAGATATCGAACTGTAGAAAATTTACCTAACCACTTTTTCAATGCATTCACTTGGAAAGGTGTTTTGACACTTGAGGACAAGCAACAAGAAAAGTCTCTATTCGAGACAGACAGCTGGCTTGATTATGACCTAGACTATCCTATTGAATGGCCTAATTTTACTTTTCACAGTCGGCTTAGATCTTATCTCGCTCTAAGGATACAATTTCTTGAGTTTCCTGGTCCTGAAGACAACAGACCACTTCTACCTATTGAAATCAATACGACATCTCAAGCAAAATTAGCTCGGTCTGGACATTTCAATACATTACCAAAACGACCTAAAATCGACAAATTCAAATATCAATATCCTCGAAAAATTCGCAAACATTGTTCATAGAGTTCTATTTTTTGTCCATTTTTCATATAACTCTGCACGATTTTGAGCATCAAGTGTTCCTTGTATATCATTAAATTTCACAAAAATAACATCCAAAGGTTCTAAAGACACTCCATCGACACTTTTATCTGAATACGGATTCGTGGCAATCGTACATCGATATTGACTTTGCTTTGAAAACGTCAATTGAAAATATTTACTCATCGTTGGAGTTATTGAATAATTTCCATTAAGAATATGAGTCGACAATCCTAATTCACTCACAGAAATCGTATCACTTTTCGATGTATAACATCCGAATACACCTGCGCCAGGTACTCCATCGATACCACCACTTTTTAATAGCAGAGACATTCCTGTCCAATCGGTTGTTGCGAAATACGATTGAATATGATATTGTTCATTGCAACTCAACGTACAACCAACTAATTTGACGTTCTCATTGAGACGTTGAGTGAAAACGTAATACCAGTAGAATTTTTTGTTGAAATCTTTTTCGTAATCCGATTGAAATTGAAGAAAATACGGAGGAAAATACGGACCACGGATGGATGCATTCATTGTGATGAAATATTTATATTGTCTTAAATCGAATTTCCGGTTTCTATCACCAGTAGTATCCGCAGACGTCGTTTTCCTCCAAGGATTTCCGATCGTATGCGTTTGAATAAACCAACCAATTGAACCGTAATCAAAACATTTATTTTCATGTTGAAAATAAAATGCATTTCCTTTCCGTAGTTTCGGCAATTGACTTTCATCAATTACTTTATTTTCAACTTGTTGTAAGATAAATACATAATCAACTCCATCGTTTTCCCTAACTGCTGTATCGATGAAATACTTCAAATTTCCATAGGCATGTTTATGCGTATTGGCGTAAACATAAAATAACAGGACTTTGTCGGTGATTTTCTCATCGTTTGCCGGTGGAACATGTTCAGGTTTTGAACTCGGCCAAGGAAATAGAAGATAAAATGTGAATAACAACATGCCGATGAAATATGATTTTTGTTTGTCTGAACTCATCGAACAAAACCCGAGTCTACTCTCTCTTCCACGTGTCATTTTCATTCTTTTTCTATTCTGTTAGTTACTCTCAATGCCATTTCGCGTTTTTTTTTATTTATTCAAACAACAGTCGACTACCAATCGGTTCGATTGTTTGATCGAGCTTGTTCTCTCCATTTCTCATACAATTTCGCTCGTTCTTGAGCATCAATCGTTTTAACAACGCCATTAAATTTCACAAAAACAACATCGAATGGTTCGATCGATGTTCCATCGAGTATTTTATCCAAAAACGGAATCCCACCAACAGGACAATAATCAGTTTTGACAGAAAATTCCATCGATTGATATTTTGATAAAAGTGACATGACGGTATAATTTGCTCGTTGAAGATGACCCGTTGCACCCATTTCACTGAACCAAATCGTATGAGTTTTCGTTTTATAACAGCCGAAGACGCCTGAACCGTCGACACCATCGATGCCTCCGCTTTTTAACCAAATCGACATACCGATGGAGTCGGTGACTAAAAAATAAGATTGAACGTGCGCAGGCTGTGCGCAATTATAAGTACAACCAACTAATTTGACTTTCTCATTGAGACGTTGAGTGAAAACGTAATACCAGTAGAATTTTTTGTTGAAATCTTTTTCGTAATCCGATTGAAATTGAAGAAAATACGGAGGAAAATACGGACCACGAATCGACGCATTCATTGTGATGAAATATTTATATTTTCTTAAATCAAATTTTCGATTTCTATCGCCAGACGTCGTTTTCCTCCAAGGATTTCCGATCGTATGCGTTTCAATAAACCATCCAATCGATCCATAATCATAACAAACATTTTCATGTTGAAAATAAAATGCATTTCCTTTCGGTAATTTCGGCAATTGACTTTCATCGATTGTTTTATTCTCAACCTGTTGTAAAATAAATATATAATCAACTCCATCGTTTTCTCTAACTGCTGTGTCGATGAAATACTTCAAATTTCCATAGGCATATTGATGTACGTCGGCGTAGACATAGAATAGTAAAACATTGGAATCAATCGATGTATTTTGAAGTTGTTTCGTCAAACTAAGCGAAGGATATGATGATAATAATAGCAACGAGTATTTCGAAGAGAAAAAAACGATGATAGATGTGAAGAAAATGATTATTAAAAATAAAATCCCCAGGCATTTTTTTTGCTCCATTTAGATCTAAAAATACACGAGAGATTTTATGTCAAAATTAAGCTTTTAATGAACGTATTTCGTCTGTAAGTTTTGAACATGGATGTACGATTTCTTTCTTCATTTTGTACATTTACAATGACTTGAAAATGCTCGAGAGAACGAAGAAAGAAAACTGTTTTCTTTTCGTTCTGTTTTGATCGTGGCTACCAATGAGTTGCAAACACATTTTCTTTTTTCATTAATCTGAAAGATGTCTAGCTGTGTCTTTTCTTTTCTCGACAGATTATTTCATTTGTATAAAATGAATTTCACCAGTCAACATACAACATTCAATCTGATAATCGACTGCTCAATTTTAATTTTTTCTTCAATCGGTTTTTGTTCATCGTTATTTATTTTCATGTTTATTTGTCATTACATAATAATCAAAAGACGTAATTCGTCAAATCGTGTTGCTCTTCTATTAACAGCGAATGTTTATCTATCGATAATTCTAAATTCAATTTTCTATCTCGAACAGTTCGTTCGTATTTTTCGATTTCATTTGTATTCAATTGAATTTCTACGAGATCAAACCGATTGTCAACTACGTGCATATTTTCAATTCATTGCCTATTGCGGTGTGTTCTATTCGAATACTCTGCAATCGATCTACCGTCTCTGTCGAATTGTTTATCACACAAGAGCTTCGTTACAATCGTTTAAACTCTATCGAATTTTAGTTCTAATTCAATGGATTATCTGCTGTCTATTGAGTCTGTTGATATCTCGTTTGGGCTATTTTCCATTTCAAATCGATCATCAAATTTGTTTCTATG
>Ga0209935_1002883_pt1 | contig 19355 bp, 22 predicted proteins | sample ThiBio_1000_plan_2_FD_183958 | JGI IMG/M metagenome (GOLD analysis project Ga0209935, IMG submission 183958) | Wastewater bioreactor microbial communities from Cape Town, South Africa - Thiocy_cont_1000_plan (SPAdes) | ecosystem: Engineered > Bioreactor > Thiocyanate-remediating >... | reverse complement strand
GCCTCTACGAGACCAAGACCTACTCGTTCGAAGAGTTGCTCCAGGACCCGCTGCCGGTCGGAGTCGACCCGACCAAGCTCGAGGCATACCTCTCGGACCAAGAGTTTGAGCGTGTATTCGCCATGACGCGCGACGACTACGTGGCACTGCCGCTCTGGAAGGCCGAGAAGCTCAAGCAGGACATTGGGCTGTTCTAGGTGCTCACGCAACAAGACTGGCTTCGTGCTCTTGTCCATATATCTCTCGGCAGCACTCGCTCCTCGTCGCTCGCTGCTGATGTTCATGTTGTTGATCGCATCGCGATCCTTGTTTACCTCCCATCTCGTTAATACATATCCTCTTCTCTCCTCTCTATCCAAGGGCGAGCGGGTAACAACGAGCGCGCAGAACTAGTGAAGCTCCGGCAGTGCGGGCACATCTTATCTTGCTCGCGCGTCAGAGCGTCGGCTAATCCGATGAACCGCGTTTACCTCTTTATCAACCGGCTGCTCGCTTGTTAGTTCGTTTGTTTGTTTGTTTGCCCACGCAGGTCCAGCCGCTGGCTCGGTGAGTGAGTGGGAACCTCATCTCGTCCACGAGTACCAGAGCGTGAGAGTGAGTGAGAACGATATCGAGAACAATCTCTCTCTCGCATGTTAGTTTGTTAGTTTGGTTCGATAGATACCAAGAGCATCACTAGTTCCATATCTTCATTATCTCACGTACACGCTCTCTCTCTCTCTCTCGGCAATAGCGACTCGTCTTCGGTATATGTCTCGACATCGACTCCACCATCATCACCATCGTCGCCATCTGTAAATGGATGAACCACTCGATGATGCAGAGCCGTCGTCGATCGAGCGTGCTTCGAGTCCCAGCGTCGACGACGAGACCTCCTCGACCTCCTCGTCGCCACGCTCGCGATCCACATCGGCCTCGTCATCATTATCAACGACGCCAACGACCTCGAGCTCCAATCCATCGTTCTCGACCATGGTGCATGAGCCACAACAACGAGAGACTCCCGTTCGACGTCGCAAGCGACGATCTCGCATCGGTAATCCGACGCCATCACGCAAGACTCTCCTGCAGCTGATGATGCACGAGTCGGGTCCCGATCTCGTGCAGAACATTCGCCAGACCATCCTCCTGGGCCTCGGCTCCGTGACCGCGGTCGATGGCGTAAGTCCCCAACACCAACGCTACCTCGACTCTCGCTCATTCATTCATTCATTCGTTCGTTCTCGTTCTATCAATGTGTGTAGAAGGGCAAGTCGGCGCTACATGAAGCGAGTGCGCTCGATCATCGACTCTCGCCCGATATCATTCGAGTCCTCGTCGAACACAAGGCCGATCTCTCACTCGCTGACAAGGTACCACTCGCTACAATCCATGCATCCATCCATCTACTGGTCAACCACCTGACCTACACGATATCGATCGAAAGCACGGCAACACGGCACTCCACATGGCATGCAAACGAGCGATCTTCAGGAACATTGCGGCCTTACTCGCACTCGGAGCACCTGACACATTGCGCAATCGTGTATGTACCTCAATCACATACGCTCGATTGCCTGCAATGCGATACATGATTCATCTGACAACGAGATCCCGTGGCATCCCATGCAGCGAGACAAGCTGCCTCCCGACTTGATATCTCTAGTACGACTTGAGCGATGTCTTGCACCTCGATGAATGTCGATCAGTAATCAATCAATCCATCAATCAACCCATCCGTCAATCCGTCTATCATCTGTGTGCGATACAGTTGGACAAAGGAACGATGCTTCAACAAGCATGTCAGCACAATTGTCATCGAGTGTTGGATTGGCTATTGAACGAGGCACACGCCGACATTTGCGACGCAGTACGTCGTTGTCGAGGAATCGGAATGCTGCTGCTGCTGCATTGATGCGAGCGACTCTGACGCGACGCCATCCACAGCAAGGACGATCGTTGTTGTACATTGCATGTGAGGCGGGCCACGAGGAAGTGATGCATCGATTGCTGCGGTATCCAGTGGCGGTATCGATGCCTGACATTGTATGCGAGTGTCGCGACCTTTCATGACGAGCGAGCGTTCGATTCTAACAAACCCACGACTCGTGCGTATACGTGCCGTTACTTGTATCCACCAGAATGGAACGACGCCATTGATCGCCGCGTGTAAGCAACGTACCTGCACTCCGACAATGTTCAACGAGTTGGTATCTCGCGGTGCCAGTATCCGAACACGAGAACGAGTACGTCGTCGTCCTCATCGTTCTCCCGTTCATCTCACGCCACTTACACGGGTTTGTCATTCATTCATTCGATATGATCATGATCAGCACGAACCTGAGACTGCAGCATCACTGATCTGTCGACAAGGAACGGCGCCGTTGCTACAAGCACTGATAGCACATTGCACCACCGGCAATGGCACCATGGTCGATCTGTCCAACTGCGAGATTCGCTCGTTGAACGCCTTGGCCGTGGCACTGCTCACGCCCATTCGAGTGTTGGATCTCTCGAACAACCGACTGCAATCACTGCCTCCCGAGTTGTCGGACCTGTCGTTGCTCGAGCACGTGATTCTCGACGGCAATCCGCTCATGTACATTCCCAAGCCGTTCCGCAAGTCGTGGCTCAAGATCCGCACCTTCTTGAAGGGCATCGGGCAGAAGGCCTCACGATGGAACGAACGCAAGATGGTGCTCGTCGGCGAGGAGGCAGCCGGCAAGAGCACCTTGTTGCAATGCCTACGCTCCAAGAAGCACCGAGTCTCGTGCAAGACCAACCTCTCGACCAATGGCATCGCGATGCATACCAACATGCCACTCGGTGGCTTCGAATCCGACCAACCCGACGAGACCATCATGTTGAATGTCATGGATCTCGGTGGACAGGAAGTCTTCTATCCAACTCACCAGGTGCGTCTTCGTGTCAGTCAGTACTCTCGAAGCAATAATCACTAACCGTAGCTACTCGCTTGTTGGATTGAATTCGAACTGTTGCATTGATTCTATTGAATTGCATTGTGCACAGTTCTTTCTCACGAGCAACAGTGTATATATCGCAGTATTTAATGCAGCATCGATGGGCGAGGCGAGAATCGACTATTGGATGCGCCAGATTCGAGCCATGAGTGGCAACAGCAACCGAGCGCCCATCTTCTTGGTCGGCACGCACATTGACGATCCGATCTGTACGGCCGAGCATCTCGAGCGACTGACGACGACACTATCGGCCACGTACCACAAGTACTGCTTCTGCGGTCTGCGGAGCATCGCGTTCGTGAGCTGCCGCACGGGTCAAGGCGTGCTGGCGCTCAAGGAACGCCTGCACGCCGTGCTCACCGACAAGAAGCTCTTTAGCACGGTGGTACCCGACAGCTGGGTCAATCTCCACAACACGATTCGACGACGTGGCGAGCCGCAGGTCGACTGGGCCACCTATCGCCAATGGGCCATGCAGTGCAGCATCGTCGATCAGCAGGCGCTCAAGCTCGCGACTGAGTTTCTCGCCGACGTCGGCACGATCGTGTACTTTGCCGACGAGAGCATCGACCTCGTGGTGCTCAAGCCACAGTGGCTGGCCGACATCATGGCGTCGCTGATCACGTTTCGACACGGCTGGATCAAGGAGGGCCTGCTGCCCGACAACTTCCTGCGCATGGTGTTCGAGTCGTATCCCGAGAGCTTGCACGAGACGCTGCTGGCGTTGCTCAAGCGCTTCGAGGTCGTGTATCGCGTGCAGTTCGACGAGTCGGTCAACTACCTGGTGCCGACCAAGCTGCCGCTCGAGCTGCCACCCGAGGTGCTGCTCGCCAAGTGGCCGGTGCGCGTACCGCCGAACCACTGCGAGTACGGCCGCGTCTTCACCTTCCCGTTCCTGCCGCTGGGCTTCTTTGGCCGCGTGCTGGTGCGCGTGCTCCACATTCCGGGCGTGACGCCACGCGTGCTGTGGCGCAACGGCTGCGTCGTCGCCGACCGGCTGCAGAAGGAGCAGGCGTTGCTCGAGTTCACCGACGCCTGCACGTTTGTCGTTCGCGTTCGCACGCCGATCGACGCCGGCCGTCGCCGACGGCAGCAGCTCTTTCTGCTGAGCCTCCTGGACGCCGTCAACACGCTGATCGACTCGCACTACAACATTGAGTACGACGTCGGACGCTTCGTTCCATGCACGCACTGCCTCGACAAGGGCGAGCCACCGTCGCAGGCCTTCCTCTTCACCTACAAGGAGTGCGCCGACGCCGCCATGGCCGGCACGCCGTTCGTCTTTTGCAAGCACATTCGCTCGGCCAATCGCACGGTGGTGCTGGCGCGACTGGCGCCCGATCTCGCCTTCTCCAACATTCCGCTGATCGACGACTCGCAGCTGACGCTCGAGCAAGTGATTGGCCGCGGCGGATTCGGTATCGTGCACAAGGGCGAGTTGCGCCTGCGCGATGGCAGCACCGTCACGGTCGCAGTCAAGGAGATGTACTTTCGCCGTGGTACCGTCGCTTCACGTCGTTCGATGGGTGGTGGCAGTAGCCACAACTCTCTCGGCGACTCGAGTGCAGCTTCGAGTGCTCCGCGCTCCGAGGAAGACATTCAACACGAGCAACAGTTCCTCGAGTTCCAGAAGGAGGTCTTTATCATGAGGTACGCGTGGCTGGCTTCGCTGGCTTGCTTGCTTGCTCTTCGTTGTGCTCGCTCGCTCACATGCGGAGCCAGTGGCTTGAGGCATCCAAATCTCGTGCGATTGTATGGCGTCTCGATCGGCCCGTTGCGAATGGTTCTCGAGTACGCTCCTCGCGAGGATCTCTTCAAGTTGCTGCATCCCAACAGCGACGCACATCGAGCAACGTGTATTGCGGCCGACGACTTTCCGTGGCGGCTGCGCTTGTTGATAGCGCTCGATCTCGCTCGTGGAATGCGCCATTTACAACGTGTCACTCCACCGATCCTGCATCGTGACTTGCGTTCGCCCAATGTCTTTGTACGATGAGCTCATGCTTCCTGCATCATTCATGAACCATTCATGAGCCCATTCACGAGCCCATTCACTCTCACTCATTATGATTGGCTTGGTTCGTTGGTGGCAGGTGTTCTCGCTGTCACTGGAAGAACGTCAACCTCGTGTCAAGATTGGCGATTTTGGCTTGAGCCGATTGCTGGCACCAGACTCGAGTGGAGCCTTGGCCACGTGGCAATGGCTGGCTCCTGAAGTACTCGGTGCCATGGTCGGCGATGGCTATGGATTGGAGTCTGACGTCTACAGCTTCGCCATTTGCTGTTGGGAGATTGCTAGTCGTAGTTGTACGTCGCATCTCCTGACTTAGAGACCAACGATATTCATTCACTCATTCACTCATTCATTCATTTGTATTCGTTGGTATTCGTTGGTATTCGTTGGATTTGGGTGTATCTATAGATCCATTCGATGAGTTTCACGAGCGACCAGACTTGACCTGTCCACTACCCGACGGCTCGTTGATGCTCGACCCGCTCAAGATCAAGCCCGCCGTTGTCGCTGGCCTTCGGCCGTCACTGCCACCGATCGAGGAGGCTTGTCCCGAAGGCTTTGCATCGATCATCACTCGGTGTTGGGCCACGAATCCCCGAGAGCGGCCGAGCTTCGACACGATCGTGAGCGAGCTATTGGCGATGCTCAAGATCTCGTCGGACTACGATCATGGACAGAGCATTCCGAGCTATGTCGGCTCGCAAATGAGTGCCAGCGGCGTGTTGTTTACGCCTCGCGTTCCGATCAAGGCCGACAGCGTTGCGCCGCAGCTGCACCCGGTCGTGTCCGAGTTGTTCACGTACAAGATGCCGACGCACACGCATGCCACGGCGCTCTGCGCCACGTACGACACGGTGTGGGTCGGCTGCAACACCGGCGACATGGTCAAGTTCAACATCTCGGATTGCGGCGACACCAAGCAGTGGCGAGCGCACACGCACTCGGTACAGCAGGTGATCGCGGTCGGAAATGACGTCTGGTCGATGGCGGACGACGGCTTCGTGCGCGTGTGGGACGCGCAAACGGTACGCGTTGGCTTCCCCCGCGCAAGCTCGTTCGCATTGGCGGGTGACTCGCTCACCGATGCGGCCTTTGTGGCAACAGCATTTCTTGGTGCGCGAACGACGAGCGTACCGGTCGAAACGAGCTGCACGCGTCTCGGCAACCACGATCGTGCGATTGTCGAACAGCAACACTGTCGTTTGGATGGGCTACGATGGCGAACGTAATCTGACCGTCTGGGATAATTCGGTATGATACCGACCACTCTCTCTCTCTTTCTCTCTCTCTCTCTCTTGATTAGCTACTCGTGATCTTGACGAGATGAGCCTCGCTCGTTTGTCGTAGACGTGCCAAATCTCGCACTTTGTGCCAATTCCATGGGGCAAGTGCAAGGTTCGCGCTATCATTCAGCACGAGTCTCTCGTGTGGGTGGCGGTCGAATGCCACGTGATGGTGTACGACATTGATACACTCGAGCTGCAAGGCATGTGGCAAGCACACGACTCGCCGATCTCGGCCATGGTGGCCACACCCGAAGGCGTGTGGATCGGCTTCGAATCAGGCGAGCTCAGCGTTTGGGTAACAAATGTACGTGCCACTCACTCTCTCGCTCTCTCGATCACACGATCTGCGCCACCACTGACCAGGTTGAACAGGGAAGAGACATTACACGCGAAGCAACCTTTACGACTCACTCGGCCGTGGTCTCACACCTGGTCAGGTTCGGCAACCACGTCGTGAGCGCTGCAGAGGACAAGACCATGCTCGTGTGGCGAAATGGGGTGCGTGTGTCATACCTCTCTGTTCTTGGCCGCTGATGACTCACGACGAGCACTGAATAGGATCCGACCGCCATCCACACGCAACAAGAGCTCGCCGTGCATTTGGGTCGCATCACGGCGGTGTCGGTACAGGCCGATATGTTCTGGAGCGCCTCGGACGATGGCAACATCATGATCTGGAAGGCCATCGTGCCTACGACACCCGCCCGCGCCTCGGGCAGCTTGCGTCGTCTGACGTCGCTGGCGTTGCCGGAGACCATCATGGCCAGGCGCCCACGACGAGCCAACACGCTTACGGAGCTCACGTCGCCGAGGTCTGCCGATGCATCGGGTGGGTTGCGATGAGTTTGTATCTCTCGCTCTCTCTGTGAATATTTGTCGTATCTATCTATCAATCAATCAATCGCTATCCAATACAAGCGAGTGAGGAAGGACAATCGCGGGCGGAAACCAAAAAAGCAAGGTGCTCTGGGCAAGCTGGGAGTTGAACCCAGACTACGGGCGGTGGAAAACCGTGTGCGACCCGCTACACTACATGCCCTCGATCGGCGATTTGCGGCGCGGTGCGAACGAGCTTTGACTAACTTTGGGTAGTTCGAACGCGCAACGCTACTTTATGCGATACATCCTCAAAGCAGCGACTGCAAGGGTCAATCAATAATGATAAAGTACACAGAGCTGAGCATCACCAGCGTCATTCGGCTCATGGCACCTTCTTCGGCCGTGCTGAGTTGGCGTCCGAGTAGTGCCGAGAGCCTCCCGCTGCCGACGAACCAGCGGCGCTCGAGCTCGCCGCGGTGGCTGTGCGGCTGGAGCCCGCCGATGGCGGCTGGCCGTGTGCGCCGTAGTAGCCACCGCCACCGCTGGCACCGTACGGCGGCGCTGGCGCCCCGGTTGCCGAGCGGGGAGCGGGCGCACTGGTGGCGCTCGGACGCGATGCGCTTGCGCCGCCGGCAGTGGGTGGATAGCCCGCTCGTGTCGGTGCGCCGAGCTTCGATGCCGCTGCGACCGGCGGTGGAGCACCACCAGCGTGAGCCGGATGGTGCTGGTGCACTGGTGGAGCGCGCGAGGCGTGCGGAGCAGCCAACAATCCGCTGGTCGAAGCGGCGCCAGGGTGCGGTGCGCGCGCCACCGGCATCGCTGGGTGTTGCGGATGGTGCGGGTGGTGTGGATGGTGCGGGTGGTGTGGATGATGCGCGTGATGCGCGTGATGCGCGTAGGGAGCTGCTGCCGGTGGAATCGGGTGCAGACCAGAGGCGGCGCCGGGAAGCCGCGTCGCGTCGCCTCGATGCGGCGGCGCCACGGGTAGGCCGTCACGGTCGCGCTTGACGCCGACCACAGGCGGTTGGATGGGTTCGTTGCGGCCCAGCGGGGCAGGCGGTGGGCCCGATGGTGGATCGCCTTCGGCGCTATCGGTTGCCGCCTTGCCATTACCTTGGCGTGCGTCTCGTCGTCGCCTTCGCTTCGTCGGATACTCGTGGCATGAGAGCGGATATACGGGAAGCCTGCGTGCGTGCACGATGGAGCGGTGGCACTGGTGTGAGCGAGTGTTTGGTCACGGCTGCTATCTACTGCCACTGGCGGAAACGAGTGCGTACTTGGACAACTCGAGAGGCAGTGGCTCGGTCCAGAAATACTCGTGGTCGAGCGCGTCGGCAGCACTAATGCGCCGCTTTGGATCGAGCGTCAACAGCTTGTCGATGAGATCGATCGCGTGTTCGTCAATGTTATTCCTGTGCCAGTCGCGTCGTGAGTACGACGAAAGTGGGTGGTCGCGCGCAAGCGAGTTACCCGAGACATACTCTTTGAAGAACTCACGAACGCGGCGAGGGTAAGCTCGTTGCGGCATCATGGTCTCCCAGTGAGCCAGGCTAGTGACTCCAGGCCAAGTCTCCTCGGTCGGCGTGCCGCAAAGCTTATAGATCAAATCGAGCTGTTCCGGCTCGCGACGACCAGGAAGGATTGGCTTGCGAGCCAGTAGCTCAGCCAAGATACACCTATGAGGGAGCGAGTGGTGAGTAGACGCGAGAGACAGAGAGAGAGAGAGAGAGAGAGAGAGAGAAGAACAAATATCGAGCGACACAAGCGTTCCCTCAGATCTCATAATCTTGGCCATCGCAGATAGGGGTTACTAAGCAGCGCCGGGATTCACTCCAATCGCAAATCAACCAACGCTGCGTTCGCCCTCACCTCCGGAGAATGGTTGTGCTTCGTTGGGAACCACGCACACACACGCACACGCACACGCACACGCACACGCACACAACGACGACACGAGAAGGAACGACGAGGCACGTACCCAGCCGACCACATATCGATCGCGGCATCATAGGTCGTTGTGCCCAGCAGCAGCTCAGGAGCGCGATACCATAAGGTAACAACGTTGTTGGTGTAGTTATCGCCTGATTCGCTAAAAGTACGCGCTAGTCCAAAGTCCGCCAGTTTGAGTTCTCCTCTGTTGTTTATCAACAGATTCGATCCTGTGGATACGAATAAGCGCCCAGGTGAGCACAAGCGCCATCATCATCGATGAGAGAGAGAGAGCACGAACCCTTGATGTCACGATGCAAAATATTACGATTGTGACAGTAGTAGAGGCCCTCAAACATTTGCTTTGCGTAAGCCTTGATTTGAGGCTTGGTGAAAAATTGGCCGTGCTCGGTCGAGAGCCCGGTGAGATCGTGATCCATAAACTCGAATGCCATAAATACATAGCCTTTGCCCTTGTGGTACTCTGTTGAAGGGCGACGGGCAACATATCTCGTGAGCAGCAGCAACAACAACAAAAACACAAGGAGGCCACACGGCGCTTGCTAGCAAGCAAGCAAGCCGTACATACCTTGAGAGGTGACCACATTGAGGAGCCGCACAATGTTGTCGTGATCCAGTGACTGCAAAATTTTGATTTCTCGGATAGCAGTGATCGGAAACTGGCGAGTAGATATCGACACACGTGGCAAGGAAGAGGAGGAGGAGGAGACGGAGGAGACGGGCAGAGTAGTTGTAAGAAGCAAGTGAGGCATTGCGCGAGGAAGAACGACTACCGACTCGCCGCGACCTCTATCTACGACTACAACGGCGACAACAGCAAGGAGAAGACATGACTCAAAACGACCCATGCGGGTCCGTGGTGTACTAAGAGCTTCATCTCACGCTTCTTGGTTAAAGCCGAACAGGAGTGGAGATACAACAACAACAACAACGACGACAACGACGATAACGACAACAGCGCCTCTGCCTCACACTCTACGCCCCACCTCACTGGTACACTAAGCGCGCGCACGCCGCCATCTCTCGCCACTACCTCGGTGCCTCGCGAGCAGTAGTAAGAAGTAACTGGTAGGATGCGTACTCCCTCTTTTTCGTTGTCCATTCGTATCCGCTTGAGGGCCACCTTGGCGCCAGAAGTCTTGTCCTGACCTGAAAATACCACTCTGCATCACACACGCACACACGCACACACGCACGTACACTGTGAGCCGAGTCCAACATTACACGTGCCACCAACAAGTAACAAAGCAGCGCGATGCGAGCAGCTGATCGATCGTACGTACCCATAGGTTCCTTCGCCGATCATCTCCTTGAGCTCGAAGCACTCCTCTTGTGTGCGCGTGCCAGACTTGATGACGACACGAGTCGAGGGCAGCGAGCCGGGCGGAGCTTGTGATTGGGTGGGAGTTTGCGTGGGCGTGGTCGAAGTCGAGGAGGCTAACGAGGAAGGAGCCGTAGAGGTCATGGTGGGTGTGCTGGTGGTGCTGGTAGTCGGGGTGGAGGAGGAGGAGGTAGGCCCGTTCTCGGACGTGCCGTTCTGTAGGTGGTAGAGCGAGGAAGACAGGGTTGCCGAGGTCGAGGAGGTGGTCGAGGAGGAGGTGGTTGTTGTTGACGATGATGACGTCGGAGCTACCGAGGTCGTGGCGTCGCGGCTGGTGCCGTTTTGGAGGTGATGGAGGCGCTCTAGACTCGAAGATGCGGTGATGTGGGCGGTGTTGGAGGCAGGAGAGGCGGTAGCAGCGCGAGGCGCGAGGTCTGGAGCAGCAGCAACAGCGGCGGTGGTAGCAGCGGAGGCGGCTGCCTTGTGTATCGTTCCATTGAGGGTGATGGGCGGCTCACTCACTGTTGCTTGCTCGGCTGACATGCCCGTGCTCGACAGGGTTGGCTGCGAGATGGAGAGGCACACACGCACACGAGGAGGGAGCTCGTAATACGCAGCCGCGGAGAGCGAGAGCAGGAGCGAGAGATAGTGGTGCGGATAAAGAGGTGGTGGAGGGTAAACTGCGCGCTCGCCTGGACGACTGGTTGACTCACTCTCGCACACACGCACGCACGCACACGCTCGCTCGCTCACAGAGAGGGCGGTGGGAGGTTAGTTCCCAGCTCGAACACAACAGCACGGGAGAGAGGAGCGAGTACGAGAGCGCGAGCAGCAGCAGCGATGAGAGGAGGAACAGGCGAAGAAGAGGAGGAGCAACGAAAGCCGCCACGCGCCAAGAAAGAGCGCGATCGCAGCTTGTGCCGTGGTTTCTGGTGTAATTCCATTGCGGGCTTATCTCCGCCCTCAATCCGACTTCGCCTTGGGAGCGTACAGCAAAGGGTCGGTTGCCACCAGATTCCAAACGAACGGAATCTCGCGACGCATCGCATCGCGGTGGACCGGTTCATTCATCGTGTGCGGGGATTGGGGGCAGTGTGTGCGTGTGCGGAGTGGTGTGCGTGAGAGGCGGTGGGTGGGAGGCGTCAGTGGCCGCAAGGCAACGAGCGCGCGTGGGAAAGGAATAACTGGAACAATAAGGTATAACTACAGCACGGCAAGCCAGAACGAGGAGCAGCGGAGGCAAGAGAGAGAGAGAGATATGGTGGGATAGAGAGGGAGCTGATAGGTACGTGGGTAGGTACGGAGGGAGAGAAGACGCCAAGCAAGCGTTCGTCTATCTCGGTGGAGGACGCGGACCGCCAGGCGGCGGCGGACCTCCTGGGCGACCTGGCGGCGGTCGCGGTGCGCCAGGCGGCGGCGGGCCTCCAGGTCGACTCGGCGGCGTGGCAGCAGGGCGGGCGGGCGGCGTTCCAGCTCCAGTCGGTGGCGCCGAGGCAGCGGGCGGTGGCGGACCGGCAGGCCGTGTTGGCGGAGCACCAGCTGCATCACGAGAATGCGTCAGTTACGTGTGTGTGCGTCAGTTGTGTGCGCGTGTGAGGAAGTACCTGGTCGTGCAGGCGGTCCAGCTTTGCTGTTTGCGCGAATCGGTGGCTTGGCAGCAGTGGGCACTGGCGGCTTGGGAGCCGATGGCACCTCTGGTCGCGCCTTTGTCGGCACGCGCAGAAAGCCGCCATTGCCGCCGCTTGGGTAGTTCTTGGGTATGTTGCGGAACGGAGGAGGCGCCGGGAGCTCGCTGTCGGCGTGGAACGACCAACGAGACACTGCACACGTGTCCACGCGTTAGTACCGATGCACGAGCCAGAGCGTGTGTGCGTGTGTATGTGAGGTTCTGTCGTACTTGCACCGTTGGAAGCCTGTCGTCCAGGAGGAGCGGGTCCCGGCGCTCGAGGCGGGGCAGGGAGTGCTGGGCGACCGGGCGCCGGCGTGGGCACGGGTCGTGTCGGCGGCGGAGCGTCGTCCTCCTCGTCGTAATCGTCACCTTCGGCGGCGCCATCGTTAGAGTTGTTGTGATCGTCGTTGTAATGCTGCGTTGCTTCTTCAGCCGGCTCTTCGTGCGGCTCCTCGGGTGCTGTGTGTGTGTGAGCATTCGTGGGCGTTAGCGTCAAGCTCACCATCATCACGCGCCCATCTCCATCTCCAACCGATGCGCCTCATGGCTTCAAGCAGTGCGTACGAGGAATCGGAGGCCGCTGCGGCGTGGGAACTGCTGAACGTGAACCAGGCGGCGGCATCGCCGGCCTTGTGCCTGGAGGCGGCATCGCAGGTCGCGTGCCAGGCGGTGGCATCGCCGGGCGGGCGCCAGGAGGGGCCACAGGCGCCGGTGGCCGGGGCTCGCCGGGCGTCGGTAGTGGCGGTCTTCCACCGGGCGTTGGCACTGGTGGACGAGCACCAGGCGCTGGTACAGGTGCCGGTGGTCGAGGCTCGCCACCACCGGGCGTTGGTACCGGTGGCCGTCCACCGGGCGTTGGCACTGGTGGACGTCCGCCGGGTGTCGGTACTGGCGGCCGAGCTCCAGGCGCTGGTACAGGCGCCGGTGGTCGAGGCTCGTCGCCGCCACCACCACCGCCGGGAGTCGGCATAGGAGGACGCGCAGGCCCGCCAGGCAGCGGTACTGCTGGTCGCTGCGGTGGCTCGACGCGCGCCGGCGGACCGGAAGGCGACGGTACCGGCGGGCGCGCGCCAGTCGGAGGCACAACCGGCTTGGGTGGGCCACCAGCCGGGCCGCCAGGCGGCGGTGGGCCGGGCCTGCGCGCAGGCGGAACCGCCGCAGGTGTCGGTGCGGGCGCCGGCTCTCGAGCGTGCGCCGACGGCGGCGCCGGGCCGCCAGGTCGCTTGGAGGGCAGCTTGGGAGCGCCTCCGCCAAAGAGGCCTCCGATGCCGCCGCCTGGCGCGCCTCCTCCTCCGCCTCCGCCGCCACTCGAACCTCCACCGCCTCCTCCAGGAGTTGCTGCATCGAGACAGACACACGAGCAAGCGAGCACAACAAGTACGTCAGCATCGATGCAACGAGCATTCAGCGGTGCGCCGCCGACATGGCGCCATCTCGTCATCTCGTATCGAAGAGTGCGATGACGGTTACGACCACGACGACGAGCACGGTGATGGGCGATGGCGATGGGACATACGCTTGGTGGTGGGTGCCGAGCGGTCATTGGTCTCGGCCTTCTTGAGCTTGTTCTTTGAGAAGCCCTCGATAGACGACAGCAGGTTGCCACGCGCAGGCGTCTTGGGAGGCGCCGACATGGGCGGTGGCGCAGGCGCCGGTGGTGGCGGCGGTCCTCTGCTCATGGTGTCGTCGTGTAGTTATGCTCGTGTCGCGGTCTTGTTGGTGTGCGAGGGCTTTGCTGATCAACGACGACGGCGATGATGTTGTGTGGCTGGCGAGACGCTAGGACAGGGCGCGTTCGATTGGATGTGCCGTTCGCTCGCTCGCTCGTTCACTCACTCGCGTGTAGATTGGTTCTCAGGCACCGCCAGCAGCAGGAGAGGCACGAGAGGTGGTGGTGATGATGGTGATGCGGTATCGCGTGTGCAGCTGAGAGTGTCGCTGCTTGTGCTCTCTCTCGCTTGCGTGATGGTGCGTGAGGTTGCGACAGTGCGATGAAGGACTCAACGCGCCCAACCAAACCCAAACACTGCGCAGCGAGATGGATCGAGTACGTAGGCGAGTATGAGCGAGAGTGCTTGCTTGCGTGTGTTGGTGTTTGAGTTATAGTGAGAGTATGCGCAGTGCTTCTGTGTGTTCGCGAGAGAAAATCGCAAAGAGCAAAAGCACTGATAAACTCATCGACGAGCTCCGACGACACCTTAATGCTCGAGCGATGGTGGGCTTGAACTATAAGGTCGATCGTAGGCTCGCGACGAGTTACGCTGTGGAGAAGAGAGACAGCACCGAGAGCGGCCTATTTCATTCTACCGCCGCTACACATACAACAGCAGCAGCAGCACTACAGCAACAGCAACATCAGCACACTCGCTGTGGCCCTTCTCGTTGTTCGTGTCTGTCTGTGTGTGTGTCTGAGAGGGAGAGCGCGAGCCGAGAGGGACCTTCGTCGAAGAGAGTGGGAGAACGAGAGAGCGTATTGAACGTGCGTAGCTCCTGGGCCTTCGTCGGTTGGGTTGATCGATCGATAGGCACACACGCAGATATCACACGTTCGAGTTCCTCTCTCGCACACACAGAGCCCCACCAACCAGCACCCAACCAGTCACTCCTGAACATCCACCCACAACCAACCCACCTCTACTTCCTCAAGACTCTTGCAAGTACTCCTCCGTCACGTGACACGAATCCACGACGCGGGCCAGAGTGATCTATCATCGCCGCCTCACACGCGCACACGCCGGGTCGATACCATCGCTCGCTCTCGCGCGCTCTCCCGCAGGCGTATCTCGCCCGTTCTCTCGTTCGTTCGGCTCTCGTGAGTGCCACGCCGCGAGCACCGGTTGAAGACATTCAAAGATGAGCGCTTCTCCGGTGCCCGAGATCACCCTCGCGATTCAGAAGGGCAACGAGAGCGAGGTCAAGAAGGTACTCGATCACGATCGATCACTCGCTCGCTCGCTTGATTCAATGAGCTCCCTCGCTCCCTCGGCATCCAGCTCATTCTATCATCGATCGATATGATTACTAACGCGCTCCCGCTCTCACTCTCGATCTCGACCACCCTTTCAGTGGCTCGCGTCTCATTCATGCGACGAGTTGATCGATGGCCAGCCACCGCTCCATATCGCGTGCGCCGCCAACAAGCTCTCGATCGTCAAGATGCTTCTCAAGAAGGGCGCCAACGTCAACCAAACCGACGAGAACCAGCTATCACCACTGCTGGCTGCCGCCGCCGCCGGTGCTCTCGATGTTTGCGAGTACCTCATCACACGAACCAAGTGTACGCCGCACATCTGCTCTCTCTCTCTCTCTCTCTCTCTGTCTGTCTGTGCTCCCACTCACTCACTGCGTCTGTCCTTCTCGTACCGCAGGCGATACTGCGCAAGTCGACAACAAAAAGTCGACGCCGCTCCTGTACATTGCAGGCGCCTCGGGTCTCTCGCTGAACCCAACCCTCCAGCAAAAGATCCTCACCGTCTTGCAGGAGAAAGGAAGCAGCATCAACGCCGCCAATATCGTACGTCGTGCTCACAATCGTGGTGATCGCCGAATACCAACCGATACGTTGCTCCTGACGCTAACTCCCATACGACGCGCAACAGAACGGAGAGACGCCGTTGCACCTCGCCGCTGGTAATGGCAACCTTGACATCACAACCTTTCTCTTGAGCAACAAGGCCGAGATTGATGCGCTGACAACGTACGATAGCATACCCTCTCCCAGCAGCCGCCTACAACTTGCCGAATCTCATCGTGCATTGCGTTGATCTCGTAGAAATGGCGAATCGCCCATTCACTTTGCGATTCGAAGCAAAAACCTCGAAGGTACACCCCACTCTTATCCAGCCCCCCGCCAACTCACTCTCGTGTCACTCACCATCTCCGTGTCTCCTGTGCAGTGGTCAAGCATCTGGCCCAGAACGGTGGTGATATCAACATCAAGACCAAGGGCGGTCAAACACCTGCCGAATACGCCAAGTCGCTTGGCTGCATGGGCATCCTCGAGTTCCTCGAAGGTTTGTCGTTGCTCGTGTGTCGCTTGTCGCTCGCCACTCGTTCTCCGCTCACTCGTCGTTCATCTCGGTTGCATGCACTCGTAGAGCACGGACGCGCACAGTTCCGCGCCTCGTTGAAACCCTGGATCTCGCTCAAGCCCTCCACCACCGCGCCGATTCCGGCCGCTCGCTACTACCACGCCTTCTGCCTCGTCGACGACGGCAAGCTCTTCATCTACGGCGGCTCGAGCTCCGAGGTCAAGAAGGAGGACACGGTCTTCCACTCGGACACTTGGCTGCTCGACTCGTCGCGCAAGTGGCAGGCCGCCAAGTTCTTCCCCAAGCCGCCGGCCCTGAGTGGCGCCGTGGCCGTGAGCGCCTCACGCAACGCCTACCTCGTCGGCGGCATCGACGAGAAGGGCGAGTACAACCCGCACGTGTACCAATTCGACTTTGGCGCGCGCAAGTGTCTCTCGACCGAGGCCATCTCGGAGGACAATCCCATCATCAAGGCCGTGCACCATACGGCCAGCTTCATCAATCGCTCGATCGTGGTCTTTGGTGGCCTCACCGATGAGCGAAATCCTGTGAGCATCTTTTCGCTGAGTACGTAGTATTCCACTCCTCTCTCTCCTCTCTCCTATTCGCGGCCTTCTCATCGTCGTGTCAACCACCACAGCCACCAAGAAATGGACACAACACTTTCCGAACGGCGACGAGACTTGGCCCAGTCGCCGCGAGCTCCACTCAGCCACTGTTGTAAATGATTTGATCTACGTCTTTGGCGGCACCAATGGCGCACTACCCAACAACGAAATGTACACCTATAACCCTGGTACGTGCGCGCGCACCATTCCAGCGAGCCAGCTACACCTCGCTCACTCACCTGCTCGCCTCGTCTCGTGTGTACAGCTCGCAAAGTATGGACCAAGCTCGCCACCGAGGGCTCAGCGCCGTCTCCTAGATTCGGACACACGACCGTGCTTTGGGGCAAGTACCTCGTGGTCCTCGGCGGTGTGTCGATCGAGAAATCCGAAAAGATCCCGTGTACCGATGTGCATTTCTTTTGTGTCGGTACGTCGTCGACGACAGTCGTCCTTCTCGTGTGATGTGCGCGCTCGGCTCACGATCGTGAGCGCAGAATCGCAAGTGTGGCATTTGGCCGATTTCTCGACCTGCAGCAGCAGTCTACCACGCGCCAACGTCGGCCACTCGGGCGTCTTGTCCAACAACCACATTTTGGTCTTTGGTGGTTCGGCGTCGCCCATCCTACGAACACTAGATCTCAGTACGTGGCGCACGCTTCGTTCTGTTGTTGCTGCTTGCTTGCTTTCGCTATTGCGTCTCATGCGTCGCTGCTCGTGTACCTCAGACATGGTCGTCAACCACTTTCCGTTCAAGAAGGGCCGCATGGGCAGCGTCACGCTCTCCTCGACCTCGGGCCTCGTCGCCTCCACCACCAAGAGCTCGGCGCCCAAGCTCTCTCAACTCTCTCCCGCTACCACGGCGGCGCGCGAACGCGCTGGCTCGGCCGCCAGCGGCTCCTACAGCCCGTCGTCTACCGCCACCACGACCTCGAGCTCGCTGCCCAACTCGGCCTCCAACAACAACATTGCTGGCAGCGTCGGCCCGCCGTTGAACCTGTCGATGGGCGCGTCGATCGACAGCCTCAGCAACAGCGCTGGCGCCGTCCCGTCGCCCTCGACCTCCAACGGCAGCCAGCCGTCGCCCACTGGCAGCGGCTCGGGCCCGCCCAAGGAGTCCAAGAAGGCCTTGCTCGAGCGTGTCGATGTGCTCGAGGCGTACGCCAACACGCTCACCACCGACGTGGTCTCGCTCAGTACGTACTGAACCGTCGCTCGTTCGTTGCCACTGCTACTGCCACTGCGGTGCTCGTATCAGCCGCTGACCGATAGCGCGCGCTCGTGCAGTGCAACTGTTGCTCCAGCATCTCGATAGCCCGACCGTCACGTGGACCGACCAAGAGAAGCAGAAGGAAGTGCTCCAAAAGGTACGACGACGACGACGACCCATACCGATTGAGCTGCGCGCGCGCGCGCTATTAGCGAAAACGCCTTCTCAACCCCATCCTCCGCGCCACAGTGCGAGGACCTGCAAGCCTTCTGCATCTTCAATCGTCCCAAGAAGGCGTGGAACGCGCCGACGGCCACGGCCGCAATCAAGAGCGCCCCTTCGCCGGTGACCGCCGCTCGCCGTGTACAGTCGCAAAAGAGCAGCGTTCCGCGCACCTCGGTCTTTGACCTCAAGAAGGCGCAGACCTCGTTCTCGCCCTATCCCAAGCACCACTACCTCGCTCTCTCGCTGCCGCCGCCGTGGGAGCGCCCGTCGCGCGAGATGCCGACCGACGAGAAGCTGCGCCACCGCGCCTCGGTCGTCAACGAGTTGCTCGCTACCGAGACCGCCTACGTGCGTGATCTCGGAATTTTGATTGGCGTACGTCTCGAGGTGGTGCGCGAGTGGCGTGCGTGCGCGTGTACTGATGCCATCGAGCGCCTGCGAACGACCCTGTAGCTCTACCTCAAGCCGCTGCAGAACGAGTTCGAGGGCCTGGTGGAGCAGTACGAGATGGGCAGCTTGTTCAAGAACGTCGAGGTCTTGTTCGAGGTCAACAAGAAGCTCCTGGCTTTGCTCGAGATCGAAGAGCAAAAGGAGCCGCATCTGCAGCAGTTTGGCCGTGTATTTTTGGATATGGTACGTGCATGTGTGTGCCTTTGCGCCGTTCTCGACGCCCACTCGCTCACCCACCACCGCCCTTACGCGTGTGCCTGCCGTGTGTACTCGCAGATGGATGAGTTGAAAAAGTACAACTCGTACAGCGCCAACAACGAGCAAGCTGGCGACACTGTCAACAAGCTCACCAAGGCCAACCCCTCGTTTGCTGCGCTTGCCGAGGAGGTCAAGCGTCTCGAGGAGTGCAAGAAACTCGATCTCGCCGCCTACATCATTAAGCCCTTCCAGCGCATCTGCCGCTACCCGTTGCTCCTTCGCGTACGTGCTTCCACTCTGCCCGCACACGCATACGCACACGGCTCACTCCTCGCGGCTCGTACAGGAACTGCGCGAGGCCACGCCCACCGACTGGGAGGACTACGCCACCTTGCAGCAAGCTGTCGAGGAGATCAACGGCACGGTCAAGGGCGCCAACGAGACCAAGCGCGTCACCGACGACCTGTACAAGATTGTCGAGCTGCAGAACCGATTCATGACGTGCTCAGGCGAGCTGGCGCAGCTACACAAGCACGAGTTCGTGATGGAGACGCCGTGCCGGCGACTATCCCGCGGTAAGCTCAAGAAGGGCAACTTGTTCTTGTTCGCCGATATGC
>Ga0209935_1002881_pt1 | contig 19379 bp, 20 predicted proteins | sample ThiBio_1000_plan_2_FD_183958 | JGI IMG/M metagenome (GOLD analysis project Ga0209935, IMG submission 183958) | Wastewater bioreactor microbial communities from Cape Town, South Africa - Thiocy_cont_1000_plan (SPAdes) | ecosystem: Engineered > Bioreactor > Thiocyanate-remediating >... | reverse complement strand
AAATGTATATACCATCGATTTCGTCTCTTATATCTTCTTCAAATTCGGTATTAGAAAAATGATCATTATGTAAATCTAACAAACGTTATGAGTCACAGCTTAAGAAATAATGATAGTCGAATCCTCATTTTTCGGTATTTTTACGAGAATGTAAAAGAGATCCTACAAAAGCAAATTATGTTGCTTTCGTAATGTTCAGTTTTCTTTTATACAAACGAAAAACATCGCCATTTTATCTTTTAACAAGCTGATAAATATTTTCTGAACTTCAGAAAAAAAACTCCTGATTTTCTTCCTGTTTTTGAAAAAAAAATATCCTGATAAAATCCTGATTCTCAATTAAAAATCCCTGATTTTCGAAATTTTGATCTGGCATCCCTGTTCACGAAGAATAATTTCAATCTACTTTATTTTTAATATAATTAATATCAGAAAATAAAAAATATTGAATCATCATAATTATATATGTATAATAATATATTTTTGTTTTAGATCTTTGAATAATTGTTTCTTTATTTAATATTATTCTTTAAATTAAGGGTATATGTATATCAATTTTATATTCACATTTTATTTTATTATTTACACACATTGAATATTCAAATTTTTAAAGATCATGGCAAATGAACCAAACAAAATAGACAAAATATACCAATAAAAATATCATTCCTCGATTCGCTATGATTGATAAATCTTTTTTTCTTTTTAAAACTTAAGTGAAATTGATCAATTAGCTTTGTAACTATCCTTTTAGACTCATTTGAAAAAAATTTGTAATAATCGTGAAGAAAAATTAATTTTACCGAGAACAATCAACCACAGTTTTTGTTTTATCTTTTATGCATAAAAATTTTTATAAAAAAGATATTAATAAGTATTTTGATTATTATCAACAGGTGGTAGAGTTTTTCGTAGAACCATATATATTGTACTTTGATATTGTAATCCACTATATCTTTTTAGATCATCTCTATCCGCTCCAGCAAATATAAGTCGAATTTGATTTATCGGAATTCCTTTACAATCATTAATACGTTGTTTATATCATAACCAATTTTCCCAATGACCATAAGGAATTTCAAAGACTTCTTTAGTATTCACATCTTGTACAAATAAAATATATTTATGTTGATCACATATACGATTGTTACTAGTGCAACAATTATTAATAGTACATGGAAATGGTGGAACTGGAGGTGATGGAGGTGATGGTGTATATGAACCATATGAATCATGAAGAATAATATCATTTTCATTCATTTTTGACATTAGATTTAATCGTTCACAAGTATATAACAATTATATACGAAGAGAAGCTTTAACTATAAATGTATAATGATGCAAGAATGGTGTAATAACAAATATGCTACAATGTGTATCAAATTATTAATGTGCGTCTGATTCACCTTCGTCGTTTTTTTTTCTTTTTCAAATAAAAATAAAACAAATAATACATGGTAAAGAAAGAAACAAATTATAAGAGAAATATATTGGTATACTGTCAATCGGGTTAAAATATGCTTATTTCGTCTGTTTAATTAATAGCAGATGCATTTCGCAGAGGAATTAAATTCAATTTTTTTTTACATAATATGCTCTAAAAATAAAAAAAAAGAAACATTTTTATACTAGACTCACTGGGAAAGATTTCGTATTTAATTAATGATGCATAAAAAAAGAGGTTGTTACTGGAGAGACAATAATTACACAAGAGATTTATTTTTCATTTCTTTAGTTAGAAACAGTAGAATTCATTTTAATGTTTTCAAAATCTATATGCATAGTGGGAAGCAAATTGAATTCTTTTCTTTGATTTTTTTCTTCTTTTTATTACTGTGTGTCTCTTTTATTTTTTCATATAATATATATTCATTTTTAGTATTTATTTCAAAATAAAACAAAAAAGGAATGGATATTTTTCGAAAAAAATAAGATAGAATTCGTCGACCATGATTATTTAAATGAGGAAATAAATCTGCATAAAAATCTCTAATTATATTATTTCTATTAAAAAATATTCCAAAAATATTGGATTTAGAAGTTCTGTCCCAAGCAGACAATAAATTTCAAAACTGCGTTTAAACACACAAAAAAACACCTAAAATTCACAAAAAGTGGACGTGTTTCGCTTACAATCACGGCCCCCGAGTGTAAGCAAAAAACACTCAGTTTTCGACTGTTTTTCACGTGTCAACTCAAAAAAAAAAAGAAAACAGGTGATTGTTTTATTCACGTTTTAGAAAAGTAATGGTGTGATTGTAATCATACTTTTTGAGTATCAAAGAACAATCATTTTTTTTTCTTTTTTTTATGTGTCTGCATGCGTTTTTCGAGTGAAAATTGTTGTCTTCTTAGGAACTATTCTATTTTTCTATCTTTTCTTTATCTTTATTTTATTTTTAATCAGTTAAATGAACATAAATAATTAATAATTAGAGATTTCGTTAAATATATTTGAATAAATAAAAATATTGGTTAAAATAAATCAAAGTTTGTATACAATACGACAGATTTATCAATTTTATGTTGATGAGGTAATTATATTTTATATCAAATAAAAAGAAATTTAGAAAAATAAAAGTTAAAACAAAGAATTGATTATGTATAGATAAAAATCAAAATAATACAATTAATCAAATAAAATATTTCTAAGAATTGATGAGTCTTTTCGACTTGTTGCAAAAAATTTTTAAATTAGTAAAAGTTCTCTAATATTTTATTTAATTATTTTTGATTATATTGAATTAAAGCTAAAGATTGATTTTTGTTTATATATTCTTTAAGAAATTGTTTTGGTGATGGTAAATAATAAATAAATCGATAAATTTTTTGATAATTTGGATTGTGAATATTTTGATTTTCTATATTTGATATATAATCTATTAAAATATTTTTTTTCATTTTAATATGTTTAGCTTCTAATAATGGTTGAGGTATATCAATTAAAATATTTTCTAAATAAATATTTATTAATTTTTGAATATTGCTTTGATATTGATCAATATTAATATTAAATAAATGAAATGATAATAATAATATTTTAAATAAATTCATTCTATAAATAAATTCATTTGTAATATCATATGACATAAAACGAATATTATTATCATTTTGACCTAATTGTGAATAAATTCCACATGGTACAAATTGAATAATATTATTAATATTTAATTTATTTATATAAGCATAAATATATGCTTCAGTTTGTATAGCAACTTCAATTCCATATCCATGTGGTAATTCAATATTTGATAAAAACTCTAAATTAACTCCATATATTCCAGCTAATTGTGATGGATGTTCAATAATATCAGGTATATAAGGACTAAGTAAAGTATCACGTATTGGTCCCCAAGTAAATTGACTAACTCTTCCACCAATTAAATATTCTCCATTTTCATCACCTCTTTTTGTTAAACGTTTAATAAATGGTAAAATAAGTTTAGTATTTGGTTTTTCTGCAAATACATGAAGAATTTGCATAATTTCAATAATACTTAATCCAACATCTGTATCAACAAATATAATTATATGTTTAGATGAATTTTTAGTAATACGTAAATTATTAATAATAGAAAACCACATATTTGTTCCTTTATGAAATATATAATCAGGTATATTATATAATAAACCATATTGTTCAGCTTTAAAAAGTGATATATTCATTGATTGAACTATTTTTCTTGTATTATCAAATGAAGAATTATCATATACTTCAATATTTCCAATATTAAAATCATTAAAAAAATTGATTTGTTCAATTGTTTTACCAATAGTTTTTTCTTCATCACGTGATGGTAATATAATTGATGCTTTTAATTGTTTAGCACGCATAAGAGCAACTGTTTCTAATATTGATTGACGAGTTGGAATATTTCTATTTAACCATGAACATTTTGGATAAAAATTTGGATCAGTATTATAACCTTTTAAACGTTCTTGAATACCATTATGATTAAATATTGATTCAACAGTAATATAATCTTTTAAGTTTAAATATTCTTCCATTTTTATATTTTAGAAATTATAAAAAATATAAGCAAAAAATTTTATTTTATTACAATTTTTTACAATAAATAAATAATATTAATCCATTTACTCAAAAAAGCAAGCAAACTAATAAGGACATATTTAGAATAACTTATCATATAAATACCTGTTTCGAACCAAAAAAATATCGCGAACACAAAAAAAACGTGACTAAATGTGCTATCAAATCTATATATAAACCTTGAAGCTGAGAGTAATGATGAGAGGGTGAGGGTTAATGAATGTTGTAACTACAATCATTGATGATACATTCGAAATAAGTGTACCATGAAGAGAGTGGCAAAATCATCTTTCGTTTAGTTCTAACTTTTCTTTTTATTAATTTTAAACATAAGTATATAAAGAAATACTACATTTTTGCTTTCGATGATAGTATAACTAGGTGAATTCAATAACAGTATGAAAAGTACAATATATAACTATCATGATTGCTTTTTTTTATTCATTTCTATTTATAAATATGTTTAATGTTTTGACAATAATTTATTTCGTATATATATAATATCTATAATTAATAATAATAATAATAATAATAATAAGCAAATAAAAAAATAAACAATCATTCATTCAATAAATTACCCTTATTAATATTTTATTTTAGATTAAATTGATTTTATTTTATATATAAAATCTTGAATAAATATATGTTTGTGGACTTCGATGTATATATATATATTTACTTTTCTTTTTTTATACGCAATTAAATATTTTTCTTTTCTTATTTTTAAATATTATCAAATTTTACACAATCTAATTTATTTTCAATTTGAACTGTCAAATAATTTAATTTATTAATGTCGAAACTGTTCGACAAAACATAGAAAAATACATAGAAAAAAAAAGAAAAGATTTTCTTAATAATTGTCTTTACACATGCATATTAAATTTTGAAGTGGATAATATTGATTATTTAAATAATTATCTTGAGGGAAAACTTAATCAACAAAACACAAAACAATCATTAATATAATTGTTGTTCCTCATGATAAAGTGCAGTCCATCATTGTTTATGATTGTATATAGAATTGTAAATGTGAAAACCTTGTACTGTCTTGTCAATTATACATCGAATAAGTTGTTGTATATCGTTAGGATGAAGAATTACTTTTTTAATTTGGTTTTATCATCAAACTGTTCATTTAGTGGACATTGGATATCGCTATGTTGATGAAAGATGTTTGATATGATTGGATGAATTATACAACTACCATAGTATACCATAACTGAACTTGCTACAATACAGTATATTTTCATTGATTAAATCAATAATATGTACATCTGATTGTGGAATATGATAATCATTATAATTGTTTACTTGTTCAATACCAAACCGATTGTCAGCATCGAATCATACGAAGAGATTTTATATTTCATAGAGCATTGTAACATAAATCATCATTTATTCGCTATCCATATAATCTTGTTGTTGAAAAAGGTTGTGGTATGTAGATTGTAATGCAGACATTGCTACTTGTTCAACGGGTCATTGTCATCCTCAAGTAGTAGAAGCAATTCAAAAACAAACAGAAATATTGATCCATATTGGTAGTTTTATTTATTGTTATCGTCAAATGTCTAATTTAGCCAAAAAAACTTGCTATATGTATTATACAAAACGGCAACGATTCATTTCATAGACGAAGTCTTGCAACACTTTCTCTAACAGCACTGAAAACAATTCATCAAGTTGGTTCTATGCATCAATGATTAGATGTTACTCATGTTCCTTATCCAACCAAACTTCATTCACCATTTGCAAATGTAATCGATGATGAAAGTGCATCAAAAGCAACAATCGATTATATTCAAAGAACTTTGACGAATATGCGATGAATAATGGTATTCTATTAATTGTCGACGAGGTTCATGGTGGAATGGGTCGAACAGGAAAATGATTTGCTACCGAACATGATGATATTGAACCAGATATAATGTGCATGTGTCCAAAGGTATTGCAGCTGCATTAAAAACAATTAAATTGTTACAAAATGGTTTAACGGAAAACGCACGTATTGTTGGAAACTATTTAAAATATGGATTCATTCAACTTCAAGAAAAATACGATTGTATTGAAGATGTTCGAGGAATTGTCGAATCAAAACAAACACCTCAATTACGTGATCAACGAGGATTGCTTCTTTTTTATTTAACATCCAACAAGATTCACAGAGAGAAATGTTTTCAATTTAAAAAATGATGTCCAATGCAGAAGCTGCTGTATACGTATATTAAGTAACAATAGAAATTTACATCTCAAGGATGAAATAAAATGTTTTTAAGCGAATCGAAAGCATTCAGTTTGATTACGATTTGTCAAGTTTTTTTTACAACAGAAAACAAACATAATAACCAAAGCAAAACAGAGAATTCCATCAAATGAATCATTGATTTTTTTGAATGTTGTTTTATACGAAGTTGAAGGTAAAACAAAAACAATAAAGAGAAATAATGGTGGTAAATACGAAATAAAATATCCAAGTAAATAGAATAGCAGATTGAATACATTCTAAAAGAAAAGTAAGAATAATACGTGGTACAGCTAATGCAATTAATCCCAATGCACTCATTATAATGCCAAAAGCTGAAACAATATTTATCACGAATGGACCAATAAAATGAACAAGTAGACTTATCGAACTATATAATTTCAACATTTCTGCATATGAATTCGAATAACGAACAATAGTGAATCGATGTACCAACAGTCAGCACAACAATGATACAAATCATCCATTTACTTACTTTTATGCTCAATTTATTATTAAATTTGATACCTACGATAACTAATATCAAACGTTCGAAGTTTGTACATACGAATAGCCAATCACCAATTTGTAAGAATATCTTCAAGAGAAAATCTAAGAGAATACATTGACTTAATAAAAGTGTTCGATTGTCAATCATAGTTATTTGAAGTACAACAAGTGACACATATTTCAATGTAAACAAACTCATTGGCTCGAATATTTTTTTCTTTAAAAGTCATTATACAACAAAATCCATTGATTAAACCAATGACAAACATGAATATCGTAATGATACCACTCACACGAACTGATAATGGTTGATTAGCAAACGATATGTCGGGTCGAATTTGATAGTCAAGTATAACATCAAGTGCAAGACCAAACCCATGTGTTGATAATTGACAACGTGTACCTAAATAACATTCTCTACCATTTTCACAGAACGACGTTTTTTTACAATTATATTTCATTTGATGATCATGTGTACACAAACAAATAGATTGATCACTATCATGAAAACAATTCAATGTTGGATTTGTTTGACAAGGAATATGATAATATTTAACTCGATGAAGACGTGGATATCCAATGATACTTTCATTTAATAATTCTTCAATTGGTGGACAACGTAATTGTGTATAAACTAAATACAATTGTTGATCGTGTTCGATAAAAATTGAATGAAATGGAGTTTGCCAATAGATGGTCACTTGATCCTTATCGAATGGAATTCGTTTGAATGTTGTAGCACGTTCATGAGCAGACATATCTCCACTTGGATAGAATGGCTGATAAAATGTAATCGAAGTGAATCTTTTATATCTGGCATATCAATCACAATATCAATTTGTGTACTATTATGTTCACATCGATTCCCATGAAAACGATCAGGACATGAACATATTGTTGATTGATCAGTAGGAATTCGCATGTCACGTGAAATACATTGACCACCATTCCGACATTTCAATGCATCTGATCTTTCACAGAGATCATTTTCGAGATAACATCGACGACCAAATCGATGTGCAGGACAATCAACTTCAGATGAAATACTTGTAAATGATATTGTGATGTGTACTGGTAAACGGTAAACTGGCAGAAATACAAATTCGATTGGCAACAATTACGATCTTGAAGTTTTGGTCGAGAGAGATAAACGAGATGAAAATGAAATTTTCTGTTACAATCTCGAATAGATAAATATCTTAGTTATTCATAAGAATTGATGATTTCATCTTTGACATCTCGGACCATACAGATGCAATGGACATAAACATCGAATCTCGTCATTATCATAGACTGGTAGACCACCATGACATTGAACTTCGGACAACAATATATTCGTATTTGTTGTTGATACCGTTCTTTTTGAAATCTTTCTTGATTGAAGTTGAAGACTGCGAAGTTGACCTGTCATTATTATACTATAGTTGGCAAGTGTCAAATGTCGTTTAGTATGTGATGATACTGTTGGATAAGGTTGAGAATATTCGTTCTGAAAACTACAGAACATATTTTCTTTTGTTATTCGTCGATCCTTTATCCAAAAGGAAACACATATAAAGAAATATTTGTCAGCATCAGTACAAAACGAACGACTCTCGTCATCAAACAATGGACAATCGTTGTATCCGTTGCATATTCCTTGAGAAGAGACACATTGTTCTGTTTCATTCGAAAGTTGTTGAAGCTTCGTACTATTTGTTAAACATCGAAACATAGGACGTTCACTCTTCGATTCTCGACAAGTTTTTTGTTCGTCTATGGCTCCCAAACAATCAACAATTCCATCATGGATACGAGAAATACGTAAACAGATAAATTTGTTCGTATCCAATGTTAGACATGGATGACCTGACGTGCCATTACATTTTGAATTAAAACATTGCGTTTCATCAGCTCCATCAACACAGTTCCATACACCGTCACATTTTGTATATTGATTATCACATTGCCATTCTTCACAATTGGTTTCGTCTGTTTCGATATATTGATCAATTTGTTCGTCGTAGGACAAATATCCATCGCATAACGTAGGAAAATCAGGAAGTTTGATCTTGCTTCTACACTCATCCATCATGCCCGTCAGTATATTTGTTTTTGGTCTGCATGTTGTTATTTCGATTCCTGTTTTCTTACTTGTGCAATTGAAACGATATTTGAGATTTAATAAACAACTATTATTGTAGACTTTATCAATACTCGAGGGACAATCGACGAGACCATCGACTAAACGATATTTCGACAGACATTTATGACCACATTCAAATTAAATATTCTCGAGACACTTCGTTTCTTTGATAGTTTTTGTCAATGAACATTGTTTTTTCATATGGTTTTCAATGGATTTGACCTGTACAAACCAATTACCTCGAAGATCATAATCGTATTCACATGAGCAGATGTAATCCGGCGAATTTGGAAGTTTCTGCGTTTGATTCCATGAATAAACTAAATGTAAGTCTTTCCAACCGATTGACTTTGCTGGAAATTCAAATAACGGAGGACAATATTCGACCATCTTTTGACGACAAGACAAATCGGAGTCCGTACAAATATGTTCACAATTACCATTGAAAACACGTGTTGCTCGAATAAGACACATCATTACATTCCAACAGTTTCGATTAATATGAGTATTAACATTTGATGATAATAAATCATCATACCATTCTTCCATGACTTTATATTGAAAATAAAAAGGATCAATTATTGTTTGGTAAGTTGGTATCTCACAATCAGACCAATGACGACACATTCGATCGGTACATGGAAATGTTGGATTACCATGTGCAATACAAATTGAACTATCTTGAGATAAGAAAACTTTGGTCTCATCTGAACCATCCAAACAGTCGGGAAAAAATGATTCGTCTAGCAGATCAATTTCTGGAATACATTGACCATTATAACATCGATATTCATCTGATTGACATTCATTCTCTTCAAGTATTTGACAATCAATTTCATCGACAGGATTTGGCCAACAATCGATTTTACCATCACATACTTCACGCCAATGTAAACACCATGGAAAATCATTACGTTTACAATTCAAATGTAGATAACAAGTACCATTCGCTGCTAGCAATCGACTTGTTCGCAAAATTTCTTTGACAAATGTTTTGAATGGTGTCTGCAACAAATGAAGAAAATATTCTCTCGTCAATCAATTGACGATTCGTAAATACCTTCGTATTGAAAGAATATTGACAATACAAACCAAATTTGTGTACAGCAGAACAATTATAAATTGTTGAATTTGATGCTGTAGTTTTATTGTTGTGACGATAGGCTTGATATTCTTCAATTAAATCCATATGTATTGACCACGAATAAAGTTGTAAACCGGTGATATTACGATTGTTCAATTCTTCAAATGTCATCGATGCAAATTTAACTTGAACATTATTTTCAATAGATTTATCATCATCTCGACAGAATGGAACTATTTGATGTTCGTCCCTTTTTGATATATCTATTTCGACAGAATTCACGTCATAATCAGTGCCATAATAATCCAAACAATCATTGTCATACATCGAATACTGTGCATTCGAACACAAAACAACAACAACTATCATAAGAACATATTCTACATGCAATTTCATTTTCAATAAAGATTTTCTTTATGACCATCCATCAATTTCTATCTCATAGGAAATATAGTCTTCTTCTTCTTATAATCACGTTCTTCTTTTTATTAAAAATCTAGTGTATGACAACTGTCAACAAATATTTAGATCGAGTCACATTCATTGATAAAAACAAATAAATCATTGGAATCAACATTGGTTACTGCTAAATCCAACTTATTATCATGATTGAAATCATTTGATAGAACAGAACATGGATATTTGCCAGTTGCATATATTATTTGATTATGAAAACTTCCATTTTCATTAGCAAGTAACACTGAAATCGTATTACTAAGGGCATTAACTACAGCTAGATCTGCTTTTTTATCGTTATTAAAATCAGCTGAATAAGTTAGTTGTTCTTCAAAGGTTTGATTGTGATTACCAAATAAAATGGTAATAGTATTATCATCACCATTAGTTACTGCTACATCGATGATACTATCGTTATTGAAATCAGTTGATACAACAGATAGAGGAAAACTGCCCGTTATATAACTTGGTTGAACTTGTAAAGTTCCATCTCCATTACCCAATAAAAGACTAATTATATTCTCATTATTATTTGTCACTATTAGATCTTGTTGACCATCATTATCGAAATCACCTGTTATAATTGAAGTTGGAAAAGTACCCGTCATTGCGGTACGTTCAGTTCGAAAATATCCTTCTCCATTACCAAGAAATACACTGAGAGTATTATCATCACCATTGGCCACGACTAAATCTGATTTATTATCATTATTAAAATCAGCTGATACGACGGAAGTTGGATAAGTACCAGTTATATATTTGATTTCACTTTGAAATGTTCCATTTCCATGACCAAGTAATATATTAACCGTATCCTTATGTTTACTCAGAATTACTAAATCTAATTTATGATCACGATTAAAATCATTCGTGATGATAAATGTTGGTGAACTACATGTTGTATATGTCATTTGACTTTCAAAGGTACCATCGCCATTCCCACGTAACATACTGAAAGTCTTATCTTGATAATTAGTGACTATTAAATCTAATTTGTGATCATTATCGAAATCATCCTCAATGACACATCGAGGATTTGTACCAGTTGCATATGCAAAGTGATTTGTAAATGTTCTATTTCCATTTTCTAACAGAATACTGACAGTATTGTTATCAGCATTGGCAACTGCCACATCTAGATTTTGATCATTATTGAAATCATCTGCGATCAAAGACCATGGTTTACTACGAGTTGAATATTTGATTTTTCTTCGAAAGATATCATTATTGTCATCACCAAGTAATATACTAACAGTATCTTCATCACTATTAGCTATTGCTAAATCTAATTTGTGATCATTGTTGAAATCAGCTGATATCACACTCTGTGGACTCATACCCGTTGCATATTTATATTGAGCTTCAAAGGTACTATTTTCATTAGCAAATAATAGACTAATCGTATCGTCTGCTCGATTTGCGACTATTAGAGCTGATTTCTGATTGGTTTTCAAAGTGTTAAAATCGGCATATGTCAATGAATAAGGAGCATTGTCAGTTGGATATTTTCTTGTCATTTTGAATGGATTCTTGCAAATCTGACCACATACTAGGATTTAACAAATAATAGAAAATCGCTACTACAATGCACAAAGTTGTGATTGATGCTAATAGGCAGAACAAATCTTTTCTTTTGATACCATTGACGTCTTAGAAGGAATATTTGAATGGTAGTTTGAGTAGAGTTTGTTTGGGTATAATTTGTTTCAAATGAATAATATGAAGATCAGGTGCTGGATTGAGTTGTGATTGAACGATCATCGAAGTACCTGGTAGAAGAAGAATTTCATCTTCAGTAACAAAATGTGAATGAGCACGTATCGATCGACCGTTAATTGCTTCAACAGAGAAAAGTGTTCGTTGACCAGTTTGACCTAAATACATTTTATTATTGAGTACAGTCATTGTTGTTGTACATGATGAAAATGGCCACCATATGACTTGAGTACCACGTCTAAAATCTGCACTTAAATCTTTGGTTACATCTCGCCAAACAGTTTGTTGTGGAATGCATGGCATTTGAACTAAAGCAGTCAAGAACAATTTCAAATATTTAAAATATGGTTGAAGATCTTTTCGATTGGTCATCTTAAGAGTATGATTTAACATTGAATAAAGACTTTGATGTGGTTTCGGCCATTCCATTGTATACAAACGAATCGATGCACTTTCATCAATTGTCAGTCCATCAGATGGTTGTTCAGGTGTATCATTCAATACACGTTGAACATAGAACCAAAGATTATGGATGATGTCAGCAAGTGGAGCACATGCTTTTGTCAAAGGTAATAAAGGAACTGCAGCATAATCTATCAGAGGATCAATATCTATTTCACTACTCATATTTCCATGTTCAGTTGGTACTTCTACGAGTCGACAACTTTGTTCTATGAGAACATCGTTATTATTTCTCGTGTCAGTCATTTATCTTCTTTTTCAAAATGTTTTTTTTTTGTTTATGAGATATTCATTGTCTCTTATCAAAATAATAAAATGTTTATTTATTTGTTTTTAATGTTTTGTTAGTTTATTTCGAATAAGATGTAATTGATGACGACATAATCGAACTAACATTTCAGCAATTTCAAATAATGAAAGAAAACTCATTCCAATCCAAAGACCTGTTTGTCCACCAATATTTGAAATGACATCAACGATACCAAGAGACGCTTGTTGAATATAACTTTCAACTCGTGTTGATTCACAAATAACACTGAGACCAACATAATTCTTTTCAATTTCCGATCGCCAATTAGTTGCCCAATTTTCAACAAGTGGAAATGATGTTGATTCAACAAACTGTTTTATTTCATCGATTGACCAAGGTGGTGGAGCTGCAGACGACGATTTCTTAATGATAAATTCATTGGAATGACATTCTAAACCACAATCACTCGCATATTCTTGCCAAAGACGTGGACTACTTTGAAATTCATCAGCTGCTTGAGAATAACAAGGATCAGATAGATTACATAACAGTGAATAGATCACATTTGTTTGACCAGGCAAAACAATATAACGAGCAGACCATTCATATGGACTTACACAACCACATTTCACATATCTAATTAAATCATTTATTTCAAAATACATATAATCAATTGACTTACGTAAAAGTTTGAACAGCAACAACAAAACAAATATCATGTCCAAATTCATAGGTTGCACCTGAAAATTGATCAAACATCGCTTGCATACCAGGAGTCGCTTGACTATTACATGTTGTATAAGGTAATGGTAATAATGTATTTGTTCGTTTCGAATAACCAAGTTTATATTTTTCTCCTGGTCGTAATCGAGTTTCAGCTCGATCAATTAACGGTAGTTGAGTATTATCATGAATCATTGTTACTAAACTGATTCCATCGGTTAAATATGGAACATATTGACGAGTATGTAAATAGAAATCTAAATCTAAACTACCACTATAACCATTCTCATTATTATAATGAACACTTCCATTGTTGATCGATGATGACAAAGCATTGAATGTATGACAAAGACCATACGTAGGAGAAAGAAACTCAACAAAATCTTTTGCTGAACAATTGTCATTATTATAAACACATTTGATTAACATATCATCTAATGAATAAAAATACTTTGTCAATGATTCATTTCGATTGAGTTTATATTGAAGAAAATGATAAATATACAACGATTGATCTTTCGATGTCACATTGTTTGTATTGGTTAAATTCATTGAATTTGTATAATTGAGATAATCATTCACAAACAGATCATAACGAAATGGTGAATAATTACAAATAGTTACAGCTGGAAAAGCTTGTGGCCATTCATCATGAAATGTCAATGATGTTTGAGTTTCATATTGAAAATAAGCACGAATGGCTTGACTTATAAAGAAACATGTTATACCAGTAAAAACAACAAATGAAATTGACCAAAATATTCGATTGTGTATTGTATTACTTCGAGCAATGCCAGGAATTCCATGTGTTGTTGTATTTAAACTAAATTCTTTGATGATCGAACGATTTCCTTCTGGTTTCAAATTTTCTACAGTTATTGGAAATACGGCTGCAAGATTCTTTATCGTTGCATTCGACGACGACATTACTTCTGCTTGTTTTCTTCATTCGCACGTCAAATATTTATATTCAACAAATCTCAAAATAATTCAATTCAATTCAATGCGTCGTTTTAATATGTCATGACCATATACGTCACAACTATTACTAATATTTATTAGAAAAAAAACATAAATTTTATTTGAAGCCTTAATTTAAGCGTATAATTATGCATATTTGCTTTAGTTTGTCTAATATGTTGTCCAAAGTTGTGTGAATGGATAATATAATTCACTACCATAACCACCAGTGATCAAAACTTGTCCATTGGTCAGAACAGTTGTTGTATGAGATTGTCGTGGTTGATTCATACTACCAGTCATTGTCCATTTTTCTGTTGATGGATCAAAGAGTTCAGCACTTGAAAGAGAAGAACCATTGAGAGTAAAACCACCTGCAACTAATACTTTTCCATTTTGTAAAAGTGATGCCGTATGATCACATCGTGCTAAACTTAATATTGCACTGATTGACCATTTTTCTGTTTTAGGATCATAGATTTCCGTTGTCTTCAACGAAAAACCACGACCAAAACCACCCGTAACTCATACATGTCATACTTGAAACTTGAATTCAAATTTCAAATTTCAAATTGAGGGTGACGGCAGATCTGTGTACACGGTAGGTATAATCGAAAAAATGAGTAATTTGAAATTTGAATTCAAGTTTCAAATAAGACACTACTGTAGGATCTAGCGGCTTTAATGATAAAATCGATTATATAACGAGTCAACTTAAACAAAATACGAGTTTAATTATTCAACATGAATACTTTTCAGTGCCAAATTATCGCGTTGAAGGAACATCACAATTACAAACACAAATCAATGGAAATATTACGAATCATGCTCATTTGACGGATTTCGCTAAGATCTTATTTTCATCTCAATAGTCGTTATACCGAATTTCGGTTGTTCTGATGATGATTGTCCATACGTAGAAAAGTCACGATTAGCTGAAAAATCTAAAATGAAAGGATTGTTGCTTTATAATGATGGATCTGTTATCGTATGAATTAGGAATACGATTAGCTAATGCAATAGATCCTCGTGTTATGATGAATATCGATGTTAGCAGTACACGATCAGGCGATGCAACAAAGACAATTGTAATTGAATCTCATAGCGATGGAGTTGAAGCTGGAAGTGGTACAATTGCTAATTCAGTTTAGCATTGAATTTAGCTCGTCTATTTGAAGAATCATCTTCATCAAGATAAATAGAATACGAGATTACTTAGTCAATTTCAATTGTGATATGATAGCTAGTCTTAATTATATGTTTGCTATTCATCGACTTGCAAATCTCTTTTGACAATGGTTTAATGAACAAAATCTTCCATGGAGCAATTCAACACGCAAATCGATTTATCATCGAAAATGTGATCGAATTACAAATATTCATCTATTTGCTTTTGAAAAAGTTGTTCAATCAGTTGCCTATATTATTGAATATATTGGACGATTGAATGATTTAGAAAAATGGCTTCAATCATCAAGGCAAATAAAATGTCACAGGTGGTCTTCTATAATCATTACGAAGCACATTTTTTTAAAGAAAGAAAAAATGAAACAAACGATACGAGTGTTAGTATTGATACTTTCAATTAATCAATGTTTTGGCCAAATTGAGTTTCCAAAACAATTTCAAGCATCGTTAAATATGAGTGGTTTTGCTACGATACCGTTCTATTCGAGTGTACAACAATTATTGTTTGATTACAATAATCTACGTGTTAGATTTGATGTTCAAGGATGGCGAGCGAATCAGAGTGAAGCTTACATGTTGAAATATAAACCTGAAGATGTAGAACCTGATTCAGTATGTCAAACAAAAGAAAAAAAAACGTTTCTTTTTTTTGTAATGTCTTTCTGTCTAGCCTGCTTCAGAGGGTTATACGATGTTTAATTTCGATCCTGATTATCCAGAAAAAACAAAAAATAATTGTTGGTATCGAACAAATCCAATACCATCCATCAATCCATTTCCAATAAGTTGGTTTAACAATGCAGGAGATCGTACTGAAATTATTCAAATCAATGCAACTGTAAGTTTATCATAGAAATAGTTACTCAAAAGTCTGACAATGATTTTTATTTTCTTTTAGAGATACGATTCACCAGAAATCTGTGATCTCGAACGATCTCGTATTGGTCGTGTGCCATGTTTAACTTATTTTGAAACAGTAGATCGACCAGTTCAAACTATTGTTGCACGTGCGTAGTAATAAGATAAATAAGATATTTCAATAGCTATCTGATTACAACGTATCTCTCATTTACATCTGGTATTTCATCTGCAGCAGAAAAATTATTCGATCTTCCAAAACAATGGCCTGAATCACTACTGAATTTAAAGTGAAATCAACCACAAGAAGTGAACATGTCTTTTATTGATTATGGTTGTTGTAACTTGTAACTATGAAATCATTGGAAATGGTGGTGGATATGATTGACAATATGCTACATTGAACTTTGTCGTTTATGCATATGATGGACAAGCAGGATATGGTTGCAAAGGAAAACAACCTTGTGGAGCTTAATACTTTTTTTTTCTTTATCGTAGTTATCAATAAAATTATTGAAATTTTCATCGTTACCTACGTATGCCGAAAATCAATCGGCATGACTGCTCTATCAGCTTTATGTTTATTCTTCGTTAAAATTGAAGGTGACCATGATTTAGTCAACATGAAGGTGAAGGTCGATAAGATTTCTTTTGTGTAGTAACGTTTTTTCGTTATCATCTTCGTGGTTACACACACACAGTTACCAGTCAAACTAAACATAGGTGAAAGTAACTACTTATTCTTTTGTTGAATTAAAGAGTTATATATAGAATTTTTCTAATGGCATTCATCATTCGTATTGGGATATGTTTTGTATGTGTCTCATATTTGAGCTCATATTCATTAGAAATATCAAGATCAATGAAATCATCTGTTAAGATATATTCAAATTCGCACATCTTGACAGGAAATAAGATAAAGAATTTATTTGAAAGATACATACCAAGTCGCGACTTCAAGAATCGACTTCTGCCGTTGCTTTTAAATCAACAAATAACAATGATCGAATAGTTAACGAAACACTGAAGAGTCCATTTTATAAGATCGCATCAGTAGGTCAACGTTTCCCGCTGATTCGTTCTATTGTTAAATTTCACACAGTTGGACGTATTAGCAATTATTCTGCTAAATTAGAAAAACTTGTAGATGGTTTTAACCGTTTGTGTAAGATGTTACGCCATCCGGAAGTGCTTCAGACAATAGCATCGCATAATTTTTCAATAAAAGCTTCGGTATCAAATGAAAAACGATCAATTCAAGGAAGAAAACTTATCGAGAGATTTGGAATGACATATTTCAGTGGTGGTTTTGAAATATATATAAGAAATCTTCGTACAGGTACGTCACATTATTTATCAAATTAATATCGTATGTTAGCAGTTAGATTATAGTAAAAACTAAAGAAATTTATCATGAGCGATGAAATTGTTACAAGTTGTTTTCTGTCTCATATATTTGAATATTTATAGGTCTAGGTGGTACAATGGGTAATGGGAACAATCGGAATTCTAAAGAAATGGCAATAGCTGATTGGGTGATGGAACGATCAATGATTGTGCTTGTTGAATTTCTTGGCCATGAACTATCTCATGCGTATGGATTAAAAGATGGTGGCGGCGCGTATCGGTTTCAATCGTTGATAGGGAAAATGTATAAGCTAGGATATTGGGAATACGAAGAGATAGAAGTATAGAGAAATGGAGTTATACCAATGAATTGTATAAACACATTATTGAAAAGATAATACTTTGTTCTCTTTTTCTTTTCTATACATATGTGGGAAGTCTTCTTGCGTTTCTTTTTTTTTCTTTTTGTTTCTATATATAGATGTGTGTGTAATTGTTGGTTCTATATCACAACTATTTTTAGCGTAATAGACGTTGTAGTACAGTCTAGTTTTGTCTTCATAAGAAAATAGTTACTTCTTTTTCTTTTGCATGAGTTGTATCTCTATGACACATTGTCGTTTTTTAAATAAACTGCATAGATTTTTTGCTTTCTTATTATGCTATTGCCAAATCTCGTTTAATAATCTATTTCAGACAAAATAATGATTATTCATTTTGTTCGAAGGATTTTTCTTATTACAATTTTCGTTACATTGTCTTTGAAAGCAATAGTATTTGGTTGTATATGTGTCAAAGAAGATTTACCTACTTTATACAATGAATTTGAAACAACTGAATATATTTTCATCGGTACTGTGACAAACATAACAAAAACACGGCGACACGGTGGCACTGGATGGAGTCGGGATGTTCAATTTGACATCAATGAATATTTGAAACCGTCATCATCAATTTCAAACAATAGTTCAATGATTATATACACAGCAAATCAACGGTCTGCATGTGGTCTTAATATGAAACTACATCAACGTTGGCAAGTTTGGGCTACATACACAAGTTTCTTCTCTGATGATGATGAACCTCGATGGCTTACAGCAGATAAATGTGGACGTAGTACAAAAATCTCTAATCGTAACATTAGTCTATTGCGTCAATGGTCTATGGCGAAATTAATTTCAAAGCATTCATGACTTCATTTTTCTGTTCTTTCTTTTTGTTTTACATTCAAATATAATCTATCCTCACCCCGATAACGCGTCATATGAGAGAAAAGGACAAGTACAAGTGCGAGTGCGTTTCAGCAAATATAAGTACTCGTTGTTCTATATCATATGTAGTTACTCTTTCATCATGCTTATTTTCACTTTGATAGTACTAATTCTCTTCGTAACAGAGACGAAG
>Ga0209935_1002878_pt1 | contig 19398 bp, 21 predicted proteins | sample ThiBio_1000_plan_2_FD_183958 | JGI IMG/M metagenome (GOLD analysis project Ga0209935, IMG submission 183958) | Wastewater bioreactor microbial communities from Cape Town, South Africa - Thiocy_cont_1000_plan (SPAdes) | ecosystem: Engineered > Bioreactor > Thiocyanate-remediating >... | reverse complement strand
GAGCAAGTGCTTGGGTATTGCTCATTCACGTACAGCTCCTGAAGATTCATGAGAGAGCCAATCGACGATGGGATGGTGCCGTTCAGTCGATTGAAGAAGAGGTTCCTGGTCATCACCACCACCACCATCACCATCACCATCACCATCAGTAGCAGCAGCAGCAGCAGCAGCAGCAGCAGCAGCAGCAGCAGCAGCAGCAGCAGCAGCAGCAGCAGCAGCAGCAGCAGCAGCAGCAGCAGCAGCAGTCGGCAGGTAACGTACACTGAATAGATGTCGCTGCCTGAACAAGCAACACCAAACCATTGCTGGCTGCAAGGATCGCCAGTGAGCCAGTTGGTCTTGGAAGTCCAATTAGGACCATTCGTTGCAGTGAAGAGGTCCACGAGAGCTTGGCCTGTATCGCTCATTGACTCAGTATATCTTTCTCTACCGCATCAAGGCGAGAAGCATCGCCAGCCACCAAAGACGTACGCTGCTCTGGTGGCACGTCCGCGCTCACGATCACAGCCATCGACACAAAGAAAAGAACCCCCAATACTGCGGCCGCTGAGCTAGCGCCGGGTCGCGGACGAGACATCTGCGAGGCCATGACGAACGCAGCGGTTGACAGGGCAGCAAACAACAGAGAGAGAGGCGTTGGGAGAGAGAGAGAGAGAGAGAGAGAGAGAGAGAGAGAGAGAGATCGACACCAAACAGAATGAGACATCGACAGGTGGCATTCAACGACAAGACTATCGGTGGCTCACACACAATCACACGCTCATGTTCGTGGCTCGCGTACACCTCTCCATCAGACAAGAGATATACAGGCAGTACAACCCTCGATCATGTGCGACAAGACCATATTGCGGCGCGCTCTCGACCTCGACGAGACACAAATACCTTCTTGGATGCATGATTCTTTCTTGGACGAGAAGTGCTTCATCACAAGGGAATCGCATTGACGACTCCTCCTCCTCACACTCTCCATCAGCTGAGATGGTTATCACACACAGATGGAACCCACCCGAGTCTCGCCCGAGGCATATTCTCATTCGACGTGCTCACCATCGTTCGCCTCGAGATCCAACTCATCTACACCAATGTCTCGAGTCACGATTGAGACACCGCAGCTTCGATGCCGATGCCGGTACAAGCTGTCTCAGACTTGGTAGTGGGGTCGTCAGGCTCGTTGGCGCTAGAGACAATCAGCTCGACTGTGCGATATTGGTGAGCCTCACTACCGTCGATGATATTCATTCAGCTGGTCGACCAAGCGAATGTTGCGCTTGCGATTGTGCGTTGTAATCGGCCGCCAAGTAAGCCACCTTCTACGCCGCCAGATCGACGTTGATTCATGTCTCTGATGGTTAGTTGGAGCGTTGGTTGGTGATGCACACATACGATCAGTGTGGCGCACACACATACACACGTACTTTGTCCAACGAGGAAGGCAGGAGTCTAAGGGAGAGTGTTGCAGCGGGAGGGCAGGCCCGCAAGAACTTTTGCCCTGCGTAAAGCAAAACGAGGCTCCCACTCTTCTCACAAAGCAAACCAAGGCCTATCGGCAGGCACTCGCCCGCGCTCTCCCTCCTGTTCTTGTTCTCTATTCTTATTCTGCACACCATGGCACCCACCCAACGAACCACTGCTTTGGCGACTCGAACGCGGCACCCCCCTGTCCGTGTGACCCTCCGTCGGCGGTACCGCAAAACCTGGCGAGGCCTCGAGGCAGAACGCGATGCTCTCCGTCGCCTTGCGCAGCAATATGTGAACGCCAATGCGGAGCTTGACGAACCTTGTCAGGGACACCAAGCGACCGCTATCGCACAAGCGATTGCTGGCTATAGGGATCCCTCGGATACGAGTCTTTTACCGTATGTTCTCCAAAGATTGATTCGTGAAACTCTTCGAATACTAAAACCACACCTGCTGTAGAGCCGCGAGAACTACTGGCGAGGCCCTTAACCGTCTTATTCAGCTCCACACAGTCCTAGTGCAACAACACAACCTTGACTTTTACTTTGTGCGAAGAGAGTGGGTTTCGGTGATCAATCCCACAGCCGAGGAGCGAGCGTTGTGTGATCAACAAGTGGGTCACGAAGACGAAGACTAACGCCCGCGCACTAGTAAATGCTTTGGAGCGTGAGATCCACCACGGTCATGGCCTGAACTACACCAGGGCAAGCGAGCCAGGTAAGGTTGGGATGGGCTGGAGAGCGAAGGGAGTAAGCGCGCGCGTTGGGTTTGGATCGAGCCAACGCGCTCACGCTCGTGTTTTGCTGGCGCATGCACCTCCTCTCTCCGCTCGTTTGGTCTCTTTCCCCTCGCTGCTCCTGTTCCTGCTGCTGCCTTTCGTTTACGCACACACTCGCGCGCTCTCTCTCTCTCGCGCGCGCGCGCTCGCGCTCGCTCGGTTGTGATGCTGCGTGCTTTGCTACCTGCTGCCCGCACTCTGCCGTTCCCGCGTGCTTCTGCCTCGCTTGCGCAATCCTTCCGCCTCCGTCCCGATCAATCTCGTTGTTTGGTGTCTCTCTTGCCACGAAACTCGAACCAAGCAATCAGGCCTGCTCCTGCTCGTTCTCGTTCTCGTTCTCGTTTCCTCTCGTCCGTACGAGTGCCACTCTTTCTCATCACTCGTCGGTCTTGTGATCGATCGATGCAAGAGACTCACACTCACAGCTTGAACATTTTGGGTGGCGTCAAGAGAGCAACAGCACGAGCAACAGCACGAGGAGCATCAGCACCACAAGGAGGAGGAGGAGATGGTATGGTGGTTGGCAGTGAGTGTTCAGTCTCGTTGCACGCAGCTCCGTTACGCACGCGTCTTGGTTGGTTCGCTGACCCTTTCCTTCTCGTTCGTGTGCGTGCGTGCGTGCATGCAGCTCCACCTCCAACTCCCACTGCCTCGTCGACGGTCGAGGACGTGAAGAAGTGGCTGCAAGCCTTTGCCGTGGCTGAGGTGATTCCCTTTCAGGAATTGGCGGTGTTTGCTCGCTCAGGCGAGACCTTGCTTGCCCTGACCAAGAAAGACTGCCTGCGTCGCTCACCTTGCTGGGGAGATATTATCTACAATGCCCTCCATCAAGCTCCAACCGGTATGTTGGCAACAAACTGTTGGAGTTGTTGGCTGGCGGTGGTTTGGCTACTGAGTCTCTCTCTCTCTCTGTGCGTCTCCTTGCGTCTCTCTCCTCGCCACCGCCCATCCAGAACCCAAAAGCGCAGAGGAGATTTGTGCTTTTGCCGCCCGTCATTGGCAACTTGGAGAGCAAGCAGAGCAAACCGAGTTCGATCCAGTACGACTGCTCATCAACTCTTGTCAATCATGATATCGTACGACTCACAAGGGCTCTCTCTCTTCCCGTAAATCAGAGCTTGATTGTGGATCGTCATGCAGAGCAGCATGAGATGCTCTACTTGGCTTCAAGTCGCCTATCCCTCTGCATGCGTGATTCTCCTCATCGTATTACCGAGGATCTCGTCCGCACGTATGGCCTCCTCGGCGCTCTCGGTGCCATGGGCATTGGCAAGGTGTGTGTTTTGTTTTGTTTTGGTTCCTGCGACCTCAGCTCATCATCTCCACAGATAGGGTTACTGATTTGAGTGAGTGAGTGTGTGTGTGTGTGTGTCTCATATTGCGTAGACCACTTTGGCTCGATTGCTACTTCCGACCATCAAGAGCTGCAACGACAAGCAGTTCGACATGGTCCCAGCAATCGGTTCGCTTCGCGAGTGGATGAGCAACGATCCGATTTGCATCAATCTCTTCACGTCGCTCAACGGCGAGCAGTCGAAGCATCCAAAGCACGGCACCGACCCGGAGGAGTTCGTGGAGCGCAAGATTGCGCAGGCAGCGCTGGAGGCGTACTTTGGAACGTGTGCTCGTCCCGAGCTGTCGGCCGCAGCTTCCATGCCGACGCTCACGCTATCGCTTGCCCTCGAGGCGATTGTTCATCATGCGAGAGCCAATGCCGCAGCCGACAAGCGCGTCCTTGTGGTGCTGATTGTGGACGAGATTCAAGTGGGCCTCGACATGGACCAACCTCCCGACAGCAGCGAGCGTCGTTCGTTCCTCGGGTACTTCTCAACCAGGCTCAAGCCGTTGTTGTTCCGCTCGGAGCCGTACTTTTTGGTGCCGATCGTGGCCGGGATTCACTATGGCGCCATCAGCCAAGTGTTCAGTGGCAGCTCGTCGCTTCCGGTTCGCAACATCGTTCCATCGCTGCTGACGCCGCACGGCATGTGGCGCGTCATTCGCAAGCGGTATCCGAGGTTCGCCACGGACGTGAAGAGCCTCGACGAGATGCCACTCGAGTTTCGGCGAGCTCTGGCGTACATTGGTGGCTATCCTCGAGCACTCGATCTCTGGCTCCGGGATAACCGCGCCACACTGGAGGCTGAGAGCTCGACGTGCACACCTCAACGTGCTCGATTGTTGGCACAGAATCTTTTCGGCCCAAGCTTCGACAAGTATCTGTTGAAGCCGACAGTGGTCGGCAAAGACCGAGCTGCACCGCTCCACAAGCAACTGCTCCTCGCTGCCATGAGTAACCGTGCCGTATTGCCCAACGAGCTCATCGATCCGACCGATCCACACCTGGATGGCGTTACTTGGCGCCACATTTCGGAAGTGAGCGCCATTGCACTAACGCCGACAACCTCAGACACCGAACGGCATTGCATCAGTGCGCCTGTCGTTCTTCTCGGAACATGGCTCGGGGTTGTACCGAACCCAATGCCTCCAGCAATCCATCACCTGTCCTGGCTGGTTCAGATGTTCAAGCAAGTCGACTGGAGTCACTTCGAGGAGCAGACGGCGTTGTATGTCGCATTCCGGCTGGCAACTGCTCCTACCAAGCACATGGCGGCGACGATCTCTCTCGCACAGCTGCTCTTTCCGTGGAAGCGGGAGAGCAGCACTGCAGCACTTCTGGATCTTGCCATGCTCGATGTGGTGATACCTCCGCAGTCTCCGTACGAGGTACTGACGCTCCAACGCCACTTTCCGACCACCGAGCCACCTGCCAAACACAAGAAGGCGATCTTCGAGCAGCGACGAGTGGTCATCAACGCCAAGCGCGCTCCATTCGGTGAATCGTTCGTCGTGCTCGCTCTTGAGGATCCGAACAAGTGCCGCGAGACTCTCGAGAGGCTGCCCTTTTTCGACAAGGCTGGTCGAACCCTCGCACAAGTGCTCGACGACGTCAATGAGTCGACGACGATCGACGTGGTGGTTTGCTTCCACAACAAGCACACCGAAGGAACCACGTCACTGTACACCAAGGACATTAAGAGCGAGTGGAACAAGATCAAGCGCGCTGCCACCAAGCATGTGTCTCGCTTCCCTCGGCCATTCGTATTGACGATGATCGTCGTGTCGAATCGTACATACTCGAATCCTGGGCCGGTTCCACACGGCTTGGTCGTGGTGGCTCAATCCAAGACCACCACCACCACCACCACCTCCTCCTCCTCCTCTTCAGCGCCAGTACCCACACCGAGCGAATCCGAAACCGCATTGGTTGAGCACCTGGTACTCAGCGACTTCTTTCCCACTCCGTTGTCGCCACTGATGGAACGTACGTGTAGCGTTGAAATTCTCAAATGCTGCTGCTGCTGCTGCTGCTGCTGCTGCTGCTGCTGCTGCTGCTGCTGCTGCTGCTGCTGCTGCTGCTGCTGCTGCTGCTGCTGCTGCTGCTGCTGCTGCTGCTGCTGCTGCTGCTGCTTCTTCTTCCTGTGTATTGAGTGACTGACCATGTGGTGATGCTGCTGCTGCTACTGCTGCTTGCCAGTTGTTTCTGGTACATCCCCAACGGAGGAGTCATCGATGGACCTATCGAGAACTCAATCAATGGAGCGCAACCTTGATTGATACTTCTCGATCTTGCAGTGATGATGATGATGATGGCCTCAATACCCTTTACAACACAAACAACCGTGACCCCGCGTCGGCTTGTGTGGCAATATCACATCGCTGGTTCTATTACCAGATTCTCTACAACTCTCTTGTGCCATTGCCTGCACGTGGGCAACGATAGCCAGGCGACAGCGACATGGTCGCTGCCTCCTCATTCAGTATCAAGTATACGCGAGAGATTAATGCAAGACTTCTCCTGCCAACGGTTCTTCTCAGTATTCATTAGCTTCTGCGTTGGACTGCTCAGTGGTGACGAAACGAGCTAACGAGTCCACACAGCATACAGGAGCGAGGAGACTACTTGATGACTCGCATCATCTGGTGTGCTTGAGTGTCAGGCAGTTCCTTGTTGCCGCCCGTGCAAACTGAGCAACTTGGTGAGGAGGAGCTCGTGATGAGCGAATAGCCGCTCAGTACCGGGCAAGGCCCATTCTTCTCGCAGATACTAAAAGTCACTGGCCCATTCGAGTACGTGCAGCACAAGATGATCTCTGTTTTCTTCCATATGTGAATTGTTGTTCAGGTGATATAGTTTCGTGGAGGGCTTTCTCTATACTACGTACGACATGGAGTACACAGGCTGTTTCCAACCGGATAGTAATCGCACCAGCTTGGGAGTGGGCAGGCCTGTAGATCGTGGTTCGCGAATGAATGTTAGTACCGCGGCAGTTTTGCCACTACATCATTGGTGACAGCTCCGATGCCGTACGAAAGAGTTGTTGCGTAGATCGATGCCACGAATTTTGGGCGTGGTTTGCAAGAATGGTGGAAATGGTGAGGTCAACTGGTTGCTGTCGAGCAATCTATTACACTCACAGACATTAGAATACTATGAGAGAGAGAGAGAGAGAGAGAGAGAGTTTTCTTGACACTTTCCGTACAGTTTGTAAAGATTACGGTTCACGAGAGAGTCAATCGATGATGGAATCGTGCCATTCAGTTGATTGTGGGAAAGCTCCCTGCTCATGATTATCACCACCACAACAACAACAACAACAAGTATCTCGAATGAGTAAGTATCGTGATGTCGATTGGTGGTGACGATGGAGACGAGGTGCTTGTGAGTGTTCATTGACGCACAGCTCTTCAAGATTCACGAGAGAGCCAATCGATGATGGAATGGTGCCGCTCAGTTGATTGTTACTGAGACTTCTGTAAAATTGTCATCAACAACAACAACAACAAGTGTCTCGAATGAGTGAGTATCGTGATATTGATTCTGCTTGTTGTTGATGGTGACTACAATTGGAGAGCAAGTTCTTGTATAGGATTGTTCATTGACGTACAGCTCTCGAAGAGTCACGAGAGAGCTAATCGATGATGGAATGGTGCCGCTCAGTTGATTGGTGGCGAGGTTCCTGTCATTGAAATCATCATCACCATCATTGTGTGCACCATCACCAATAACAACAACAAGTATCTCGAATGAGTGAGTGTCGTGACATTGATTCTGCTTGCTGTTGATGGTGACGATGATTGGAGAGCAACTACTTGTGGATGTTATTGTTCATTGACGTACAGGATATTAACATTCACGAGAGAGCCAATCGACGATGGAATGGTGCCGCTCAGTTGATTGTTGGTGAGAGCTCTGTACAATATTCAACAACAATCACAAGTATCTCGAATGAGTGAGTATCGTGATATTGATTCTGCTTGCTGTTGATGGTGACGATGATTGGAGAGCAAGTTCTTGTGGATGTGATTGCTCCCGGACGTACAGCACTCGGACACTCACGAGAGATCCAATCGATGATGGAATCGTGCCACTCAGTTGCCCGTCGAAGAGATACCTGCTCATCATCAACCATCAACAACAGCAGCAACAACAGCAGCAACAACAACAACAACAACAACAAAAACAACAGGTATCTCGATGAGTGAGCATCGTGATGTCGGCTATCGTGATATTGGTTCTGCTGGTCGTTGTTGGAGACGATGATTGGAGAGCAAGTGCTTGGATATTGCTCATTCACGTACAGCTTCTTAATATTCCCGAGAGAGCCGATCGATGATGGAATAGTGCCGCGCAGTTGATTGTGGGAGAGGTTCCTGGTCAGCACCACCACCAGCGTCATCATCAACAACAGTAACAACAAGCGGGCATCGTGATGTCCCCTCTGCTTGTTGTTGGTGATGAGTGGAGAGCAAGTGCTTGGGTATTGCTCATTCACGTACAGCTCCTGAAGATTCATGAGAGAGCCAATCGACGATGGGATGGTGCCGTTCAGTCGATTGAAGAAGAGGTTCCTGGTCATCACCACCACCACCACCACCACCATCACCATCACCATCAGCAGCAGCAGCAGCAGCAGCAGCAGTCGGCAGGTAACGTACACTGAATAGATGTCGCTGCCTGAACAAGCAACACCAAACCATTGCTGGCTGCAAGGATCGCCAGTGAGCCAGTTGGTCTTGGAAGTCCAATTAGGACCATTCGTTGCAGTGAAGAGGTCCACGAGAGCTTGGCCTGTATCGCTCATTGACTCAGTATATCTTTCTCTACCGCATCAAGGCGAGAAGCATCGCCAGCCACCAAAGACGTACGCTGCTCTGGTGGCACGTCCGCGCTCACGATCACAGCCATCGACACAAAGAAAAGAACCCCCAATACTGCGGCCGCTGAGCTAGCGCCGGGTCGCGGACGAGACATCTGCGAGGCCATGACGAACGCAGCGGTTGACAGGGCAGCAAACAACAGAGAGGGAGGCGTTGTGAGAGAGAGAGAGAGAGAGAGAGAGAGAGAGAGAGAGAGAGCACGGTCCAACAAAGGCGGGACTGGCAGCGTTCCCACCTCGTTCTGCGGTGCGCAGCAGCAGCCGCGCTCAAGCGATGCGAGTGCTCTCCTTGTGCCGCTTCAGGACCTGGTCTTTCTTCTGGTCATCGATCGATCGATCGATCGAGAGTGAGAGAGAGAGAGATTGGATTGATTCGTTTGACACAAGAGCAATCGTTGTGTACAGTTGCCATGCGCAAGTAAAGAGCTACCGGCTATTGCAAGCGATGGTGCGCGAGTCATATGCCACTGTATAGTACGGGTACGAACGCAGGTACACAATATGGCAAGCAGCAGCGGGCTTACAACATGGCAAAGATCTCGAACAAGAGCTCGTTTGGAATCATCGACATCGCCGAGTCCTCGACCAGCGATCGAATCATCGTCATCGTCGAGATGGCTTGCTTCATCCATGATGGTGCATATCGATGTCGATCTGGTCGCCAAATGAACGCGGTATCGGGCAGCCATTGATTGGCTCCAATCACATGCACTCGATGGCCTGCCGAGAAGGCGATGAGACCTCGTTGCTCGTCGAACGCAACAGCCCAAGCCTGTTCGTCATCGTCACACGTGAACGATGAGATGTGATGGCCCTCGTGTGTGAATGCTTGCAATCGATGGTTCTCCGAGTCGGCGACGATGATTCGGCCTTGATTGTCGATACACACTCCATGAGGAAAGCTGAGCTGGCCTGGTTGGTCGCCTTCCTCGCCGAACTCGAACAAGAACGAGCCATCGATCGACGATAATACTTGCAATCGATGATTACAGGTATCAGTGACGACGATGCGATCTCGATCATGATCGACCGCCGCTCCCGATGGATTGTAGAACATTCGCGGTTGCGATCCTCGCTTGTCACCGATCGAGAACAAGAACGAGAGATCGGTCAACGACAAGAACACCAACCGCTGATTCAAGGTGTCGACAACGATGAGGCGACGATGGTGCCGGTCGATCGTGATACCGCGAGGAAACTTGAACTCGAGACGCCGCGAGCCATACCTGCCGATGCACGACAAGAACGATTGCTCATTCGCCCACGACCGTGCTTGTATGCGATGGTTCTCTGCGTCGATGATGAAGATACGATCAAGATCGTCAGCGAGCGCAAGGTCACTGGGTCGCTGGAACTGGCCTGGTTGGTCGCCCTTCCCGCCAAACTTGGACACGAGCGAGCCATCGTCACTCGAGAACACCTGAACTCGATGGTTGTTACTGTCGGCTGCCAACAAGAGGCCGCGAGGACTGTCGAACAATAGGCCAAACGAATAATGGAACAGGCCATCAGTATCGGCTGGCTGTTTGGTGCCGAGCGAGAACTTGATTCGAGCATCGCCAACGTGACGGTGATGGTCGTTCATCTTGCTCGAGAATGCAAGTCAGGAACCGAATTTGCGAGATACGAGATATATACAGTTGTGAGCAAGACGGATACGATCACAAGCAAGTTATGAGCAAGGATCACAAGCAAGTTATGAGTAAGACTGATACGATCACAAGCAAGTTATGAGTAAGACTGATACGATCACAAGCAAGTTATGAGCAAGACTGATACGATCACAAGCAAGTTATGAGTACGACTGATACGATCACAAGCAAGTTATGAGTAAGACTGATACGATCACAAGCAAGTTATGAGTAAGACTGATACGATCACAAGCAAGTTATGAGTACGACTGATACGATCACAAGCAAGTTATGAGCAAGACTGATACGATCACAAGCAAGTTATGAGCAAGACTGATACGATCACAAGCAAGTTATGAGTACGACTGATACGATCACGAGCAAGTTATGAGTACGACTGATACGATCACAAGCAAGTTATGAGTACGACTGATACGATCACAAGCAAGTGAGACCTCAAGTTGTGAGTAGTGTGGTTGCTTGCTGCGCGGCGCTCGCGTCTCCCTCTCTGCTGTTGCTGCTGTTGTTGTGTCTGGTACCACTCGGGTCCTCAGTCTCTCTCACTGACCGCTCGTCTATCGCGCAGCGTGTTCTCGTGGCCTGTGAGAGGATATGGGCAATCTTCTCAGCGATGGCGCAGGACTCGGTGAGCTTCTCTACGAAGCCGCCAAGACCGATCGCATTCGCGATGCCGAGCAACTCATCGCAGCGGGAGCGCCTCTGGATTGGGAGGCTGCGATGAAATACGGCACCGCGCTTCACTGCGCTGCTCGGCATGGTAGTATCAGAGTCGCAAGGCTGTTGATTCAATCGCGCGCCAACATTGAAGCCATCAACAAAGATGGATCGCCACTGCACTGCGCCGCTCGGATCGGAGACGTCGCGATGGCTCGCTTGCTGCTCGAGAGTCGCGCCGCGGTCGACTCGCGCGACCTCTGGAACATGACGCCCTTGGGCTGCGCGGTTGAGCAGGACCAGGTTGCTATTTTGCCTCTGCTGCTTGACTATGGAGCATACAAGAAAGCTACCGACGTACGTACGAACGCGTGTCCAGAACCTTTGCTGCCGTCGTAGCTGTCGTCGTGTAGAAGATAGCGCTGCTTCTTCTGCTTCTATATACTGGTATAGCAGTTGCCGTCCAACGCCTGATACGCTCTCGTTGGTTCGACAGAAACCAAGAGGAGTTCGAACTCCGTTATCGATCGCTCCCAGACACGTGGCCGAGATCATCATGAGGCACAGTACGACTCTGATATCGAGTTCGAATGAACTATACATCTTCTATATCTATAGTCACCGAGTCGTATCTAACTCTCTAATGATGGTTCTGTGAACTTGGTTGATTGACTGATTGACGCGCACACCCAATAGCCCAACCCAGCCACGATTTGATCGATATCGATATCGAGTTCCAGCGCTGTAAGCACGCCGTCGTTGAACGCTTTCGAATCTCGACTCTCTCGGCTCGCAGACTGATCGTCGACCTCAAGCGAGCTATCTACGAGCGCGCCAACATTCTGGTCGAGCTCCAACAACTCTGGTTGGATCGTCAGCCCATACTCGCATGCGAGGAGTTCTATCACTTGTTCGCGTTCGGCATTCGGCACCGATCTGTTGTGGGCGTTACTCTGGCCGCTCGTGCACAGCCTTCAGGTTCGTTGCAATCTCGTGCTTCACTCGATGAGTGAGTCAGTCACTTGCAAATGCAAGCGAGCGCAGACTGGATTGATCGAACGATTGTGTGATGGCGTGCATAGAGTTCATTTGGAGTGTAGAGTCTCATCGACATGCGCCGAATCACATTCGAGACGTCGTCGTGCTCTTGACGCACATTCGATCGTTGATGCCAGTGTACTTTTTGCCCAACGAGCTGTTGTTCGAGATCTTCCAGTACTTGTAGTAGAGCCCCTATAGTAGAGCCGAGATCTTCCAGTACTTGTAGTAGAGCCCCTTTTTATATATATTCATCTTACATACTCAACACGTATTGTTCCCACCTCAGTTCTGAACGCACCTGATGAGTTTAGCTTTGTTATTTGGATGGAGAGCGGTGCATTCCTCGTAGTATGGTCGTGCCCGATGCTGCCTGGCTCCATCCTCCGTCCTGTAACCATCTCCCTATCATCACATCGTTTGTCTCGGTTTCGTACATGCGCCAACAGGATCACTGTCGATGATTCGAGATCGAGGCATGTATGAACCAATCAATAGTCAAAAGAGAGAGAGAGAGAGAGAGAGAGAGAAGAGAGGAGATATTGGTTGCAAAGCAAGGAATCATTCTCGAGACTCGATCGAGATAAGCAAAAACAACAAACAGATACACAAGCAATCTATAACTAACTAATCTATAACTATAATTGTTCACCAGCATCTAACAACGACAAAGTGTAGAGTCGTTATCACCAAGTATGCTATGTACGTGACGAAAGTGCAGCACACACCTAGCTGGAGAATGGGCACACTCACACTCACAAAGACATAAATGTGTGTCCTTGTGTCGGTCTCTCGCTGCATTCTCCACGCAACATGCCTCCAGGATCACGGCTTGAATGATCATCATGATGAGAGACAGATGCAAGAGGAAGAGGAGGCGGAGGAGACGGAGGAGAGGTCGCGTGATGTACATCAAGCGCACAAACTACTGATCGATTGGCAGAAGAACGCAAGTTTCGGGCGAATCGACCACTTGAAGCCGGTAGGTCTTTCCTCCCAGAGCACAAAAGTAATGATTGAGAGCAGTAGAAGAAAAAGCAGAAGGCGGAGGAGATGGGATTGGGTAGCATGCCACAATATCGCCACAGAAGCAATTGAACGAAAGCATCTCCAACGAGTGCCAAAGACGAAGTTTGACCACCATCGACCCATGGTGGTAGGGAGATGATGCGAGGTAAAGTTGCAAACGATTGTTGTAGCACGCGACCTTGATGGCAAACGTGGGTATCTCAAGAGTTTGCTGGATACTAAACGAACTTGACGAGCTGGTTGCCTTTTTGCCGGACATGGAGAGCGTTGGTGCCGATGGAAGAAACGACAAACCGATACTCGTCGACACCTTGCTCTCCAAGTCAACTGACAAGGACTGTGCATCAGTGCCAGAGAGCTCGACCTTGCCTTGATTGCTCTCTTGCTGCTCGAATCCTTGAACTCCAAGAATATCGATGCACACTTGCGCAGCCGACGATGTGATTGTGAAATCGCTTGCCTCTCCGTCGTGTACCACTGAAAGCTGCACGTTCGGCGTCGGCGTAAAGAAGGTTCTCTTTCGCTCCAGCAGGCGTGGCGGTTCCGTGATCCACAATGGCTGAAACAACGAATTGAGCCCGAGTTCCTGTTGGTACCGCAAGAAGACGTCGGTGGTATTGACGGCCGATTCTGCCGCGCCAACCAGCTCCTCGAGCTGACGAGAAGGTGTCGAAGAGCGTTCCAGTTGCCGAGGCGCTCCTGTCGCAGTTGCGGCCGCCGTTCTCCAGTGCAATAATTTGACAATCCTAAAATCCTTTCCATCCTCATAAAAGGTACCATCAACGTTGAATTGGTGAACCTCCTCATGACAATAGGTCACGGAACCAGAACCCGTGGCAGCCCACAACAAAGTATCGCCATCCCAAATGTTGAACGACTCTTGGAGCTCTCGTGTCGAGATCCTCTTAAAGTAATAGACCGACAGAAACTCGAGAATGTCGCAGACGGTAGAAAGGTGACGGTGGTCAGCGTATCGCTTGTTCGCCTTCAACTCCGAACTGATCTCGAGGAAGCGGCTCGGCGAAAGCCTTCCCCCACCATTCTCTTCGACGTTGAACAGCCAGCGCTGAAATACTGGGCGGCTGTGTTGGGAGAGCTTGTCGACATCAAAGCGCTTGTACCAGCTGATAGAAGACCTCTCATCGACAGCAGGAGCAGCGGGAGGTGGAGGAAGCAGCGACGGCTCACCACCCGCCGTCCTCCAGCGCAACAACTTGACACTCGCAAAATCCCTTCCATCCTCATAAAAGGTACCATCAACGTTGAATTGGTGAACCTCGTCATGACAGTAGCGCGTGTTACCAAGTTTCGTGGCAGCCCACAACAAAGTATCGCCATCCCAAATGTTGAACGACTCTTGGAGAAGTCGCGACGATACGTTCTCAAAGTAATAGACCGACAGAAACTCGAGAATGTCGCAGACGGTAGAAAGGTGATGGTGGCCAGAGAAGCGCTTGTTCGTCTTCAACTGCGCACTGATCTCGAGGAAGCGGCTCGCCGAAAGCCTTCCAAACATATCCTCGCCAAAGTTCCAGCGATCAAGTACTGGCCGCTTGTGCTGCGAGAGCTTGTCGGCGTCATAGCGCTTGTACCAGCTGATGGAAGATGCGCCAGTCGCCATGATGCAGCAATCACCCACGTTCGGTTGGTGTGCGCGGTGCGAGCCGAGGGCGCGTGGTGCGTGGTGCAAGCGGGAAGGAGGATGATATTCCGCGCCGCTCTGGCTGAGCGACAACAAGCAATAACGCCTACAGTAAAGCAACCCAAGGCTCCACTAGGAGCCTCCGATTGCTTTGACTGTCAATGCAATGGAGAGCTCGAGTTGTTTTGCACTCGCGATGCCGGCATTTCGGTAGCAAAAGCTTCTCGAGCTCGCGCGCCTTCCTTAATTCCGCGGGCGAGCCGTGATATTTGCGCAGTGCGGAAATATCTCTCTCGTGGTTTACTCGCTTGTAACACGCTAGAAAAATCCAAATCGCTCAGTATCTCAAGTATACGATCAGATTAATCGAAAAGGATGAATAGGAGATTTGTTGGAGGTGATTGGAAGTCACACGCCAATAAACTCGCTTCGTGTGTGCTTGCGCCGAGCAAGAGCGAGTGATCTCTGATGTTGATCTACTCTCTCTGATCGATGGGAAGACGCGTACCATGAATCGATCATCACGACCACTACCAAAACTATTGCAGCTCGTTGTCCTTGGATCTTGATTCCGCGGCTGCCTTGCACCGTTGGCTTGATGGTGTGGATGCTCGCGCGTTCGGTTGGTCGGTGCTCATCATCAGCACCATCGCCGCAGTAATCATCGCCGTATGTCGGTTTGCTCGAATTGCACAAGAAGAGAATGCGTGTACCTTGCTCCTGCATGTTGGTACCACGTTGCACCCTCGATGACGAAGCTTGAGTGATCTCTCATTGGTAGAGTCGTGATGATTCTCACTCTGATATGATTGATGGTCTGCGGTAGGTGCTGTGAGAGAAATACGTGTATCGGCGGCGCAAATATCTCCATCCATGTGAGCTTGGTGCACGAATCAATCCGAATCACAACACCGACCGAAGAGACAAGAGCAACGTACAACGAGTGGCATTTGCTGGTGATCGTTGCTTGAGGCACCAATATGTGACCATCACGTTGGTTGATGGTGATCAGTGCAATGCCAACGAGCTGGAGCTCCCCGCCAATCGGTATCTCACGCCGAGAATAATCGGAGTATCCTCGAGCCAGGCCAGCAAAGAGCTGCTTGGTGACTCGAGCGTGAATACAGCGATGTTGATGCTGTATCGGTAGAGAGTATGGCAGTGGTTGCACAGAGCCGATCAACACGAATAGGTGTGTGTGCTCGGTGATGCCAACAAGAAGCAACCAAATAAATCTACGAGCCACAATAAGCCATCGAGATCGATCCGAGGGTCAGAATCATAAAGCTTCAATGTTGATAGAGGCGGATAGTGGGTCATTTGTGCACACAACATCATCAACAACCAACCACACGATATGGCACGTACTCTTGTGTTGTTGGCTGTGCTCATATCAATAAATCCGTATGTGAGCGCCGAAAAATATATCCATCATCACAACGCTTCCATATCGCGTGAAAATTGATGAACATGGGATCTACGAGTCGAACAAGCAGCAAGTACGTGAGAACGAGATTGATATGTTGCCACGATATGAGAGACAGAAGCAAACGAATGGGACGGGGTACATATTACGGGGTACGATACGATGCTGCCTCTGAGGAACTCCACATCGCCGCCACGAGAAACATCAATACCATCCATCAAACCAACTCTGATGCCCTCCAAACCACTCGAAACCCACCTTACTGATGATTGCTCAACAATATGATGATCATCGAATTTTTGGTACCTTGAATCAACCGTACACGACACGAATGGATGGGAGATATCGCTCGCGCTCTCGTTGGAAGAGAGAGAGACACATACTCTGGTGCTCGAGAGAGTTTCTATATGTGGGTATCGCAGTGCTCCTGCAATGCTCAGATCCAAGCGGCCGACTTGCTCCGTACGGAGATATCCTCCACGATAAATTGTCGTTCATCATCAGCAGCAATAAGATGACGCAACTACAACCACAAGCGAGATCACGATACTCTCTCAGAGTGAGTGATGGTGCTGCTGATGGTTCTCCTTGTGGTTGTGGGCAATCAATGATTGAAAGTGAGGCTGCATTGTCGACGTACTGTATCCTTCTCGAGGTTGATCAAAGAAGAAGAACAAGAATAGCTTCCAGCGTCTCTCCCAAAAGCGTAGAATGAGGCACAATCGATCAACGACGTGTGTGGGAGTATGGTGACCGACGTAAGGGGTGGGATGGTAGCAAGAGATATCGTCGTCACCGTCTTGTTGTTATCGTGCGATGCGGTACTCGAAGAGCGCAAAGCACGACGATCGAATCAACGTGGATCCCGCGCAACACAGGCGCAGACGATCGATGCAGCACCAGGCGAGAGCACGAGAGAGAGAGCACGTACGTCTTGCTCTTGTTGCGTCAGCTTGGTAAATTCTCTCTCCTCTCGCATCATTTGGGATGGGTCCTCGTCGGATAGCGTCTTGCTCGGAAAGAACGATGTCGTGGAGCTCGAGTACCGAGCAGCTGCCAAGCTCGACATCACGATCGGCAAGGGCCCAAGTGAACAAGCACTCTCGTGCACTTGCTGTGCGCTGTGAGGCGCGTACGACCACGGCGACCATCCGTGTCGTTCGTGCTTTCGTGACACCAGCCGATCATGTGTGATCGACGGAGAGTCGCATGGGCTCGTCTCAGAGTACGCCTGCAGCTCATTTGAACGTGCTGCATGGTAGAAACAACCAGGAGAGCCATCATATCTGCTTGTGTGGCACGACGACGACGGCGATGATGTTATGTGTGAATGCGCCTTGATTCAGCTCCGTAATCGTGTGGTTTGCGACCTGAAGGAGACGAAGCTTGCGAGACAAGGACCGAGCCGGATCGAGCCGCAAGAGCAACAGGACAGCGACAGGAGGAGTAGCAGCTTGAGCGACGAGGCAACAACAACAACAGAATGAGAATGCGAGGGAGAAGCTGATGACACACCGACACGCCCATTGAGGCTGAGAGATATGACGCGAACGCATCACACCTACACGCAAGCTATGCTCCCAGCCGAGAGTGGTCATCCTCGAGTCATGTACGGGTGAATGAGCAAGTGTCTTCTCTTGTGTGGGTGCGTGAATTCATTCATTGGTGGTTCACTGCACGGCAAGAACAACGGCACCGCGACCGACGAGCATCGAACGCGCTGAAACGATAGGGAGTGTGGTTGATGACGAGATGACACGCTCGTACGACGTTGGACGGTGACTCGAGGAGGCTGCGCGAGGAGCAGAAGAGCTTCTACGGCTTAAAGACATCCTGGTCGACCTTGGAGTACGACGGCAGAATGTATGTGACCTCGGGCTGCCCGTCGGTCTCAGCATCGCCGAGGAATCGCGGCACCAGAACGTATTGAATCACGATTCCAGCGGCGGCGAGCACGAGCGTGATCGAGGTCGAGGCGTAGACCGTCCATTGTTCGCCGGGGCTGATGGTGTACATGGTCGAGCCGACCATCGAGGCGCCGATGAACGACGTGCAAATGATGATGACCGGCTTGACGAGCAGCACGGCGAGAACGCCAATCGCTATCGGGCCGACCACCATCATCAGGGCGCCGATCGTGACCGTGTACCAATGCGAAGTTACGCTGGCGAGCACGACGATCAAGACCACGAGGGCGCCGCAGAGGCAGCAGCCGCAGAAGCAGCCGAGAAGGAACACGCCGGCGAGGTACACCCACCACGCGAGCAAGGCCGCCACAATGCCGCCCAGTAGACCGGCGCCGAGCGAAGCCAGCTGCAACCAGGTTCCATCCAACGTACTCGCGAGGAGACCTATTTATCACACGCCGAGCGAACGAGTGAGCGAGTGAGCGAGAGCGCCAATCATGATGAGATCACTCCATTGATATCGCAATTCGCATTGAAATCAATCAATCAAGCAATCAAGCAATCAATCAATCAATATCCACTCACATACCGAACGTGATAAAGTATCCAACCGTGAGTCTGTTATTACAACAACATCATCATCATCATCATCATCACCAAGAGTAAATACCCATCATCACCACCATAGTTGTAGTATAGTTGTAGCAAACGAACAACCAACCAACCAACACAACAGGTTGATCAATGATTGATATCGGCGTACCCGAACAAGAATCCGACGAAGGCCACAACGAACTTGAAGAGCCGATAGCCGAGCGTCAACAAGAACAGTCCGATCAAGACCGAGATCAGGCAGTACACGATCCTCACCCACAGTTCTGTGTTCTCGAGGTCGGTGATGAAATCTATTCTCACCCCAACGCACACACACATGCACAATTGGGCGTGGGTTGTACATGGTGTCAGTATGGTGCGACAGAATGAGAGAGATATTGAGTGAGAGTGAGAGAGATATCGTACCATCCCAGCCTGTAGTGTCCGCCATGGTTAATTGCTCTTCGTACACGCACGAAAGACACAACAAAGAGACTCACGAGCAAGGTCAGGAACGAACAACTCCTGAGCGATGAGGTGCGTGAGGGGGCGAGGCAGCAAGCGACATCAACGAGTGCGCGCTTGCCTGTGTGAGTCGATATCTCGCGTGTTCGTTGTGGTTCGTTCGTTCGGTGGTGCAGAGAACTTTCGCCACCAAGTTCCACCAATCTCGTCAATCTCTCGCATTTATCACGATCAACCCTCCTCCCTTCAACTGGTATTGTTATGCACCTTGCAGTGATTGAAATCATGCAAACGCAGCTTTACTATGTATATCGACATCGCATTGAGATAATGAGCCTAGATCCTGAGGATAGGAGAGGTAGATATGTACAATTGGCGCACTCGCTCCTCTAAAATGTGGCATCACACGCATGTCTGTGGGCGTGTTTGCCTACTCGAACTGAAAATTGTAGTAGGCCTCGTTCAAACGCTTATCTCCCTTGCGCTTATCGACCACGGTCTTCTTGCTGGCTGCCAAGAATTGATTGCGGTTGGCCT
>Ga0209935_1002877_pt1 | contig 19401 bp, 28 predicted proteins | sample ThiBio_1000_plan_2_FD_183958 | JGI IMG/M metagenome (GOLD analysis project Ga0209935, IMG submission 183958) | Wastewater bioreactor microbial communities from Cape Town, South Africa - Thiocy_cont_1000_plan (SPAdes) | ecosystem: Engineered > Bioreactor > Thiocyanate-remediating >... | reverse complement strand
TGATTGATTGATTGATTGATTGATTGATTGATTGATTGATTGATTGATTGATTGATTGATTGATTGATTGATTGATTGATTGATTGATTGATTGTGAGTGAGTGTGATGCACGATGAGAATGACGACGATGAAGAGGAGGTGCAGGACAGTATCGTCACATCATCGTGCACTGCTTGTTGCGCTGTCGTGATGCAGCATGTGGTGCTGCTGCGGTCGTTGTGGCATCGGATTGTTGTTGATGATCAAGAGACTTGATGCGATCTGGACGTTCGAGCATCGAGAAGATCTCGAACAACAGCTCGTTCGGAATCATCGACATCGCCGACGACTCATCGACCAGCGATCGAATCATCGTCATCGTCGACACGGCCTGCTTCATCCATGATGGTGCTCGATGATGTCGTTCTGGACGCCAGACGAACTCGGTGTCGGCAAGCCATTGATTGGCTCCAATCACATGCACTCGATTGCCTGCCGTGAAGGCGATGAGACCTCGATGCTCGTCGAATGCAACGGCCGATGGCTTCTCGCGGCCACAATCGAAGGACGAGATGTGATGGCCTTCGTGAGTGAATGATTGCAATCGATTGTTGTCTGTGTCGGCAACGATGATTCGACCTTGATTATCGATGCACACTCCCTCGGGAGACTCAAACTGGCATGGTTGGTCACCAAGAGATCCGAACTCGAACAAGAACGAGCCATCGATCGACGACAATACTTGCACTCGATGATTCTTGTTATCGGAGACGATGATTCGATGTCGATCATCATCGATCGCAATGCCTGATGGAGAATCGAACTCGCCAGGCTGAGATCCTTGCTTGCCGCCCACGCAAAACAAGAGCGAGAGATCGATCGACGACAAGAACACCAATCGATGGTTGTTGGAATCGACGATGATGATGCGACGATGATGCTTGTCGATCGCAATGCCTTGAGGATTGTTGAACTCGAGGTCTCCTGATCCACGCTTGCCGATGCACGACAAGAACGATTGGTTGCTCAATGACCATGATTGCACCAGGTGATGGCCGGTATCAGCGATGAGGATGCGATCATGATCGTGATCGATCGCAATGCCTTCGGGATAGTAAAACCTGCCCCTGCCGAACTTGGACACGAACGAGCCGCCATCATCATCGTCATCGTCACAAGAGAATACTTGCACTCGATGATTCCAAAAATCGACGACGAACAAGAGACCTCGATGATGGTCGAATGCCAAGGCTTGAGGAAGTCTGAATCGGCCATCAGCCTCGCTATGTTGGTTGGTGCCGATCGAGAGCTTGATTCGAGCATCACGATCAAGAGTATCGTCTCCCATCTCTTCCTCCTCTTCAATCTCTCTCTCTCTCTCTCTCTCTCGCCACAACGACAAAGAGATGATCCAAGCTCCAAACTGCTCAAATCAAAGAGATGAAGAAATGAAGCTCTCTCACACGAGACACGAGACACGAGAGAGAGACACCAAGCAAGCAAGCAACAAGAAGCAACAAGAACCAATCGATGAAGGAACAAAGAACAGCACCTCTTGTGTTTCCCGCGCTTTCCCGCTGCCGTTGATGCGGTGGGAATGCAGTCTGTCGTCCTTCTATCCACGCAGCTCGCTATCGCCATATCTCTATCTCCCTCCTCCGAGCTCTTGGTTCGTGTCGGCGCAAGTACTCGGCGACGACTACCTAGATCTACCAGACACACACGCTGCGTGGTAATACAGTATGGCAGGCGTGGGGATCGAGCTCAGCCGCGTTCTCGGCTGCGCGGTCGAGCGGCCGACGATGCTTGCGCAGCACCCGAGCAACCCGACGCTGCTGGCCTACTCGGTTGGCTGCTGCGTCGTACTGCATGATGTACAGGCCGATGTGCAACGCTTCACCACGGCTCCGTCGGGAGCGCGCATCGGCGAGCGAGCGCGGCGCATGTCGTGCGTCGTGTTCAGCTCGTGCGGCACGTTCGTGGCCGCGGCCGATGTCGGCGCCGATGCGTCGATCTTTGTGTGGCGCGTCGACACGCTCAAGTGTACGTGCGAGAGACAGAGTCTCGTGTTTGAGTGAACGGTGTTGCTCACCAGAAGCGGGGAGAGAGCAGGCGTGGCCGAGTTTGCCGCGGCACACAAGTTCGGTGTCGCGGCGATGAGCTTCTACGCGCCTGCTCCGACGGTCGGTGCCTCGTGCGCCTTGCTCGTCAGCATCGGCGTCGAGGAGGACGGCGCCGTACACGTGTGGTCAGTGCCGACAAGCTCTCGCAGTGGCGCCTCTGCCACCACCACCAGCAGCAGCAGCAGCAGCAACCCGTCTCCGGCAGCCAGCCGTCTGCAGCGCGCTACCATGAAGCGGCGCTCGAGTGGCATCGTGCTGCCCAAGGCCGCGCTCGGCATCAGCTCGAGTGGCTCGAGCGCGGGAGCCTCTCACTTGCAACCAGCGACGCCGCTTGCAACGGGTCGCGTCAGTGAGCGCGTTCTCTCGGTTGCCATTGCGCCCGACGCCTCGTGCTTCATCACGGCTGGCGTGCGCCACTTGCAAGTGTGGCAGCTGCCTGCATCGTGCTCGCCTCCCTGCACACCGAGCTCGGCCGAAGTCTCGATCGAAGGCGTGCCTGCAAAAGTGGGAGCGCACAAGGACAAGACGTTCGTCGAGGTCGCGTGTGGCGGCGATCAGCGAGTCTTCACCGTGACGCAGGACGGGCTCCTGCTCTCGGTGCCACGCGGCGCCGGTGCCTCGGTCAAGTTCGTGCAGCTCAAGCAATCGTACGTGACTCGGCAAACCACGTACTCGCTCGCTCGCTCACTCACTCACTCACGATTCTGGCTGCGTCGCACAGACTTGGCATCTCGGTGAGCACGTCGCAATGTGGCGAGTACGTCGTGTGCGGCTGCGGCGACGGCATCGTGCGAGTCTTCCAGCAGGAGACGCTCAAGTTCGTCATGACGTTGCCCAAGCCAAAGCCGCTCTACTCGCCCGACGACGGCTCGGCAGGCGTCGCGACACGAAGTCGAGCGACGTTGGCCATCTACGCCGATGCGATCGCCGTCAGATGCGCGTCTCTCTCGGCTGTCGCCGTGGCGTACTCTGATCGAAGGTACGGTGGTGCTATTGTGCGGCGGCGGCGGCGGCTGCAGCAGCGTGGCTGACATCGAGCGGCGCGGCAGCGTGATCGTATGGAATGCATCGTCGCAAGATGCCAGACAGGTGAGCAAGGTGGCTCGCATCCACAGCCACGCGTCGCGTATCTGGGCCGTCCAGCGTTTCACGCACGCGCCTTCGCTGAGCCAAGAGAGCGGCAGCCAGTTCATCGTCTCGGCGTCTGCCGACAACGTGCTGCGCTTCTGGCGCTGGGGCGTGTCCGAGACCGAGCTGCTACAACGCGAGCCGTTGCTCGCCATCAACGTGGCCAAGTATCTCGGCTCTCACGACGATGGCGGAGGAGCAGCTGCGGTCTCACACATGAAGTGGCACGCAATCAAGGACCGCCGCCAACCACAAGAGGAGTGTGGCGTCGTCGACGGCGAGGACCACGACGATCACGAGGCTGCGCTCGAGGCCTCGCGTTCGGCCCTCCGCTCCATGGCAATTTCACGGTACGTGAAGAGAGCGAGCCAGCAGGAGCCGCGATGCGGGTGCAGCACGATGTTGAACGAGGCGCACTCGCACAGAGATGGTACCAAGATTGCGTGTGGCACCTCGGACGGTAAGGTCATGGTGCTGCTGCTCGAGAAGCCACTCGCTGCCTACAGTGCCACGTCCCAACCTGCCGCAGCGGTGCCTCGAGTGCTGCTTGCTCCAACGGCGCACCAGGGCGAGGTGGTGACTCTCGACTTTGACGCACGAACGCAGAGCATCCTCGCATCGGGAGGCCGGTACGTACCTGTGTGCCCGCTTGCGCGATTGAGCGTAACAGCGCTTGACGCTGAATTGTTGGTGATGGCGTTCTCGACTCCAGCGACCGACATGTGCGAGTGTACGCGGTGTCGGACTCGGCGGTGAGCTTGGTCGAGACCTTGAACGAGCACTCGGGAGCCGTGGCAGCAGTGCGGTTCGTGCAGGACGGCGAGCGCTTGGCACTCGTGAGTGGCGGCTCGGACCGCACGCTGGTGTTCCGAACAGTGACGCTCGATGAGCAGCAACGCATCACGGCAATCGAGCGCTGCGCATCAGAGGTGCTGACTGGAGCAGTGTGCGATATGGGTGTTTGTAAGGATGGCGACCGGTATGTGATGGCGCGCCGCTGGTGCTGCTGTTGAGGTGGTCGCACGCACAACTGAGCCTGCCTTCTTGTGTGGATGCAGCGTTTGCGTTGTGCCAGCGATCAAGGGAAAGAGCACCCGAGCGTATGCATTGGACGCACAGCCCGTGTGCTCTATGGCGCTCAATGGCGACAGTACGTGAAGGCGCGCTCAATTTCCGACCGAGTGAGTGAGCATGAAGCTCACGTGCTCGCGTGTGACAGCGAGCAAGGTGGCGATCGATGGCGAGCTCCACGTGATGGCAACTGCCGGTACCGAGCGACGCATCCGAGTCTACAACTGCTACTCGAACGACTGCATCGCATCGTCGATCGGGCACTCGGAGGTCATTACGAGCATTCAACTGACACAAGACAAGCAGCACATCTTATCGTACGCGTGCTCGCACTCGCTTGGCGCCCACCCGCTTGGCCCGGAGTGTCTCTGAGCCGAGTGACTGACTGTTGTTTCTTCTTGCAATATGGTGTACAAGTGCTGGTGGAGAGGGTTGCGTGTTCGTGTGGCGCTTGACAGCGCATCTGCCGCCGCCGAGCAAGAAGCGGCGACGCTCGAGCGTACCCAGCAGCGCCCTGATCGGCACCGGCACGGGCCATGCCAGCACACCCACGAGCGCCAGCAAGCTGGCACTGTCTCATCGCCCCATCGATGCCTCACGCAACCGGGCCACCGCCAACACCGGCGCCTCTACTTTGTCGAGCACCGCCACGACGAGTGCAGCCACCAAGCGAGTGCCGGTGACTCGCCGTGCCACAGTGGCCAAGAGTGTACGCGAGCAAGCGCGCACCACGACCGCTGCGGCTATCGCGGCCAAGGTGCAGCAACCGTCGACCTCCTCGACCGACGCGCCGCTGCCACCAGCATCGCCGACCGCCGAGCTTGCGACAAGCAAGGCACCGCAGCCCGTCGCCAAGCCCAAGAGCTTCCTGGACGACGACGATGACGACGCCGGCGGCCAGTTCAAGTGGGCATCGTCGGTGTTTGCTGGTGGCTCGAGCCAATGGGCCAGTCGCGGCGCTGCGTGGGGCAGCTTCGCTCCTGCGGCCCCGAGCTCCTCGCGTCTGACGATCGAGCCAGCCGAGGTCGAGACCTTGCTACACACTCAGCCTCCTACCGAGCCGATGCCAAAGCCTGTGGCAGAGCCTGCGCCTGCACCTGCACCTGAACCCAGCCTTCCAGAGCTCACTGTCGTTGTTGCCGCTGAAATGCCGCGATCGCCAGTTCGCCACGCGCTCAACAGGCCCGAACCCGAACAAACGGTCGTCAGTACGCCGACGCAACGCGAGTCGGCCGTGGTTCCGATGCGCGTCTTGGACGAGCGTGGCGCCGACAAGGAGAACGAGTGCTCGCCTGCAGCCAAGTCCCTCTCGGCCAGTCCGACGACGCAAGCAACAGCCGCAGCTGCCGCAGTGCCCAACTCGCCGAGTACCACCAAGCGAGTGCGAAGCCACTTTGACCGTTGCGTGGCAGAGTTCGAGAAGGCCTCGGGCAGTGGCGGCGGCGCTGCTGGCACGGCGGCGAACGAGCTCGTGGCCATGCGCAAGCTGCTCTCGTACATGGCGGAGAGCTTGCGCAGCCTCGAGTGCGTCAAGCACCTGCCGCCACCACAAGCACAGCCAGCGGCACCAGCGGCCTATTCGAATCTGCTGATCGCTCTTGCTGATCGACTACAGAACTGCCAGTAACGCGCGCATTCGCAGCCGCAAGCGCCCGTGTCGTGTCGTGTCGTGTCATGTCGTGTCATGTCGTTTCGAGCATCAAGAGCAATGTACTACTAGTGTTGTATCCAACCCACTCTCGCGTGATAATGACGATGATCATGACGGCTGCTACTGCGACGAGTTCCAGTACGAGTAGGCGATGGCGGCAGCGCCGGCCACCAACGACAGCACCACCAACGGCGGCACGATCATGAGGAACTTCTTGGCGCGGATCATGGCTTTAAAGTCCTCGGCGCTGTTGACGCGCGGGTACGGCTCGTCGGGCACCGGCACGCCGAGGAAGGCGCACAGCGGCGCCCAGCCGTCGGTGGCCTGGAACTCGAGCAGCTGCGCCGCCGGCACCGAGCGGCGCACCTCATCGGCGTGCTCGTTGAAGCGCTTGATGGCAGCGGCCTTGCCCTCGGGCGAGCGGAGATCGACATCGCCGAACTTGCTCCAGATGGTGCTGTGCACCATGCGGTGGAACGAGCGCATGCGCGGGTTGAGGAACACCAGCAGCCGGTAGAGCCACGAGTCGCGATACTCGGCCTCCGAGGCGTAGATCGTCTCGACCACGCTGCGGTGCCAGCCCTCGGCGTCGCGCAGCGACAGAATGACCTTGGCGCCCGGGTACTTGTGCAGCAGCTCCTTGTAGTACTCGCACGACGGCCAATCGACGGTCGCGCGGTAGCTATGGAAGATCTCGTCCCAGCCCCACTCGGCGTCGTCGTCGTCAGCGGCCGAGGCCGAGGCCGAGGCGCCCTTGTCGTGGGCGGCGGCGCGGCGTTGCTGGATCTGCGCGACGCGCGTCCAGTGGCCAATGTGCCCGCCGCCGTGGTGGAAGACGCGGTTCATGTGGTAGCATGGGAAGCCGAGACGATTCAGCGCCAGCTGCAGCGAGTTGGTGCCGGTGCGACCGAAGCCGGCGCCAATCACCTGGTCGACGACAACGAGCGACAACGGATAGGTTGGCTCACACACGAACACACGAACACACGAACACACGAACACAGGCATCGCTGCGAGTGAATGCGAGGAGGGCCGCCGTACCGCAAGGCCAGTAGTGCGGAGAGAAGTGGCAGATGGTGGTGAGGTGGCGGTGTTGTCGTCAGCCATGGCGTGTGAGTGGTCGAGCTAGGCGGGCAAGCAGGCAGGGGGAGATGATGCGCGCAGCAGCGAGCGACGGAGACATTGCTCGCGACGCCACGGAACTAACGCACCACCAGCGCCGGATAACGTGACGCTTATTTGCGCTGGAGAGCGAGACCCAACCAACCAACCAACTAACCACCAAGCTCACAAATGAGCAGTCTGCTTGTATCGATCCCACACGTTACCCGAGCCCTTCAAGTGATTTAGCAATTGGATATCTTACTTGCGGATCAGGCACTGAGCTTGAGGCTCTTGTTGGCTTCAGGCTATCTCTCGCTCTCTCGTTCGTTGTCGCAGTCGCTTCTCCACCTCGTCGCACGCGCACCTTCCTGCCCTCGCTCGCTCGCTCGTGCTTGCATTGTTCATCATCACCGTCGTCATCGTAGTGGAAAGACACAAGTCCACAGCCAAGCCCACCTTGTCAAGATGTTGCGTCTCCAACGTGCTGCTGCTGCGTCGTCGCTGCTGCTGCGAGCCAGAGCCGTCGCGACATTGGCTCGCGCCTGGTCGAGCTGCTCCACCAACGCCACCAACGCCACTGTTGGTATGTTGCTCGCTCCACTCCACTCCACGCACAGCGCTGCGTGGGTGCTCTCTCTTTGAATGCAACAAACCCTGACGCGCGGGCGTTCTCTCTCTCTTGCGCGATGCAGTATCAATGCCCAACGTACACATTGAACGCAGCCGCACGGGCAAGAGCGTGTACTTGGACTTTCAAGCCACGACGCCCGTCGACCCGCGTGTTCTCGACGCCATGCTGCCGTATGAGATCAACAAGTTTGGCAACGCTCACTCGCGCACGCACATGTACGGCTGGGAGGGCGAGGAAGCCGTCGACGAAGCTCGCGAGGTACGAGAGCGCCGCACGCATTCGATGGTCGAGAGATCGATCCAATAGATGGTGATCTGGTCTGACTCGGTGCTCTCGTTGTGTGTGTGTGTACGCGTGAGTAGCACGTCGCCGAGCTGATTGGCGCCAACTCGAAGGAGATCGTGTTCACAAGCGGCGCCACCGAATCCAACAACATCGCCGTCAAGGGCGTCGCTCGCTTCTACAAGGGCCAGAACAAGAACCACATCATCACCACTGCCACCGTACGCTCATCCGTCTCTCGTCTATCATCTCTCGTCTATCGTCTCGAATCGAATCGAATCGAGTGTCGTGTGAGTGACTCTGCTATGTGAGCGAGCACTCCAGGAGCACAAGTGCGTGCTGGACAGCTGCCGTGCGCTACAGACCGAGGGCTTCGACGTCACGTACCTGCCCGTGAAACAGAACGGCCTGCTCGACCTCACGGCGCTGCGTGACGCCATCCGACCAACGACGATCTTGACCTCGGTGATGGCGGTCAACAACGAGATTGGCGTCATACAACCGCTCGCAGAGATTGGCAAGCTGTGCCGCGAGAAGGGCGTCTTCTTCCACACGGACGCGGCGCAAGCCGTCGGCAAGATACCTCTCAACGTCGATCAGATGAACATTGACGTTATGTCGATCTCGGGCCACAAGATCTATGGACCAAAGGGTGTCGGAGGTTCGTGAGCGAGCCATTCACTCACTCACTCACTCGCTCGAGAGAGCTCTCTGACATGCGCGCACTCGTTGCTTGCACCACAGCCTTGTACGTTCGCAGGAAGCCTCGCGTACGCATCGAGGCGTTGCAGAGCGGTGGCGGTCAAGAGCGTGGCATCCGCAGCGGCACGCTGCCGACGCAGCTTGTGGTCGGCTTGGGTGCTGCGTGCCGCATTGCCAAGGAGGAGATGCAGGCCGACTCCGAGTGGGTCAGGTATCTCTGGAACCGCCTGTACTCGAAGCTCCAGCAGGTACGACGCTGTTCCGTCGCGCGCGAGCGAGTGCACGTACATCTCTGTGCTCTCCTCGACTGACGACGATCGCAGGGGCTGTCGCATATTCAACTGAATGGCGATGCCGAGGCGCGCTACTTTGGCAACTTGAACATCTCGTTTGCGTTCGTCGAGGGCGAAAGCCTGCTGATGGCGCTCAAGGAGATTGCGCTCTCGTCGGGATCGGCCTGCACCTCTGCGTCGCTCGAGCCGTCGTACGTGCTGCGTGCGCTCGGCGTCGAGGAGGACATGGCGCACACGAGCATCCGCTTCGGCATCGGACGCTTCACGACCGAGGCCGAGGTCGACTACGCGGCCGACATGTGCATACAGCAGGTGGCGCGCTTGCGCGATATGAGCCCCTTGTGGGAGATGGTGCAGGAGGGCATAGACCTCAAGACCATTCAGTGGACGCAGGATCATTGATCATCGTTCGTTCGTTCGATCGATCGATCGATACTATGACTGCACAGTGCGAACCGACTTGCCGCTGACGTTCTCTTCCTTGCTCTGCTCTTCTCAATGCTCTGCTCGCTCGCTCTAGCAATACATTCATTCGGCCACAAACCAGAGTGAGTGAGTGAGAGAGGCGGTGCGGCACTCTCGTGAGATACTGAACAAAAATACGACGGCCATACGAGCGCCGCATTGCAAGGGCGCCCTTGTTGCATTGGTTCATTTGTGCTGCTGTTGCGCTGATGCCGGAAACAAGTTCTTGACGCACGCCGTGTAGTCGTCGACCGAGATGTAGCAACCCATCAGGCGGCGGCGACCCGAGAAGGCCGAGCGACCATGCAGCACGCGCCAGTTGTTGGTGCACAACAGCTCGTCGGGCGAGAGGTGCATCCAGACCTCGTTCTCGGGTGCGCGCATGATGCGCAGGAGCGCCTGCAGCGCCTCGTAGTGCACGCTCGCGTGCTCGGGCGATAGGAACACCGGCGTTCGGTCGTCGTTGTTGAAGCGGAACTGCACCAGTGACTCGTGGCTCGGTGGCGTCGTGCCTGCGGCCGACGAATGCCTGTGCGTAAAGGTTGGCGTCGTCGATCGGAGAACGACGTCGTCCTCAATGTAGTGGAATGCCTGAGGTCATCATCGCGAGTCAATGATTGATTGATTGATTGGTCCGAGTGAGTGACCTCGACGAGAGCAGCACCGAAAACACTGACGCCCTCCGTCGTCATACCATTGGGTGATTGCTGAGGTAATAATACAGTGCCGGGTGCTTGGCTTGGAGTTGCTTGGCGACGTGGAAGCCGTCGACCAGCAGCGTCTCGCCTCCCTTCCCGCCACGGAGCGGGATCTGGAAGAATTGCAAACTGCAACACAATGAGCGTGAGTGATAGTGAGCGCTGGTGATGACGGCGCCACCACGACGTACAATGGAGTGTTGTACATGTAGGTGCAGTCAGTGTGAGCCTTCAAGGCCACGTTGGTGTAGGCCGTGTCACAGTGCTCCCACAGATCCGAGTTCGTTTGTTGCTCAATGTCCCAAAACTCGCCAAAGATCGTCTTCATCGGCGGTGCGACGCGACGCGTCACGACCTCGGCCGCCTGGTAGCGTCACCGCGATGCTCGATAGTGTGAGTCTCTCTCTCGCTCGCTCTCCCCCAGCGTGTCACAAGACGTACGGCAGCGTTTGGCGGAACGTCAGTGATGATCGCGGCACCATACTCCTCCATCCAACGGATCCATTGTCGAAGGCCACTGTCTTGCATCACCTCGGCCGCTCGGATTCGAGGCACCTGGAAGCCGGCCTTCCACAGCGTGCGAGGCACTCCGATGGCAGGAACGCGGTACGCCGGAGGAGCACCAGGCACCAGGTTCGAGCTCGAGGCCATCAAGGTGCGCAACCACGTGAGCGGATACTCGCTCTCGTGGTACGGGTCCGAGTCCGACGAGCTGGCCGTGTTGTTCCAGCGCACCAGGAGGCTATCACCGTCGTCCGACACCGCCGCGCTCTCGAGCGTGATCGACGGTGCAATCTAATGATGCCATGCCAAGCGAGCAACCAAGCGAGTTCGCAGGTTGGTTGGCACACACACGCTGCTTGAGAGAGCCACGCAGAGCGTACCGACAAGGTGTCGACCGAGCGCTGCTTGGTGATGGCGTGCAGACACTTGGCACACGTGCAGTTATCACGCAGCCACATGAGATTGACCTCGACTGCCGGCTGTGTGAGGTCGTGGAAGTGCAGCCGGAGCGACTGCACGCTGCCGGCGTCGTTGCGATCGAGCGCCAACGACACGGACGACTCGCTGCGCTGCGTGGCTGTGTCGCACTCGCGCGACGCGAACAGGTGTCGCATCGCAACAGGCGCCGCCACACTGCGGCGCGAGATCGTGCTCGAACGAGAGCTCGGAGACGCCACGCCACAACGATGACGCCGCACGAGAGACGACGACGCACTGGTGGCGCAGCGACGGCGCACCTCGGTAGTCGTGGCTGCTCGACGCACCAGCGCCACGACGCTCCAGTATCGCGTAGACGACAACATATCTTCACCGACAAGCACACACACACACACACCCTGACTCCACGAGGAGGTCCGCGGTAGGAGGAAGCGAGCGAGGTGTGAGCAGCGGGCAGCAGCGAGCAGAAGAGGAAGCAACGCGGCACCAAAGCCGAACCAAACGAGAAGCAACTCCAACAGCAACAACAGGAGAGGGAGAAATGCTCGTCCCACTCGCTCAACTCACTCGCCCTTCCTGCAATCCCATCCAGTAATTGATCAATCCATTCAGTAGTTGATCAATCCATTCAGTAATTGATCAATCCATCCAGTAATTGATCAATCCATCCAGTAATCGATCAATCCATTCAGTAATTGATCAATCCATCCAGTAATTGATCAATCCATTCAGTAATTGATCAATCCATTCAGTAATTGATCAATCCATCCAACAAGTGTGAGGATACATCCGGCGCTCTGCCGTGTTTATGTATCGGACTCATCGCGCAGTTGCTCAATATCGATGCCGTCCTCGTCCTTGAGGCGTTGTGACAGTTCGTCGAGATGCGCCAGCGTCCGTGCGCCTTCGGCGATGATCTCGGCCTCGTCGAGCGGCTTGGTGTCCTCCTCGTCATCGATCTCATCCTCGCCTTGATCGCCGTGATGGGTGTCGTCTTGGTCTTCTTGGTCGTCGTCGTCTTGGTCGTCGCACGCAGCGAAGCTGTGCAGGAGCGCGTCATCAGCGAGCACCGGCTTCAGGTACGCATCGTCGCTCAGGAACGGGAGCTCGAGGAACCGAGTGAACTGCTGCGTGTCAGCCATGTGTCGGAGGCACTCCTCGCGCGTCGCAAAGAGCTTGTCGTCCACCAAGGCGCGGTTCTCTTGCATCTGCAACCACAGAAACGCAGCACTCACGAGCTGGTGAGAGCTCGTTCGGTGCACGATAGCAGCGCCCACGGACTCCCCTCGATTCCAGCGACTGGCCAGTGATGGCGCAGCAGCGCACCTTGGCGCGAACAAAGTTGATGAGCCGTATGGTCTTGTAGATACCGAGCTTGTGCGCGTGTCGCACGGCACCGAGGTCGAAGCCGGTCGCTGCCTTGTCTCTCGCCAACGCGGCCGCCACCGATTGTTCGATCGCATCGACGAACATACATCGCACGGGAGTCTGCTCGGCTTCCCAGCCCTCCCAGTCATCCTCCTCGACGGCGATCGTGTTTGCCATGTTGTGTTGTGTTTGTGTGCTGTTGCGTGTGTGGGAGCGAGAAATGAGAAGAATGGCAAAGTCGGCGACGGACATGGAGGAAAATCGATCTCGCGCAGCATAGGGTGGCGCCTGAGGAAAGGGCTCGTCATTCGCTTCGTCGCCTTCTCCCGCCCTCATCGATAGATACACATATCTCGCCCCAGTGACCCTCTTCGCTCCACAATGGTATATCATAAGCCAGCCAGCCAGCACCCACACACTCACCCCCCACACACACTCACACCCACCCGCTGGTTCTATCTATTATCTTTCATGGGGCTTCGAATAGCTACTAATATCGCGCTCGCCGCTCGTCCAGATCCACTTTGTGCTCCTCCTGAACCGCCAAGGCAAGGTTCGCTTGACCAAGTGGTACTCGGCCTTTGCGCAGAAGGACCGCAAGAAGGCCATCCGCGAGATCACCAACAAGTACGCTCGCGGCGCTCCTGCACTCGAACTGGCACGCACTCACTCTCTCTCGACATCGATATCGATGCAGAATCCTCGGTCGTCCCGATCGCTTGTGTAACTTTGTCGACTGGAAGGATCTCACGGTCGTGTACAAACGGTACCAACGCCGCCGCTGTGTGGCTGTGATCCACCATGCGTCATCTCGCTGACCTCCGCCTCCTTCTCTCGGTGCGCAGCTACGCGAGCTTGTACTTTGTGTTTGGCTGCGACAAGAGCGACAACGAGTTGATCATCCTCGAGACCATCCACAAATACGTGCTGACGCTCGATCGATACTTTGAGAACGTGTGCGAGCTCGACATCATCTATGGCTTCGATCAGGCCTACTTCATCTTGGATGAGTTCGTCATGGCCGGCGAGGTGCAGGAGACGAGTATCAAGGCCATTCTGAAGCATATCTACGAGCAAAACATGCTGGAGAAGGGCGAGGTACGCGCACTCGATCGCTCGCTCGCTGGCGCGCGCGCGCTCTTGGACATTCGTCGCTGACCCTTGCCGCTCACAGACACAACGAGGCATCCTTGCCGAAGCATTCTTGTCGTAAGGCGAGTGTCGAAGCGCGCGCATATGACGTCGTCGTACTCGTCGGTCTCGAGACAACACTGCCCGAATGGCTCTCTCTCCTCTCCCCTCTCTATCTATCTCTCTCGAGTGTGCAATGAAGCAAAACTCGTAACATGGCAAGCTTGGATGCATGGTACAAACGAGAGGAGAGGGCTCTTTTTACAAGGAGGCAGACGATGCGATGTGAGAGGAAGAGAGCGTGGGAGAGTGAGTGAGGCAGAGTGCGGGCACATATATCGACAGATGCAAGAGAGTAGCATGCCCGATAGTAAGGCAGGTGCATAGCGAACGAGCGAGTGAGCGAGCGTCGTCGCTCACGCCTTGCTTGCTTTGATGAACTCGATCTTGGAGACGATCTCACCTGCGCCATGCCACAAACGCACACACACGCCGTATCGTATGATCAATATCAAATGCCACGCGTGTCGAGCGAGTGAGCGGCACGTACGCGCAAGCTTGTCGTTATCGGCCTCGAAGCGATCCTGCTTGCCGTCGCTCCATTCGATGGTGAACTGCGCCACCCTGGTGCTGAGCGAGATCTTGCTGACCTCGGTGATGCTACGTTGGTTGCGCAGCACGACCGACGCGCCGCCCTTCTTGGCTGTCTTGGAGAGTGTAATGTTCTCCGAGTCGAGGCCAAGCACTCGCTCCTCCTTGCCGCCAAAGGTCTTGATCAGGCGCACATTGAAGCACTATGGCCACGAGCACAAGTGCGGTGCGTCAGTGTGCTTCGTTCGTTGGGTCGCTCGATGGGTCGCTCGCTCGCTCTCTCTTCCGTGCCACCGCCGCCATACCGTAAACTGGATCGAACCGTAACTGTACTCGTACAACGACGAGTCTGGCGCATCCTCGACCGAGCCCGAGGCCACTGTTGTATGAGAGCGAGAGAGAGAGAGAGCACCGATGAGTCGGCCGCAGCACACGAGCAATCTTGATGTCGCTGTGGTCGTACGCGTGGTGTTGGGGCAAAAGTACAGCTCCTCGACGTTGAGATCTCCGAGCGTCGTGGTGGAGCTGAGCGGCCCGGCGTCAGGCGCAATGCGGCAGTGATAGTCGGCGGCATTCCAGCCTCGCTTGACGCAGAGCTTCTGCACAATGTCGCTGATCTTGTTGTCGGGTATGTTGGGAATCGTGGTCTTCTGGTCGTTGGGCAGATTGATACGTATCGCGGCGCGCCGCTTCGGTGCTCCGTCGCCAGTCGGCTCGACGATCCCGAGCGCAAAGCAGGCGCCCAGGCGTCTGTTGATCGACATCTATACATTGAGCAACCAACCAACCAAGCGTATCCGTGTGAGCGGCAGCGATTCGATTCGATTCGATTCGATTCGATGCGTACATTGTGGCCGAGCTTCGGGAGGTCCTCGTCGGGCGAGCCGTCGGCCTCTGCCATGCGCAGCTCGTAGCACGTGATGTCGCTGTTCAATGGCGGAGTGCGCTCGAGATCGTTGTACTTTTGTACGACGGCCTTGATCGCGGCAGCGACGGTCGCGTTGTCTTGCACACGAACCTTGGGTCACGCACACACACGAGACGACGATGATGGCGTGAGAGATCGCGGCCTTCCTCTGTCATCGCGATCACGCACGATCACGTACCACAACGGGCTCACCATACTCGGACGGCAGGAAGAACTTGAGTTGCATGAGATTCGACGGCAGGTCCTTCATGGTGGCCGAGAGAGCCGACACGGCCGGCGCCGGCTTGCCGTACCGACCCGACGCCAAGAGATCGATCTTGTTGTGCTTGTAGCTCGCGCTCGAAGCGCCATCGCGCTTGTCCTTGAACGAGATCACGTTGACCTTGGGCGTGTCGGCACTCGCAGCAGCGCCAGAGGCAGGCTTGGCACCCGAGGCCGCCGCCGCCGCCGACCCCGCTGTGGTGTTGCTCGACGACGCCGCTGCAGCCGCGGCAGCCGCAGCCTTCTGGCGAGCCTCCTGCTCCTTCTGCTGCATGATCTGTGCTGCGACTAGCAGCTTCTGGTGCTTCTCGAGGCTTGCGCTCATGGGAAAGAAGTCCTCCGAGTCGTCTGCGTGTTCTCGGCCGGTCAGAGAGCGAACGAGAGAACGAACGAGCGAACGAACGAGCGAACGAGCGACCAAGCACGTACCAGCGTACATCTGGTCCGCCACCACATCGCGTACGGCATCGTAAAAGATCTCAGTCTTGTACGAGATGAGTGCAAGTACGTCTTGAATCTCGCAGTAGACAGCCATCTCACGAGAGCGGAAGCGAGAGAGAGAGAGAGAGAGAGAGAGATGGATTGATGAGAGAGATGTGCGCGAGCGCGAGCAACAACACAACAACAACGAATGGACTCTCTACACTCACTCTTGAATAACAACAACTGCTGGAATGTAACGAACAAACGGAACTACATAAAGGTTATATTGGCCTGCGAGGTTCTAGAACAACTACTACTACTACTACTATTCTAAATCCTATATCATGGCTTGGATAAATAGGCAGACCCGTGTGCGTGTGTAACTAACCATGTCGAGGCGGAACAACGCGGATCTTGATCGGCGTGTTGGCCCAGACCTTGTTGTTGGCCTGCGTGATGACCGAGTTCTTGGTGGTCCACTGGAGCAGGTAGTTCACCGGCAGCAACAAATGCTTCAATCGATGCGCGGCGGCCGGCCACTCACATAGTCAGTCGAGGCTGGAGCGAGTGGAGCGACTGGAGCGAGTGTACACCGAGAGCTACTACGTACCGGTGCATACTTGGGCAACTTGTTGGGATAGATGGCGGCAGTGCTCCAGAAGGTTCGAGTGTGCATCACATCATAGAGATCCAAGTAGATATCGAATCCCGGCGGCAGATTCGTGACGTACTCAAATCGCTGCATCCAAGAACGAGAATGACGTTACTCGAGGTATTCGGTCACTCACTCACTCGACGAGTTCTTGACACCCGTACCTGATCAAAGTACATGTACCACACTTGCTCTGGCGCCGGGTTGGTGGGCACAAAGTAGTACAACTGCACCGATACGGTTGCCGAACCGCACGGCATTCCTCCCAGGCCACAGAACGACACCTCGAAGGTCGAGACACCACCATAGTTCGATTGAGGTCCCGTAAAGTCCACCTGGCGTTCATCGAGCGAGCAAGCAAACACACGTCAATGCAATGTTCGTATGGCGCGAAGCTGTGCCTCGCTCTCGCGGCAGTTGTTAGTACCTTGCAGTTTGCTGGCATCTCGAGCGCCGCTGATCCAACCGTAGCCGGCGAAGTGATGATCACCGAGCCACAATTGACCGCCGTTCCGAGAGCTGCCGTCAGGGCCGACGTAAGATCCAGCACGTCGGTCTCGTAATCGAATGCCAGCTCGGAAATCACCGTATGGCCGACTCCCTGGATGTTGAACGAGTACGTCATCGAGGTCTGGTCGTTCGAGGAGACGGTGACGGTGGAAGAGCGCGTTCCGACCACCGTCGGATGGAAGGCGATCTGGAACGTGGTGCAGGCTTTACCAGCCACTGTGGCCGGTGCACCAACGACGCTAAAGTCGGCCGTGTTGCCGAGCACCACCGAGCTGATGCTCAACGTCTGCGAGTCCGGGTTGCAGAACTCGTAGTTTTGCTGCACCGTATTGCCCATGTCAGTCTGCGGGAACGTGGTGCCGAACGTCGATGAGGGCGCCGTGGCTCCGTTGTTGGGGATCGTCACCCACGAGCCTCCGGCGAAGCCCATGACCAGCAGCTTGCGCGTCTGGTACACGCCTTCGACCTCAAAGTTCTTGGACGAACCATCGCTCAGTGCCACGGTCACGGTGGCGGTCGCCGTTCCTTCGAGTGTGTTGCCCGTGAACTGTATCGTAAAGTCCGAGTTAGGGTTCAGCGAGGCAGGAGTCGGTCCAGCCGACACGGCGAAGCTGCCGACCTGCGCGTTGGAGGTCGCCGACACACTCACCGAAGTGACCATGAGCGTCGACGATGGATAGCCCACGAGCTGGATCTCAAAGTTCGACGTCGTGATCGACGACGAGACCGTGGCGGTCGGGAGCAGCGTGCCATCCGAGCCCTGCGGCGTCATGTCGTTGTTGGGAATCACTTGCATCGGCATGCCTCCGACGATCTGCCACGTAACGAGTGCGCCGCCGCCAGTCACCTGGTATTGCCAAGGACTATTGGATGGGTCGGACGACATGACCACGATGACACCCGAGGTCGAGGCGAGCGACGACGGTGAGAAGGTAACCGTGTACGGCGAGCAACTCATGGCAGCGACGGAGCTCGGCACTCCGGACACTGCAAACGTGCCGGGCACGCTCGAGGTGATGCTCGAGATGGTGAGCGTGCCACTGCCCGAGTTGCACAGCTTGAAGGTCGAGCTCGAGCTCTCGCCGATCGGTGTCGAAGAATAGAGCGTGCCGTGTGGTGTGTCGGCCGCCGTTGCGGGATTGTTCGGCAGCACCAGGTTTGTTGCGCCTCCAGTGATTGTGAGATGCACTGTCGGCGCGGTGATGGTCGCTAGGGTCGAATCGAGGCCGCCATCCACATCGGTGATGAAGTACGGGAACGAGTCGGTTCCGCTCGTGTACTGGAGCGAGAACGGCTGCGTACTCTCGGTCACCGTGCTTCCGGCCATGGGACCGGAGGCGATACTCGGCGAGGGAGTGAGCTGGAAGAGTTTGGCGCTGTAGGTCGGCACGTAGAGCAGTTCGATTTGATCGGCTCCACCAGGTGTATCGTTGTTCAAGATGTTCATCGTCGACGAGAATGCCAGCGAATCCATTACAGCGGTGGGAGCAATCAAGTTGTTCTGGAGCAAGCGAGCAGAGAGAGAGAGAGAGAGAGAGAGAGAGAGAGAGTGATAGCGCGCGCCAGTTAGCCTTAGACAACGAAGGCCGCTTAGCAACGACAACATACGTCGAATTGGCCGTTGCACGGATCAGTAGCGGCATTGTTGGTGGTAGTCGAGGTGGGACTAACATAGACGGCACACGCCGGGCAGTCGGTTCCAACCGTGCCTACACGCATGAGAAGCACGACAAGACACAAGCCACCAGAGTGAGTGAGTGCGTGAGGAAATGCAACAAGTGTGGAGCTGCCTTATCAAGGCATCGGTACGGTGCGCACCCATTGGCGATGACGAGTAGGTCACGTTCGCGTTCAAGGCACAGAGAGCTACATAGAGTGTCGGAGAACCGAACGGACCGGTCATTGGCGGAAAGTTCGGTGGGCTGTTTTCATAGACAGTGACGCCGTCGAGTTCAATGGACGACTCGGGTTTTCCTGTGAGAGAGAGAGTGAGTGGGTGAGTGAGATTTCGTGAGTGAGATATCGTGAGTGAGTGAGATATCGTGAGTGAGTGAGTGAGATATCGTGAGTGAGTGAGATGCAAGCAACACCATCACTACCATGATCTCGATCAGCATACCGGAACTTGCGGAGGTGGTGCAGTGCGGATGGTTGAGGATCGTGTTTCCTGCCACGTAGACGTTTCCCAATGGCGGCGTTCCAGCAGTGCCAAAGTAGATGTCGTCTTCGTCACCAGGAGAGCGCGTGGCCATGTTATTGGTGAAGGTGGCACAGTATGAAGCGACGGGCTTGATATTGACGTGCTCGGGGTGGTGGGTTTTGACGGTGTGCAACCAAATATTGTTGATGATCGAGTACTTGATTTGCGACGTGGATCCGGCGTCGTAGATCGGCGCCCAGGCGTCGTTGTTGGTCATGTCGAACGTGTTGGTGTCGAAGATGAACATGCTCGTGGTGCCGGTCTCGA
>Ga0209935_1002872_pt1 | contig 19436 bp, 16 predicted proteins | sample ThiBio_1000_plan_2_FD_183958 | JGI IMG/M metagenome (GOLD analysis project Ga0209935, IMG submission 183958) | Wastewater bioreactor microbial communities from Cape Town, South Africa - Thiocy_cont_1000_plan (SPAdes) | ecosystem: Engineered > Bioreactor > Thiocyanate-remediating >... | reverse complement strand
TCGAGCGCAGTAGGTCGGCAGAGTGGGCAGGATGTTGTTCACGACATCGAGGGCATCCTGTTGGATCTTCCAGATGGCATCGTGCGACAAGCACTCAAAGTCCTTCTCTGTTGTTGATGACGATGAGAGAGTCAGTTCTCCAATAGAGACAAGCGAGACCAAGTGAGCGCCACGAGATCGACGTACTGGCGAGAGTCTCTTGGATCACGGAATCGAAGAGATCGTCCGATGATTCTGATGGCACACACGCGCGCGAACGAGTGAATACAATGGAAGCCACTCGTCGTCTGGAAGTGGCAACAGCAGCAGCAGCAGCAGCAGAGCATAGAGGCCACAAACCTCGCAACAGTCCATGATGGCTATCGTCTATGCGGCCACACACACGAACGAGAGAGGGTTAGCGCGCCATGCCGAGCGAGTACCATCATCATCGAAGCATCGTTCTGCAGCTCGATCTCGTACCTGGGAAGCCGTCGTCATCAGGAAAGCCGTCATCGCCCTACAACCAACCCCCATATTGCATCGATCGTAGATGCCACACGCACACACGTTGAACCAGCCAGCCATCAAGTCGATAGAATGATCGCGGCATCATCCAGCATCATCGTCAGCGACTGGATATGCTCAACGCCACGAGAGGTATCTCCACTCGGACAACTCTATACTGGCCACGTACAAAGTCATCCATATCACCGACGTCACCGCCGTCCTCATCGGTGATCGGGTCGGTGTCGTCGCTGGCGGCCTTGTCGTCCGCCATCGCCACCACCGCACCTGCCATATCACACGCGCGCAACATATCTCGCGCACATCAGTCGCCATCGTCGAACCAACCAAAAACCCGCGCGCTCTCCGCTCATATGCTGCAGTATAGCTAGTCTAGTAGCAGTGTAGTAGTACCAGAGGTTGATGGAGAGTCGGTGGGTTTGGGGGCGGCAGCACCAGCACCAGCATCATCGGCGCCGTCGTCGAAGAACATGGTGCGCAGATGCGTGCGTGCTTGGTCGACGTTGCCGCGACTCTCGGCCAGTACACACTGTACCAACTCGGCGTCGACGTGTGGGAACTCGCGCTGTAGTTGCTCGAGATCCATGGTTCTATCGAAGGTAGACCCAGTACCAGCGACCACGGTGCTATCGATAGCGGGCGAGCGAGAGAGAAGAGAGATGCGAGCGCCGAGATAAGGATGCAACAACAATGGCTCGCGATCGAGCGAATGCTCGAATGAATCTCACATGTCCAAGGGAGTTTAGTGGATATATTGGTGGTATAGTAGTAGTACTGTGTGTTGATGGATGGATGGATGGATGGATCTTGGTATCGTCAATCAGGTGGGTGTGGTAGTCTGGAGTCATCGTGGATCGAGGTATCCGACAGCAGCTGCGCTGCTCGAGTAGATTCAACGTAGATTGGCTCGGCCCATTGCTGTGAGCACCAGATCCGCCATGCTCATAGGCCTAGCGGCTGTCGTCGTTGTCGTCGTTGTCGTTGCTGTCGTTGCTGTCGTTGCCGCCTCCTCGGTTGTCGCTGGTGGTGCTGCTGCTGCAGGCTCCTCGGTTGTCGCTGGTGGTGGTGCTGCAGCGGGCTCCTCAGTTGTGGCTGTCGTCGTCGGTACAGTGGCTTGGTCGGACAGCGACGTGGATGACGTTGAGCTCGTGGCATAGAGTGTATGGCTGAGTGTATGATTCCAGCGAGACGTGCTACCGAGCAGCGCCTCGTGTGCGCGAGCTGCGAGATTCGTCGCGTTGACGATCTCGGAGCGCTTGTTCGCGAGCTTCTCCCATCGAGCCACTGTGTTGGTTGGCGATCTAGATCGTGCGATTGCCTCAAACAATCAATCAACCAAGCAACCAATCAACCAACCTCGGGCTGCGTGCCATCACATTCATACCCCAGGAGGCCCGACAAGAACTCTGTGTGTCGCTGCAAGTCGGTTCGAAGCATGATATACAAGTCCTTGTTGATTTGAGTCGGCTTCTTGGCGTGAAAGTACTCAAACACAAACGAGTAGTACAACAGACGTCGATTCTGCTCGATCGAGCCAGCGAACCAGTGCGTCAGTTCAATCCTCAATCCTCGACTTTGGTGCCACGTGATTCGATTGGATGACGACGTACCGCGATCAGTTGCTTCGTCGCTTCTCGGTAGAACTCGACAGCGACCGCTGGCATTCCTGTCGCGGCCTTCATGGCGCGAGCGAGCTTCTCGGCTTCTTCCACGAGCCTGAGCTCGAGATTCATGCTGGTTCGTTGGTTGAGCGCAAAGTTCGAGGCGTCTTGGTATTGTTGAAAGCTCTCGACCGACGATTCCTTGTTCACGGCCGATGGATCGTACGCCGGGCCGCACGTATGGTTGCCGTAACCATCCGTGCCTCCTAAGGCTCCAGTTCCAAACTACTCCCGCAACCAGCCCGCACATTGGCATGTGAGCGCACAGATGCTCAGGAGGGCATGGCCTCCAGGAGCTCTGCGTACCTTCTGCATGCAGTCCCAGCAGAAATGGAATTGACAGTTGGTGCAGTTCATGTGACGGCAGCCGTCGTTCTTCTCGATCATCGTCTTGCAGTTGGGACACGGCCTCGAGATCAGCATCATGCAACCGACGTTGATCGAGTCGTCGCCTCCGCTCTCGAGCTTGCTCCACTCGGCCATCATGTCGCACGTGGCTGGTCGATGGTCTGCAGCAAGACATCGAAAGCTGCTCGCCAATCGAAATCACAAGTCAGTTCGGTTCAGATTCGTGATGGCCACGAACACGATATCATCGATTCAGCCGTACCAGAAGCGATTGCCACACTTGCATTCGACTGCCTCGTTGCCTTCTCCCGTGATTTGCTCGAGCAGCAGCGCTCGATCGCATCCTGCTGCGGGGCACCAGACACATCGCGGATGGCTCTTGATAAAGTTCTCGAGCAGCGCCTCCTTGAACCTCTTCTCGCGGTCCTTGTCGTCCTGTCACAAGGGACGGCATCTCTTGTTCAATCGTAGGGAGCGCGTGAATGATCGGAATGCCACTCATACCAGCAGCTTGATGATGTCCATCTCGTCCATCACCATGCGGCATCGCTCGGTTCCATTCATTCCTTGGCATGTGATGATCTGCTTCTTCTCCTGCACCTCGAGGTTCAAGTATGCTCGCCAACAATCGATACAATATCCATGGCCGCAGTGGAGGCGATAGAACTCGGCGGCCGTATACTCATCGCCACAAATGAAGCACTCGTTCGAGTCGCCTGTGGTCATTCGCCATGTGAGTAAGCGCGAGCGAGAGTCGCTCTCGGCTCGCTCGCTTGAGGTGGGCAGCTCGTATCGATACCGAGAGGAGTGCTCTCTGTGAGTTCATCATTGGATTCAGGAGTCGGGATGCCGACTCGCTCGCACACGGCCTTGGTATTCTCGAGGAATGACTCGAGCATTCGATTGGCATCCCACTGTGTCGGTAGGCATCCGGATCGCGTGAGTCTCAATGCGAATCGATGGTGGCGGAGCGTTGGAGATACGGATACTCACACGATAGTTGGATAGCAGCACTCGCGCACAGTACGGCGCCAGGTTCGGTAGAACGTGGCGGACCAACTCGAGGGCCTCCTGTTGGATCTGCCAGATCTCATCTTGAGACAAGCATCGAAACTTGGATTCTACTCGAGTGCCGAGATCGATTGTGTGTGTGTGTGTGCCATGATCAGCATGGCTCTCGATGATTCAGCGAGTCTACAGGAGCTTGGATCTGCACCTTGGTGTGTCGGCTCTTGGATCATCGAGCTTCCCAGGTCTAGTGACGATCCCAATGATTCTACCGAGCTGAATCCTGCGCTCATATCGATACGACCTCGCATCAGTCTCGCTGCTCGCGCCGTTCTACGCCTCGAGCGCGCTCACACGAACCCAGCGAGCTATTGAGGCCTCCTGATTCGCGCAACATCAACGAGCCATCGAGAAAGCCGCTCTCCTCGATGCTGCTGTGAGAGGTCGACGTTGCGTCGGCACTGTTGTCGTTCGTGTCGCTCGAGCCGAACATCTGCCGCAGAAGGTCGCGAGCGCCATCGACATTACCGCGACACTCGGCGAGTACACTACGGAGCGTGTCGGTATCGGCCTCGGTGAACTCGCGAGCCAACAGCGCGACGTTGCTGGTGGTGCTCATCGTGGGTGGAAGCGTGAGCGAGAGATGCGCGAGCGAGCGAGGCAACGAACAACTGAACAGCGCAACCTCGAATCAATCAAGCGAATCTAACCCATTCAATATCTCCACGAATCAATCTAACCCATTCAATATCTCCTGGAATCAAGTGAATCTGATCATTCAATATCTCCTCGAATCAAGTGAATCTGATCATTCAATACCTCTTCGAATCAAGGTAGCCTCACTCCTGCAGGATCGACAAACACCGCGACTCAACCGTCGTCGTCGTCGGATCGAGATGGAGCGCCTGCTGTGCGAGTACTCGCGCCCTTGGCAGCATGCCTGCCTCGCGCGAGAGCTCCGCAAGCAGCACCAGCGCCCTGCTCAACTCCGCGACGCTCCTCGGTTCGTCGGCCTCGCCCTCCTCGCCGGCAGCTCCAGTTGCGGCATCGATCGCAAACAGCGCATCACTCTCGGCCTGTTGGAACTCGCGCTGCGCGAGGTGCACCTCGCCGAACAGCAGGTTGAGCAGCGGCTGCGAGGGCTCGAGCGTGAAGCTGACGTTGAGCGCCACGAGCGCCTGCTTCCACTCGCGGCTCCTTGCGTGCACGAGGCCCTTGAGCAGGAACGCCACGCCGCTCTGCTTGTTGCTCTGCTTGATGGCTCCGATCGTGCATCGCAGGGCGTCGCTCACTTGCTCTTGGTTGAGGTGGAAGCACGCCTGGTGCACGAGACACGCGACCTTGTCGACGCCCGACACCGACTCGAGCCGCACCGGAGCCGTGAGGCACTCGAGCGCCGCCTCGGTCATGCCACACCGCTGATACACGTCCGACATCTCGAGCCACACGCCGATCTGCCTGGCATCGAGCGCCAGAGCCTCGCGGTACGAGCCGAGCGCCTCCTTGATCGAGCCCGAGGCAATGTGGCACCGAGCGCGTTGGCGGAGTGCCGCACACGTGAGCTCCGCTCGGTTGCCGGCGGCCTCCAGCGCCTGCGCCACGTGTGCCACGGCCTCGGCAGTGTGCCCGAGCTGCAGCTGGCAGTCGGACGCGAGAACCAGGCAGTTTACAAGCACTCGGTCGAGCTCAGACGATCGTGCCACCGCTCGCAACAGCGTGAGCGTCGTGGCGACGACGCTCGCGGTGGCCTCAAAGTCGCTGCGGCGCTGTCGTCTTGCGGCGCGCGCATACGACACGACGCCGAGCAGATACCATAGCGACCACGCGTCGGGATAGCGCGCGATCGCACGTTGCACCGTCGCCGTCGCTCGCTTGAGGCCCACGACCTCGGTGCGCCGTTGCTGCGGCGTGCAGGTTGCCGCCAGCGGGTTGAGTCGCGAGATGCCGAGCATGGCGTTGGCCGAGCTCCGCCACACGGCACTCGCCACGTTGTTGAGGCCGTTGCCCGAGTCGAGGTTGCGACACACGCCCTCCAGCTCGTTGGCAGCGCGATCGCGAGACGAGCCAGTGATCAGCAGCGATGCCAGCAAGTGCACGAGCTCCATGTTCGACGGGTCAATGTGGATGGCCTTGAGCAGTTGCGACACGGCGGCCGAGTCGTCCTTCTGGAGATGCGCGAGAGCGGCTCGCAACACAATGGTCGATACGCGAATGCCAACACGCCGGGTGGCATTCTGCTCGACCAAGCTCTCGATGCGATCCAGCACTTGAGCAGCTCGTTGATACTGGCCTTGCAGAAGCACCAAGCACGCAATCGACTCGAGTACCTCAATCGCACAGTCTGCCTTGCCAACACTAACAACCACGGTTGTCAGCTCATCTCCTCAACGAATCTCTCTCGCTCTCTTTTGATCATACCAAGAAGCAGCAAATGAATTGGCCTCTGCCAGTTGGCCTTGGCGATACCACGCACTCATTAATGCCACGCTCGCATCAGCAGCTGCTCGCGAGTTTGCCGGAGCGCTCTCGACCACCCGCTTCAATACTGCCACACAATCGGCATGCTGCACGAGTCATATGGTGGTTGTGAGTTGGTGGTGGCGGTTTCCTCACTAGCCGCACTACCAGTGACGTACCCGTTGCGAACAATGGTAAGCTCGAGCTGCAAAGCGCCAAGGCTCATCCCAAAGGACGCTGCTCGGTGCCGCTTCGAGGAACAACGCGAATCGTTGGTTCTGTTGGAGCCGATCATACAAGGCCGCGCTCTCTTGATACTGCTCGTTGCGGCACAGCAAGCGAGCTCGATTGCTCTCGAGAGTCACCAATTGTTGCTCCAATGCTTGGTTGTTGTTGTTGCTGTTGTTGGAAGTAGACTTCTGTGCCGAGGCGAGTGAGATCGCCTGCTCGAGCGTGCTCAATGCCGCTTTGAATTGTCCGTGCGACTCTTGTGCCAGAGCCAGGAGATTGCGTGCTTGTACGTGCTCGGGATAGAACTCGACAAACTTAAGCAACGCAAACAGACCCGCCGCCGCATCACCGACTGCGAGCGCCGAATGACCCAAGCCAAGGTTCGACTCGATCGATGGCAGATTGAGAGCCACCGCTCGTTGGAACCACGTAAAGGCCGTCGAGTCGGCCGACGGTACCGGCAGCCGACCGCCGTGTTCCGCCACGCTCGCCTGTCGATCGAGTACCATGCCGGCATGGATGGCGTACGGCAACGCAAACTCGGCGTCCATCTCGCGACTGATCTCGAGCGCGTTCTCGGCCAGCTCCCAGCCCTTTTGTGCATCGCGATGCTGCGATCCATACAGTAGAGCCAGAGCGCTCCACACCAAGGCTTGATTCGTTCCGCCATCCACCTGTGTAATCGAATCGAATGTCAGCGAGCCGTCCGATTCTCGACACTCGACACTGGATCGACCACGTACGGGCTTGTCACCAAGTAACTCAATCGCCGTAATCAACAAGTGCTGCTGCAGCGGTGGCTCATCAAAGTGGCAAAGGCCCAACGCGAACCAGAAGCGCCACTCGCTCGGCTTCAGTTGAATGGCGTGCTGCAAGCTCTGTCGTGCGTTCGAGATCGAGGCGCTGCTGCGCGTGATGCGGTGCCAGTGCCAGTGCACGACGCCAATGTCGTGTCGCAAGAAGGCCTCCGACTCGAGATGAGCCTCGGAACCGTCGCTGCCACTCAACTCGGCAGCGACCTTGGTAGCGACACCGAGTGCTCGCGTGTACGCATCGATGGCCTTGGCGCAGAAGAACGCAAACGTCTCGCGAGCGGTGCCGCTTGCCGAGTGCGCTGGATGCGAATCGGGTGTCGCGTGTGCGGCACGGTGGAGCTCGTGGAGTGGCAGCTGGTAGGCGAACGCGAACGAGTCGCCCAGCAGCTTCCACGAGCACTCGAGGTCGTCCTGTACCGCGAGCGACTTGGACGCGAACCACACGGCCTCCATGAGCGTGTCGGCCGCGCGTCCAAACAGCCCCTGGCGCACCTCTTGTCGTGCAAGAGACAAGAGCGCATCGGCAAGGCCATGAAGCGATGGCACGTAGTTCTCGCTCGCAAACTGCAAGATGGTCTTGTGCGCCACGATGGCCTCGTTGTTGAGACCGAGCATGTGCTTCACGAGAGCAATCTGGTACGTTGCATCGACTGCAAAGGCTGGTGGTTGGAATGGCGCGGTAGTATCACCTGCTGCTGCTGCTGCTGCTGCTGCACTCCAGAGTCCGTGAAGGTGAGTGGCATTGATACCCGTGGCCATACTCGAACCAGCGACAATGGTCTGTGAACTAGGAGCCACCGTATCGCTGGCATTCGTCGGCTCACTCGACGGGAAGATGAGCGTAATCGCGTGTGCCAGCACCTTGAGCGACGCGACAAACTTGCCGAGCGAGTGGTACGCCTGCCCGAGACCGACCCAACACTCGACATCGAGCTTGTCGCTTCGCAGTACCATCTGCAACGCCTGCAGCGCCTCTTCGAACGTGCTCGTGATCGATGACGACGACGATCCAGTGCGAGACTTGCGCTCCTTGCCGAGTTTGAGTTGCAAGAAGCCAAGACGGCGCCAAGCCCAAACGACACGCGCTCCCACTACACATGCAATCTGAGTGAGTGCAACGGGAAGCTGTCTAGCGAGAGCATCGAAGCCGCCTCGGTGTCTCGTACCCGTGGCTTGACGGTAGAGCGAGAGTGCCAACGAGTACTGGCCTGCTTGCTCGTAAATGTCTCCCAGTGCAACACCAGCAACCTCGTCCGTAGCGTTGAGCGAGATGGCCTTTTGGAAGCATCGTTTGCCTGCCATCATTGTCGTTAGAGCCAGGACAGTCGAGATGAGCCCACACACGCGTACCTTTCTCGATATCTCGCTCAATCTGAAGCGAGTACAAGCCGAGGTACGCAAAGTTCGGCGAGTAGTTCGGATTGGCCTTGGCCGAGAGCAGAAACTGCATGCGGGCCTCCTTGAAGCGGCCGCACTCCCAATGCACTCGGCCGAGCCAGTAGCGATAGATGGCATCGTCAAATGGCTCCGTCACGACGCATGCACCCTCTTCAACGTGAGGGAACGCAACGTGAGGCACGTGTGGTTGTTGCTTGGCTTGCTCGGATTGTTGGATCGCTCGCTCGAGGTACTCAGCAGCCTGTACGAACTCTCGTTGCTCAAGGTGAATCCATCCACTACATCATACAATGATCAGAATGGAGCCAAACACGAGAGAGAGAGAGAGAGAGAGAGAGAGAGAGAGAGAAATGTGAACGGCGTGCATACAGGTGTGCAGTAGCCCAATGCGAATCAGGGAAGCGAGAGAGCATCTCGTTGACCCAGTGCGTTGCGAGCGAGAGAGGTCGTTGGCCATTGTGATACAGCGTGATGCTCGTTCGTACGAGGCCTTGCAGTGCCTCGACTGACTTGTCATCCTAGGCAAGTGGACAATGTCGTTCATTTCAGTACTCAATCAATCACTCAATCAACGAGTGAGGGAATGAGAGGTACCTCCTTGAGAATGGCTTCAAAGGTCGATTGAGCCTCACGAGCGATACCACGTTGAATTTGTGACTGAGCGAGGCCCAAGTACAATCGCAACTTGAGAGATAACAATCGACGAGGTTGTGCCAAGCTATTGATCAACGCAAGACCCTTGGAGGTCACCTGCTTGAGCTTGTTGTGCGATTGTGTCGCGAGATGCAAGCTCGAGAGCGCCACCAAGGCCGTGAGACTCGGCCGCTGTGTCGAGCAGTTCTCGAGCAAGTCGGTGATGTTCGACAGGAGGTCCGAGTTTTGAACGTTCGTGTGTGACGAGGACGACAGCGAGTGCGTGAGCACATGCACCGCCAGTGTCACTTGCGCCAAGGGTCGATACGGGAACGAGTGTGCGAGCCTCAAGCGAATCGAACGCAGCTCTTCAAGGTTCAAGAGAGAACCTGTGAACCAAGAGGTTCTCAATCAGTATCTCAATCGATCGAGTACCGCACTCCCTCTTGAGTGTCTGTTTGATACAAACCAGTTGAGTCCTCCTCGTAGATCTGAAGCAAGGTCTCCAATGGTACTGGCGAGTACGAATGATCGATCATGAGTTGTTTGCATCGTTGCACGAGTATCTCTCGATTCTACACGTGATTCAACCAGTCAGTCAATCAAAGCTTCTCAATCGAATCGAATCGAATCGAATCGCGAGTAGGTATCGATATCAACCTTCGAGACGGCTTCAAGATCTTGCGACGATGCAGTATCGACACGAGCCGACAAGAGCGCAATGTACTCCTCGAGCAACTCGCCATACGCATCAGCTCGTCCGACACGCACGAGCAAGCTCAAGAACGACTCGATCGCCTCGAGATACTCGTTCGTTCGAAGCTCCTTGGCATCTGCCTCGCTCGTGGCCATGGCCTGCTTGCGATCTGTCAACGCCAGCGATCGATACTCGAGCACTTGATCCAGCACAGGAGCGGCTTGTTCGTGATCGACGATCGGGAGCACGAGCGTATCGAGCGACAATCGAGCGAGCTCCTCCCACCATTGAGCGGCCTTCTCGAATTGATTCAGCTTCTCGAGTGTCGTGCCTTTGAGTCGTTGATACTCGAGGAGCTTGGCATTGCCCGATCTACATCGATTGGATTCGATCAGTGGATATAAGCTTCGTGCTGGCATTGAAGGCTCTCGATATCATCATACGGAACCAAGGGCATTATCGAGTCCAAGCATGGTACCAATGCGTCCCAATCTTGTTTGCTTACGAGCAGTTCCAAGAGTCCCTTGTAGGCGAGTGGATTGGTGGCGTTCGATGCGATGGCGCGACGATATGCCTAGATCATGATAGATCACGATAGATAGCTTGTCAGTTGGGAGCTCGAATATCTCTATCTGTATCTCTCCATCATCGTGCATCAAACGAATGATCGCAGCCACGGAGCGACGACCGACCTGTTCCGAGTGCTCGAGTTGATTGAGATGGAAGCAAGCGACACCGGCGAAGACCAGCAACGTGTAGTTGGTGGGCTCGAGCTTCAAGCCGGCGCGACAGTGCTGAACGGCGGTCGTGTACTCCTTCTTGTCGATGCTCTCGCGAGCTTGTTTCAAGAGTTGCTTCAATGATGCAGCCATGGCTGATCAAGCGAGCGAGCAAGCGAGCAACCCACGAGCAGCAGCGAGCGTGAAGCAGCGAGAGAGCAACAACGAGATCGCAAGTGATCGAGTTCTCTCGTTCATTCGTCTGCTGCTCTCGCTCGCCGCGCATCAACATCAGACCAAGGTCTCGAATCATCAACATCATCTATCCACGACCAAGGTCTTGAATCATCATCATCACCTATCCACGACCAAGGTCTCGAATCATCAACATCACCTACCAACATCATCTATCAACATCACTTATCCACGACCAAGGTCTTTAATCATCAGCATCACTCGTTGAGCGAGGCTGTGGCGCCTGTACACTGCCACCACTGTTCCAACGCACCAAATCTCGATTCTCTCTCAGTCTCTCTCCCCCGTGCCATCCATTGATTGCACCCTCGAGCACTCAACATGAAGGGACATCGTCGCAGCGTATCAGCCGACCACTCGAAGAAGCGCTCCAAGTGGTGGTTCCTGCCGAACAATGGCGGCCATCACGACAAGGACAAGTTCTCCGAGGCCTTCCAGGACGACCACCCGCGCGCCCACCACGACGACGACGACGACGATGACGACGACGCGGCGCACGAGGCTCTCATGTCCTCGCGCCCCACGCCGTCGACGCAGGGCCGATTGCCTGCGTTGTCCATCTCGACCAGCGCCTCGATGTCGTCGCCGTCGTCGCCGAGCTCGACCTCGCACGCCATCAATCTCGTCTCGTCGTCGCCGCCGGTGCTCCCCAAGAACACCGCCACCTCACCTCGTTCGAGCCATGTACGAGCAATCTCTCCGTCGTCGTCTACTGCCGCTGCCGCAGCTGCCGCCGCAGCAGCAGCAGCAGCAGCAGCAACGCCAGCACACTTGCGTCCCGTTGGCTCGTACAGCGTGCCGCATCAGTACTCGGCGGCTCCGGCGTCCGAGATACCAGTGCCACCTCCTCGACCTCGCGGCACATCGACTGCCGACATGATGCACCCGACGTCAGGCTCGTCGTACTACACCGCGCCCGGATCATCCAAGGCGCCGCCGCCACGACCTCCGCGCGTGCACTCGACGCACGCCTCGGACTCGGCGCTGCCGCGAGCGTCACAGCTCATGCTGCCTCGCACGGCCTACCTGCACGAAGGCGACCCGGGCTATCCGCTCTACACGCAAGCCGTCTCCTGCACGCATCCCTATCAGCTGCCGCTGATGGCTCTCGCGCCATTGAGCGGCCACGATCACTCGAGCTTGAGCGCCAGCCTCGGCGGCAGCAATCGTCGCGACACGCCGGATCTCGCCATCTGCATCGGACCCGAGGACGGCGTGCTCGAGGTCATTGACTCGCTCGATGCTCGACGTCGATACTTGAAGCAACAGCACAAACGCGCGACGCAAGCGATCGCCTCGGCATCCGACGCCGCTGGAGCTGCTGCCTCCGGTGCCACGTCGTCCGAGCACGAGTATCAACTCAGCGGCAACTCGGGCGACGGCTCGATCGCCGATCGAACCGTGACGCCCGAGCACGTGTTCACCAAGCTCCAACAGCACGATCTCTGTCGCCGTCTCGTGAGTAATGCCGACTTTCTGCAACGACTGAGGCTCCACCATTACGTCTACGCCGACGCCATGACCACCTCGGGCTCCTCCTCATCGTCGTCGTCGTCGGCAGCACACCACCACCAACAACCACCACAGACACAACAGCACCCGCGCCAACATCATCACAAGCAGCCGCCATCGTTGCACGAGGACACCACCACTGCTTCTCACGAACAAGTACCTCCACGAGAGCGTTCGTACGTCGGAGACTCGCGAGTTTGCGGTATCACGACCGATACCTATGCTATGGACTATATCAAAGGCGTCAAAGCTGGACAGGTACCTTCTCGAGAATCACAGCATTAGCATTTGCATTCCCATCGCATCGAATCTAATCTGTCGTGTTGGTTTGTGTTCTTGTGCATTAATAGCCGAATGCAGATTCATTCGCTGCGCAAACCTTCTCGAATCGAATCTTCTTTGGCGTGGCTGATGGTATTGGTTGGGGCGTTGATAGGTATGCACAAACAAACGCACACCATCACGGAATGCGACTCGTTTATTCACTGTGGATTGGTGATTGTATGACAGTCGACGAGCTTCGCAATCGGCGCTGCTTGGCTTGATGCTGTATCTCAACGAATCGCTCACCAAGTCGGCATTGGTCGAGGAGCAACGTCGAGCGTCGGACCAAGCGCACCACCTCGTGTGTTTGGAGCGATATCTCGAAGAGTTGAATCGCAACTTTTCATCGTGCGAGTGGAGTCGTATCGTGTGCATTCATGATACGCATCAAGCTGCTCGTGATGTCTTGCGCTCCTTCGAGTTGGCTCACAAGTATGTGTGGCATCTCTCATCAATCGCTTGCTCATTATTAACGCACACCTATTGCTCTCGCTCTCGTAGAATGGTAGTTGCCAATAGTGATGCCAAGACAACCTTGTGTGGAGGCATTACGTTCCAACTCGCATCAGACGATCCGACGAAATGGATCTTTGTCGGTGGCACTGTCGGTGACTCGCTCATCTATCGCTACAGCTTCCAGACGGCAGAAGTGGTCGAAATCTCACAAAGCGATCGAACACTCGGTGTACGCGACTCGGGTGGCGCCCTCGGCGGCTCGGAGCCCGATCTGCGCAACCTCTTGTGCTACGCGTGCCTGGTCGAGGATGGCGACTATCTGCTGGCGCTCTCGGACGGCGTGCACGACAACCTCGATCCCGAGGTGCTGGGCGTGAAGCCGTCGCAGCTCGGTGCTCGTACCGACTCGTGGCGCGAGCTCGATGCGGCCACCAAGAGCAAGCTCAAGAACTCGTTCAAGGAGCACAAGCTCGCCGACATCATCGGCCTCAATCCGCCATCGGCCGCCTACATCTCGCAACGAGTGGTCGACTTTGTGATCGAAACCACGCGTCTGCAGCGAGAGGCCTACGAAGCCGGCGGGCTGTTACAACGCGATTGGAACAAGATGGGCGAGAAGGAACGCAAGGACCTCAACGAATGGGTCACGAGTACGCTCAAGTCGCCGATCGGCAAGTTCGATCACGTGACGTGCCTTTGCGTACAAGTGACGACCTCAACTACACCCAACGTACCGCTGACACATGCTCAATAAGCTCCTCTCCTATCTCCTATCTCCTATCTCCTATCTATCAATCTCTTCAAGGTAGCTTGTTGCTCTCTCTCTCTCTCTCTCTCGTTGATGATTACGTGTCATTTCGCTTGTTTGCTTTGTTCTCATGAGGAATGAGTCGATGAATTCCTTCCTCTCATTCTCTTGTGCGTGTAAATAGATAGTTATTATCATTCGATTAGGATATGATACTGGTTGGTTGGTTGGTCATTGTACTGTGCGTGTGTGAGTGAGTGATGTGATCATTGATTTGATCATTGATTTGATGTGAGTGTAGCCAGCGCGAATGCCTTCAAATCTGCCGATAACTCTTGCCATTGAGGTGTGGATTTGACGGCAGTGAGATTAGACAGAATGTGATGTCGGCAGACGGCCTGCAGCTGTCTGGCGTTGCAACCATGCGCGTGTGTCAAGAGATCACACACGTTGAGGATGGTAATGATGCCCGAGGTCGCCAGGTAGTGCTCGCACCACTCGCGCAAGTGCTCGGCAAAGTAAACGTCGGCCACGCGAAGTAGCATGCACACGTGTGCCACGGTGTCGTTCGACGGCGTGGCTTCGCCGATCGGTGAGCCGTCGGGCATCGTCACCTCGCCCGTGTACAGGTAGCGCACAAAGCACTTGGCGGTCGCGTGGTCGCACCAATCCGGCATGACGATCGACGGCAGCGAGCGCTTGGTGGCTTGGTGGCTCGGCACATCGATCAAGGCCGACGGACCCTCGAGGCCGCTGAGAAACATGGTGCGCAGCGTGTCGTTCGTGAGCGCCAGCACGAGCCTGTGCGCGTAAATGTACTGGTCATCGACCACGAACACCACGTCGGCGAACGACGCATCGTCCATCGAGAAGACGATCCTGCTGTGCAGCTGGCTGGGCTCCGAGGGATTGGGCGTCGCGATGCGCACCATCGGCTGTGAATCGGCGGCGCTGCTGCGCGAGCCCGCGATGCGGAGCAGCACCTCGATCGGTCGCAGGTATTCCGGTGGAGCGCGCGCCTGCTCGGCGAGGTCCTCGTCGAGCTCGAGCACCACCGCACTCGGTAGCACCCACGCCGAGTCATCGAACAGCACCCACGGCACGTTGCCGAGTCGACGAGCGACGGCCGAGTACACAAGCTTGTTGTGCTTCATGCCGAGCAGCAGGTGCATGCACGAGCCAAAGATCAGGTACTGCAAGAAGCTGCGCATCGTCGACGAGATCCAGCGCGGTCGCGTGAGAGTGGTCGACCACTCTCGAGCGAGCGAGCTCAAGTGATCGATGACTGTCACCGTCATGGGCGACATTCGCATGCCGAGCTTGGCGCCGAGCAACGAGTCGACCAGCGCTCGCGCTTGCGCCGGCAGCACTGGCATCACGCGCCAGTAGAACCACGCCGACTCGTCCGACACGCAGCCGCGTGGGCGCATGAACACGATGCGAGGAGCCTCTTGGTCCTTGTGGCTCGAACTACCGAGCGCCTCGGAGCTCAACGGCACGAGGTCCTTGGGGTTACGGTGCAGCGCCGCGAACGGTGCGTGTCTGGTGCGCATCTTGTGAATCAGGTCGTGAAGCTCGAGCTGCCGTACGTGCGCCTCCTCGGAGCTGACGTAGCTGTACGCCGTTCCATGCAACTCGTAGGTCTGGCGCTCGAGCTCGCTGTGTACGCTTCGTCCTTCGATCGACGAGATGGACCACGTCGATGCCGAGTGAAAGATGAGCGGCAATGCGGTGCCGTCGCAATGGTGCAGCGGCAGCTGTCGCTCGTCGGTGCACGGAATGAAGGCAATGTTCGCGACCGAGCTGATCTCGGCCGCGCTCCATTGTGACGCCAGCACCTGGCGATTGTCGGCAAGGAACTGCGTCAGGTACAATCCGCCGTCGACCGAGTGAGTGTCGGCGACCTCGGTGGCGGCGCGAAGGAAGCACGGAGCGGCGAGGAGCGTCTGCATGCCGAGCCAGCGCATGGCCTTCAGGATGGGCGCCGTGTGGTACTCGGGAGGCGGTAGGGCGTTCGAATGAGAACCGAGGATCGCGCCCAGCATCGTGTTCTCGGGATCGATGAACGCTCGACACGGACGACGTGTCGTTCGACGTTGCTCGGTACTGCCATCACCGTCGTCATCGGCCACAGCGACCAGCGGTGCATTCGATAGCGCCGTGCGAAGTGCAGCGGTTTGTTGCTGCTGCTGCTGCGACGTGCCCTTCCACAATTGCAGCCTGCCGACGAGATCGAGCGTCAAGAGACACGCTTGATCCGAGAGGTTCGCCAGGTTGCGCACGAGGAACTGCTGTAGAAACTCCTCCTCGGGACAGCGGCCCAACTCGGCGAGCTCGAGAATCGCCACGGCATCGGGCGACTCGAGCGACAGCAAGCTGCTGCCAAAGCTGCCACGCAACAAGTCGTCCCAGGCGCTGGTTGTTGCGAAGCGATTGTTGGGTGCCGGAGCCGCAATGAGGTTCGGATGGTTGAAGCGCACGACCGGCTGGAACGAGCCGGCGAGCGTCTCGAACACGGGCAGCTGTCGCAGCAACACTGCGCCGGAACGCACCGGCAACAGTGCCCGATGGCTCAAGACATACGAGCGCAGTGCGCCACACATCTCGCGCGATACCTCCATCGTGTCCTCGTAGCTTGCCAGCAAGGCCGAGATCACATTGCGTGCTCGTGAGGTGCCGATCAACTGCACGAACGAGCATGTTGGTTGCTCAGCACTCTTGCCCAGGTGCTTGCGATTGTGCTTCGGCTTCGGCTTGGGCTTCTGCTTCCTTGTCGTCGTGGAGCGTGACTTCTTGCGCCCACCAGCCGCCTTTCTACTCAACGACCATCCACTATCAAGGTCGTCTTCGGCATCCTCGTCGTCGTCAATCTCGTCATCGTCGTTGAGCTCGATCGTATTGCCATGAGAGTCGACAGCAGATTGGCGGTCATTGAGTGGGGCCTCGTACTCGTACTCCCAGGTGCTCTCGTCGACATCTTGATCGAAGGCAGCAAACAAGACACCGAACTGCTTGAGCACCTTCATCTGGCTAAGCCGCATGCTCGTAGGATCCAGCACGTAGCGCTCTCGAGCGTACGAGATTGAAAGAACGAAACCAGCATCGGTAGGAATCAATGGCCATGGCGCAAAGTAGTTGTGCACTTGAGACATGTCGCACTGAAGCAAGAAGGCACATAGTTGCTTGAGACGCTCAAGGATCTCGCGAACGGTCTCTGGTGATTGATAATCGATCATAGTCGAGTTGGTTGATGTTGTTGCTGCTGCCGTCGTAGCCGTAACCGTCGTCGAAGTCGTTGAAGTCGAAGTCGTCGTTGATGTCGGCTCTTGCTCGGGTTGAGTACGACGAGCTTGTTGCTTCTTGTTCTTCTTGCCAGAACCCTTGGTGGCGACAGGCGTTGGTTCAGGCGTTGACTTGAGCCACTTGGAAGCTCGAGCTTGAGGCGGTTCGACTGCTGGTGCTTGAGGCTTGGGTGCTACGGTTGTGGCAGTGGCAGTGGCATTGGCAACAAGAAGACCAGCTCGCTCTCGATCTCGCGAGCTGCCTCCAACGGGCGGCGTTGCCGACAAGAGCACGCACGATTGGAAGCGCCAGCTCGCAGGCACGATGCTACCCATGTTCTCGGAGATGACTCGTGGCGTGATTGGGCGAATGTTGCACACTTGCAGAATCGCTGGCGAATTCAAGTACTTGGAGGCCTTGCAGTTGATGGCGACGAAGCTGCCAAAGTTCGGTAGCAACCTCTGCACCTTGAGAGACGCCAGGTAGTAGATCGGCGTGTCGGGTCGCACATTGGTGTAGATTATGCCGACATTGAGACGAGATTTGTTGGCCGTTGGCTGCAGCGGCAACACTGGCAGTTGATCGAGGAGTGCGAAGCGCTCCTTCAACTGGTGTACTCGTGGATTGAGCACGAGAGTAGAGCTGTCATCGTCATCATCATCGTCATCGTCATCGTCATCGTCGCTATCATCATCTGAAGCAGAGCTGCCGTCTTGCTCTTGATGGTGATTGGTTCGGGCAGAGCTCCTTGATTTCGGGCTGATATGCAGCAGATAAAACAGGAGATCATCGGCATCGTCAGCGTTGAACATGTCGGGAGAGGCGACAGCTCGAATGGCATCAGCAATGAGCTTGGGCGACGTGCACGACAGATGGGCCTGTACGGTGCGGACAATGTTGTCCGGTGGTTGAAAGGTATGCACGCCACACGTGGTGGCTAGTACGCGACGCACAGCGGTCGTGTGGCGAACGATCGACGCGAACGATCGATCCTCGAGCACCAACTCGCGCAACGGGAACCACTGCTTCGAGTGGTGGTCGTAGCCGACGCGAGCCGTGTCCGACGAGCAGAGATACTGCACGGTGGCAGTGGCCATGGTCGAGAAGGGTGGCGCCAGACGCGAGGCATCGGGCCACGCACGCAGCACGGGATGGTTGGGACAATGGCCGTCGGTCGGATAGCGTCGAGCCAGCTCCGAGAGCAGCTCGGCATACAGCACCGGGAGCGAGAGTGTCAAGAGCGCCTCGTTCCACTTGCCCTTGACGGCCGACAGGCCCTCGATCACTTGGTCGCGCTCAGTCGAGCCGACACGCCAGAGGTCGCGACGATTCGAGGTCAGCGCGAACATGCCATTGATGTGCACCGGCAGGCCGGTCTCGACCACGGGCAGGAAGCAGTAGGCCTTGCCGTCGCGTCGTGGCTCGGACGGCGGCAGGTGGCTTTGATCCGAGTCGGATGCGTACTCGTACTCGTCGTTGTCGAGCCGATACGCCACGCCGACCCACTCGACCGAGTTCAAGGCGCTCGAGAGAATGGCGCCTTCCTCGCTCGCGTCGCACACGCCGGCCACGACGAGCCATCGCTCATCGGTGAAGAACTGCTCGGCGTTCGAGAAGCGCAGACGATTCTCGCCTGGCAGCTCGACGGGCTCAAAGGTGCGCGACTCGATCGAGAGAGTGTAGGTGGCACGCGTGGCGCTCGAAGCTCCCGAGCGCTTGTAGCGCGTCAGGAGCGAGCGATCGTCACGCAACGACGGCGTCACGTTGGTGATCGTGGTGTCGAACATGGTCTGCAAGGCGCCGTCGGTCGTGTGCACCATGACCTTGATCTGCTCGACGTGCTTGAGGAAGATCAACATCGACGCCGCTTGCTTGGCGAACTCGGCGAGCAAGCGACGCAGCCGATCGGTCTCGTACGTGATCGACGTAATGTCGCTCACGCGCGCCTGTTCGACCGAACGCAGCGGCAATCGAAACACCGTGGCATCGAGACCGCCAGCAGCCGTGCGCCACGTGTGCTCCTGCTCGGGCGCGAAGGCTCGAATCGCCGCGTCGAACGGCGTGAATTGGTTCGGATGGTTGGCAGGCAGAGACGCGCTCACGAACGGTGCTCGCAGACCCGGCACTTGGTGCGGTAGATCTCGTGCATGAGGATCGAACACGACCAACGAGTCGCGCGAGATGAAGCTCACGATATCCGAGAAGTGATACGCCACATTGAAGCCCAATCCATACTAGATATGCATCACGATACCCATATCATCATCATCATCATCATCATCATCATCATCATCATCATCATCATCATCATCATCATCATCATCATCATCATCATCATCATCATCATCATCATCATCATCATCATCATCATCATCATCATCATCA
>Ga0209935_1002871_pt1 | contig 19436 bp, 18 predicted proteins | sample ThiBio_1000_plan_2_FD_183958 | JGI IMG/M metagenome (GOLD analysis project Ga0209935, IMG submission 183958) | Wastewater bioreactor microbial communities from Cape Town, South Africa - Thiocy_cont_1000_plan (SPAdes) | ecosystem: Engineered > Bioreactor > Thiocyanate-remediating >... | reverse complement strand
AAAGAATTCATGAGAAAGGTAATGGAAATGAGATCATATAACGATAAGTCAATCTGTTGCTTCAGATTTAAACAATGTAACACGATTAGCATTACAAATCTCGGTGAACGATGAACGACGTCAACTGTTCGACTGAGCCACACCATGTGTGAATGTCTTTATTTGTTCTTTTCCGCTTCATTAATTTTGCTCGTTCTGTTGTCGCCAAGTGTGAATGAACTTATCTCTATCATTGATTGTTTCTTTTCTTTCTTCATTAATTCATTCTGCTTCATTGATCATCTTCTTAATTCTTCGATTTGTTTGTTCTTGGCACAAAATGGTCAATATTAGTCACTATAATACGTACTGTTTCCTGATTGGACCGGACAAACAAAGTTTTAAGACTTTTTCCTACCCATTTTAGAAGCCTATAACCCTTTCTTTCAGAAAAGGGAACTATGAAATCACAAATTAATCAGTTTTGGACTGTTTCACTTGGTAATACTAAAATGAATGTTTTAGAAAAAATCAATAATACAATGGGTGGTACTTTCAAAGAACTAACAAATTCAGATGATCTCGTTGATGTTTATGCCGAGATCGCCCACCATTAAATGACATTCTTTTTCTTTTATCAGACAGTTTCACTTTTGATTATTTTCTTTAGATTTCAGCAAAATTGATTGTTTTTTTCTTTAGAAATAAAATCATATATTAGCCTTGAAATATTTTCTGAGAAATGTGCCAGATTGTTCTTTGCTATACAATAAAAACGCTTACGAGAAACATACTATAGATATAGCATGAGGGTGAATCAATTGATTAACAAACCGATTGGTCTATCTCTTGAATAAAAAGATAAATACAATCTGCTAATTGCAATTTTTGCTTTTCATCAATCGATATTATAGTCAAAATAAATTAAAAATGGTATAGCTATTGTGCTTAAATCAATTGTGAAATTATAATTACAGAATTTTGCTTTACCGATGCGTTTCATGACTCCAAAGATAGCCATGTGTTAATTCATACTTTTCGTATAATTATTTTTTGATCTAAAGAAAGTAGTAAACAAAACATAACCAGTTCTGTGTATGTGAAAAAAAAAGACAAGTATATTTACAAACACGAGATGCATACTGAACGATAAAGTCAATAATCATCATCTACATCAAAAATCAAATTCATAATTTTATTAATGAAGCCATATATGAGATTTTTTTTCGTTTGATGCAAAAGGTAATCATATTTTATTTTTCTTGAGATAGATGCTGAAATGAAATCAAAACAAAAATTAGGTAGTATCATAGTTTCACGACGCTCTCGGCATCGTTCCATTCCTCGTAAAGTGAGTTTTCCCTGTTTTGATCCTTTTTCTTTCAAGAATGCTTTCAAATTTAGTTTAATGATCCATCCAAGATAGAAACAGTATCAACTAGAGTCGTTCATGTAACATCTGGCTTACGAAAAGCAGTTTCTTCTGTAAATGACACTTTACATTCGGTGAGATTGTTCTAAAAATGAAGATCAAGTATTTTATAATTATTCTTCATTTTTTTATGATAGTCAAATCAAAATACAAGAAAAAATGTCAAGATGACGAATATATCATTTATACAAACTAGTAGCCCAATAAAACTAATTTTTCCATCAACATCTCCTGAAGTGAAGCATCTTAAGGTAATAACACGTGCAATATATATGACTAAACAAAGTAATGCTGAATCTTTTTAGGATAATATCAGTTTTTACAGTCAGGTGAGAAGTTTTATTAGTTCTCTTGTCAATATTTTTTGTGTGAAATTTATAGAAGAATAACAAAAATTTATCAGATCGAAGAAGTATGACAATAGATTATCATCAGAAATCTAAACGAAGAAAAAATGATAAGTGAGTATTATATTATTAAATGAAAGTTTAATAGTTTTTTTTTCTTGTTTATCCTATTAATCATAGAAATACATGTCGCTACTGGATACGATTGATATTTATAGCTCTCATATGTATTTTATGCATTATGAGTATTCTACTTGTTCTTCTAATTAGAACTAAAACAAAGACAAAAATAACTCGAAGTAAGACCCGCTTTCTTTTTCTACATGAGAAACACAATTTCAATTAAATGTTCTATGAAAATAAATGACCTTCTCTTCTTCGTTTATGAAGATTCTGATATAAAATATACGATTGTTTTATTTTATAGATCTTACAGCTGTTCTACGTTGGAACACAACAGGCATTACTGTAGCTGGTATTGGCGCCCAGAAAGGTAATGCAAGTAATCAACTTAATTTTCCTTTTGGGGTGATCGTTGATCATGCATACAATATCTATGTTGCTGATCGATATAATCATCGAATTCAAAAATTCTTGTTTGAAAATTTAACTGGTCAGACTATAGCTGGAAATGGAACAGCTGGTTCATCTCTCTATCAATTGAACAACCCATCACGAATCATCATCGACTCAGAGGGAAACTTGCATATTTCAGAATTTCTCAATTATCGAATTCTATTCTGGCCTAACGGTGCTATTTCAGGAATACTTGTTGCTGGTACAGGTAAGCAATATTATTATACTGCTTGCTGTGGCTTAATTTAGAAAACAAAATAATTATCACTCTTATCCCTCTCTATACTATGTAATCTGTCTTTGTATAATCTTGTAGGTAATGTTGGGGCCGCTCACAATCAATTATATAATCCGTATGGTATTGCTCTCCATCCAACAACAAATACATTATATATAGCGGATTTTAACAATCATCGAATAATGTCATATGCAAAAGGTGCTACTTCTGGCACATTGTTGTTGGGTGGCCAGGGAATAGGAACAAATAATACACAAGTATCCTCACCTGTTGGTTTATATCTGGATTTATTTACAAATAGTTTGGTAATTACGAATTATGGTGCGCATAATATTGTTCGATATGTATTAGGTACAAATAGCTGGAGCCTCATTGCAGGTGATATCAATGGTATACAAGGTACGATACCAACCCGCCTTTCTTATCCTACTGATGCAATACTGGATCCAATGGGTAGTTTGTATGTTGCTGATAGAGATAATCATCGCATTCAGTTTTTCTATGATAATCATTTCAATGGAACCACTATTGCTGGCATTACAGGTGTTTCTAATCTCAATGGTACCACACTTAATGGACCTCGATCTCTGACCCTTGATAATCAACTAAATTTGTATGTAGCAGACGCCAACAATAATCGAATTCAAAAGTTTTTTCGTTACTAATTTACATAATTCTTTTTTTGATACATATTTTTCATGTACGTATAATTCTAAATAAACACTGATCAGTTAATTGAAAAGAATATTATATAAGGATGATACACAAATGTAAAATAAATGTCTTATTTTAACCATTAATGCGGTGAATCGTCATCTACTTTGAAATATAATATATGCTTTTTTTTTAATGAAGCCACATACAAGCATTCGTTCGTTTAATGCAGAAATCGATTCACAATCAATCATTGTAAAATAAAACAAAAGAAACCAAGCATTGTAATAATCTCGCGTCTTTCTCGTCATTATTCATCTGGTTCTAAAGTTAGTTTTTTTTTCTTTGATCTTTTTGTTTTCGAAAATGTTTCAAAATTTAGTATAAACATTCATCAATCATGTATCATTTGGCTTACAAAAACCAGCTTCTTCTATAAATCATACTTTACGTTCGTTGAGATCTTTTCAAAGATCAAAATCAACTAGTTTGTTGTTATTATTATTGTTGTTTATACTAAATAAAACAACAACAAAAAAAGTGACGATAAACATAGAACATATACACAAGAGGTATAGTTTCTTGAAAAGAATTTATAAGACATACATTCATGATTAACACTTAGATGATTACATTAAATCAACTATGACCAAATATATTCATATAAGAAGAGAATTCTTGACTGAATTCTTGTAATTTTCTATTTTAATGATCATATCTTCATTATTTTCATGTTATCTTTATGATTGCTATATTTTTCTCTGTTGATAATTATTGTCTTCAAATTTGACTATTTTAAAGTTAGATGACAATTATACTCTAATTTAATAGACCAATAATTCATTAAAGATAAATTAAATGTTTTAGAAAATATGAATAATGTCAGATCGAACAAAGAGTTTGGAGTGACGTTCAAAAGATTCTGAAAAATAAATATTTTATTTATTTTCATAAATCAATTTTCAAATCAACAATTATATCAACACAAATATTCTTCAATAAGACTCATTTATCATTATTTATTTATATAAAAATTATATTTATTTTGTCAAAATCAAGATTCAAACTAAATACGTTTATTATATTCTTTCAAAAACAATAAAATTTATTTTAAAAAAATTCAAATAATAAATCAAATTTTTCAATTCATCATTAGGATAATCGATTTTATTTTCATCTATCAATCGAAAATTGTTGAACACGATGATTCCAATAATCAACAACATAAAGATTATTTTCTCGATCAAATGATAAATCTGTGGGAAAATTCAATTCATTTGCTTGTTGCCCTTCACCATTTCTACCTACAATAATATTACCTTCTTTTGCTCCTTTGTACCAACGCATCACTCGATCATTCCCAAAATCTGCTACATAGACAGTTTCGAATTGATCAATAATGATTCCATAAGGAGAGGATAATTGTTTGACACTATTTCCTTTACCTTGACCACCAGCAACAATAATTCCTTCTTTTGCACCTTTTATCCATTTCATTACACGATGATTTCCCAAATCTGATACATAAATTGAATCATTTTGATCAACAAAGATGTTTGTAGGAGAATTGAATTGATTGAGATGATCACCTCTTCCATTTCCACCAGCAACTAATATTCCATTCTTTTCTCCTATTTTCCATCTTCTTACTTCATGTTTCTCATAATCACAAACATAAAGATAATCATTATTATCCATGACTAAACCCCGACAATAAACATTTGAGATGATTGTTTCACCATTTCTACTATTTGAACGAGACCATCGAACTATTCGTTTGTTCCGCCAATCAGAAATAATCAAACAATCGCTCTTTTGATCGATGATCACATTTGTTGGATTATACAATTGATCATTTTGATTTCCTGTACCTTTTCCACCAGCAACAATTTTACCATTTCTTTCACCTTTCTTCCATTCAATTATGCGATGATTATATTGATCAGCAATATAAATAGTTTGATCATGATTAATATAGATTCCCCATGGATAATTAAATTGGTTTAATCCATTACCACATCCATTTCCTCCTAAAATGGTGATACCATTTTGTTTCCATTTTGTATTAATTGAAATATTTTTTCGAATAATTAATTGTTCTAAAATAAAAATATTTTTAATTAAAAATGTAAATTATTAAATTTATTTAATAATAAAAAGTTGAAGAGTGATAAATTAAAATGAATAAATTTAATTTAATTTTGTTCAAGGAAATGAAATCTATGAAAATATTTATTGAAAAACAAATTTAGATTTTAGAAAAATATTTTGTGTTGAAAATAAAAAGAATTTATTTTTTAATTGTTTTTCAATTATAGAATGAATTCAATTAAAAAAAGATTGATTTTATAAAATATTATTTGAAGATATTTTCTGAATTGTTTGTTTATCTAGTTTTGAGAAAATTTTAACAATTAATTTTCTACTGAAGATTTTTTTTTTTGGTTTTGTGAAAAACATTTTGAATTATACAATGGATATTCAAAATCGAATAAAAATATTTTATTTTTTATTTTATCATAATTATCAATAGAAGAAAAAAATCAACAAGAGTCGTGAGAAAAGTTGACATTCGAAATGGTGATTCGAGATAGTTGTTTCGTTGAACGGAAGTTAGATCTTTTATTCATTTTTTGAAAACTGCCTGAAATCATGGTGGTCCTTGACTACGATAATTTGTGAAAACTGCGCTTTTTTATCAGTAACTTGGATCAACACATCTCATTGAAGTGAGCGGCCATATATACCTGAACTTTGTATAATGTGCAGGTAGATTGTCCTTCGAAGTATCCTGCGACAAACTTCGACAAGTTTCATGGGCCAGCAATGTCATTGACAACATAGCACAAATTTCTTAGTTTAGCGAGGCATGACATTCTTTAGAAGTGCACATGCCTCGATCAAGGTTTTTTATATAGGTAGTATTCAAAAGATACCTTTTATTGATCTGTCAAACAGTTATTTATTAAAAATATAACACCTAGATAACATAATTTGAGGTGATTTAAATATTGGTTAACCTATAATAATAACTGTGCATGAAACTACGATTGCAATCAAGCTTATCGAATTAAACTATGGTCCATTACGATTTGACTCGAAAATTTCTCTGTGGGTAATTCGAAACAATAATTTAATCTTATAAATATTACTCTTTCAAAGAATATTTTACACATAACTAAATGTAATCTATAATAGTTAAGGAGAAGTGAAAAAAAAGAAAATTTATTTCAATATTATTTTTTCTGTCAAATGATAAAATCAATTATGACTCAACATTTTTTATTTTGTATATTTTGATGAAATTATGATATCTAACATTTCTATGTAAAATCTTAATTTAATTTTGTTTTTTTTTTATATTTATGATTAATGTTAAATAAACTTACGAGAATGATTAAGAAGAGAAGTTTTGTGAATAGTTGATGTAGATATTGGTTCAATTTGATCTAAATAAATTTAATTATATATCAATATAATGTTTTCTAGTTAAATTTCTTTAGAAATATACAAGTTCTTTTTAAGAATTCATTCAAGGTCTTAGAAAGTTTAAAACAGAGCAATTAATTGCTTTTTTTTAAATAGTTTCTTTAATTCTTTTTCTATACATGTTAATCATTTATTTTTTCTTTTAGATCTATTTTTTCAATAATATATCTATTAAATATTTACTAGAAGAGATAGTAACAGAAATTTTGTTGATAAATGTTGATGAATCTTCATTGATTTTAATATTTTCAGGTTGATTAAGTTGTTTTTCTAATTGATTTAATTTAATTTTTAATTCATTTAAATTAATTTCATTAAAATCATTTTCATCTCGAATTTCTTTCATTTGTTCAGTTAATTTTTTAAATTCAATTTCAATCTTTTGAATATGTTCATTTGTATATTTTAATAATGATTCTCTTGCATCATTTGCTGTTTGTTTTATTTTTAAAATAGATTTATCTTCCCATTGATTAATTTCTTTAAATAAAATATGTTTTTCTGGATTTATTATTTGTTCAGAAAGAGTTTGTCGGAAAACATTTCTTTCATCTTCAATTTCATCTAATTGTTTACCCAATTCTCTGTTATGATCATTAAGATGATTTAAACAAAAACTCTGAAAGCAACCTTTACAATCATATGTAAGTTTGTCTTTTCCACAAGTTATACATAGAGTTTTAACACCTGCTGTTGCCATATTTGAATAAAAAATGAAAATATGAATAAAGGTAAAAAGAAGATGATAAAATATTTTATCTTTTCAACATAAAATTTAAAGATAATAATGAGTCAATGTTGAAAAGAAAAGACAAAAGAGAAGCTTTATTTTCTTATCCTTGTATGCATTTTAAAAAGTGTCTTTTTTTTTAAAAACAACTTAATTTTCAAAATATTAAATTAATTATTAATCTGAAATATCTTATTAATTGATGAAGAATTTTGATGAGATATAATATGAATGTAATTTATTTATTTTTTGATTTTTGAATATTTGTGAAAGAAAATAAAAACTATTTTTATTTGATTCATAAATCATTTGAAATTAATATAATATTAAGAAAAATTTTATAAAAATTAAGATAAATATTATTTTAATATATGTAGACAGTTGAAAAATTGATTACTCATCTCATCGTATTCAAATAAGTGATCAAGGTGTTGCATGTATAATGAATGGATTTCAAAATAATAGAATAGATAAATAAAAAAAAAAGATATTTTTCATTTATTTTCGTATTTTTATTATAGATATTACAAGTATTTCCCATTGGTTTATAAAAAAATAGTGATGAGATTATTTATATTTATTAATTTAAAATATAAAAATAAGGAATATATTCATGAATTTGAGAATTTTAATAACGTAAAAATTTTTGAATTCGATGATTGTATGCATCTGCTACATAAAGATTTAGTTGACTATCGAGTCTTAATGACCAAGGTGCAGCAAGTGTAGTAGCATTAGTACCATTTACACGTGTAATTCCAGCTATACTAGTCCCATTTAATTGTCCTGCATAAAAAAATTGAATACGACTATTATCTCTATCAGCAACATATAAATTGTCCATGGGATCAAATATTGCCTCCATAGGACGATTCAATTGTGCTGGTGTTGTACCAGAAGCTCCGCTAATGTCTCCAGCAATCAATGTCCAGAAGCTCGAACCCAACACATATCGAACTATCTTATTAGCAGCATGGTTGGCAATAACTAAACTGTTTGTCAATATATCAAAATGTAAGCCAATGGGCCGATATAATTGTGTATTACTATTTCCTGCTCCATTAAATCCGAATACTAATGTACCAGAATTATTACCAAGTACATATGACATGATTCGATGGTTTGCATCTTCTGCTATATAAAGTGTATTCAATATTGGATGAAGAACGATACCATAGGGCCAATATAGTTCATTGCTAGAGTTGCCAGCAGAACCTAAAGACAAACTGTTATATGGAGGAAAAGCAACGATGTTTTGTTTATTTTTCTTACCTGTACCGACAATTGTTGTTCCTGAATTAGCTCCTTTACGCCAGAATTGAATTCGATTATTGCATGTGTCTGCTATGCATAAATTTTCATTTGAATCAATAAGAATTCGTGACGGACAAGATAATTTATCTGAAGATGAACCACTTGTTACATTGCCAGCCACTGTTTGACCTATTGAACTACCAAATAAATACTTTTGAATACGATGATTGTATCGATCAGCAATATAAAGATTATTAGCATAGTCCAAAATTATATCAAAGGGAGTATTTAATTGATTGTTAGCAGAACCAGGAATACCACTAATTCCAGCTACTGTGACACCAGTTGAGTTCCAACGAAGTACAGGTATAGTATCTAGAAATAAAGTTCAATTATAATAGTTTATGTTCAAAGAATAACTCTATATTACTTGGTATTATTGTTTTTGTTGTAGATTTAATTAAAAGAACTAGTAGAATAGTAGCTATGATCAAAATAACAAGTAGAGTTATAAGCACAGATGCAATAATATATCGACGTGAACATCTATAAATATGATTAGAAATGAAAATTATCACTCTTCGTTAGAAGAAAGTGTGCTAACTTTTTTCTTTTATTTCGCTTGGATCGTTGATGATAATCCTGAGTCATTCCTGTTTGATCTAGTTCATCATTATTATTCAAGTTGACGTTTGAAAATAAACTGATGGTCCCATGATGAGTGACTCGAGAAGAACTTGATAAATGACTGGTTTTTATAGAACTATTAGTTTTCGATAACGATGATTTTTTCATCGAATAATCACTTTTCTTCGAGTTTTCATGCAACTACAATCATAATATCTTATTTTAAAAAAATGTCAGTGTATAAAAGTCATAAATACAGAAGAATTCATTGATATTTGTCTTTTATGATTTGACATCTATTTTAATAGAAAAATAAAAAATATCTAAAGAATATACATTTCTAAAATTCTGACCGATGATAAATTGCTATTATTCAATTGAATTTTTTTTCGTAATCCAATAGTTACATGAATGATATTGTTCGATCGTTTCTTTTTGAATGATGATGGATATTTATGCTAAATTTTAATCAATTGAAAATAAAAGTAGAACATAAATTGGTCTCACTTTATGAACAATTGATCGATTATGACGAGAATGATGTGAAAATAATACAATACTTGATTTTCTTCTTTCCATTACTTTACAATTCTTTTGCTATTTCAATTCCAATATCTTATTCAAATGAAGCTGTTCTTTCTTTTTTTTTGATACATTAATTAGAATACATTAGCCTACAATGAAACCATAAAGAAGATATTTTGTCTAGAAATATAATCAAGCTCAAACAAAAAAAAATATTCATAGAATAGACAATTTATTTACCCTTTTCAGTTGATCATAATATTGACTACATAGAAATTCGCATGTTCAAAGATCAATCATCTACACAGACAAGCACAGGTAAGACATAAATCTTACTGTTTAGTTATTGATTAACCTAGTTTCATTAACATCATTCAAGATAATATCACTCGAAAAAAAGTACTTGCTATTTCACATTCTCGACATCGATCAAGAACAAGAAGTATCCCAGGATCAGTTATTCATATTAGAATTCGATCAAGAAAAACTTCTCATTCTGCTATAAATGACAAATCCACATATAAATCAAAACAAAGATGTGCTTCTCAAAGTTTCACTCAATTATCTAAAACTAACACTGCTTTCAATCAATCTGTTTCATCAATTCGAGTAAATTTATTCACAGAATGTGATATATTCATGAATGATTGTTTCATATTTTGATATTCTATAGAAATTAGATGCATGGTCTGATAAAAACTGTCTTACAATTGATCATCATCGAAATATAGAAAAAAAGAAAACAAAGTCAGTTCTAATATTTACTAAAATGAAATATTTTTAATTTATTTTTATCGATAGATACTCAAAACAATGCATTATTATCTCTATTATTGTTAGTATCTTATCAATAATAATAATTATTGCTGTTCCCTTAGCATTATTGATAAAACCAAAAAGAATAGTATCAGATAAAAGTAAGGCAAGAGAAAAGTCTCACTTCTCTATGGTATTATGACAGAAAAATATGTGATAATTATTTTCTTCTTATAGATCTTCCAGTCCCACTTCGTTGGAACTCTACAGGTATAACAATACTCGGTAAAGCAGGTGTACCAGGCTCAGCTCCTAATCAAACGAGCAGCCCACACGGTTTGGCATTTGATTCTTTAGGTGCATTATATATAGCTGATTATTGGAATCATCGAATTCAAAAACTCATCATAGATACATCGACTGGTCTAACTGTTGCAGGTCAGGCAAATGCAGCAATGGGAAATGATTCTTATCATTTATATAACTCAGTTCATATGGCACTTGACTCCAATGATAACATCTATGTTTCAGATAGAGGAAATAATCGTGTTCAATTTTTCACTCGTGGTAATCTTTCAGGAACAACTGTTGCCGGTATAACAGGTAACTAGCTGTTCTTTTGTAAACTTATATCTAAACATAAGATATTCATAGGTTTATTAGGAAGTACCAATGACAAGCTGTCTTCGCCAACTGCCATTGTATATGATTCACAAACTAATAATCTTTATATTGCAGACAGTAACAACAATCGTGTTATGCAATATCAATATGGAGCATCAGTAGGTAATGTGACTGCGGGAGGTCATGGATATGGTTTAAGTACCTCTCAATTGTCTACGCCTGTTGGACTATATTTTGATACATTTTCAAATAGTTTGGTTATTTCTAATTACAATATGCCTAGAATAGTGTGGTGGAGGATTGGTGACTATAATGGAACAATTGTTGCTGGTAGTTTTACTGGTGTTGCTGGGAATGATTTAACATCTTTAAACTATTCATTTGGTGTGAGTCTCGACCCTATGGGTAATATTTATGTGGCTGATAGAGCAAACCATCGTATTCAATTTTTTCTATCTGGACAATCTGTTGGTAGAACAATTGTTGGTATAACAGGTGTAATTGGTACAAATATGACTCTATTAAATCAACCCTGTTGGGTAACTCTAGACAAGCAACTTAATCTTTACGTAAGTGATACAAGTAATCATCGAGTGCAAATGTTTAAACGCTACTGAACGATATCGTTTTTTTCATTATTATTCAGCTATCTTATCTTTATATTAACATTGCAAATTATTCACAAGTATCAAACATATAGTACTTAGCAGAAAATTATAATCTCGAAAAACCTTATAAAATACGAGCTATAAAAAACTTTTTAAATTGTTATATGAGGATTTTCATGTACGGTAAAATTTGTTGGATTATTAACACACATCATACAAATATTTAATGATGGTGTTGTTGAAACAATTTGATCTTGTGATAAAACCAGTAGTGTCCGATTTGAAAGTTGAATTCAATTGAAATTTCAACTTTCAATTTTCAAATTGGACATGTATGTATTTTAAATGAATTAATTAGTATACTATGCGTTATTTATCGTGAACAATTTAGTATTTCATTAGGATCTCGACGTTTATTTTATTAATTTTCATGTTTTTTTGATTATGTATTATTTAATACTCAAGTTATACTTATCAGTTGGGAAACTCTTGAAAAACGTTTTAGTTTTCATTATTTACCAATTTTATTAATATTAATCTTATTACATGTGTTATAAGACAAATATTAAAAGTTAATCAAACAATTTTATGGCGAAAATATCGAAAAATGACTATTCAATTAGTATCTATTTCAATTCTTTATTTCTTTTTTAATTCATTTTGGATAATTGAAATTTTTGCTTTTGAATATCATTTCATTTTTTTCATGTGTCCTTACCTTCAGTTTATATTTATATGATGAAACAACATTGAATAAAAAACAAAACCTTTCGTATTATATCGCATTTCAAATTATATTGAAAATTTATTAATCTAATTTATATACGAGACAAAAGAAACCAACTTTATTCTTTTTAATAATTCAAAAAATAATAATGTATAAAAAGCATTTCTTTCAAATAATATAAAGATGAAAAAAGAAAGTTGTAACATTCTAGTTCCATCACAAGCAAATTAAAACATTATTCAATCATCAACGATATAGATCATTAAAAAAACAAGTTAGCTTTTAAAATATTTTTATTCTGATTATTCTTTGTTGATTTAGTTAAAATTTACAATAATAATGAAGAAAAAACCAAGATCTATAATTCATATCAAAATTCGACCATCATCTTCTAAATATCCTATTAATAATGTGTCTATTAAAAAGAACAATAGCACATCTGCTGTAAGACCTTCATAGGACAAATTAATTCATATATTTATCTATTTTAAAATAGATTTCTAATAATTCCACTATTCACAGACAATCACAGTTTAGCAAAACAACATCTAACTGCACAAATCTAATGAATAATAATATTTTATCAAAAGTGAGAAACTAAATAAAATATTTAATATAAGAAAATCTTAAATTTATGTAATAGTCATCTAATACGACATCGAAGAACAATGATTCAAATGGAAGTTTACAAAGAAAAAGTGATTATTCAATTGAAACAAATAGTAAACAATTCAATTCAATGGATCAATTTGGTACAATCAATAATTATCATCGAGTTGTAAAAAACAATAAGAAAAAAATGTATATTTTATTATTAAATTTCTGATATAATATCTTTAGATTTTATTGTAGATGTTCAAAACGATGTATATTTCTTGGTATCATTGGGTGTCTTCTACTTGTCACGATGATTATTGCTTTGATTTTAATTAATCTTTTACCTAAACATAAAATAAAATCAAGTAAATTTAAATTTTAAATTTAATTCTTTTCTTTTTTAACATAATTATATCATACTTTTATTTAGCAAAAATCACATCTATACTTCGATGGAACTCAACAGGAATTACAGTGGCTGGTGTGATTAATACAACTGGTATAGCTAATTATTTACTATATTATCCTTATGATTTATTAATTGATTCTCTGAATACGCTTTATATTAGCGATCAAAATAATCATCGTATACAAAAGTGGGCGTTTGGTGCTTCGTATGGTACTACCATTGCAGGTAATCCAAATGGTACACGAGGAATAACTTTGAATCGTTTAAATTACCCTTGTGATATTATCATGGATCCCAATGGTGGTATCTATGTAGCAGAACATCATAATCATCGTGTTACATATTGGTCTTTAGGAGCATCTTCAGGAATCATTGTAGCTGGAAATGGTAAGAAAATCTATCAGATATATTGATGAAGTATAATTAAAAAATCTCTAGAAAATGTTTAACTTTTTTTATGATAAAGAACTTGATCCATAATTATATAATTCTAGGTACAAATGGCTCTGCAAATAATCAATTAACGAATCCTCGTGGTGTTACACGTGATGACAGTACAGGGATACTTTTTGTGGCTGATACTGATAATCATCGCATAATGAAATATGAAGTGGGTTCATTGAATGGAATATTAGTTGCTGGTGGTCAAGGACCAGGAGCAAATATGACACAATTGTATAGTCCGCGGGGTATTTGTTATGATTCATTTTCAAATAGTCTTTTTATTACGAATTACGGTGCCAATAATATTATTCGTTGGAAACTAGGTGACACTCAATGGACTTTAATTGCTGGTAGTATCAACGGCGTGACGGGTAGCACATCGACAACACTCCGATTTCCTACAGATTTTATGTTCGATATTTTGGGTAATATGTATGTAGCTGATTCGCATAATCATCGCATTCAATTCTTCTTACCTAATCAATTCAATGGTACAACTATTTTGGGTATTACCGGAATATCTGGTTCTAATAACAGTTTACTTAATTTCCCCTTTTCAATAGTTTTTGATAGTCAATTGAATATGTATGTCGCAGACGTTGACAATCATCGTGTACAAAAGTTTATCCGTTACTGAAGACTTTTATTGATATACTCAGCAATTTTTTTAAGAGTTTTAATTTTTTATGTTTGATATCTAACAAAAAATTCAATCAAAAAATCATGGGCACTCCGCAGACAAAAGCAAAAAATTAATTTTTTGTCTTATTTATATTGAAAGCCAAATTTAATAGGTACTCGATTATAACTTTGAAAGATATACATTTCTGTACTCCAAATCTACTTAAACGCGTGTCGAAAAAAGTGGCCGCGAAAATCCGTACATGTTGATATTTTTTTATGCAGAAAACGTTGAAAATTGTAATCATATAAATGTGAAAGCAGCGTGTCGTGATGCACGAAAATGGCCATTCTTATCTACTTCAATTTGGAATACAGCTATCGGTACTGGTGCAGTGTTTCATGATCCCGGGATCTTTCGTCCACCGTTTCCACTGCCACATAATTTCTTTTCCGATGATGACTACTTCATCGTCACCACCAACGATGATCCGCTTACGCCGTGGTACGATCAAGGTTGATGGGGTAATCCAGGTCAGGAGGCCCACTGCAATATTACAGGGAAACTTGTTGGGAACATCTCGTTTCCTTACAACTTGACAGTGAGAATGTTTGGTAACAATAATGCTGCTGCGTTGTTGCAGCCGAACAATCATACCATCATCAACACACAGCCACTCTATCGCTGCATCCCTGGTTCTCCTGTACAGTCTCTAGTAATGGGAAAAGACCGAGCAAAGGACGATATTGTGTCAAGCAATGGCATGTATGGCACCCACGGAGGAAGTGGGCTCTCCTCTATTGGTGGTACCATTCGACTTGGAGAATTGCTGCCAGATGCGCTACCAATTCAACATGCACTTAAACTACAGTTGAATGCAGGTGATTACTACTATAATAAGAGACCAGGCTACGCATGGTCCGCATTAAATTGTGATGGTGGTAATGATATTTACCTGTCACCTGGTTCTCTCCTTGCCATCCCTTCAAATGTAACTGTCAACGTCACAACCACACCAGCTAAGAAGCTGCTGTTTGCATTGCAGAATTATGGAGCATATATAGTCGCCGATACAGTTGCAAATCATGGCACATTGAATACTGAACATGGTGTAACAGACGAATTTCAAGCAGCATACGGTTATGATTTTGATTCTGGTCCAACTGGTCCTGGCGCTGAATGGTACGCTGATATGTTAGCACTGTTTCAAGCACTGCATGTTGTAATTAACAACAGTGAAAGTACAGTGGGTGGCGGTGGAACACCACTGCAACCGCCACCACCGCCCATCTGTCCTATCTGAGCTTGAAGAAAAACTGTAACGGATGAATGAACATTAATTTATATTATTCATTTTTTTTCTTATTTCTATGTTCTTTTATGCTCTTTATTTTGTGTAATAACCCACGATGCAAGATTTTTCTGTAGTAGATATAATGTTCGTAATATTTTGGCGAATTCGCCTGATGAGAAGTTTTTTCATCGAATTGCCGCCGTATAAGTTCTATGTTTCGTTCGTCAATAGGATACAATTTCAAAAATGAAGTACCACTTATCACAAAAATTTAATGCTCAGCAATAAAGCATGATGCTTGGCAAAACTAGTATAGTACCTAAAGTGAAATCTCGCATGCAAGAAAATTACTAATAGATACACTGGTTTTTTCTGGTGCGAAGGACGAAAATGAAATCTTTTATCTTGTTTGATGCATTATATCACAACCCATTGACATATACATCGTTTTTCTTTGTTTATTTTCTTTTCGTTGCTGTCGTGAGATATCATTTCAACTAGTAAGAAAGAAGGAGTTTTTTTTCTCACCCTCTTTAAGTTACATATCACACTGATTTTCTTTTGATGTAGATAAACGATGATGACCAATCTGATTCTGTTCAGATATGTTACTTTCATATTTTTGATTTTAAATGTTGTTTCCGTGCATGGTTATTATGTTATTGATCCTACCGGTGGTTATGATCGACGATTCGATGGTATTGGCGGTTTGAGTGGTGGTGGCGCTACTTCACGTTTTCTTCCCGATTATATCGAACCATCGCGATCGCAAATACTGAAAGTAGAGATAGGCGGTGGTGGTCAATCAACTCAAGGTACGGAACATTCTCATATGTATAATGAAACGGACGAAAACTATGAACGTGGATACGAATGGTGGTTGATGCAAGAGGCAAAGAAACATAATCCTAATATCCAACTGTATGGTTTAGCGTGGAGTTTTCCTAATTGGGTAGCACATGGTAGAGAAGCATTGGTCAATAAGACAGTGCCATATATTGTCAACTGGTTACTTGGTGCGAAAAGACTTTATGATTTGAATATTGATTATGTCGGTATCTGGAACGAACACACACCACCAGAAGGACATTACATCATTACGTTGCGACGACAGATCCTTGCTGCTGGTCTCGAGACAAAGATTATCGCAGCTGATGCAGTTCACGGTTGGGATATTTGTGAATATGTTGCTAACGATACTGACTTAGCCGAAGCGGTCTATGCTTTCGGAGGTCATTATGTACATTCGCTATCGGCTCCAATATGTTCTTCATTAAACAAACCAATCTTCGCTAGTGAAGACTTCTCTAACGTTAGAGGTATTGTTTTTTCTGTCCAAAATTTCAGAAATACTGAAGTTCTCACACTTAAAATGGTTAACAGGGATGGAAACCGAATTAAACGAAAAGGACACTTAACTTTTAGTGCCTAGATATGGATAGCCTACTGACAAAGAATGAACGCTCTAACTGTACTTGAAATGGACTTGATTCAATTTTGGTGGAACCACGTATTTTATATGTTATAAGGGCGACATTTTTCATACAAAATGGTTTCTTAGGGATCTTTTTAGGGCTCAGTTGCTAAACCACAACTCTTGTTGACCTATATGTTCATACAAAACATTTGTTAAAGCGTTGCCAACGACTAAACAGGATAAATTTGTATGGTTTTCTTTGAGTGCGAGGGCTTTAAATTGTGTTAAAATGCTATATTAATTTGAAGTTTCTGACAGGAAAAAATAGTTTTAGCAAATGATACATATGCAGTTGAAATCAGCGCAGCAAACTGCATCGAATCATGCAAAAAAATTTAAAAAGTGCTCGATTTTTCAATGCCACCCACCGTACAAGTACATTCAAACAAGTACAATTATTTATTACACAACACATTAATCAGGATTCTAAAATTCTGTCACTGCTGATAGTTTCAGTGCAGTGCACTGAGTGCACTGTTTTCATTGACGTAAAATGAAAGTTCTCAGGAAATTACAATATAAATCATCAACAAAATATTGATGTGTAAATAATTACAAATCGATTTTTATTAATTGAAAGGAAATTATTAGATTGTTTATAGTACTTAGTTCCTATTTTAAATGGGCTGGTTTTGTAAAAAGTAATTAAAAAAATGTAAATGTATTTCGTCATTCTTTGAAATAATTAAACGGAGAAAGCGTCGATATGCCGACGTTCTTGGCATACTTACGAGATTTGAATATTTTTCAATCAAAAGACGATAGAAATATCAATGCATACGAATACCATTCGAATAAACTTGCAACTCGAGTTTATCTCATTGGATTTACATGCATTATTATTAGTATTACAATTGCTTTATCATTAGTTTTACAACCTGAGACAAATAATATTATTTCTCCAACTAAACAACAATTTGATCTTTTACCTCAAAATGCTCAATGTCCATGTACACAATTATCATTTGCCTATGGAACATTTTTGACTGTTCAAGTTCGATTTCATAAGATTTGTTCAAGTGATTTTATTTCCGATCGATGGATTAATACAATCTTCTCTCATTTTATCAATGGTAGTTATTATGTTGCAGATTTTCGATTGATTGGTAGTGCACATTTTCAAGTATTGAAAAGTCTCTGTCAATTAATTAGTCAATATTTGAATGATCGTTTGCAAACACTTTATTCAAGTTCATTTGTCAGTTCGAAAGCGTTAGATAAGAATGGTCTTCAATCAACAATTGATGGACTTATGCAAGATTTTCAATTGAATGTTCCGTTAATTTTTAAATCTCGACTTGAATTAATAACACAATTGATGTTTAGCAATCAACTTTCACCAGCATTAGATTCAACCTTCGATTTATCATATTATAATGACGATCAATCTATTAATAATACACAAATATCAACAAATCTTCGCACTATAGTGAATGACGATGGTTCTTCTTGTTTTTGTTATTACAGTTATGATTGCAAAGAACAATCAGGAATTTATTATCAAAATAAAACATTTCCAACATTTTATCATAGATTATTAGTAGAAATAAAAGGTTTTTATGCTGGTTGTACATCAATCAATGCTCTACTACAATCAACACTCGAATCATTTTATAATCAATCATGTTTAGATGAAATATTTGACTATTTACCATATGAGAATAATTTTACAGCACTAACAACAAGTAATAATACTCGTTTTTTGATTAATTCAACAATTCAATCGATGGTCAATGAACTTATGTTAGAAGAATTAATATACAATATTTCTCATGAGAATTATTATAAACAATGTAAACCTCATATTTGTACTTATGTTCAAATTGAACGAAATAGTTTCTATCATATTCTAACAACTATAATTGGTCTACTTGGTGGATTAACTTTAGCATTACAAAATCATCGATGTGAAGCTACCACCACGAACGCTACCACCACCAAAAATTTCGACCAATCAGAAATCGTCCAGATTTTACCCACCAATAGACACATAACCAATCACAGTTCCTTAGTTACCGAACTCAGAA
>Ga0209935_1002870_pt1 | contig 19445 bp, 20 predicted proteins | sample ThiBio_1000_plan_2_FD_183958 | JGI IMG/M metagenome (GOLD analysis project Ga0209935, IMG submission 183958) | Wastewater bioreactor microbial communities from Cape Town, South Africa - Thiocy_cont_1000_plan (SPAdes) | ecosystem: Engineered > Bioreactor > Thiocyanate-remediating >... | reverse complement strand
GCATCGCATCGCATCGCATCGCATCGCATCGCATCGCATCGCATCGCATCGCATCGCATCGCATCGCATCGCATCGCTCGCATCGCATCGCATCGCATCGCATCGCATCGCATCGCATCGCATCGCATCGCATCGCATCGCATCGCATCGCATCGCATCGCATCGCATCGCATCGGAGCCCATCCAAGCAAGGCACCTCGAGCGTCTTCCGCTTCCTTGTTTGCCCGCACAACACAGTGGTTCGAGATGCGCTCTGCCGTATGTCGTCTGCCCTCACGTGCCTCCCACCCATATCGCAGAGATACTGGTGTAACCGCCTTCTCCCAAGCTCTTCATCCTGCTCGTGGCCGTTGTGATGGGAGCTCGCGGTTTCACCACACCGCTCCACGGAGATGCCACGAAGGCGCGTATTCGATCAGAGCAAGCGCGTTCACCTGTCGCTCATCTGGCTGGATATGTTTGCCTGTGTATGCAGCCAGGAGAGATGGTCTCGAGGTGACTCTGTGCCTTCCTCGGTAGGTCATTCTTCTACGTAGGCATCTTCATTTGGGACCTATCACCAGTCCTGGGTTGAGGTTGTGGATGTCGTTCCTTCTTGTTTGCGACAGCCAGTTTATGAGGTCGTGAAGAGCATACATTCCAACTCTAATGACGACAAGCTTCCTCATGCGTTGATCAATCGTTTGTTTGGAGTATCTGCTCGAACCTTCTCGTATCGAGGATTGAATTTCTCTCCACACGCGCGTTATGAAGGCTCGTTCGTTTGTTGCACGGTATCTCTGCACAAGCTCCTTTCAACGCTTGGACAGTTGGCCACCAACAACGAGACGATCACACAGCTGCGTACAATCGCCACCTCTCCAGCGTGCTCCAGCGGACAGTCAGCACAGTGGAGCGAGCAACTGAAACGAGAAGCCCACACCGGCGATTTGTTGTGAAATACTGGAGGAGTGCTCAAGTCAATATGCACTGGCGATCGTCACAGTGCACAAGGAACAATACAACAAATCGCCTTCAGGCTTTGAAGACAGCCCTCTCGGTGCATGGATCTCTTGGGAGGCCATCTTGCAATATGGAGCCCCGTTGCGTGCCCATCTGATTCGGAGAATCGAAACGACAGCACGAAGGCTCGGGCCTGCTTGCCCCTCTCGTGGTCTTCTTACCCCATTGCTCAATTGCTGCGAGACTCTTTGACCTCCCATCTTCGAGTCTGGACTCCAATCGCTGCCGAATCGAACCAACTAGAACTGGGAATCATGTGTACTCGCGGTGCCTTGTGTGATATTGCTTACCACGCACTGACACCTTGCCTGATGATGTTGAAGTCTCGAGTATTGAGCCGTTCGCGCATTGATGCAGTTGACTATTTCTCGGAGCTGCGATTGAATACCAAGAGAAGCTTTTACGACTTGGCAGCTGCCAAAGGCTGCGTCGATACCCGTCAAGCTCAAGCGGCAACCTGCTTCTGATCGGCGCATCATCATCGAGCTCACAACCAAGTTGCAGCTCGAAATAATACCTTCTATCATCGAACAAGAGCTCCGTGATCAACCTCGAGCAGCATCAGTACGTCGATATCGCACCTTTGGTTCTTACTATTCATTGCGGCAACAACAAGAATCGTCAGCACTAACACTCACTGATGAGAGAATATCGTGATCTCCCTTGTGTTTGTAGTTGCATCCTCTTCTTGCTTCTGATGTGCGATAATCTATCGTGGAGGGTATGGCCGTACGGGGCAACTTGGCGGCTTGGATCTGAGAATCGCATGAGCAGTACGGTGATACCCTCACATACTCTCTAGCACCAGTATCTCTCTTGCGAGCGATATCCACCCATCCAATGCGACAGATTCGCATCGTGTACGGTTGATCCAAGGTACCTAAAAATTCGATGATCATCATGTTATTGAGAAATCATCACTGGTATGAGTGTGAAGTGGTTCGGACGGCATCAGAGTTGATTTGATGGATAGTATTGATGTTTCTCGTGGCGGCGATGGAGTTCCTCAGAGGCAGCATCGTATCGTACCCCGTAATATGTTATATGTACCCCGTCCCATTCGTTTGCTTCTGTGTCTCTCTCATCGTCAACAGAACAATCTCGTTCTCACGTTCTTGCTGCTTGTTCGACTCGTAAACGTCAGCCTCATCACTTACCACACGAGATAGAGGCGCTGTGATGATGGATATATTTTTCTGGCGGTACTTTGGCCACATACGGATTTATTCATGAGCACCTACAGCCAACAACAATAAGAGTACGTGCCATATCGTGTGGTTGTTGATGTTGTGCACAAGTGACCCACTATCCACCTCTCATAACGTTGTAGTTTTATGATTCTGAGCCTTCTGCTCGATCTCGATGGCTTGTTGTCCCTCCTAGATTTTTTGGCTGCTTCTTGTTCCATTACCGAGCATATTCGTGTTCATCGGCACTGTGCAACCACTGCCATACTCTCTTCCAACCGACACAGCATCAACATCACTGTACTCATCCTCGAGTCACCAAGCAGCTCTTCGATGCCCTGGAGAAAGAATAATCAGATGAGACCCGATTTATGCGCGCCTCCCAAACCCTCCAGCTCGTTGGCGTCCCCACCTCGTCGTTGGCGCTGAATATCATCGCTGCCTCATGAAGCACCGATGATCAACGAGTCCCATTCCTTGTACGTTGCGCTTATTTATTCCATCATTGTTGACATTCTAGTTATTTTGTGCACCAAGCTCGTGTGGATGTAGTTTCGTCGCCGATACGTATTTATCTCACTCTCGTTACTGCTGCACGCACTGTAGACGACGATATCAGAGCGAGGATAATCACCACACCACCAATGTGAGAGTTGCGATATCGAAATGCTCCAGCGTCTTAGGGACACCAATGCCCAGGAACAACGCGTGCGTTCTCTGCTGGTGCCACTCGACCAAACCCGACGTTTGGCGATTATTGCTGCTGCGCCGATGAGCATCGACCGAACGGTGCGTAGGCATACCATCAAAACAACAAAGTAAGGCAGCCACAAAATCAGGAACCACAATGAGTTGTTCTGGCGGTTGTGATCGCAACTGCCGATGGTACGCGCCTTCCCATTGATCAGTATCTCAACAAAGCTCGCTCGATCTCACTCGGCAGCAGTCACCCGCAAGCAAAACATACGTGGCGCGAGATTATTGCCGTGTGATTGCCAATCACCTCCAAAAAATTCTATCTACATGCCAATGGACGAGCATGATTGTGTACTTGAGATACTGAGCGAATTGGATTTTCCTGGATTGATACAAGCAAGTAAACCACGAGATATACACAACATTCCAGCGAGAGAGCGGCGCGCAGCACGCGCCCAACCATAGAGGCATGAAGGGCTTGCTATCAAAATGCCACCATCTCGAGTGGAAGTACCTCAAGCTCGGTTTGCTATTGGCGGACCAGAGGATTATAGTTCAATGAGAGGCTTAACAAATACACTAAGCCTTCCATTCCTCTAGTTATCCTTCTCTCGTAGCGTTGCGTGTGGTCTTGCTCAGAGCAAGGTACTCTGCTCACGGAAATATCTATCTTCTCCCGTTGTTTGTGGTGATGCAAAGTTTACAAGGCAAAGAGAACGAGTATATTGCGAGAATGAATGAACAAAGAGATCAACGATCCACTACTATCATGCATTATGAGTCTCGGTAGAAGAGGAGAGATATCCTCTTGGAAAACCAGAGATATCACTGATCAAAGAATCGAAACGAGAACGAAGAGGATCTCGCATTTGAAAGAGTTGATTGTTGGCAGTGGTGAGTGCTGCATCTCGGTGAGAGTCATGACTGCAACAAGTCCTCGAGGTCATCGAGAAGCTCAAAGATGATTTGCACCAACCCGACCGGCAACAACGGCCACAGCGCCGAGCAATCACACAAGCGCCACATACATCCGATAGCGATGCGCGGTTGCATGCGTCGAGTACTCTGCCGATCGCACACCACACAGCACGGTGGCGTACTTGCCCAAAGTACGACGACTGTGGTGTGTCATCGATCAGGTGGCTGCGCTCAAGGTCACACTGCAGCTGTCCGAGCACCATCATGTCGCATCGCGCTCTCCGCAACGTCGCCATGGTCGCATGATGCGCGCGATCAACTCTACCGCGCCTCGACCAGGCAGCGTTGTCGAGCAACAGCCATTCTCGACTCGGTGACGATCAAGCGCAGCAGCAGACGCCGAGTGCGCACCATTCGCGACACCGCTCCGCGATGCAACACCATGTTGCGCTTCTATTCGCCGATGCTGAATCGTTGGCGTTGCTTGCGCATCGGTACGATTTCGACGCTGGCCACCTCAGTTGCCTGGAGCACTCGCTGCTCGTTGTCGTCGTCGTCGTCGTCATCATCGTTCTCGACATACTGCTCGCCGTGAAAGTCGATACTCTTGATTGTGTACACGCTCGAAAACTGCTGGGCGTCGTTGCTTCGAGCGAGCCCTTCGATTGCGGCCTTGCGCCACCGAGACGTGGATCTCTTCGTTGCACCGGAGCGAGCCGAGCAGCACATGGCACTGCATGCAATACATGTAACCGCCCGTTCGGTACCCAATGGCGATCATCTCGTCAGACGAACGTCCACAAACTGCTCGATCATGGTTAGCCGAGAACATCGAGCAATCAACGACTTGACCTCGGTGCTCTCGTTCTCGAACTCGGCGACAACCTCGTCAAGATGTGCGACGTGGTCGAATACGCTCCAAACGAGGAGATTGATCCACAGTTCCTCAGCAACAAGGCATTCGTCAGCGGCTCCCTGCCGCCCGACGCGTGCATCTCCGACGTGCTGCACGAATTGATGGGCCGTGTGGAGGCCAACAACTCGGTGCGCACATGGTCACACACACAATTGAGCTCCCACACTCAGCGCGAGCTTGTTGTGATTGACTGGCACACATTTTGTGTCTGTGTTGCTCGTTGCAGGCGTGCGCAGGATCGAGGCGAACACAACGACCAACGAGTGCATCACACACCAAGGCATCACATTTGTGTGTCTGCTGCTGTTGCTGCATCGGTGCACTCATTCATTCGCTCATTCGGCAGCTGGTTGTTGGATTGATACCAGGATACTCTTGCGATTCACGAGTCACGCGGCGGCTCAGTGTCATCAATGCTCGGCAGTGATCGAGGCACTCTCGGCATTGCATCTCTCAGGCGACAACATCCCCCGCCACAACAACAAGCGCCACCGTCACTGACAGCTGTTGCAGCGCCGTCATCAATGACAGCTCTGTCGAGGTCGACGATTCTGACAACTACGACTGCGGCAGCCACGGCTTCATCAACAACAACAACAACAACAAGCATGCGCGGAAGAGGAAAGGCGGACAGCGCAGCGCCAGCCAAGTCAACATCACGCAGCAAGTGCTTGGTGCCGACGAGCACAGCAATCAAGAAGACCACCACCAGGAAACAACCCTCTCGTGCCAAGCCACCGATTTGCTCCTTCGGCAGCTAGTTTTTGGCCTGATATCAATACACCCTTGAATGAAAGCTCCTTTGAACCTCTGCACCACGGCCGCTCCGAAAAGCGACGAGAGATCTCACTCTCGATGTGCTGCCGAACGTCGGCAGCTTCGATTACTCGGCGAGCAGGATTTTGACGAGGTATGGACACAATTTTCATCTGCCTAACTTGATCTCGCTTGTGGTGTCTCTCAAACTTGTGACTGCGACTCTGCCGGTGATGTGTATTTATTGTGCGAGGATTCAACAATATCGTCAGGCATGTGTTATGTGTTGCCGCTCAGGAATCAAACTCTGCGGCCACTATTGCTAGAGCACACACCATTTCCCACACAACTCGGTGCTCCGGGTCATCGGATGTGTAGCCCGAAAACAAGGGAACGTGCATCTGCTGCGTCTTTTTGCACAACTCGCAAGTGAGTGCAAACCATTGCAACGCAACCTCCCTCCCATTATCATCCACCGGTATTGAATCGATCAAAGTACGCAACGTTTCCACCACCGAGGAAGCTGATTTGCCCACAAACAGCTTCTTTGCCATCTTGGAAAGCCAGTACTCAGCCTTTTCACGTGTACTCTCGCTCTCTCGGAAAGCATCCTCCGCAAGGAACATCGTAACCTCATCCAACAGATAGTTGCATGCTTCCGATACAACGCGTGGCTTAGGTGCAAGCTGGTTCCGCTGTAGCAGCTTGAACAGCCGAAATCTACCTCCAATGTCGCGCCTCTTCGTACTATCCTCAAGAGCAGCGAAGCCAAACTTTCCTGCTTTCAAGTCTGCCATACCTCCGCGAGGGTCGTAGAAGCTATCGGAAAAAACGTCGTAGTAAATGGCGTTGATGGAGTAATCTCGAAACTCTGCATCCCTGTAATAGCTGTTCCCAAACAAGAACTCGCTCCCGTCTTCCTCCATTGTGCCGAGTAACGAAGATACATGATGAGATTTAAACAATCCAATATCGATATCACTCTCGTGTTGACCTACTTGTTGCACAATCTTCATCATTCCGAACTTCTTGCGGATGCTGCCTCTCTTGAGAACGTCACTCGTCAGAGGGAGTCCTTTCAGCTGGAAGAAAGACGCAATGTCGCGCTCCAAGGCGCCCCAAGGAGCGCATATGACCAAATCAATATCGTTTACTGGGCGCCCATCATATGCATCACGGATGGCGCCCCCGACAATGGCGATGTTCCTCTCGATTCCGCAGCCATCATGCAAGAACGACATTAGCTCGATGAGTGGAATTCCTCTAATTGTAGTAGTGATCACGCTCCAACGAAGCTGTATGGCGACATTTTGCCATCGTTCCTCCACCCCTAAGCAGGGCATGGGCTTCGTTTGATCTGGTGGGCTGTAGCCAACGTTTAGCGCGAAAAATCTCGAATAAGGCAGGGTGAGCCCATTGGCAGATGGAATAAGATGCCCCTCCCGATCGGTCGGAAGAAGAGCCAACGATCCACCAGCAGTGTATCCGAAATAGCGATAAAAAGTCGAATCAGCCTGGATCAGAGAATGATAGGGAATTTGGCTAACGCTCACTAACGTGGGTGAAGCTAGTTTCGTTTTCGAAATCCATTCAACAACCACCGAGAACTCGACCGGATGACTGCTGACTATTACACTTAACCAAGCGAGCCTCTCAAAGAACAACTCTTCGGCAATATTTACCATTGCTCCGGTGGGATGTACAATCGTCGCTTCCTTTCCAGCTTCCCGGAAGGCCAGTTTGATTGTTGGCGCAATCGAGTTACACAAAAAGGGTTCGTCGGACCTTGGCTCGGGGACCATGTACACGTGCTTAATGCCGAAGTCCGAACCAAGTTCTTCCTGCGTCGGCAGCAGATCTATCAAGTACGATGTCCCACGACCGCAACGGGCCCGCTTAATGACACGACGAGAATCGGTAGCAATATTTTCCAGCGTGTCAGAGTAGAAAACCGACCCATGACTCCGAAACCATGGCTGTTTTGGGAACAACGAAAGCGTGTGGTATGGAACGGCAACGTAACCAGAGTATTCAGGTTCTGCGAGTTGCAAAAACAGCTTGCAGGAGAATACTTGCGCCGTAAAGGCAAACTCATAGCATGTGCCCTTGTAGGCAATCACTATGTCAGCGCCGCATAACTGTGATATAGCCCAAAAGCTCACATGCTCAGCTACAAGTACACCAGCGCGCAGTTTCTTCATTTCGGCACTCGACAAACGAGTCTGGTCCTCCTTCCTAAGGAACTTGTGAACAAGCTTCCAGAGGGGCTTTTTAAACGCTGCTCCCAACGAAGACCGTAAGTGCCTGGTTATCGTTTTCCAGTCTTCAGAGGCATACTGCTCGTTAAGCCTGGGTAAGTTGTACTGATCGGGGGAGCTCACCAGCACAACGGGCAGGTTGGAAGGAACCGTTTGCATTGTCGCCTCCGAAGAGGTCGCCATGGTAGGACAGCCGGGAGAACTGAATACAAAATCTTGGATCATGGCCTCAGGATTGTTTTTCTCTCTGCGTGCGACCTGCGTGTGACCTGCGTGTGGCCGGTGTGTGCTGCGTGTGCGTTCGTGCACCATCGTGTGCATGATCAACCAACCATTCAACCACTAGAGACATGTATCAACGTCGATCTGGCTTACTGGACAAACTCGCGCAAGATGAGCTCCAAATCTCTCTGACACCCAGGTACTCGCAGCGCCTCGTTGCCACAGTTCGCAAGGGGCCTCGGCGGGTGTCTCCCTACAGTCTCGCGAGCCCCAGGCGAGACGCAGGCGAAGTGCAGGTCGTTCGCGTGATAGTAACCCTGGGCTTGCACACAAGCCCCACGCGATCCGCGGCTGGGGAGGAACGACTTGTTGTTCCGCCATCGCGGGATGACTGTTTTGTTGCTTTGCTGGCGTGTGTTTTCCAGCACTGGTAAGGCAAAGAAATGAAGTTTTACTCCGCCAGGGGCACGTTTACCCATTGCTTGTGTTCTACCAATCAGCCAAACTGTGCCCCTGTTCGTATGTTCAGGCAGTTGCTCAAAACAATAATGGCACGCAAGGAAGTACGCTGCGCACAATGTGGCAAACGAGTTGTTTCTCGGGCGATGAGGGCGGCCGGAGTTCAGCACCGGCAGTACGCTTCCTCGCATTGTAAGAAAAATGGCCGGGTTTACATAGTTTCCTGTTGCTCGTCGTGCAATAGCTCGGCCGTTAGATGTGGATATCCTGGAAAGCCCACGAGGTTTCCGGTGGCCTCAGAGAAGGCATTTTGCATGCTGATACCCCTGTATTACAATCCTGCTTGTGGCTGAATGCCTTCTGCAACCTTGTTCGTCGAAGAATTGGCTGTTTTGATTTCTGAGTTTGTTTGGTTATACTAAATCGTCACCGAGAGAGATACGAGATGATATTTGTGCGAGGTAGATGCGATGATAATGAGCATCGACCTACCGTGCCGTACGCACACCATCAAAACAACAAAGTAAGGCAGCCTCGAAATCAGGATCAGAGCACAATAAGTTGTTCTGGCGGTGGCGACTGCAACTGCCGATGGTACGCACCTTCCTCCCATTGATCAGTATCTCAACAAAGCTCGCTCGATCTCACTCGGCAGCAGTCACCCACAAGCAAAACATACGTGGCGCGAGATTATTGCCGTGTGATTGCCAATCACCTCCAAAAAATTCTATCTACATTCTAATCGATGACTATGATCGTATACTTGAGATACTGAGCGAATTGGATTTTCCTGGATTGATACAAGCAAGTAAACCACGAGATATACACAACATTCCAGCGAGAGCGCGGCGCGCAGAACACGCCCAACCATAGAGGCATGGAGGGCTTGCTATCACAATGCCACCATCTCGAGTGGAAAGGCCTCAAGCTCGCTTTGCTATTGGCGGACCAGAGGATTATAGTTCAATGATAGGCTTAACAAATACGCAAAGCCTTCCATTCTTCTCCTTATCCTTCTCGCGTTGTGTGTGGTCTTGATCAAAGAATCGAAACGATAACGAAGAGGATCTCGCATTTGAAAGAGTTGATTGTTGGCAGTGGTGAGTGCTGCATCTCGGTGAGAGTCACGACTGCAACAAGTCCTCGAGGTCATCGAGAAGCTCAAAGATGATTTGCACCAACCCGACCGGCAACAACGGCCACAGCGCCGAGCATCCACACAAGCGCCACATACACCCGATAGCGATGTGCGGTTGCAGCACGTCGAGTAGTCTGCCAATCGCACACCACGCAGCTCGGTGGCGTACTTCCCCAAAGTACGACGACCGTGGTGTGTCATCGACCAGGTGGCTGCGCTCAGGGTCGAACGTGACCGCGAAACCAACAGCACAACACCAAAAGCACGTCTCCGCAACGTCGCCATCGTCGCATGATGCGCGCCATCAACTCGACCGCGTCTCGACCACGCAGCATCGTCGAGCAACAGCCATTCTCGACTCGTGACGATCAAGTGCAGCAGCAGGCACTGAGTGCGCACCATGTGCGACACCGCTCCGCGATGCAACACGATGTTGCGCTCCGAACCGCCGATGCTGAATCGTTGGCGTTGCTTGCGCATCGGTACGATATCGACGCTGGCCACCTCGGTTGCGTGGAGCACTCGCTGCTCGTCGTCGTCGTCGTCATCATCGTTCTCGACATACTTCTTGCCTTGACTGCTGAGCGTCGTTGCTTCGAGCCCTTCGCTTGCGGCCTTGCGCCACCGAGACGCGGATCTCCTCGTTGCACCGGAGCGAGCCGAGCAGCACATGGCACTGCATGCCATACATATAACCGCCCGTTCGGTACCCAATGGCGATCATCTCGTCAGACGAACGTCCACACACTGCTCCTCGTCCTTCTTCTCGTTGAGGGGCTCGCTTCAGTCTCTCGTAGGCAGCCTCGAGGCACCGTCCCAGCGACTGAGGTGCCCCGACCGTTCGAGTCGCCAAGTTGAAGCCGTGACTGATGCCCGAGCTCGTGAACGTCACCACTTGGATGTTCTTCTCGGCGAAGCCGCATCACTGCGCGATCTCGGTCATCTGGGCACTCATACGCCTCGAGCAACTCGCGTTTGCGTGGTTGTTGGATCGCTGCCACAAAGTGCCGCATGCCCAGACCGAGTACGAATGCCAGCTGTTGCTCGATGCTCGAGAGGGTCACTCTTCTTCTTGATCCTGGTCGTCGCTGCTCAACAGCGCAACGATGACATCCGACTGTGCTCCATACAATACACACCAACATCAACATCTCGATATTAGTGTTCTTGTGGTACATCGCAAAAATACACTACGAGATCAATACTGCAATCAAAGCGTAAGCCAATGGCACGTAATCACAATCAATGTCGCGCGATTGTCAAGCAACGTCGCAATAACGCAACGTGGAGCTGAGAGCATCAAGGGGACCACACAAACTTGTCCTGCCGACTGTGCTCGTACCGAGGTGGCAGCGTTCGCGAGCAAGCAGTACACGTGCTCCAGGTACTCTCGCTCACGAGTCGCCATCGAGTCGTCTTGTCGATCATCCGCGTGCGGCGTCTCATCGTCAAACACGTATCGCGGCAGCAACGGCCCATCGATCGACGGTATCACAGGCGGCACCATCAACGTCGTCCTGCACACGTTCTCTCGAGTCGTGGTGGTCGCTGCATTGGCGCACAATATCGCTGGTTGTTGTTGCTGTTGCTCACGCTGCAGATACGACGGCTGAATCGACACTCGAGCTTGGTCCTCGGATCGAGCAACGAGCTGTGCCAGTCGCATTGCAGCTGCGTGGTTCTCGGGTGTGCACAAGCGCATTTGTCGAGCGTAGTTGCCGCAGTATCCAGGCTTGCCGAACGAGCACTCGGAGCTGAGCCTCGCGATCGGGGAAGCAGCACGGCAGGAGCCTCCTCACTCGGCGGTGATGCAGGTTGTCGTGCATCGTGCACCCAAGAACCATGATGATGGCTCGTGTGAGTGCGGGAGTGGTTGGTGAGGGAGGGAGGTGCTGCTCTTTGTTCCTTCATCGATTGGTTCTTGTTGCTTCTTGTTGCTTGCTTGCTTGCTTGGTGTCTCTCTCGTGTCTCGTGTGAGAGAGAGAGCTTCATATCTTCATCTCTTTGGTTTGAGCAGTTTGCAGTGGTTTGGAACATATATCTCTCTTTGGTCGTTCTGTGTGGGAGAGAGAGAGAGAGATTGAAGTGGAAGAGATGGGCGACGATGCTCTTGGTCGTGATGCTCGAATCAAGCTCTCGATCTGCACCAAGGAGCCAGGCAATGCTGATGGCCTGTTCTACAATCCTGTGGACTTGGCGTTCGACCATCGTCGAGATCTCTTGCTCGTCGTCGATTGCTGCAATGATCGAGTGCAGTTATTCTCGTGCGATGATGATGATGGATGGTCGTTCGTGTCCAAGTTCGGCGAGTGTGGCGACCAACCAGGCCAGTTCAGGAGTCCATGGGACCTCGCGATCGATCACGATCATGATCGCATCCTCATTGTTGATACCGGCAATCATCGAGTACAATCATGGTCATTGAGCGAGCAATCGTTCTTGTCGTGCATCGGCCATCATGGATCAGGAGATCTCGAGTTCTGCGTTCCTCGACGCATTGCGATCGACAAGCATCATCATCGCATCGTCATCGTCGATTCCTTCAACCATCGATTGGTGTTCTTGTCGTCGATCGATCTCTCGTTCTTGTTCTCGGTCGGCGGCAAGCGAGGATCTCAACCTGGCGAGTTCAACTCTCCAATAGGCATTGCGATCGATGATGATCGACATCGAATCATCGTCGCTGATACCCTCAATGCTCGAGTGCAAGTATTGTCGTCGATCGATGGCTCGTTCTTGTTCGAGTTCGGCGAGGAAGGCAATCAACCAGGCCAGTTCAAGCGCTCTCTTCAAGGAGTGTGCATCGCCAACCAAGGCCGAATCATCGTCGCCGACACCGCCAACCGTCGATTGCAAGCATTCACTCACGAAGGCCATCACATCTCGTCGTTCGATTGTGGCATCGCGAGGCCATCGGCAGTTGCATTCGACGAGCATCGAGGTCTCATCGCCTTCACGGCAAACAATCGAGTGCATGTGATTGGAGCCAATCAATGGCTTGCCGACACCAAGTTCGCATGGCGCGTGGATCGCCATCGATATGCACCATCATCGATCAAGCAAGCCATCTTGACGATGACGATGATTCGAACGCCATGTCGATGATTCCGAACGAGCTCTTGTTCGAGATCTTCTCGTTCCTTTGATCATCGTCATCATGATGGCGAATCTCTCGATATCTCATGATGCTGAGGAGAAGGAAGCAATTGATGTGATATGGTTTCAACGCGTATAAAACGGCGAGAAGATAAATAGTGTATTGCGTTGGCTCGCACGCACATCAGCGCTTGGCGATGTAGATAAGCGCGGCCTCGAACGGGAGACCTTCTTGAACGATCGACAACAACTCCTCAACAACCACCTGTATGACGCTTCAAAGAGATACATCAAACGCCACCGATGTTGCGCTTGCTACGAGGAGAACGCCACGTCACTCCACGAGACACGAGATGAGATGTACTCCAAAGGCGTACAACCGTGCAACTCGATGGTGTCGTTCGGTGAGTGCCCGCTTTGATAGATTCCAATTCATACTCGGTGCTCGTTTCGACGTCATCGTCCTCGAGCTCCATCGGCAGTGGCGCCGGTGTTGACGTTCGTTGTCGAGCTCGATGGGTGGTGGACTGGGGCGCCTGTGGCACCAAAGTAGATTCGACTGGTAGAGGCGGTGTTTGACAAGGAGGAAGGGGTTGGAACGGCTGGTGACGTGCAAGAGCAACCGCGCGCGCACCGCACCGCGGGTAAGTGTGCGCGTTGCGTGCAAGATGATGATCGCGGCGCTACGAGATATTCTCGCCATGCCGTACAGTACTTGCTACTGCGCTGCCGTGATACGCGATATCAAAGTGAAGAAGAACCTCGGTGAACACGCGAGCATGACGAACCAGCCAGTCAAAGAGGAATAGTGTCTGCCTCACGATCACGGATCGTGTTATTTCTATCGTTCTCATTGCACTGCCAAGAGGATAGAACAAGCGCACTGCAAACGATTTGTTGGTCGAATGGCCATCCAAATGAACGTTGAGCTTTGCAATGCGAGATCCATCGGCGATCAAGAACTTGCGAATGATCAAGTACAGCTGTTGTTGTCATATCGGCAGCACGTGAATAACAACGGCAAATAATGAGTGTAACTGGTGCATAGGCAAGACGATGGCGATAATTGGGTGAGGATTGGGATTGATTGGCACATACCAAGGAGAGTATCGTGTTGGAAGTCTCACTGTGAACGTGAACGGCATATGCATTTTTGACAACGAGGCGCCAGCGATCCTTTCGACGCTGCCGATACACAGAGGTATCGCGTGAACTGGGTGCATTCCATATCAATAGTACGGAATTCCAGAGCGGCTCATGTAATCGGCCGCCAAGCAAGCCACATTCTACGCCGCCAGATCGACGTTGATACATGTCTCTGGTGGTTAGTTGGAGGGTTGGTTGGTTGGTGATGTACGCATGCACACACGTACACACGTACTTTGTGCAACGACTGACGAGCTTCAGAGCGCAGGGCGGCTTCGAATGCACGCTCTTGTTCGATGGCGCTCTTGTGTTGCTGAAATACCCTCAATTCTACGGTACGTTGTTCGGCCAAGAGGTGACCTTGATGAAACTTGAGATCTTCGCACACGGGGCAGAGGCGCTTCGATCCTGGCAGCAAGTGCGGGAACTCGGTTGCGTGCAGCTTCGCAAACGCTGAGTGGCTGATGATGATGATGTTTGGCCGCTCATCCTCTTCCTGGTCGACATCAACAAATGTGTGTGTGAGGTCGCGGTGTATGTGAGCAATCAAACGCGCGCATATGAGTTCGAATCGACATGGCGCTTGTGGCTCCAGAGGCGTACTGCTTGCGCTCTTGCTTCTCGGCTCGTCTCAAAGGCATGGTACAGTTGGAGGATGTTATCCGCCACACCGGCGTACACGTACACCTTTCCGTTCTTGTGGCACACTCGTTGTTTGGCTTCGGTTGCTCACGCATCGCAGCTCAGCATCCAGTTGACGCAACGGGCGATGCTTGTGCACGTTGCAGCGTGCGATAGTTGCGGTGTCGGCCCTGAGCAAACTGCTCCAGCCACTCAAGCCACGTCGTTGCCTCGAGAAGTGTGGCACTGGATAGCAGGTCTCTCGTGCGACCAGATCGATGGTACATCCGCCTGTCGTGTTGCGGTTGCATCTCGATCTCCTCCGCTTCGAGCTCGCTGACCACACGAAACAAACACCACGCACATATGTGCGTGTTGGGAAGGTTTCATGATGCACGAGATGGCCGCGAGCGAGCGAGCTCGTACATGCCCAGGTCCATTTCAGGCGAGTACGCGAGATTCGAATGGATCATGTCCTTGGAGTTGGAAAGCTTCCTCCGGCAGATGCCAGCACACCTGCAGCCAACAACAAGAAGAGTACGTGCCATATCTCGTGTGGTTGAGGCTATGCCCACAAATGAGCCACTATCCACCTCTCCCAACGTTGAAGCTTTATGATTCTGACCTGTGATTGATATCGATGGGTTATTGTCCCTCCTAGATTTTTGGTTGCTTCTTGTTCCATTACGGAGCATATTCGTGTTCATCGGCACTGTTCAACCACTCTCTACCGACACACCATCAACATCTCGAGTCACCAACAAATGCCATTCCTTGTACGTTGCGCTGATCTATTCCATCATTCTTGACATTCTAGTTATTTTGTGCACCAAGCCCGTGTGGATGTAGTATTCGTCGCCGATACGTATTTATCTCACTCTCGCTACTGCTGCACGCACTCTAGACGACGATATCAGAGTGAGGATAATCACCACACCACAATCTGAGAGTTGCGTTATCGAATTACTCCACTTTCAGAGTGATACCAACGCCCAGGAACAACGCGCGCATTCTTTTCTGGTGCCATTCGACCAAACCCGACGTTTGGCGATTATTGCTGCTGCGCCGATGATTTGCATCGACCACACGCATATACCATCAAAACAACAAAGCAAGGCAGCCACAAAACTTGGATCACAGCACAATGAATTGTTCTGGCGGTGGTGATCGCAATAGCTGATGGTACGCGCCTTCCTCCCATTGATCAGTATCTCAACAAAGCTCGATCTCGCTCGGCAGCAGGCAACCGCAGATATCTATGAAGCGAGATTATTGCCGTGTGATTGCCAATCACCTCCAAATAATCCTCTATTCATTCTAATCGATGACCATGATCGTATACTTGAGATCCTGAGCGAATTGGATTTTTCTGGATTGATACAAGCAAGTAAACCACAAGATATACACAACATTCCAGCGAGAGCGGCGCGCAGTACTCGCCCAACCATAGAGGCATGGAGGGCTTGCTATCAAAATGCCACCATCTCGAGTGGAAGTACCTCAAGCTCGCTTTGCTATTGGCGGACCAGAGGATTATAGCGCAATGATAGGCTTAACAAATACACTAAGCCTTCCATTCCTCTCCTTCCTTCTCGCCTTGCGTGTGGTCTTGCTCAGAGCAAGGTACTCTACTCACAGAAATCTCCATCTCCTTCCGTTGTTTGGTCGTGCAAGGTTTACAAGCTAATGAGTATATTGACGAGAACGAATGAACAAAGAGAACAAAGATCCACTGCCATCATGGTGAGTCTCGGTAGAAGAAGAGAGATATCCTCTTACAAAACCCGCGATATCACTGATCAAAGAATCGAAACGATGATGAAGAGGATCTCGCATTGAAAGAGTTGCTTGTTGCCAGTGGTGAGTACTGCGTCTCGGTGAGAGTCACGACTGCAACAAGTCCTCGAGGTCATCGAGAAGCTCAAAGATGATTTGCACCAACTCGACCGGCAACAACGGCCACAGCGCCGAGCATCCACACAAGCGCCACATACACCCGATCGCGATGCGCGGTTGCAACACATCGCATGCGTCGAGTAGTCTGCCAATCGCACACCACGCAGCACGGTGGCGCACTTGCCCAAAGTACCACGACTGTGGTGTGGCATCGATCAGGTGGCTGCGCTCAAGGTCGCACTGCAGCTGTCCGAGCACCACCGTGTCGCATCGCGCTCTCCGCAACGTCGCCATCGTCGAATGATGCGCGCCATCAACTCGACCGCGTCTCGACCACGCAGCGTTGTCGAACAACAGCCATTCTCGCGTTTCGATCCATGCAGCGACGTGTGTACCACGGGTGCGGAGCTTCGAGGCCATGAGGAGCTGGTGGTCGCTGCCCCGCGCTGGTCGCGCCTCGCCGGTTTGCTTGTTGATCAAGTACTCGAGCGACCGAATGGCGCACGGTGCCGAGCCACCGAACGCCGTCCACAATCTGAGAGGCCACCTCGGTTGGAGCTTCTCGTCGGCCGGCACCACCACAAGACCACCGTCGCTCGGCTCGGTGACGATCAAGTGCAGCAGCAGGCGCCGAGTGCGCACCATGCGCGACACCGCTCCGCGATGCAACACCATGTTGCGCTCCCATCCGCCGATGCTGAATCGTTGGCGTTGCTTGCGCATCGGTACGATATCGACGCTGGCCACTTCGGTTGCCTGGAGCACTCGCTGCTCGTCGTCTTCGGCGTTGTCGTCATCGTCGTCATCATCGTTCTCGACATACTGCTTGCCTTGAAAGTCGATACTCTTGATTGTGTACACGCTCGAAAGCTGCTGGGCGTCGTTGCTTCGAGCCCTTCGCTTGCGGCCTTGCGCCACCGAGACGTGGATCTCCTCGTTGCACCGGAGCGAGCCGAGCAGCACATGGCACTGCATGCCATACATATAACCGCCCGTTCGGTACCCGATGCCGATCATCTCGCCAGACGAACGTCCACAAACTGCTCCTCGTCCTTCTTCTCGTTGAGGGGCTCGCTTCAGTCTCTCGTAGGCAGCCTCGAGGCACTGTCCCAGCGATCGCTGGGACAGTGCCCCGACCGTCCCTTCCGGACCACCAGCCCGTCACGCCCCTCGTCCCTCAATGAGGAGTTTTCCTTCGATCGCCTTCACGCCTCAACAAGTCCTTCCCGAGGTCCACGCCGCCCATCCTGGTCCACGCGCGCACCGAAATTCCTTCCTCTCCGGACATGCTGGTGTCCCCGGTGAAGGCATCGGACCTCTGGACAGGCGAAGACGTTACACGTCTCCGGCTGGGCAACATCGAGAACTCTTCGCCGAAGGCCAGCCCGATCGTCAAGATGTGCGCCATCTATTTGCTGTCGCTCACTTTCTTCGACAACAGCCAGCAGGCCATTGCCCTTCTCGGTTTCTCGAGGTTTTCTCGAAAGCCACCTAGAACGTCTACGGACGTCAAGCCGCCCAGTCCTATGAGTCCACTCGTACTTTGGCAAGCCTCTCGATCTTCGCGCCCCAGCGCCTCCCCGATTCTTTCAAGGCAAGTTCCGTCCCGTTCCCACGCGCACCTCCTTCTCCCTCCCATCGAGCTCACTCATCACCCTCGAAACCTCGGATAAGCCGGTTTAATAGATGATGGTCAATACGAACATGACATCAGAACGACAACAATAGGCATCGAGTGTTTCACAAATGTGCAAGGTAAACGAAGTTAAAGGCTTCCTTCGGTTTTGCGACTTTGCCTTGAGCATATGTTTCAGATCCGCGATGATATTGCTTTAGATCTGTAGGAAGCTTTTCAATGAGCAACTCTTCGAGAGAGAGTGCTAGCTTCTGTCGACTGGCAAACGTATTACTTGCGTTGGTATCATCCCGATAGAGCAGCACCATTTTTGCGTCGATTCCCAAGTACTCAGGTTGGCTGTATCGGTTGGTAAACCGATTTAACAGCGCAGCTCTCGGATCCGTACCGCTGGTCTTGCCAATATAAAAGGCTTTGTCTTGCCTTGTTGCAAGTATCGCTGTGATAGTTGACTTCATCTCCCGAAGGAGGTCTTCCTTTGATTTGTGCAAGTGCCGAACCACAGCATGGGAAAGGTCTGGTTCAAAGTGCTCCAAACTACGTCGCGGCTTCTTGACAGCCACTGCGCTTTGCATGAGTCGCGTCGAGATGAAGCTTGGCAGCTCCCGTCGGAGGAAGGCTGTCTCCGTCTCCGACTCACTCTTGTGCCATTCGTATTGAAAGTCTTTGGCAATTTTTCGAAGAGTAGCTAATGTTAAGTGAGCGAAGCAGGCCGAGAGTACTGTTTGCTGCAAATCCGGTGGGATTGCTCCATACGGTGCCCCAAAACCTAGTGGTAGAGAAGCAACACTGCCATAAAATCCACCAGGCACCAGTTGGGCAGGTTGTTGGGCTTCACCTTGTGGTGGTTGTTGAGGAGCTCCACCGAAGGTTACTTGAGGCTGTGGCTGTTGAGGAGCTCCACTGAAGGCTGCTTGTAGTTGTGGGTGTTGAGGAGCTCCACCAAAGGTTACTTGTGACTGTGGTTGTTGGTGAGCTCCACCGAAGGTTGCTTGAGGCTGTGGCTGTTGAGGAACTCCACCAAAGGTTGCTTGTGGCTGTGGTTGTGGTGATGCTTGAGGCTGTGGTTGTTGGTGAGCTCCACCAAAGGCTGCTTGTGACTGTGGTTGTTGGTGAGCTCCACCGAAGGCTGCTTGAGGCTGTGGCTGTTGAGGAGCTCCACCAAAGGTTGGTTGTGGCTGTGGCTGTTGAGGAGCTCCACCAAAGGCTGCTTGAGGCTGTGGCTGTTGAGGAGCTCCACCGAAGGTTACTTGTGGCTGTGGTTGTGGTGATGCTTGAGGCTGTGGTTGTTGAGGAGCTCCACCATAGGTTGGTTGTGGCTGTGGTTGTTGAGGAGCTCCACCAAAGGCTGCTTGAGGCTGTGGCTGTTGAGGAGCTCCACCGAAGGTTACTTGTGGCTGTGGTTGTGGTGATGCTTGAGGCTGTGGTTGTTGAGGAGCTCCGCCAAGGGTTGGTTGTGGCTGTGGTTGTTGAGGAGCTCCACCAAGGGTTGCTTGTG
>Ga0209935_1002869_pt1 | contig 19447 bp, 12 predicted proteins | sample ThiBio_1000_plan_2_FD_183958 | JGI IMG/M metagenome (GOLD analysis project Ga0209935, IMG submission 183958) | Wastewater bioreactor microbial communities from Cape Town, South Africa - Thiocy_cont_1000_plan (SPAdes) | ecosystem: Engineered > Bioreactor > Thiocyanate-remediating >... | reverse complement strand
CATCGACCGACGCCAAGGAGGAGAAGATGCGCTTCCGTCGTCAGCGTATCTTGGGCGAGATACTCTCGACCGAGCGCTCGTACGTCAAGACGCTCACGACCGCCGTCAACTGGTACCTGATTCCTCTCGCGAACGCCATCGGCACTCCGATCCAACCGCTCGAGCCGACCGAGATCGAGCAAGTGTTCTGTAACATTGCACACGTACAACGAGCCAACGCCTCGTTCTTGGCCGATCTCGAGGGCGCTCACTTTACGGCGCTCGGTATGGAGATCGGCGGCGACGAGAAGACCATCATCGACCCCAACGCGCCGGGCGAGTACAACTTTGGAGCCTTCTTCGTGAGCAAGGTCACTGCGGTACGACCACCATGATCAAGCTATCGATCGTACACACGCACTCGCACTCGCATACAATCGTCATCGTATCGTGGTTCTCTGCAACCACACACGAGCGACAATCGAGCATTGTCGCTTCATCGTACCTCGCATAATCATCGTGGTCGTGGTCGTGATCGTATCTCACATCATCGTGATGATGGGTGTTTAGTACAACTTCCTCGAGGTCTATCGCAAGTACATCAACAACTACGGCATCGCCACCGAGACCATTCGAACGCTCTACACCTCGAAGCCGCTCTTTGCTCGCTACCTCGATAACCAACAAGTCGGCCGCGAGAGTCTCGCCTCGTTGCTCGTCACTCCCGTACGCCAGCTAGCATCGGCACACACGCGCGCGCTCGTACTCGCTCACCTTCGCTGAGTGCATCCTTGTGTGCGCGTGTAGATTCAACGCATTCCTCGCTATCTATTGTTTCTATCGGACTTGATCAAGAACACGCCAGACTCGGATCCCGGCAAGCAATCGTTGATCGCTGCCTCGGCCTTGGCGGACGATCTCGCGAGCCAGCTCGACAAGAGCAAGGACTTTGCCGATCGAATCCACAAGATCCTCATCCCAGGTACGAGCGAATGCACGAACGACTCGAGATGTCTCTATCTCTCTCTTGCTCACTCGACACGTGATGCAGCGGTCGAGGATGAGGGCACCAAGATGCGCATTCGAGACTCGTATCTGATGGGCGAGGGCGTGATCGATCTGCTGCTCGATCCACATGACTACCTCGGCATCGAAGCGCATCTGTGGGTCTTCAACGACATGATCCTCTGCACCGTGGCGCAGAAGGACTCGCAGCGTCATCTGCTTCGATGGAAGAGCGACCTCATCAATTGCTCGCTCGAGTTCCGTATGTAGAAGACCGCCGCTCGCTCTCAGTACGCTATCATCATAGAGAGGGGTTCTCACACGAACGACAACGACCATGCACTCAGGCGAGGAGACGCATACATTGACCATCACCGAGATGAAGAAGATCCCGACCTATCCATTCGTCGTGTACACGTCGGTCTTCTTGAAGCCGCGACCCACGCCGCCGTATGATGTGTCGTATTGGCGAGGCTGCCTGCAGAGTGCCATCGACACGTATTGGATGGACCAGAAGCAGCGCTTGCGTCAAGTTGCTGCCGATATGGAAGGGTACCTACCATCAAGCCACCTCGCTCACTCTCTCTTCTGTTCGATCATCTAACAAACTACCTACTGATAACCTCACGCAATCTAGTTACATGAGGAAGCGATTGATCAGTACATCGGATTGGGATGTATTGACACTGGGAGCTGAACGCCAAGCGTACTCGAAGCGTAACACGGTGATACTGCACCACGGCGAGCTCAACTCGAATCTGTTCTTCATCGAGAAGGGCTCGGTGCGCGTCGAGAAGGTGATCTCGGGCTTCCCGATCGTGCTCGGCATGCTGGGCGAAGGCGAGATCTTTGGCGAGCTGTCGCTGCTGGACCACGCCGACATGACGGCGTCGGCATCGGTGCTGAGCGACAAGAAGGAGACCGAGGTGGTGGTGATACCGGTGTCGCATCTGCGCGGCGTGCTGCAGACGCACCCGGACCTCGGACTGCGCTTCTATCGGCTCTTGTGCTTCAAGCTCGCGATGCTCATCTTCCGCCAGGCGATGGTCATCAAGGACGCACAGGAGGTGCGCACGCGTAAGCGCAAGCCCAAGCTCGCGTCCTCCAAGAGCAAGCGTTCGTCGATCGAGGTACGTGCCATTCGCGGCATCGCGCACCTCTCGGCGAGCGACCCGGCTCTCGCCGAGACCGAGATGGACTCGCCGTCGCGCCCGTCGTCGAGCCGCATCAACTTTGCCGACGGCAGCCCCAGCTCGAGCCACCACCACCACCATCACTCGTCGTCCAAGAGCAAGCGCCGCGAAATGTCGACCATCGACCTCTCGCGCCCGCTCAAGGACGGCAGCCCGAGCCGCGGCCCGACGATCACGCTCTCGGGCAACAACCTGAACTCGTCGCGTTCGCAGAGCGTGCGACGTCTCAGCGACGTGCACCACGTGTCTCGCACGCTGCAGTCGGCGCCGTCTACTGCGCGTCTCCTGAACGACCAGCTGCTGCTGTCCAAGTTTGAGAACGCCATCAAGAAGGAGCGCGAAAAGTTCATCGAGCAGCAGCAGTCGCTTGCCAACAGCCTCGACCTCGCGACGTCGGTCAGCGGCTCGAGCGGTGGCAGCTCGAGCGGTGGCGGCTCGAGCAGCGGCCACGCGGCAGGCGACGTGCTGGTCGGTGGCTCGGGCCCGGCTTCGAGCGTCGTGCTCAAGCTGCTGCGGCGGCTCGAGCTGCCGGACGAGCACGTGGTTCGCGTGTACAGCTGCCGCTTTGTCGAGAAGAAGACCAACGGCCACCTCGCCATCATGCACGACCACGTCGGCTTCTACGGCAAGTTCTTTGGGCATCGCGTGTCGCTCGTCGTGCGTCGCCGCGATCTCGTGGCCGCGTCGTGCAAGGGCGCCGAGCAGCTCATCATCGTCGACACGGCCAACACGCACACGTTTGCCTTCAAGACCACCGAGATGATGAACCAGTGTCTCGTACTGGTGCAGAACCTCGCCGGGCGCGCCGAGCTCGGCGAGCAGTTCATGAAGCTCTCGAGCGGCAAGCCCCTCTCGAACTCGCTCGTGCACGCCGGCAGCGGCCTCGCGACGAGCGGCAGCTCGCTCTCGCTCTCGAGCAGCTCGAGCTCTTCGTCCGGCGGCAGCATCGGACACTCGACGACGGCCAACGTGCCGCTGGCGCTCGCCGGCGGCGAGTGGGACGTGCTCTCGACCACGGCGCAGGTTGCCACCTACAAGTGCAACGAGGTCATCCTACGCCAAGGCGAGCGCAACGACAAGCTGTTCCAGATCAACCGCGGCCGCTGTCGTGTCGAGGCCGCCACTTCGAGCAAGGGCGGCGAGCTCGGCTCGACGGTCGTCGGCTACGTGTACCAGGGCGAGGTGTTTGGCGAGCTCTCGCTCGTGCTCGGCATGATCGCGAGCGCCTCGGTGGTCGCCGACCTCGACGACACCGAGATCTCGTACTTTCAGCGCTCGAACCTCGACGCCATCTTTGAGACCACGCCCGGAGTCGGCGCTGGATTCTATCACTACCTCGCACTGCAGATGCGCAGCTTGCTGCTGCGAATCGAGGCGCCCAATACCGCCGAGCCCAACTGCTACGCGTGCGCCAAGTCGCTCGCCGGCTGCAAGGACGTGATCCACGTCTCGCGCTCGGTGCAGTGCCACACGCACGACCTCTGCTGCCGTTTGTGCCGAACCACGCTCCCGACCAACTCGTACATTCTCGGCGCTGATGGCTATCCCTACTGCTCCGAGCGATGCTTCACGGCCGAGAACCAGTAGCCTAGCGTCTCCACGCCAAGCAAGTGCAGCCCTCGACTCGACCCGACCCGAACCCGAACCCGACCGAACCCCTATGAACCTCCAACCAACCGACCACGTGTGCATGTATCTGATCCTCCTCTCCTCGTAAACCAGCTATCTCGGCGTCTGACTATCCTCCTCTACTCTCGTCTATCCCTACTCTACCCTAACCTCGTAGTCTCCTCCCCGTTATTGTTCCACCTCCGACGCATTGTTATTGTTGTTGTCCCGTCAAACAAGACCGACACGTTCTCCTAACCACCACCACACAGCGAGCACCACCATCACCATTCGCTCATTGCCTCGCTGCTCGCTGCTGCTCTCGCTTATCCCGCTCACCACTCTCCGCTCTCCTCCGCCCTCCTCCTCTCTCGTGAGGCCCGCTCAGCGGCGTAGTACCATGGCGCAAGTGCGACGCAAGATCGATAACATTGCGCATCGCCGCAGCAAGCGACACAAGGCGCACAAGGTCTACGGCACTCCGCTCGAGGTGCTGACCGTGCTCACGCGCTCCGAGATTCCCGAGATCGTACGCGACCTGGTGCGCTTCATCGAGAAGGGTACGTGGCGCGAGTGGTACAGCCTCCTCGGTCTCGTCGCTACCACGCTCCACACCTCACCATGATGAGGTCATTGCCAACAGGCTGCGAGATCGATACGATCTTCATCGAGGACACGAAGCCGCAGTATCAGGCGCAGATACTCGATCTCAAGAAGAAGATCGAGAATGGTACGACGCGATATCGTCGCTCTCGATCCATCGCCACTGGATGGATTGAACTGATTGGTTCGTGTGGGAGTACAGTCAAGCAAGGCTCGATCGTGTTGTTGATACCGAGCGCCTTCGTTGCCGTGGGAGCCTTGAAGGCATATCTGCTCGAGCTGCCTGACTCGCTGCTGTCGCACACGCTCTACGCCGACTACATGGAAGCGATCGGTACGGAGCCTGATCGTTCACACGCTCTCTCAATCAAGGACCTCTCCATCTGATGGATGGATGGATGGTTTGATGGTTTGATTGGGTGTGTGTAGAGCTACCAAACGTCGACGAGGGCTACCTCACGATCCAGCATCTGATCGGCTCGCTGCCTCGATGCAACCAGATGCTGATCGGCTACCTGCTCGCCTTCTTCGATCGAGTGCTCTGCGTCAACCATGCAGTGACGTCGCGCTCGATCGCCACCGTGTGGGGCTCGCTGTTCCTGCGCCCGTCGCGCGAGAAGGCCATCACCAACAAGGAGATCGAGAACACGGTCAAGTTGCTGCAGCTGCTGATCGATCGCTTCTCGTGGCATCTGCCCGACGCACCGACGCGACTCATCAAGCGCGTCGTCAAACGACGTGTCGTACGCAATGTGCCTGTCAAGACCAACAACGCCAATCGCTCGCATGCGAGCGCTGGTGCTGCCACCGCCGCCACGACAAGCACTGCTGTTGCCACTGCTGCTGCTGCTGCGACATCGTCGAATGCGAGTACCAAGGCAACAGCAGCCAGTACAAGTGCAGCAGCTCCTCGCAAGGCTGCTTCGAGCTCCAAGAAGAACGACGGCAGCGGCGACGAGGAGGACCTCCCGCCTCCGATGCCAGGCGGCATGCTGGAGCTCGCGCGACAGGAGGAACGAGTGCGTCGGTGCTCAAACTACCCCGTGACCGACCTGCTGCCTGGCGCGACGGTGCTGAGCGTGCGAGCGCTGTATGCGTTCGACGCGCGCAAGGAGAGCGAGTTGACGCTGGCGCGAGGCGACATCATCGAGGTCACGTATCAGGACGATGGGCCCGGCTGGTGGGAGGGCTATCTGCACGGCAAGAAGGGCCTGTTCCCTTCGAACTACTGTGAGGTACGCCACTCGCGGGTGTGTGCGCGCCAATGTGCGCGTGTGCGCGCGTGTGCTGATCGTTGATTCGCCAGGTGTACGAGCTGCAACTCTTCTCGTCGCGGCGCAAGATGACGATCAACACCAAGGTCGTCAAGCCCGCCATCCTGCTACTGCAGCAATCGCTGCTCGAGCACACCAGCTACGACTGGGACAACGACCAGCACAAGCTCAGCGACACGATCTCGAGCCAGGTCAAGGCAACTGAGGATCGCATCTCGAGCCAGGTCAAGGCCGAGAGCGAGGCCGAAGCTGCAACCACCAGCGAGGCTGCTGCCCCAACAGCCGCAGCAGCATCTGGATCGTCGACGAGTGAGCCTACTACAGCAGCGGCGGTATCGTCGTCGACATTGGCGTCACCTTCAACAGAGGCCTCTGGTTCCGAGCAGCCGCAGATGCAGCAGATCGTCGAGGAGATCGAAGAGATCGAGATGGTCGAGAACGAGTCCGGCGTCTCGAACCTCGTTGCGTTCGAGGACTTTTCGCAGCTCAAGAGGTACCGAGCGCGCTCGTGAGGGCTCGATGCAAACGAAGAAGCTCGCCTGAGACACTGACACTGACACTGGTGTACGTGGTTGTTTGGATCAGCTCGCTCGCTCCCAAGGCGAGCAACAAGAAGGCGAGCGACATTGTCGGCAACTACCAACAGACCGTGCTGCAAGCCACCAAGTTCTTCACGGCCGACTCGCAGCGCCTCGATGCCGAGCTGCCAGTGTTCGACGACGAGCAAGACGATGAACCGGACGACATGGACGAAAAGACGCGGCGCAACCTGAGATGCCGCTCGGTGGCGCTCGGCGCCGTTCCGGACTCGATCGCTGCGCTCTCGTCGGCACCGCCGTCGAGTGGTACCACCGGCCAGCAGCAGCACAAGAAGGCGCACCGTGGCCTCGCCGACATGTTCAAGGAGCGTGCGGGCCTGTTTGGCGGCCGCTCGAAGGCACCCGGCGGCAAGGACGCTGCTGCCGCCGCCGCCAAGCATCCGCTGAGCTCGCACGCCGACGGTGACGCCAAGGCCGCCGCGGCGCTCTCGGCAGCTGAAGCGGCAAGCAACTCGGCGCCAGCGGATGAGCAGCCAGCCACCGAGACGCCGGCTGCAGTTGGAGAGGCCTCGCCAGCGGCCGACGCGGCGTCTGCCGTGAGCGTCGAGCAGCCGCAGATCGCCACCAGCCCTCGCAACAAGCTGACTCGCTCAGCGTCGGCCGAGGTGGTTAGCCCGCGAGGCGAGACCGCTGCACCGGCAACGTCCTCCAGCGCCAGCGACCTGCAAGGCACGAGTGAGGCGCAGCCAGCCGGTGAGACGGCAGCGAGCAGTACCGAGGCGGCGGCTGCTCCTGGCAAGACGTCCGGAGAAGCACCGGCGGCAGCCGCGACGCCGAGCCACGCCGACGAGCCGCTGGTCGAGCTCAAGGCCGGCATCTACGGCCACATCGAGAAGCTGCGCCGACAGCTCGAGGCCGACCGACAAGCGGCGACGCAGAGCACGCAGGCGACGCACAAGATGTACGACGACATTGGGCGCTTGATGGCCGAGGTGGCGTCGAAGCTCGTGAGCCACAAGAAGGCGATGGAGGCCGAGATCAGCCGCTTCGAGCGAACGGCACGAGGCGAGTGTTGAGGCGCGCGCGCCAAGGCACAGCCAGCGCCTCCGTCCTTCGATTGGAATCGATGGTGGAGTGGAGTAGCAATGTTGTGGCTTGCTGGCGTGATGATAGTGTTATTGTTGCGGTGGTTGTTGTTGTTGTTGTTGTTGTTGTTGTTGTTATCTGGCCAGATCGATAAAGGGATGATTAGTTTGGTAGATAAGAGAGGGGGACTCGCTGCGAATCTCGGCAGTGTTCTCGTTCCCTCACAGCAAGCACCACTAACCACAACAGCAGCAATGGGTGCCGCTCCCTCACTCATCACCCCTGGCGTACGTGTGTTCTCGCACCTATCACTGACTCTCGTCACTCGCTCGCTCGCTCACTCACGTGCTGCGGCTCCTCGTTCAGATCTGGCAAGGCGGCGCGTCGGTCATGAAGGACGAGGAGTGGTTCGCCGAGCATCGTATCACGCACATTGTGTCTCTCGGTGACCGCACGCCCGACCCCTCGATCCTCGCCACTCGCAAACATCTGCATTACGATGTAGACGGTGCGACGAGCTCGCGAGATGAGGCGCGCTGAGCATGAATGACTGACTGAGTGAGAGACTGGCTGTATTGTTAGACATGCCGGACGTCGAGTTGCGGCGGCACTTCGTCGAGGCCATCAACTTTGTACATGATGCTCGCGTCAAGGTGCGTGACGACCGTACTCATTGCCACTCGCACACGATGCAACCACGATCTCACAACGTGTTGATTGTGTGTTCGTGTTGAATCCGCCAGGAGTCGGGAGTCGTTTACGTGCGTACCCTCGCCGGCAGCTCGTGCAGAACAGCTCTGGCTCAGCGCTGATACACACACGAACATCCAACACAACAGATCCACTGCATGGCTGGCGTGTCTCGCAGCTCGACCATCACGCTGGCATACTTGATGAGCCATCTAGACGTGGGATTCGTCGAGGCCTTGAAGTACCTGCGCCTCGGGCGCGACATTGCCGATCCGAACGAGGGCTTCGTCGAGCAGCTGCTGGCCTTCGAGCAGGATATCGGACCCGAGGGCATGCGAGAGATGCACCGATTGCTGCACCAGCACCCGAGCGCGCCCGACCTGCGCGAGCAGGACCTCGCCTTCTTCCGCCAACGAGCATCGCAGCCCAAGCTCGCCGACAACTCGCGTCGCACTCGCTTCTTGACGACGCTCGACGACGACGCTGACGATGACGACGGCATCACGGGCAATGGCGCTCACTGAGGACCACTCCTCCCTGGCATCATGAATGAATGAATGAATGCATGAATGCACGCGTGTCCCATTCTCTCTATCTCGTGCGATTGAGGCGATTGAGGCTTGATGATTCGATGATTGTATTATGTGCGGAGGCGTGTACAACTACATATGTGGCGAGTGTGTGGCAGGAGACTCAATGCTCGAGCACCGGTGTCTCGACCAGGCGGCGGTAGTGCACCTTGCCCGAGTCGATGTCGATCACGCGGTCGACCAGCTCCTCGACCGTGCGGCGGCTGAGACCCTTGCAGAGGCTGTACAGCAGCGACTCGAGGTCCTCGGGGCGCAGTTGGCCCGATGCGTTGCGGTCGATGAACTCGAAGGCGCGCAGCAGCTCCCAGTCGGTGACGACCGCCGGAGCCACGGGGCGCGCTGGCTCGGCAGCGTGCTCGCTCTTGGCCGTGGCTGCGTCGGTGGTGGGTTTCGGCTCCTGCTCGGCCTCGGTAGCAGCGGTGGCAGGCACTGGGTGCTCTCCATCAGGCGGCTGCTCGACGACCACCATTTGGCCATCAGTTGCAGCGGCGCTTGCGGCATCCGTGGCGGATGTCTCTCCTCCGTTGCTGCTGCCATCGAGTGGTGCGACGGGGTCAGCGGCGGGAGCGGAAGCGGGTTCGGGTTCGGAGTCGGCGGTGCGTTGGCGCTTGGAGGCATTCTCGTTCTCAGCGGGCGTGGCAGCGGCGGCGGTGGTGGTGTCGGCAGCCAGCTTGCGCTTGCGGCCAAAGTTCTGCAGCTTGGTGAGGATGCGCGAGCCAAAGTCGTGCAGCAGCATCTCGTGGAAGAGCTCGGCGAACAGCGACACCTCGAAGGTCTTTTCGAACTTGTCGCTCTCGTCGTAGTCGAGCAGGCCATCGAGCGAGATCACCATGGCCTTGAGCTTCTGCTCCTTGGGCTTGGGCGTGACGACCACCAACGTGCCATCGGGTACGGCGGCGCTTGCGGCTGCCTTGGCTTCCGCCTGCTGCGACTGAGTGGTGTCAGCCGATGTGGTGGCGGCGTTCGCCTCGCTACTGGCAGTGGTAGCGTCAGCATCAGCCGATTCCGAGCTTGGCTGCTGTTTGGTATCATCAGCAGTCGCAGCACCAGAAGAAGGCGCCGCGGTCTCTGCGGCATGAGGTACGCACGAGACGGCCTCCCAAGCCGACGGCACAAAGATCACGGTGACGGCGGGGCTCTTGTCGTGGCGGCTGTAGTGCAGCTCCATGAAGCGAATCCACTGCTTGCACGGCGAGAGATCGAGGCCGGTCGAGGCGCGGGTCGTGCGGATGGCGGTGTTGATGAGCGTCTGCGGCGTGTGCACCGGGTCGGCACCGTCGAGCGTCGCGTCCCACTCGCCGCCGATGCACATGAGCTCGCTGCGGTCCTTCTTCTCGATGAGGAACTTGAGCTTGTGGCAGAGGTGCGTGTGGTCCTTGCGGTCGAACGGCACCGGGGCGCCGGTGAGCAGCATGACCTTGGCAAAGTACTGCACGCCAACGGACGCTGATGCCGCCGCCGAACTCGAGCCGGTGGCAGCGGCGCCTTTGGCCGGTGCATCGACCTCCGCCACGTGACAGCGGAACTCGACCGGACGATCGATGGACAGCGAGCCAGGCGTCGAGCAGCTCTCGGGCCACAGACACACGGCCTTGGTAAAGTCCTTGGGCACGTAGAGGCGGCTGTAGCGGCGCTTGAGCGACACGTACTCGCGCTCGCGCTCGATCAACGAGAAGTGCGAGATGGCGCTATCGGGTGAATTAGCAAGGGAACCGACGTGAGAGACGGGAGCGATGCGTGTTCGTGCGCGACGTACCCAGACGAGGCACTCGGTGGCAACCGGGCAGGCGATGCCGATCGCGAGCTCTCCTCCTTCTTCTTCTTGTTGTTGGTGTTGTTGTTGTTGTTGTTGGACGAGACGTTGCTGCTACTGCTACTCGCAGCAGAGGTACTCTGCTTGGGTGCTGGCGCAGAGTCAGAGGCCGACGAGCGGTCGCTTCGATCACGGTCTGCGGCACTTCGCTCGTTGGCACGATCACGAGCACGGTCGCGAGCTCGGGCCGTGTCGCGAGTGCCCTTGCCAGGTCGGCCGAATGAGTTATTCTACAGGCGAGTGGGGTGAGCACGAAGGTTCGCTCGCTCACGTTTTGGAGTGGCGATGGTGGTGGCGTACCTTGGGCGATGGCGGCCTGCGAGAGCGGTAGTCGTCGTTGGGAGCGGCGGCACGAGCAGCGGCTCGTCCGGAACCGAGCGTCAACGGTGCGGCGTTGGAATGCGGCACGCTGCCGGGTCCGCCGTGGTGTCCGTGCGATGGATGATGGTGCTGCTGGTGCTGCTGGTGCGGCTGTGCATGATGCATCGGCTGCTGTGCGTGGTGGTGCGGTTGCTGATGCTGGCTGTAATCAGGACGGCCGTATGCCGAAGGTGGCGCACCGCCGCCGGCACCAGGAGGAGCGCCGTACTCATCCGGACGGCCGTAGGAGGACGACGACGACGGCAGTGGCGGTGGCAGCAAAGGCTCGGGCCGACCATACGCAGCTCGTGCGGCAGGTGGTGGAGCGCCGTAGTCTCCGGCAGCGGCACCGGGAGCGGCGCCTCCGCCATACGACGAGACGGCGCCGTAGTCACGAGGAGGCGGCGCGCCGTAGCCAGCAGGAGCCGAGGCGACGGGAGGCGGCGGCTGTGCTGCCGGCGCGGCATAGGGGTCCGGGCGGCCATACATGCCGTACTCACGCGGCGCCATGGCGTACGGGTCGCTCGACACGCGCGCACCCAGCTGCTGCTGTTGCTGCTGCTGCTGAGGCGGTGGAGGGCCTTGTGGCGCTGCTCCCTGCGGAGGTCGGCCATAGGCACCAGGGTGCGCCTGCTGTTGCTGCTGTTGGAGCTGGTGCTGCGGTGGGCGGCCGTACGCCGAGTGGCCGGCGGCTTCGTTGGGGTCGCGAGGTCTGCCATACATGCCGGCGCCCGCCGCACCAGCGCCGCCGCCACGCTGGTCGGGCACGGCGTATCTGTCGGACGAGCCAGTGGCGTACTCGGCTGCTCCGTACGGCGAGGCGCTCGGAACGGGCTCGTGGCGATAGCCAGCGCCTCCGCCTCCAGCACCAGCAGCAACGGGAGCGCCACCGGCAGCAGCGCCGCCGTACGCATGCATACTCGATGGTTGTTGCTGGTGTTGTTGATGCAGTTGCTGCTGTTGCTGGATTTGCTGTTGGAGCAGGATGAGCGCCTGCTGCTGGTCCTCGCTGAGCTGCAACGTCGGCTGCTGCTGCTGCTGTTGTGGTGGCGGAGCGCCGCCGCCATGGTAGGAACCTGCACCTCCACCTCCGTACGGCGACGGTGCCAACGAGCCCGGCGCAGCAGCAACCGACGAGCCGTGATGGCCATAACCACCGTGCTGCTGCTGTGGCTGCTGCTGCTGACCGCCGTAGCCGCCCTGCTGTTGCATGCCGTAACCTCCGCCACCAGCGGCGCCACCATGATATCCCGAGGCGCCTCCAGGCTGTTGTTGTGGCTGGCCCGCATAGCCCTGCTGCTGTTGTTGTTGCTGCTGTGGCATACCGCCGCGATAGCGATGATCCATGGTGTGCGCGACTCTCGTTACCTGTCCAGTACAGGACACCTAGGCGGGCTCCCTCGCTCTCACACTCTCGCTTTCGATAGGTCTCGGTGGTGGCAGATGGATTGATAACGACACTGTATCACTCGATATCAAGCCAACTCTCACTCACACACGTACAACCACTCCTCGGCCTCTCTCTCTCTCTCTCCACAACCCAACTCCAAACCAAGCGCGCACGAGTAGCAGAGCGAGAGCGAGCAAACCAACAACGAAAGAGATCGCGAGAGATCGATAAACCAAGAACTCTAAGGTCGCCTCGACGCTCGCCATCGCTCTACGCTGCAAGTCGCCTCCTGTTCCTCCCGCTTTGCTTCTCTTTGTTCGTTCGTTGCCTCGTTGTCGCTGCTGCCTCGCTCGCTCGCTCGCTTGATCGATCGATCGCGTGCATCCAGCTCACTCACTCACTGGCGTGGGAGTTCGTGGGCATCTGTTCAACCAACTCGTGGCTTGCTCTCGATCACCTGAGCTCTGTGTGATCGATCGCAGCGCTCGCGCTCTCGCTCTCTGTGTCGCTTGCGTCCAGCGTCGGTCGCTGCTCGCACGAACCACCTTATGCGCGCGTAGTGGGTCATGTCGTCGTCGTTGCCCGCGCCCGTCGGCGAGATCAAACGCAAGCGCGGTCGACCCAAGCTCATGCCAAAGGACGACGGCTCGCCGGCAACGCCGGCTGCGTCCACCGCTGCTGCCTCTCCGGTGCCAGCAAGCGGAGGCGGTGCTGCTGCTGCGGGGGCCCTCTCCACCACGGCCACGACCTCACCTGGTACGGTTGGCATTGAGCGAGCGTGCCCGATTGCGTTGCTGACGATTCGTCATGGTCCATGGTGCACCAGGCGTGTCGCCGGTGTTACTTGGCCAGAAGCGCAGGTTGAGCCAGGAGGACGACCGCCGCTCCAAGCTGCCGCGACTGCTGGGCGACGAACAACAGGGCGTGTCGTCCTCGTCGTCCGACACCTCCACTGCTGGCATCGTCGACCCGCTGGTGCACGCGATCCAGCGCCTCGACGCCGAGAGCTCGTATCGCGAGATGGAGCAGAAGGAGCTGGCGTTCCTCAAGGCCGGCGGCAACATACTCGACTTTGATCCGGCAGCGCCGCTGCTGGTCGCGCCGCCGTCGCCACAGCCTGCCGACTTCCACTCGCCTGCGCCATCCTCGACGCCGCTCTCGAGCGCTGCTTCAGCTGGCTTGGCGCCCGACGGCTCGTCGCCGTTCACGGTGCGCATCCGCGGACGCAAGAAGGACACCGCGACTCCCGCCGGCCATACACCCATCAACATCCTGTTCCAGCAGCAGGTGGCCAAGCAGAGTGCTGGTAGCGCCACGTCGCCTGTGCCTCCCGGATCGCCTGGCGCCGTGAGTGCCGCTGCCAACGCATCGTCGACGCTCGACGCAGCCGCGAATGCGACGGCGATGGCGACGCCTACCCGCGTGCAGCTCAAGACCTCTTCGGGCCGCAAGGACTCGTCGCGTGCGTCGCTGGCATCGTCTGCCGATGGCGTAGCGCCCGGATCGCCCTTCGTCGCACCGCTGCCGCCGGCACACGCGAATGGCGTCTCGGCCGGGGCGGCGGCGAGCTCGTTGCCGCTGCTGGGTGCGCGCGTCGACATTGCCGAGCTCGCGGCCAAGGCGGCGCGCGACGCCGAGGTCGTCGCTCGCGTGCACGAGCTGCAGGCGCAGCGAATGTGGTCGGCCGACCGCCTACCGGCGATACCCGAGCCACCGCGCCACAAGACCAACTGGGATCGCGTGCTCGAGGAGATGGTGTGGCTGTCGAACGACTTTCGCGAGGAGCGCAAGTGGAAGATCAGGGCGGCGCGCGACCTCGTCAAGGTCACGGCCAAGGCCAAGGCGGTCGAGGAGCAGCGCGAGCAACGCGCCGAGAAGGAGCAGGAGCGCCAGATCAAGCGGCAAGCGAGTCTCGTCGCGCATCGCGTGCTCAAGTTCTGGAGCAAGATCGGCGAGCTCGTGCGCTTGAAGCATCAGAGCAAGATCGACGAGCAGCTGCGCCGAGTGCAGGAGAAGAAGATCGACTTTCTCGTCGGCCAGACCGAGCGCTACTCATCGATGCTCGCGAGTGACTTTCAAGCCGCGCGTACTGCACGATCGACCTCCGCCACTGCACTTGCCGAACCCACCACGACAACCACCACCACGACACCGTTGCCTGCTCCTTCGAGCACCACTTCTTCAACCTCCACCGACTCAATGGCAATCGAAGATGATGCGGTGGAAATTGAACACGTCTCAGAAGCAGTGAGTTCACCTACCTCCACCACCACCTCCACTTCCACTTCCACCTCTACAACATCGGAAGCTGCACCGACATTACCTCCTCCTCCTCCTCCTGTTGATACCACCACCACCACCACCTCCACTGAATCGAATACCACCACACCACCCGAAGAGCACGCCACCAGTAGTACCTTGGAGTCTGCACCTGCACTTGCACCTGCACCTGCACCTGCATCTGAACCTACACCTGCACCTCCGCAGTCATCATCGGAGCGTCGAAAGGCCATCATCACCGAAGCTGCTGAAGCCGCCACGCATGCTCAACCGAAAGGCAACACGCTGTCGAGCACGCAAATCAAGACCACGGTGCCGTTTCTGCTTCGCGGCACGCTGCGCGAGTACCAGCACATTGGGCTCGACTGGCTCGTGACCATGTACGACAGCAAGCTCAACGGCATCCTGGCCGACGAGATGGGCCTCGGCAAGACGATTCAGACCATCTCGCTGCTGGCACACCTCGCGTGCCAGCACGGTATCTGGGGGCCGCATCTGATCGTGGTGCCGACGAGCGTCATGCTCAACTGGGAGCGCGAGTTCAAGATGTGGTGCCCGGGCCTCAAGATCCTCACGTACTACGGCTCGCAGAAGGAGCGCAAGCAGAAGCGCCTCGGGTGGTCGAAGCCCAACGCCTTCCACGTGTGCATCACGTCGTACAACCTCATCACCCAGGACCAGCACTCGTTCAAGCGCAAGCGCTGGAAGTACCTGATCCTCGACGAGGCGCAGAACATTAAGAACTTTCGCTCGCAGCGCTGGCAGACGCTGCTGACCTTCAACGCCGCGCGTCGCCTGCTGCTCACCGGCACGCCGCTGCAGAACAACCTCATGGAGCTGTGGTCGCTCATGCACTTTCTCATGCCGCACATCTTTCAGTCGCACAGCGACTTTCGCGACTGGTTCTGCAACCCGGTCTCGGGCATGATCGACGGCACCGAGGCCGTCAACCGCGAGCTCATCTCGCGCCTCCACGGCGTGCTGCGGCCCTTCATCCTGCGCCGCCTCAAGAAGGACGTCGAGCAGCAGCTGCCCAACAAGCACGAGCACGTCGTGCCGTGCCAGCTCTCGAAGCGCCAGCGCATCCTCTACGACGAGTTCATCTCCAAGGCCTCGACGCAGGACACGCTGCGCACCGGCCACTTCCTCGGCATCATGAACGTACTCATGCAGCTCCGCAAGGTCTGCAACCATCCCGATCTCTTTGAGGACCGTCCGATCCTGTCGCCCTTCGTCGTGCGTCGCATCTCGCTCCCCACTGCGTCGCTCGTCACCAACCTGCTGCCGAAACTCACCGCCGTGCCACACCGAAACCGCTCGCTCTTGGTGCTCGATGATCTCGTCGGAAACGAGTACGACGATTCAGTAGCACGACTCCACCATGCTGCTGCTGGTGGCTCCTCCTCCTCCTCCTCCTCGTCGTCGTCGTCATCATCCCTCATTGCCGCTGAGCACTGTATCATGAAGCTCCTTGAAGGAGCGCACCACACCTCCGACACCAAGATGGCTGTCGATGGCGACGCCGACGCCACTGCCGCCATTCCCGAGTCGCTGCGCAAGTTCGAGCAACGCCGCAAGGAGCGCGAGGTCGAACAACGCGCCGATCTCTTATCGCACGTGTGCTACATCAACCGCCACCGCACACACGCAAGCCGCACGCCAATCTACGGCACGGCTCTCCGCGAGCTCGTCACCGTGCGCCTCAAGTGCGACCGTGCTCGCGAGCCTTCACCGCGCCAATCGCGCAACGCCTACCTCACGACCTCGTCGACGCTGCGCCACTTGGTGCCGAGCTTCGAGCAGCGCCTCGAGCAGATGCACGAGCTGATCGTCAACTTTACGTTCGTCATCCCGCGCTGCCAGGCCTCGACACCCGAGCTGCACTGCTCGCACCCGTCGCCGTCGCTTGCCACACATGCCGAGTGGCGCGAGCGGCAAATTACGTCGTTCATCGCCGCCAACACGGCGCTCCTGCGACCGGCCATGGTGCGCTTCCAGCTCTCGTTCCCCGATCGGCGGCTGTTGCAATTCGATTGTGGCAAGTTACAAAAGCTCGCCGTTCTCTTGCGAGATCTGAAAGCTAATGGTACTCGCTCACTCACTCAACTCAACTCTACTCAACTCACCGTTCGACCTACTGACAATCTCAATGCAAAATGTAGGTCATCGGGTTCTGATCTTTACGCAAATGACCAAGATGCTCGATACACTCGAAAAGTTCCTCAACTTCAACGGCCACACGTACCTGCGCCTCGACGGCTCCACCAAGCCCGAGACGCGCCAGGCGCTCATGGAGCGCTTCAATGCCGATCGGCGCATCTTTGCGTTCATTCTCTCGACACGCAGCGGTGGTTTTGGTATCAACCTCACCGGCGCCGACACGGTTGTATTCTACGACAGTGACTGGAATCCAGCAATGGATGCACAGGCACAGGACCGATGCCATCGCATCGGCCAGACCCGCGAGGTTCATATTTATCGGCTGATCAGCGAGCACACGGTCGAGGAGAACATACTCAAGAAGGCCAACCAGAAACGCTTGCTCGACAAGGTCACGATCGATGCCGGCAAGTTCACCACCGACTTTTTCCAGGAGATCGATTTGCGTAGCGTCATCGACGAGCGCAATGCTATCGGTGCCACCAACGCTGCAGAGCGCAGGCTCACGGCCGAGGAGCTCGAACAAGCCATGGCGAATGTTGAAGATGAGTCGGATGTCGAAGGTATTAACGAGACAGAGACAAAGAGAGAGAGAGAGAGAGAGCGAGCCACATTTACTGACCTCCTTGTGTACACAGCCATGAAGCTCGCGAAAGCCGAGTTACAGACGCAAGTCGAAGAGTTCTCCGAAGAAGCACCGACAGTTGCAGAGGAGGAACGAGCTGCGCAACTCAGTACCGAGCCGTCGAGCTTGACCGAAGCGGCCAGCGTTTTTGATGAAGAGACTTTGAGCCAGCTCCGTCCTGTGGAGCGGTACGTGGTTTGCTCGTTTGCCTCAGTTTGCTGGGTAGTGGCACTAATGCGCCTCCCGTCTCCTCACCTTGTACCACAGATACATGTTACGAATGATTGAGGAGACGACTCCCAATTTTGATGAGAGCTGCGTTGCTCAGCTGACGGAGGTCGAGCAAGAGGCTCAAGAATGGGAGCTCAGCACCCTTCGCCGTATCAAGGAGGAAGAGGAGGAACGCAACGAAGAGGAGGATGATGCACTCTTCTACGAGGTAGCCACCCAACAACGATAGCGACCTGTCGTCGTCACCTGTTCGCTGTCTCGCTCTTTGCTTCGTTCGGTTCGTCGTTTCGTTCGTGATGAATGGCGGCGTGTTTGTGCAGAGAGTAGTATGACGCGTTTTTTGTGATTGCGTTATGGTCGTTGCGTCTTATCGCAGTCTTGGTGTATAGCGTGAATTGGCTTTCTCTCTTTCTCTTTCTTTCTTTCTTTCTGGTTGTATTTGTGTATGGCGTCAAGAGATATTGTGAGAGAGTGTGTGAGATTCGTGATTCGTGATTCGTGATTGTGCGTCATTTGATGTCAATAAATAGGCTGCCACGCGTAGCTTGTGTGAGTGTATCGATGTCGTTTGTTTGTTTGGATGGATGGATTGATTGATGCTGATATGTCTCTCGATTAATTGCCACGTGCAGGTGACGCAGTTGACTTCCATGAAGCTCAAGGGCTCGCTCTCGAAGGGTATCCAACTCGACCCCGACAACAATCCGCTCCGCACGCTGGTGGTGTACGGCCCGCCGAACCCCGACGAGGACCGCATGTACTTTCACGCTGCCGACGTCGCCAGCTACCAGCTGCTCGACAAGTGGGGCCTGCGCCACCAGCCGCCGGTGCACTCGCAACCGCCGCGCAAGCCGCTGCTGCCGGCCACCAAGGCGCTGGCACACCTCGCGGCCAGCAATGACTCGGCCAGCACGGCCTCGACGCCGACGAGCGACTACGGCCCGGCGTCCGACATTGACCTCCTGAGCGACAGCCTCGCCGCCGAGCGCAAGCGCAAGAAGAAGAAGAAGTCCGAATCACGCAAGCGCAAGCGTGAGCGCGACGACCCCGACTCGGGCGAGAAGCGCCGCAAGAAGGCCAAGCGCGAGAAGCGCGACAAGGAGGACTCCAGCAGGTCCGAGCGCGACAAGAAGTCCAAGCGCCACAAGGACTCGAGCTCCGGCTCCGCGGCTGGTAGCACCACCACGCCCGGCTCTGCCGCTGCCGCTGCCAGTGCCTCGGCCGGTACAACGAGCGCAACCGCCATGTCGGTCGATTCACCGCTTGCCGCGCCCGCCACGCCCACCAAGCGCCGCAAGCGCAAGGCCAGCGACTCGCAGCTCGAGCCCGTGGTGCCGTGGAGCGAACGCGAGGACCGCCTGCTGCTCGAGGCGCTGCGCGGTTACGTGGTGCGAGGCATCAGCTGGGACTTTGTGGCCGACGTCATCAACGGCACGCCGGCGCCCAGGCGTCCGTACCGCACCGCCCGCCAGACGCGAGACCGCTACGAGACCCTGCAGCGGCCAGGCAGCGGCAGCGCCACGCCCGACGTGACCGTCAAGTCCGAAGGCGGCACCTCTGCGCCGTCGAGCGGCGCCGGCACGCCGTCGCCGTACGTGACGTTCTCGGTGGTCGAGATCGCCAAGCGCCTCCAAAAGACGCAGAAGAAGCCGCCGTCCAAGATCACCACCACCAACACGCACTCGCGCGAGATCTCGACCGCCCTGACGCACCAGTCGCACGTGCAAGCGATGGCGCACGCCACCAACGCCCTGGCGTCGGCTGGCAAGGGTCGCTCGCCGTTCGAGATCATTGCGCTGCTACAGCAACAACGAGCGACCCAAGCGCAGCAGCTCTCGCGCCCGGCTTCCGCTGCCACCATGACGCTCCTCCGCAAGGACGTCGCCATTTCGCCGGCCACCATCGCCACCAGCACTGCTGCCACGGCTGCCGCACGACCACCGGCTGCCTCTCTCGCCACCACCGCACCGCCGAGCGCTGCCACACCTGCGCAAACCGCAACGTCAGCCGCCACAGCACCA
>Ga0209935_1002866_pt1 | contig 19463 bp, 33 predicted proteins | sample ThiBio_1000_plan_2_FD_183958 | JGI IMG/M metagenome (GOLD analysis project Ga0209935, IMG submission 183958) | Wastewater bioreactor microbial communities from Cape Town, South Africa - Thiocy_cont_1000_plan (SPAdes) | ecosystem: Engineered > Bioreactor > Thiocyanate-remediating >... | reverse complement strand
ATCTATCTATCTATCTATCTATCTATCTATCTATCTATCTATCTATCTATCTATCTATCTATCTATCTATCTATCTATCTATCTATCTATCTATCTATCTATCTATCTATCTATCTATCTATCTATCAATCTATCTATCTATCAATCTATCTATCTATCTATCTATCTATCTATCTATCGTTCTATCTATCTATCTATCTATCAATCTATCTATCTATCTATCTATCTATCTATCGTGATCTATCGTGATCTATCGTGATCTATCGTGATCTATCGTGATCTATCGACAAGATACTAATCGACGTTTGCAGGACTCTGTGCGCTGTCAAACACGGACGATTGTTTGATTGCGTATCCTCGCTCGGAGGAGTCGGGCGAAGTCGTGCTGTTCGATGGCATCCAGCTCGAGGTCTTGAACATCATCAAGGCGCACAAGACCGGCATCACCAACATTGCGTTCGATCCGCGTGGCGAGCTGTTGGCCACGTCGTCGGTTCGTGGCACCTTAGTGCGCGTGTTCGAGGTCGGTGAAGGCAGCAAGTTCCGCTCGCGCGATGGTCGCGTCGAGACCAGCGAGCACGACGGCTACGCCTTCCGTCGAGGAAGCACAGCTGCCGTGATCTCGTCGCTGTGCTTCTCGCCCGACTCGCAGACGCTGTGCTGCGCTACGACCTCTGGCTATGCCTACTTGTTCCGCGTCAATCGATCGCAACAGTATGCCGCTGCTCTCTTTCTCTCGTGTATGGTTCGTCGTTCGCTCACTCGAACTTGGTGTTTGTAGACCTCGCACTGGCCTCAGCACGTACTTCCCAGGCATGCTGGCTGACATGTGGCAGCCCGAGCGAGCATTCACAACCTTTTCGATTCCTGATGGGCGCGCGATCGTTAGCTTCGCGCCCAACAACCACGATTTGTACCTAATCACAGAGTCGGTACGTATCGTCCTGCTTCCTGCGCATACGCTCCATGCGGCGTGCTGCAAGACAACGATTGACGCGGCGGCGTTCACTTTGTGCGTGCCACACCATAGGGCGAGTTCTTCCAGTATCTCACGTCGGTGCCGGATGGCGTCGAGCCCACGATCACGCAGCGAGCCAACGTCACCGACAACATCATGGCCAGCTCGGTGCAGCCGCAGTTCCTTTGATCGCCCACGACCAACCCCACAACGGCACTGGTGTCCGTTTGAGTGTCCATAGGCCGCTCCCTCCTCTATCCATCCATCTACTCGATGGGAGCTCGTTCCGCGTCTCATAGGCTCCTCATGAGATAGCTCCAGTCTCTCTTACTCCCTCCCATTGTTTCACTCTATGTTGTGCGCATCTTTCATTTATATGCCATTCGTTCCGCGCTCTCCCTCTCTCTTGCGGCTTACTTTCGAATGGCCTCTGCATTCATCAAGCATACCAGCATCTCAGCAATCTTGTGAATAGACTTCTTATCGCTCTTGTTGTACATGCTCCCTCGTTGCCTCACTCGCTCCTTCCTCCTCCAAACAATAGTTGCAATAAACACTGGTAAACCAACAGAGAGATGGATGGATGGATGGATGGATGGATGGATCCATCCAATCATCTTGAATATCTGCGATAGATCGATCGATCGATCGAGCAGTGTGGCACGAGAGGAATGCGCGTTACTGTTCTTGTGCTTTCAATCGCTCACTCGCTCGCTCACGTTCAAGACAGTACCTCCCTCAACGAATGGCTGCTGCTCTCGGTTGGCTCACGAGACAAGAAGAGCTCGTTCTACTTCCTCGTACGTTCTTGTTGTTGTCGTTGTAGTCGGTGGCTGCTTCTTGCGCGATCTATGTTTGGAGAGGCCGACTTGAATATCTCATCTCGTAGTGACACGCGCGCGCGTTTGGATGGCAATATGATGCAGAACACGATGTGCAGGTGAGCCGAGTGCCGCGTAACAATACAGAAGATCGAGCGGCAGTAGTTGGCGGCGGCGGCGGCGGCAGATGGGAGTATGAAGACGATGTGGTGGTGATACGCGCCTTGCAGCGCGGGATATGCGAGGCGTTGACGAATGACTTGCGCACGAGCTCGACCAAAGGATGCTCGATCTGGGAGCCGTATGGTCGAGCACTCGATCGTGATGGTCGAGTACGATCGTTCATGCATTGGTTGCTACATTGCAGGTGTATATCTCTCGAGTCGAGTCGAGATCGCTGCATCACCAATCGACCAACGAACGAGATCTAACTGATCTGATTCGTATTGGATCGAATGGCGTGAGCGTAGTTGGTTGCGTACAGTGCTTCGACGCGTGTGTCCAGCCTTCGATGCTATGAAGCTTCATAGCGTGTTTGCATTGGGATTGGCGCCTTCAAACACTGTGCGAGTACGAGTTCTTGCTGCGAGTTCCAGCGTGCTTGAGTGCGTGCAGCCTCGCGTGGATTGGGAGGTAAGCGCGATACTGATTTGGCTTCTGCTGCATCGGTCGGTCGCTCGGTTGGACTCGCTCGCACGCACGCCCGCGTACTCTACGCACACGCGCGCGCTCTCGTATGTGGCCGCTTACGGAAAGGGATGTGCGCGACACACGGACGACGGCGACGTGACGGTCAACGTGTGCTTGTATACCTCGGACGATCTACAAGGCAGCGAGCTGCTCTTCGATGGTACGTACCACCGTTGACAAGCTCGTTTTACTCGCGATGCGATGCGATGATAATTGGGGGTTTGAGGATAGGTGGATATCGATACGACGCAGTCGGGGGACAGGTGCTGGTTCACTCGGGCAACAAGTTCCATCAGACGATCGATATCTCGCGCGGAGAACGTGTGAGCCTCGTCGCATGGTTGCGGTTGGACTGCGGCTCATTGTTGAGTACACACGCTTATAGACCGCGGTTCCTATCGCTGCACGACCGCAACAACGACGACAACATGGTATGGTTGCCGTTCGTTGCGCAATCTCGGCGCGCCCGCTCGGACGTATCATCATCGACCTCGGCGCCAACATCGACACCACCAACATCGACATCATCGTTATCGTCATCTATGGGGACAACAACGACAATGACGGCAATCATGTGTCGATGCTCGAACTTGACTGAGATGCCCGCGCCGCTGCTGTGGCTGATATGTCGCCTGCTGATTCGAGAGGAGGAGGGCCAGCGTGGCTTGGCGAGTGTTGCAGCGTTACGCTTGAGCTGTCGACGCTTGGCGAGTGTCGTTGGTAGCGATGGTTTGTGGATGCCATTGGTTGTCGAACGGTTCGGCGTCGATGGTTTGATGTTGGACGAGTCAGCAATGCGGACTTTTGGCCGCTTGTTGGTATCATGATGACGTATCGTCGAATGAATGAATGAATGAGGAGGAGCGGGATGCTGCGAGGCATCTCATCGCATGGATCGTGTCCCGAAATGACTGGTGTAGATTACAACAAGCGAGAGAAAGAGAGATCGAGAGAGAAGAGACGCGAGATATCTTCTCGATTCATAAGCGCGAGAGTGCGCGAAAGTCATTGAGTGAGTGAGCACTTGAGAGGAAAAAGGAAGAGCAGCAGCAGGTAGTAGCAGTATCGTAGAAACCACAACAGGACACGAAGAGATCTCATGTATGTGAGCGACGATCAGGTTTGTTTGGGGGAGGAGAAGGTGGAAGTGTATTACGAGTAGAGTAATAACGTACAATAAAACACGAATCGATATAGATAGATAGATAGAAGAGAGGGAAGGAGTGAGGAGGAGATACTACAACGCTTTCGGCGTGGTATCTATGGGGGATGTGCGTGATTATCGGAGGATTGAGTGACAGAGAGAACAAGAGTAGGATTTGGAGAAGAGTGAGAGAGTGAGAGAGAGAGAGAGATCTCGCATGGCAGCGGTATCGAGCCAACGAACAACAACGTCATGATCATGACGAATGGCTAGAGGAAGATGGTACGGAGAGAATGGATGGATCGGAGGTTGGCGATAGAATGCCGGGCGACGCTCCCGGTGACGGCGAGGCGGAACCGGCGGCGGCGTGGTGGTGGTGCGAGAGGTGTGGATGGTGAGCGGCGGCGGCGGCAGCGGCGGCGGCCGGCGAGATGGCAGGTAGCTGGGTCGAGTGGAAGGGCGGCAGCACCGAGTGCTGCACGTGGAGCTGTGTCGGGTCCGAGTACGAGTCGTAGACCGAGAGGTAGTGGCGCAGCGTGCGGTACTCCTCGTAGAGGTTGCGGTAGGCCTCGTCGGCGGCGGCGCGCTCGTGCTGGATGCGCTCGATCGAGTCCTTGAGGTGGCGCATGTAGCCGACGGACTCTTGCAGGATGGCGAGCTTGTTGGTGGCGATCTCGCGGCACTGCGGCGGCAATAGATCGCGCAACTCGTCGATGCTGTCGTTGATGCGCTGGCGTCGCTCGCGCTCCGAACGGTTGTGGTTCATCTTGGTCGTGTTCTGGCGCTGCTGCCGAGAGGCCGACGAGGCCGGCGAGGCTCCACTCGAGCCAGGCGACGACGACGACGACGAAGGTGAGTCCGACGCGACGGTCGTCGGCTTGTACGAGGCGCTGACGTCGTTCGTCTTGCGGCGCTTTGCGGCTACGTCGAGCGGAAGCGGCGGAGGAGGCGGCGGCAAGAAGGCACGCTGCTTGAGGCTCTTGGTGAAGGAGGCGAACGCGGACGACGGTGACGACGGCGCGGCGCCAATGTCGAACGAGCTGTGAGGCTTGAGGTTCGAGGGCGACGACGGGAAGGCCGAGTCTCCTCCGGCGTCGGTGAGGTGCGAGGCCGCGATGGCAAACGCAATGTCGAACGAGTCGAGATTGTCGAACTTGCGCTTGCGACTCGACGACGACGACGGCGACGACGGCGAGAGCAGCGGAGACGCGGAGGGGGAGTTCGAGGCGGCCGTGGGCAACAGGAACGACGGCAGCGTCAGTGTCGATGGCAACGAAGTGTGCAACGAAGAAGAGGGTACCGACGACGACGAGCTCGGGCTCACGGCGTTGGCGGCGGTGTTGGTGTTGGACGGGAGGGCAGTGGCGCTACCAAAGAGTTCGAGTTGGAGCTCAGGGAGCTCTTGCGCATTGATGAACTGGCGCACGATCTCTTGAAGCTGCTCGTCGCTCGCCGAGAAGGCGATCGGGTTGATGTACGACGGAGAGCACGGAGAGCACGACGGCGACGAAGAGGACGACGGCGACGACGGCGACGACGACGCGGCGGCGAGGCCGAGGGCGCCCGCGGCGGCTACGGGCGACGACGACGACGACTCGAACTCGAGACCGGGGAACAGCGACAGGGCAGTGGAGGCCGGCGAGGGCGGCGAAGAGAGCGAGATGGCAGTGGCGGCGTCGGTCTTACGGCGGTGATGGGGCTCGTGGGCGGACGTGATATCCATGCAATGACGCGCGCGGTCGAGCGATCGATCAGAGAGGGCGATCGATCACTTGCCGCAGACGAGAGCGAGAGAGCGCGCACGAGCGAGTGAGGGAGGCAACAACGAAACAACGAAACAACGAGAGACAAACGTCGAGGTCCGATCGAACAACCAAACCAGAGGTGTATCGGTCGTCGACCACGAGAGAACGAGAGGCTGAGAGACACGCACGAACAAACACGACACCGGGTTGAAGCTGAAGGCTGGCAGCAGCGACAGGGCGATGGACGGACAGATGGACAGATCAACGGAGGAGCAGCGAGGCAAGCGAGGGCAGCGACACACAAGACACGTGCGCGTGCACCTGAGGGAAAGGTACTGCGCTGTGCGAGTGGAGTGTGGAGCAAGAACGGAGCGCGGCGCACGTGTGCTTGGCATCGGCTGTAGCGCACGAGGCGCACGTGCGCGCGCGTGCAGGCGGTCCAACGCGCCAATGCCGACCATCTCCGTCGGCTTTATCGCCCCGGAGCTTTGAGGCCGCCTCTCGCTGCTCTCTCCCTCTCATTCCTGCTGCGTCGATGCTCGAGTGTGGGAGGTTGATGATGGCGCTGCTGCTGGTGGGCTCTCGTACACTCGCCTGGCACGATCGATGGTGAGGGCCACGCGCCTCGATCGAGATTCCGGCCTGCTTGGGTGGCGTGCTGTCTTTGGTGTGAGCGGCTCCGCAACCAAGGGACCGCCGCCGCTCGGCGACTTCACCCGGAGCAGCTGAGAGGAGATGGCCGCGCTGACGCTGGCGCCGGCGACCCGCCTGGCGTGAGTGCGCGATGCGGGCCTCCTCGCTAGGAGATGGCGTGCGAGAGTGGCGCGGTCATGCGGGAGAGCGAGAGAGCGAGGAGGAGGGAGGTTACGAGCGCGCCGTACTGTGGAGCCTGCGGCGCGTCGAGATATTTACGCCAGCGAGCCGTTGATCGCGTGCTTGGTCGTGCCTCGTCCGCGGCGCACCGCGATCACGACCAAGACCGCCGCCATGCCCGAGAGCTGCCTCTGCCACCATCGCTCGCGCTCACGCAAGAGACTCCGCTCGCCGCGTAACGACCCGCTCTTCCGGAGGCCGCGTACCCTGCTCGCGAGTTTGATCGAGATCAGATCAGATCGAGAGGTCGATGGACTTGTTGAGGGAGGAGGACGCAGAGAAGCACGACAGCCCGCTGCATCTTCAGGCCTCGTGGCCGTCGTGGACCTGGGCGGCGTGGTCGTCGTGGGATTGCTTCGATACGCCGTCGTGCAGCCCTCCTGAGACGGCCATCTCGTTGAGCCTCGTGCCGCTACTGTCGGAGACGCCGAGCGATGAGCAGCGCCACCACGCTGTACGTCTGCGCATCCGCACCATCCAACCCAGCGGCAACGACAACAACAGCACAAGCTCCGGTACCGCCAGCCCCGACAGCCCCAACAACCACAACTCTACCGCTACTTCGAGTGCAAGTTCGAGTGCGCCGCTGCGTTCCTCAGCTCCGGCGCGTGGCCGCAAGCGCGCACTCTCGGACGAACTGGAGCTCGAGCTCTTCCGGCGAGTGCTGTGCGCCGCTGCCGAGCGCCGCACCATCATCACCTGCCGCCTGATCGCCTCACAAGCCACGGCCATCGCTCGGGAACGCGGCATCGACCTCAACAACGACCGTCGCTGCCACCTCGGCCCTCGATGGCTCGCGTCGTTCCGCAAGCGCTTCGACATTCGCCGCCGCTCGTACGCGCTCTTGAGCCCCGACACCTGCGAGCCGCAGCTCCAGCACCATCCGAGCCGCAAGAGCCGCAAGCTGCCTTCATGTGATGACACGAACGTGACCGAGGCCGCCAGCACGCCCCGACGTTCCTCCGATCGAATCGCCAAGAGATTGGCGGCGTCTTCAACTGCATCATCGTGACGAGACGCTGGTCCACTCGCTCACACACGCGCCCTCGCAAGAGCATGTGTGGCATACGTGGAGCTCTCTTCTCGCGCCATGTATATTGAGATACGCGCTGTCGCACGCTCTCTCTATGAATCTACAACTGAAGATATACTTCTACACACTTGAACGATATCGTCGAGTGGGCCTGAGAACTTGCTCGTTCGTTCGCTCGCTCGCTGGCTTGCGTCCCCTCGTACGCGCTCACAGCCACTACCACACACGCACACGCACATATCCATCATTGAGTCAGTCAGTCAGTCAGTTAATATTGTGATTCATTGTCGTCAAGGGTCGCTGGCATTGTGCGAGCGTGAGCCTCCAAGGTACCTCGAAGATCTGAAACAACAACTCGTTCGGCAGCAACGAGACCCATGATGTGTCGTCCAGCGATCGAATCATCGTCATGACCAACACGATGCGTTGCACGGCCGGCTCAGCGAATGGATGCAATGATGGACTCCACACGAATCCTATCCAATCCAATCATCATTCCAATCAATAGCCGCTCTCAAGCAACATTGATTGCTTGATTGCTGTGGCATACGTTTGGTGTTGAATAGCTCCTGCATCTTTGGGCTGTTCTTGGTTCGTTGCACTACTGTCTCGCCTTCGTTCTATGTCAATCCGACGAACGACGAACGACAATCGAGAGCGAACCTCGTTGGTTTAGCGCAGGCTCTCTCGCGAACAGAGCGATGCGATCCTGCGCGCCCTCGCTGACGTACGCCTCGTATGTTACGATCTGCACCATACTCGAGCAACAGCTCCACCAGCTCGAGCTTGCCAGTCGACGCTGCCTTCATGAGCGCCGTGTCGCCGCGATTATCTTGTAGATTGAGCTGCGCGCGAGCCTGCAGCAACAGCACCGCGGTCTTGCTCGCTCCCCATGAACTCGCGCGCATCAACGCAGTCTCGTTGTCCGAGTCGCCTTGATCGATCGCCACCTTGGCATCCAACAGAAAGCTCACGATCTCGGGCGCATTGCAGCGAGCCGCGCGATGGAGCGCCGTTTGCCCCAGCGGTCCGTACGGCTGGTGCAGCAGCGTCGCATCGACCTGCGCGAGCTCCATCACCTTGCGGAGATCCTGATGGGCGATCGCTCGATGGAACGTGCGCTGCAGTGAGTCATCGGATGCCATCAGAATGGAGGAGAGTGGGTTGAGAGAGAGGGTAAAGAACGAATGAATGAATGAATGGAGATGAGCGAGGCGGTGCTTAAGTATCCCACGCGCCAATACCAAGAACTGCCTCCATCCAATACCTCGAGATGTCTCTCTTGATAGAACTGCCCTTCCTTCTCTCATTCGTTTCATCAATACATCAGGTCCTCGCCAATCACCAGATACATCGATTCCATCGCCACCCAATCCAAACATCTCCATCAAATCTGACGAAGATTCGATCAGATGGAATCTATAGAAGCAAGTGAGATGGATGTTCCCGCGCTTTCGCACTTCAACGGTAACCAACCACACTCGAATCAATGCCGCTGCTGTTGCTGTTGATGCAGCTGTTGTATCGCAGAGTTGATTTGGTCGTAGGTGTGGTGCAGGTGTGGATGTGGGGGAAGGTGTATAGCTAGATAGATAGATATCAGGGCAGCAGCATATCATCATATGGCGACCGAGACGCAACAGCCGCTCTTGTTGGCGCCGGCTGTCGTCGAGGTCGAGCCTCTCGCGTACGCCGATGCCGATCTCGATGGCGATAGTGATAGCGATGATGGGATGTCGAGCTCGGGTGCTGCATCGACAACAACGACGCCACAACTTGTACAACTCGGTACCAAGCGCCGAATCGAATCCGATGATGGGCAGGGTAGCGACGATGGCTCTCCTGCGAAACGCGTACGCTACCTCTCTCGCTCTCGCTCTTGATCACGATATCGAATGCAAGGATCTCATCAACGTGATAGGCTCGCAAACGACGTACTCCTGAGGAGAAACTACGCGACGAGGAGGAGAAGAAGGCACGCCAACAACAACGCGAGGCCGAGCGTCGCGAGCGTGAGGAGAAGAAGCGTCTCGAGCTCGAGGACAAGCGACGTCGCGAGGAGGAGCGACGCAAGCGCCACGAGGAGACCGAGCGTCTCAAGGAGGAGAAGCGTGCTCGTGCTCGTGAACGAGACGAACAACGTGCGCTCGAACGTCAACGCAAGGAGGAGGAGAAGAAGCAACGTGCCGAGGAGCTCGAACTCAAGCGCAAGGAGCGCGAGGAGCGCGAGCGTGAGAAGGAGGACGAGCGCAAGGCTCGACTCGAGGCCGCCGAGGCCAAGCGCAAGGAGCGCGAGGAGACCGAGCGTCTCAAGGCCGAGAAGCGTGAGCGTGAGGCACTGCTACTGCAGAAGCGAGAGTCCTTCTGGCGACAGCTGTCGCCCACCAAGGCCACCTGCAAGCCTTCGACCAAGATCGTCGGTGAGGCCGGTCGTTGGTACCACGAGTACGAGGTGCCCGACCATACCACGATCGCCAAGTATCCCGTGCCTCCTTCACACCTCTCGATCGAGCAACTCGATCAACGCTATCACGTCGGTGCCGCCACTGGTGCGCCATCCAACCAACCCGACCCAATCGATCTGTGCCTCACTAACCAACCAACCGACTTCCATTGCGATAGAGACGCCATTTGCAATCTCGGACGCCAAGGCAGCCTTCCGCGAGCTGGTGCTACGAGGCAAGAAGGCCCTGCGACTCACACAACAAGCCTATCAACGTGTCAATCCGGCCTTGGTACACGTTCCACGCTTCTCGAGACTCGATGGCTTCCATCACAAGGAGCACCTGTACTTTGGTACGTCCATCGAGTCTCTCATGACTTGCATCATTCGTATTGACTGTTATCTCGCTCTGGGAATGTCTGTCGAGTAGAACTATACAAACACCGACCCGCTGCTGTATCTGCCAAGTATGTGCCGTGTCTGCGTGTGGATATCTGCTCGAGTGACGGGGGTTGACATTGTCGAGCTTTGCAGGAATCCCTTTGGACGCGAGGCGGATATCGGCTACTCGGACGAGAGCGAGGAGGAGGAACCAAGCGATGGCGAGAGTGTCTCGGACTGCTCACACTCGGAGGACGAAGAGAGCGACGAGTCGGTACGCTAGGGCCGAGGACAATGGCCTTGACGATCGTGATGGAGCGCTGATCTGATGCCAATTGGTCGGGGGTCTCGTCAGGATGGATTCATCGTGCCGGATGACTACTTGTCCGAGGACGAGGGTGCCGATGGAGAGGAGGTCGATATGCTGATCTCGTCGGGTACCAAGGCCAAGAAGGAGCGGCCACAGACTGTCGAGCCATTGGTCGTGATCTCGATTGGCCCGGTGTTTGATCTGAACGACAAGGGTGCGTCTGCCGACCTTGGTGGGCGATAGTCTCAATCGGTCCCAAGGCACCACGCTCACGCTACCTTGCTGTCCGATAGATATTGCGCAATCGAAATTCGCATTGTTGGCACCATTCCGTATCCAACGAGTGCCTGGTATGCCAGACGCAGCATGTGAATCTCTGGTGGATTGTGCTGACTTGCTGGTGTGGCTTTGTAGAATGGCAACCCGAGAAGCAAGACGGCAGGATTCGACCCAAGAAGGAGCTTCCCAAGGACGCCATGCTCTCGCTCATCCAAGTACGAACGACATCACTCAATGAATGAGTGGCTGGCAGCTGACATTGATCGTGGCCGTAGATTGTACAACACGCCACGCAGGGACTGAGCAAGCTGTGCCAGAGCTTCCAAGAGAAGCATCCGGGATTCTCGAAGCGACTCGTGAACCACACGATCGAAGCCATCTCGGTCAAGGAGAAGCGTCCTCCAATCACTCGAGTACGTCACGATGTCTCACTGCATCGTAGCGATCGATTCACACGCGAGCTTGTTGTGTGATAGAAACTGTGGTACGTGAACCCCGAGATATTGGCTCAGTACGGAGTGCCCGATACCCCTCCACCAGCGCCACCCGAATCTCCGTACGTCGTCATCGTAAGCGCAAGCCTGTGGCAATCCATTCCGACCTACAACCCCGCTCACAATCTTGGCACAGTGTCAAGAAGGCCCCTGCGCAGCGCAAGGCACCGCCCAGGACTCCAACCAAGGAGGAGCCGCCCGCCACTCCCGAGCGACAATCGATCGTCGGCTTCTTTGTGCGCAATGCCTCGACGACCGCCTCCTCCAACAAGACGCCGTTCGACATGGTGGTCGTTCCCGAGGATGAGTTCGACCTGCCGCCGCCACACAACGTTGCCTTCTCGAACCTCGAACACACGGTCGTCGAGCTGGAATGATGCCGCCAAGGCCCCGCCAATATTGTAGTATTGTGGAGAAGAATCAGCTGGCGGTTGTATGAACATACTCGAGTCGAGTATGTGCGTGTGGCAATCAATATACCACCTCCTTGCAAAAACCAAACAACAACAACAATCAAAACGGCAATCGGACCAACGAGGTCACCATTACGAAGCCATGCCTCGCACTGGGAACCACGGCAGCTCGGGAATGACCTGAAACTCCACCAGCAGGTTCGTGGCCGTGTACACGCCGTACAGCACCAGGCAGTAGACGGCGTACGGCTTCACGAGCTTGAACTGCGTCAACGACAGCGACACCAACGCCGACACGAGCGACAGCTTCAGGAACATGAAGCTCACGAGGATGCTGGCCGAGAGCGTCAGCGGATACGGCGTCGGGAAGTTCACCACGTTCATGTACGTGACCGACACTCCGAGGCCGATCAGCATATCTGGGGCAAGCAGCAGCAGCGTGAGTATGGTAATGATACAGGCTAAATCGTGAGCTTGGCACGTACTGAAGAGCGGACCGCCAAAGCACGCCGCGATCGCCATGGCCGGGTATCCTTGCTTGGCGACCACAATGTCACTCACGAGGTCTCCGATCGAGTTGCCCCAAGCCAGTACCGTCATGCCCAACAGCGTCGGGCTGATGTGGAACGCAAGGCCGATGCTCTACGCCAATCGATCCACGTTCTGGACAGTCAGGATCCAAGGAGGTTGTTGTCACGAACAAGGGTCACTACGTACATTGAGCAAGCTCACGAGCTCGTCTGCCACAAGGAAGATCCACACGATCGACATGATGAAGGCCCACACAACGAAGATCTGCCTCGCGCCACGATTCGATATTATCAGTGCCATGTGTGGCTCACTCGAACTCTCACTCTCGCACACGTACGCCATTGTATCGCGGGAGCGAGAAGTTCTTGGTCGACAGGAAGATCACCATCGCCACGACCACGCCCGCCCATTCGACCAGCAACCACAACGGCAACCAGCCATCAAACCACGAGTACTCAAATACTATAGTAGCGCATCAATCCAATCCAATTCAATCCAATGAATGATAGAAGGAATGCATTAGCGCGTAGGAAGAGAGTGCTACGTACATTCAATGGCATACATGAGCAACAGTGGCGAGAAGATGGCACACAACGAGCTGAACACTCGATTGTAACCCTCCAACTCGACGCACGGAATCGTGACGTTGAACAGCAGCCATATCGGCGACGTGACGACGAACAGAACCTTGTCGAACGACGTCATGTCGCGCCAGCCGACGAGCCGCTTGAACGCCAGCCGAATGCGAGCCACCGACACTCGCACAGACTCGAAGCCCTCGTCCTTGTCGGCCATCAGCTCGTGCTCCTCCTCTTCCTCGTCATTGCTCGAGTCGGAGATGATGTTCGGCTCGAACGAGCGTCGACGCTCTTGGTACGGCAGCAGCACGTTCTTCTCGGTCGGCAAGTGCGAGAACAGGCTTCGACCCGAGTACGAGTCGTGCTCCTCGGTCGTGTCGTCGTCGGTCGTCTCTTCATCAGTCACTGCTCCAACACATCCAGCCGATCGAGGTCCATGCACACAACAAGCAGCAGTCACACACAAGCATCATCAGTGAAGGTCGATCAGACACTGCTTGCCTTGGGTTGGCTTGGCTTTGCGTTGGCCACGCGAACCTTGGACCAATCCGAAGTCCTCCTTGTTGTTCTTCTTCTTGTTGCGACGTGTGATGATGCTCGCAACCACCGATCCAGCCACGTATCTGTCGAGCCACCCACCCATCGATCGATGCATCCATCCACCAAACAACAATCGAACATCGAGATCGAAATCAATCAATCAATCAGAAGAAGTGAGTGCGAAGTGAGAGCCAACCGAGAGAGAGAGAGAGAATCGATTGGCGCATCGGGCGGGCCACGACGTACACGGCGTATGCCAGCAGCAACAACGAGCTCTCCCACAAGGTGAACGATCCCGAGAAGATGATGATCAGCATCACGGTGGCGACCAGCAAGAAGAACGACGTGTCGCGGAGGATCGGGCCTCGTTGGAGTGTCGCTTCTCCGACGAGAGTCACGGCGCCGAGCACCACGCACGTCACGAACACTCCTGCTCCTGCTCTCTCGCGTTGTTGGTCCCCCAATCCATCATCATCACCATGAGATCAACAACTCGAACACACACGCTTGAGCAATCGAACGAGAGAGAGTGCATGGGTGTGGCATCGCACCAGTGAGAGCTCCGATCGCAATGTCGAAGTTCATGTCGGTCACTGCAGCGATGGTCGAGAACACATCAGGAGCTCCATTGCCCAATGCCAAGATCGTGATTCCCTGCCATCGGTCACACCAAAGCCATGTGCATCGATCAGATCAAATGAGAACGAGATCTCTCCAACAAGAGGAGGAAGTCTCTCGCATGGAGGGAGGGAGGGAGCGAGAGCTCTGGAGCGTCGACGACGACGACGTACAGCGACATCGGGCGACAGATGCAGCAGGTCGGCCAACACAGCGAGCGCCGGACAAAAGTACGACTCGGCACATGTGCCCAGCACGTAGAACAGCACCACCAACAGCACCACCTGCATCCATCAATCGCGAGAGAGCAAGCGAGAGCGAATGGATGAGCGAGAGCGACATCGAGTGATCGATGTCGATGATCCAGAGCGCTCGACATCATGATGATGCCGACGAGGATCTCTCTCTCGGCACGAACAAGCAGATCGAGACTCGAACGTACGAACAAGATGATGGCCAGCCAGTGCAAGTGCTCCATGGTGCAGTAATAGAAGTGGAGGTAGTCGATGCGGCCGTCGGTGTTGCATGCGCCGGACTCGATGAAGGCGCATTGGTCGGTGTCGGGAATCTCGTCGCAGCCCGTGTCGACTGGATCGTCCGCCACCGCTCGAGCTCTTCAACCCACCACCACCAACCCCGAAACCCACACGGTCAGTATCGAGACGAGGAGATGAAGAAGGAGATGGAGGTTGTGAGTTTGGGACCATCGACGGGGACTGGAACCTGAGACGAGGAGCGACGATCGAAGGAGCCAGCAGCGACAGCGCCAGCATGAAGGCCACGATGGCAACGAGGCTCGCGAGCTTGATCCATGTGCGGTGTCGCTTCTGCTCCCGAGCATCGATGCGAGCTGCGAGCTGCCGACTCATCTCCTCCATGCCATCCATTGAGTGTGTTGTTGATGGTGATGTTGTGTGGGTGGATGTTGAGGAGGATGATCGAGGGACATCAGGCATTGATGGCGCCATGAGAGGGCGAGCAAGGCAATGTGTGAATGATGGCGCATCTCGTCGTCGGTCTTGGTTCGTTGCTTGTGCTCGAGCCTGAATCTCGCGCTGCTTCATTCGACCCTTCCTCTCGCCATTCATTCATTCATTCAATTACAATCATCCATCCATTCGACCACCATTCATTCATTCAATCACCATGCATTCATTCAATCTCGACAAGACAAGAAGAGGCCGAGAAGAACACGATCATCGAGACGACTTGAGGATCTCGATCTCTCTCGATCTCGTTGAGCCTCTTGACCATGTTCCTGATCCTCTCGTTGATGATGTCGTTGCAGCTGCTGCAGTTGTTGTCGTTCGTGACACGATCCTTCGCCGACCTCCACATGACTCGTATCGATCTCGCCATGCCTCCTTGATCCTCTCGAGCTCCGCGAGAGCCTCTTGAGAGCTCGGTCGTTGATCGGCCTCCTCCGACACACATCGCCTGATCAACGATGTCAACGACCGAGAGAGACTCATGCTCGCGTCGTCGCCTCGACCTTCGAACGATCGAGTGGCCGACACCAGATGGATGCTTCGTCGATCGACATCCGCCGCCGCTCCTGTCGCCATCTCGAGCATCGTCACTCCGAGACTGTAAACATCGGCCTTCGGGGTGTATCGAGTGTCGCCTCGGAGTCTCTCGGGAGCGAGATAGTTGGGACTCACGAGGTTGGTCGACATCGAGTGAGCGACCACTGCCGCAGTGCCGAGGTCCGACACCTTGGCTCTCATTTGCTCGTCGATCAACACGTTCTCGCTCTTGAGGTCTCGGTGCATGATGCCGATCGCATGCAAGTGAGCCAGTCCTCGTGTGATGTCGATTGCAATGTCGAACCACTCTCGAATCGTCAGTCGATTGGCGACATCGATTGTCGAGCGAAGAAGGTCGTTCAACGAGCACTCGAGAGCCTCCATTACCAAGCTCGGCGAGTGCTGTCGATCGGCAGGCTCGATGGCTCCGAGGAACTGGACGACGTTCGGATGTCGAACTCGCTTCATGATGCCGAACTCCTTCATGACGAGTGGCAGGTTGAACTCGTTCACGAGCACGTTGTGGAGCACCTTGACAGCGACTGATGTGCCGTTGAGGTTGGCTCGATACACTGCTCCGAAGGCGCCCGAGCCGAGCGTTCCTTGAGGAGTGGTGTCGATCGTGATGTGGTGTCGAGAGATGAAGATCGAGTTGGTCTCTTGGTCGAGTTGTCGTTGGAGCTGCTCGGTGGCTCGTTGTCGATCGTTGATCTCGGCCATCAAATCTTGATTGTGCACCAAACATTCGACGAATGACGAGAAGTAAGCGGCAAGAAGTCGCATTGATGGATAAAACGAGAGATAGTGCGGTTGGGTTGATTGGGGAACAGCGATTCACGCACCTTGCAGTCGTTGGTTCAGAGATGCAAGCTCAGCTGCATGAGCTTGGGTCATTTCTTGGAGCCGTTGGTCAGCCTCTCGACGCTCTGCAGCTCGCGCTTGTTGTTCTTGGTTGAGGTTTTGTTCCAGCGATTGGAGTCGTTGGGCATCTACTGTTCGGGCTTGCCGTTCTTGGTTGAGGTTTTGTTCCAGCGATTGGAGTCGTTGAGTATCAGCAGCTCGCGCTTGCCGTTCTTGGTTGAGGTCTCGTTCCAGCGATTGGAGTCGTTGAGCGTCTGCGGCTCGTGCAAGAGAGATTTCGTCTGTCGTCGAGTTCGGTCATCATCATTTCAAGTCTCGATGAGTGGGTTTGATGGACGAAATGAGAGTGATTCCTCGACCACACGACATACCTTGAGCTTGGAGCTGCGCTTGATGTCGTTCGTGTTGGCGAATCTCGTCATTCGTGTCTGCGAGACAGTGAGCAATGTGCAAAGACGGCCAGTGAGTGCGTTGGCAATTGGTTGGATGAGTGACCGACTGGCGCAGCGCGCGCGCGCGTTTGTATGTGTGCTGTGTGTCTCAATGGCGAACCTCGAGCAATCATCGTGATCATGCAGCTCGATGTGATTCCGACCTCGCCAAGAGTGGCCGACTCTCGATGTGTGATCTCTCGGCCCGACAAGATCAGCCTCTGCAAGCTTGATGGAGTCGAGGTCTCTTGTTCGATGGATTGCTTGAGCTCCAAGAGACTCATGCGATGGACTCGCAGCGACATCGTGATGGGATCTGGTCTCGTTGGAGCCATGATCTGCAGCTCGATCGGAGGAGGCTCTGGCATCGTGGCGAGCGATGTGACCGATGTGAGCGACGTGATGGTGATGGATGTGCGCACATCAATGCAGAGAGCGTGAGTGGTTGTTGTCGTGAGTGATTGTGAGAGTGGTCGAGCAACGAACCGACGATCTCGAGATCGAGAGGTTGTCGCAAAGGAGCTTCTTGCGAGTCTTGAAGGACCTGGCCATTGAGAGAGAGGCGCTGTGTGAACTCTGGGATGCGATGGCGCTCTCGGATCAAGGACTTGAGCTTCGAGATCGTGTTGGGAGGCGGAGAGCCGTCGAGATAGAAGGCCGACAGGTCGATCTCGGACGATCGAACGAAGGCAACGGGTCGAGGAGCTGGAGAGGCACCATGATGATGTCAGCGTGGATGGGCTGGATGTGTGCTCACCTCTAGAGTCGCACCATGGCGATTGATCAACTGGCGGATCTCTGGAGAAGAGGCAACGGCAGCGGCAGTCTTGAAGCCGTTCCAGAAGGACTGATGGATGAGCGACATCAAGGTCAGTGTCGCCGTTGGTGATCTTGGTGTGTGAGAGGAGTGGTGGAGCCGAGCACGAACCGTGGTGATCGTTGCATTGGCGCCATGATCGAGCAAGCTCTTGATGCGGTCGGAGTCTCCCAAGCGAGCAGCTCGATGCAAGGGAGTGTCTCCGTGTTCGTCCTTCGCGTTGATGTCGGATATCTTTGGGAATGGACCGAGGCCAATCGGCCGCTGACCGACAGGGGCAGGTCTTATGTCAAGGATTGGCTGTGATCTCGAGCCAGAGCCTGATGCCTTGCTCTTGAGAAAGTCTCGAGCGATCTTGAGGAAGAGCTCGTTGACGTTCTCGCCTGTCTTGGCTGAGACCTCGAACACATCGGCATGGTGCTGCAGTGCGAGCTCTTCGACCTCTCGTGGGTCCACTCCTCGAGCATGTCCTTCGTCGATCAGATCCTCTGTGTGTTCAGGACGGGTTGACGATCAATCACATGAGTGCGTACAAACTGAAGAAGAGATGGGCTGGTTGAGTCGAGGAGGTTGGGCGGGAGCAGTACTCTTGGTGCCGACCAGATACGGTATGGCGTTCTCTTCGTTGGCGACGAGCTCTTCGAGCCAGAACTTGACCCTTGTCCACGAGGAGGAGTTCGTCAAATCTGCGGCGAGCGAGCCAACGATCGATGAGTGAGACGATTTGGTTGGTTGGTGCAACATCCGATTGGATACGATGGATCGATGGAGAGCATCAAATGGCGAGCCTTGTACCGAAGCAGATGATGGCTGCTCGAGCATTTCGATAGTAGACCCTGGACATACTCTCGTATCTCTCTGCGCCAGAAGAGTCCTGTGGAAGCAAGATGGCGTGAGTCGTTGTGAGGAGCATCTTCAACGAGCGTGTCTCGATCATTCGAGCACTTGCATACCCAGATGCCGAGCGTGATCGATTGTGAGTCGACCTCCACTCTCTTGGCACCGAATATGGCCCCAACAGTGGCCTGTCCATTCGATGATCACATGTTCATTCCATCGATCAACGATCGATGATACAAGATCTATTGGTGTGTGGGTAGTGTTTGTTGCAGTACCGTCACGTTGGGCTTGAACTTGCCATGCAGAAATCGATCAGCCACACTGGTTTCTGTGTCGTTCGAGTTGGTGAGCGCCTCTCGTGGTCCCAAGATACTCTCCGCTCCTATCGTGGCAGTGAAGGCGAGATGGTGCGTACTATCGCTACTCTCAGAGCCCAGCAGCACTACTTTCACATCGACCTTGGACATGATGCGAGGAGGTGGGTGCTTGTTCACTGCTCGAGACGAGTACGAAGCATCGGTGCAGTATGGGTCTTACCACACAAAGAACTTGCTCGATTCACAGACGCCTCGATCGATGGTCGGCAAGCTGCGTGCGAGACGAGGATACTGGAACAGAGAGCGCTGCTTCCCTTCGCGCTCTTCACACGCCGCACGCCTGTGAACGCCAACCTGAACTCATATCGAACCCAACGAACACCAACCAGCTCGAAGACACTCACATATCCTTCGTTGAATGTATACTCTATTAAATCAAACGCTCGGGATCAATCGGCCGTGATAATGCAGCAGCATCGAATCACTGGAACAGCAGGGCGCACATCGAAGTGCACAGCGCCGTCCACGCAGCCATCTCCATTCGCCACTTGCCTCGCCCTCGCTCGCACCTGTCTATCAATCAACGTGTCTCGCTCGCTCGCTCGTCGTGTGAACTCATCGATCCTAGACTCAATCATGGTGATGACGTTGGAGGAGTTTGCTGCCTCGGTCAAGGGCGCCGTGTATGCGCCCGGCAGCAGCGGTTACGAGGAGCGTCGCTCCAAGGCCGCGCACTATCAACGTCTGATCGGCAATCGCACTCCTGCCTTGTGGGTCGTGATTCGCGAGGCTCCAGGCGACATCCAACTCACGCTCAAGT
>Ga0209935_1002861_pt1 | contig 19499 bp, 19 predicted proteins | sample ThiBio_1000_plan_2_FD_183958 | JGI IMG/M metagenome (GOLD analysis project Ga0209935, IMG submission 183958) | Wastewater bioreactor microbial communities from Cape Town, South Africa - Thiocy_cont_1000_plan (SPAdes) | ecosystem: Engineered > Bioreactor > Thiocyanate-remediating >... | reverse complement strand
CCGGTAGTCTTTTTGTTTCTAAAATTATGTTTTTCTGATAAATATATTATGAGTAGTCAGGTGATGGCAGCCAGAAAAAAACTCTTTTTTTTTCTTATCTCCGGCGATTGGTTGCTTTGAATAATCACCATGTTTACGTCTGTTTCAGTTAAAAGAACAAGTGACATTTCTCTACGGACTTGCTTAGTTCTTTCTCGTGGAAACCAGAGTTTGTTCGTAAAAAAACTATAGTGAGTATTCAAATTTTGGCTCCAAGTATGACCACAGATCTGATTCTGTAATAATTTCAACGAGTCCATCGATCAAACAAACATTTTTTTTCTACAAAAGAAAGACTAAAAATAAATCTACTGAATTGAGTGACGATGCACACATGACGCCTTCGCTGCTCAGCTTACATTTCTGTTTATGAGATTTTATAGAAAGTAGATACTACATTCAACTGCAGAGTATCACACATACAACATGTCTACGAACGCAACTGTTGCTCCAGAAATTCTTTATCTTCAATCTGTTTCTCGAAACATTAATATTATATTAGGACTAACTTTATTTATCGGTGGTATCATAAGTAATCTGTTGAATATAATGACATTTTCTAAACTCGGCACTTGGAAATACAATCCTTCATCCTTCTATATTCTGGTCAAATCATTTGCCGATATTCTGTGTATTTCCACTGGTGCGCTCTTAGAAACAGTTGGAAATGCCTTTCTATTAAATCTAACAACGAAAAATCACATCTGGTGTCAACTACGTTTTCCTCTGACATGCATTTTATTTTTAATGTCACTCACTTGCATTTGTTTACAATCGATTGATGTTTTTTTTTGTTCATCACAATCAGCTGCCTTACGACAGAAGAGTAATATTCGAGTGGCTCGTTATTTAATCATTGGATTTTTATTCCTATGGATTGCTCAAGCCATTCCTTATATCATTTTCCAAGAACTTGTACAAATAGGAAATAGATTTGCATGCATAGGAAAAAGTCCGATCTATATTCGATATGTAAGTTCTTTTGTAAGTCTTGGATTATTTGTTGTGATTCCCATCACAATAATCAGCATATTTGGCGTTCTTACCTATCGAAATATACGTATAAATACACAAAATCATCAACTAATCTCTTCAATATTACGACAGATGGTGAATATCGCATTCTTTCAAATTTTTAGTTTATTACTATTTCAATTTCCATTTGGAGTTATGTTAGTCTACAATCTAGCCACGTCAGATATCATCAAAGATAGCTATCGTCAAACAAAAGAACAAGTTGCTATGACATTTCTCTTCACATTTGCTCTTTCCACTTCATCGGTAAGTGACTGCTGTCATTGATTCAATATGAATATGATTATTTTTTTCTAGCTATCGTTCTACTCTTATTGCATTGCATCGTACTCATAGACGTTGTTACTGCTTCAACTGGTATTCTTTGAACTGATAAGTTTCAATGCTGGGATTATGTACATCTTGGAGGGATAACTTATTAAAGCAACTAAAGAAGAGCATTTAACATCCTACAAATGAGTGAACAAATAGTCTTGCTACATTAGTTCTCGAAGCAGAATTCTTTTCTTCAACAGATATAGTCTTAAGGGTTTCACGTCTACTATTTAAGAAATTGTGATTCTGATAGACATATGCTGTGGAATATTACGCCTATATCATTGGCTCATTCAATTTGGTTTAGGAAAATATGCGGCATATCAGTCGAAATCCAAGTGCTGAATTTGTTTGAATGATGCCATCGATGTTTCGATCACACTCTGCCGAAATCATGAAAGATACCTCGTGTACAATGGATCACCAGAAGAAAAGACGAGGAGAATATTATCAACTATCAAGCAGCAACTAACGCTGCTTACTCTGTTGAGTTGAACCTCTAATATCTAAGAATTTTCTCAAAAGCTTCAGCTGTCTGATGAGTGAATATGATAATTACTTGCAAGACTTTTCCAACTTCGCTGTTTTATCAACATTGATTCAAATTAAATAAAAAATAAGTCAGTTGCACATCTCGAGTAAAACAAGTTCAAAACCCTCTAAATACTATTTTCTCTTGGTTTTCATTGTTAGTCGATCATTTCGTCGTAAATTTCTTTTTTTCACCAACGCCTTCTTCATTTTCATTCAATGAATTGGTGTAATCAAGATCAACTTGTTGTATGCTTATGTAACGTGGAAAATACGAAGAGTTGTCCCCAATAGCCATTAGAAGCTTCGCCTATCCGCGCAGCGAACAAACGAAGTCTTTCCAATCGAGCCATCAGGATCCTCAAATTCTTTAGTCACGAGAGAAATCAACCACCAACACAATCGGCGGGAGAGGTGTGTTAAACTTTTCATAACCAATCAAAAATCAAAAATAATATGAACCTTTGGCTCTATTTTGTTTGTACCAAAAGTTGTCTCATCGAAATCTACTGTAGTTCAGAAATCGTTTGCCATGCAGATGCTGAATATTCTATCTACTGTAGTACACGGTTGCTAAAAATGTTTTGCCAGGGGGGAACAGCCCTAACGACTAGTGATAGGAACAATGAATTTTCTACCAAAAGAAAGCCCGTCAAAAACGGGATTGAGAGCTCTATTTTGAATGTCTTTAAGTGAGAGATCCACTATAGAACTAAGGAAGTTTCAGAATTTTGAGAGTTGCGATCGTGTGGACTTTGCAATGGAAAGTAATATATCTGTAAAGAAAAAATATATTATCGTAAAATTGATGGGCAATTTACCCAATAACTTGAAAAGACATTGGTTGAATGTCCAAGACAATGATTCTTCCATTCCTTTATCATTTATTTTCGTTATCTCTCGTTAGCACGTGCGAACAATATTTTATCTGAGACCAGACATGATCGGCATCGTGAACAAACATTGAAAAACCACATACGTCATGTCTTAGAAAATATGGAAACAAATACCGAACTCTTTGAAAATCTCTTATGCTCATATCCGTCTCGATTACAGGCCATCAGAAAAGCTAACAGACGGAATACAGTTTATTGATAAGTTGCTAGAGATTTTCTAAAAATAAACATTTGTTTGATCTATCCATCGTTCTTAAACGGCTTTTCCTCAGAATTTTATCTTCTGAATAACGTTTTATTAGTCGCAATTCCTCAAATGTTTTGAAACTTCCTTAGTTCTATAGTGGGTCTCTCGCTTAAAGACATTCAAAATAGAGCTCTCAATCCCGTTTTTGACGGGCTTTCTTTTGGTAGAAAATTCATTGTTCCTATCACTAGTCGTTAGGGCTGTACCCCCCTGGCAAAACATTTTTGGCAACCGTGTACATTTGAAGGTCTGGTTGCTTTATTATTCCTTGTAATATTAGTAAGGCAATAAAAACATGAATTTCTTCAATATTTGTTGGTTCCCATTTGTTTATACGTGTATATCTCCGACGAGGATTAGAATGATTACATTTGTTTTCAGCATAACGATTTGTTTCATATACAATTAGTCCAGCCAAATTTCTAGGAAAAATATAAGTCCAAAATGCGATAGGAGTTTGAGCCCCTTCGACTGGAATTTCACGACTACTAACAAATGGAAATGGATCTCTGTTTATTGTTGGGCTCTATGTCCATTCAGTAAGATCAATTTCATCGTCAGTAACAGATGAACATGAACTAGACGTTAACAAACTATCGTCACTGTCACTTTGATGTTGTTGTAAAACGTTAAGTGAGCAATCAAGAATAAATGCAAATGAAAATAAAATAATACTTTTTTTAGAATCACACAAATATATCATAATCATTATAACTGTTACATGTATATACGTCGGTATAACTATGTAAAGAGAGAAAAAGAAAGAGAATATTACGTAATATCTTTCTCCAACCTTCTAGAATTTTCGATAACTTTCTTAGAACAATAGTCGATACAATGCATACAAAGAAAATTCAATTTAAAGAATTGTCGTCTTCATTTTTTTCATAAAATTTGGTTTGACGAGTATACTCGTCAATAACAGTGAAGGGGTTAAAGACGCGACGTAATACTATATATTCCTATAATAAAATATTCAATATTTACTTTTTTTATAAAATTTTAAACGTCGTGACAAGAAATTTTAGTACACTCTAAGTATATAACGAAAAAACATAGAAAAATAGAAGTCAAACCGTTCGAGTAATTCCTATTCGTTGTCGTTGTTGGAAAAAATTAGAAAAAGCCTTGAATTTCTTTCGAAGTTCTTGCATGCTTAAACAGCATACAATGGGAAATAAGAATGTTATATTATATAAAAGAAATTTCGCATAAATCATCGATGATAAAAATGTATCGAACGAAATAGCAGAAGCTTGAACAGACCAGATGATGATAACCCATGGTGAATTAAAAACTACATAAATACATGAGACAGATACTAATTGAATGGTCATTTTACGATATTTTCGCCATCGAATAATTTGATTGACACGATTTTTTCGCTTAACTACACGTATAATAAGAACAAAAGAAGATATAGCTATTGTTAAAGTTGGAATTATTTGATTTCCAACTAGATCCCAATTGACAATGAATAGTTTATCAAATAAACATGGACCGTATATCCCTCCTTGAAGAAAACTGTTAAATGAATTATTACATGAAGTACTGTAATAAATGATTGAATAGAAGGTCATATAATAAGTAATGATAATAATGATAGGAAGATAATGAATAAAGATTCGTTTAATTCGACTTGATATCCATTTTTCATGAAAGATTATGATATGTCTTTCAATCGTTGCCCATGAAAATAATCCAATTTGAAGTGAATAAATACTATAATCAAAAAATGCCCAAAACAGATAAAATGTCGATGACATTTGCCAAGGTGTGTCGTACAACGTATTTCGAAGTATCCAAGACACATCTATTAGTTCGTATAATATTCCAATGAATAAAAGAACAATGAAAATATGATTATTTACGGCTCGATAAAGTATTCGATCAGAAAAAAGAAAATAAAGAGTTAAAAATGAACAACTAAGTGACAGAATATCACAACAGAGAAAATACCAAAAACGAATTGTATGGGGGATTGTTGGTAATGAAATAGCAATGACATTGCTACTCGTCGATGTACTATTATAATTTGACATATTTTAAATGAAAACGAAATTGATTCCAATCAGATATTTCTCAAATCTAAAGCAAAAAAAGTGTATTCACAAGTTTAAACATCCGACTAATATACAACTGAACAATGCAAGAATATAATCTGTCTTTATATATTGCAAAAAGAAAATTTGATCCGTTTTTTATTAACAACAAGAATGTATAGAAATGATACGTCAATGGAAAATTAATTCATTTTTTTCTACGAGATTATGCTTTTTGTTTATGACAAGATAATCACACAACAAAACGATGTTTCTTTGTGTTTTTGATAAGAAGGATAGAAGACAGAATACGTCATAATGAACTCTATGATTTCGTAGGATTAGTGCAGTAAACATCAAGGCAAACTCTGTCCTACGACAATGGTAGTATCATATATTCAAAACTTTGTTTTGCTAATTTTTCTTATATCTAGAAATTAGAGACTGACGACATAGCAGAAATTTCATATCATCTCATACCCAAACACTAAACCGAGAATGAGGAACAAATAGAGTAATAATTAGTATATCGATACAATTTGCATTGCCAGTCGTCCTTTTTTCGAATTATAGTCAACCAGATTGGAGTGTTAATCGAACGAATGGTATTCCTACCGTTGATTATGTGTTATTTTCATGGAATGTAAATCAAACTATCAAATCCAATACGTTGGGTGAAGTAGCTGCAATAGTTGCAGTACAAATTTCTGATGATACAGGTGCTGTAATGCCACCGGTGAATGGGCTGATCTATGTCTATCTACGCTCTATAAACCGGATAAGATTTCACAACTACGTGTACTTCCAAAATTTGGTTATGCTTAAGTTTTTTAATAAATAAAAATCAATAAATTCTAATAAATACTTTTTTTCTTTATAACAAAAATAGCATCTAATTAGAAAATGAAAATCATGTATTGGTAGTGAATAAACTGTTTATAATCAATTTGTTTGTTACGGAATAAACAATTCCGCAGAGGTTGATGTTGCAGAAAAGCCAGCAACAACCAATACTCTTCCATCTGTTAATGTGCAAGCTCTTGGCTGCCGCCGTTCGGTACTCATGTTAGCAGTAGTCTTCCAGGTGTTTGTGGATGGATCATACAACTCTGCACTACTCAGAACATCAGCATACCAAGCTCCACCAGCAATTAAAACTTCTCCACTCGCTAATACAGATGCAGTGTGATATATTCGCGGCCTATTCAATGCTACCAGTAGATGACCAATTTCCTGTTGATGGATCATACACTTCAGCATTATACCCAGCCATCAGGACTTTTCCATTTGCTAATGTAGAAGCCGTGTTTTGTTCTTGACCATTACTCATACTGCCAGTAAATGTCCAATTGCCTGTTGACGGATCGTACAATTCAGCGCTATCTATAGGCTCAATAGGATCATGACCATATCCGCCTACAACTAACACTTTCCCATTTAATAATACGGTTGCCGTGTGCCACGTTCGTGCTACATTCATCGTACCCGTAGGCGTCCAAATACCTGTTTCTGGATCATACAATTCAGCACTATCTATAAGAGTACGCATAGCATTAGTTCCACCGGCAATTAATACCTTTCCGTTTTGTAATAATGACGCTATATGTCTATATCGTGCCTCATGTATACTACCAGTCGTTGTCCAATTGCCTGTGGATGAGTCGTACAGTTCAGCAATATGCTGATTTTCACCATCACCACCACCAGTAACTAGCACTTTCCCATTCTTTAATATGGTTAATGTAGGATAATATCGTGCGTAAATCATGCTTGCGCTGTTATCCCATTCTAAAAAACGGATAGAAACATCTACTTTCATGCATAGGGCAAAAGAAAGTCACAAGTAAACATTTGTCATTGGAGATACTGTCATAGTCAGTCTAAAGCTTACTCGACTCGTGGGGAGTAGTCATAGTTGTGCTTGCTGTTGATGTTGTTGATGTCGGTGACGATGCGTCTATAATAAAAGTAAATGAAATGAAAATGATATTTCTCTACCGTTCGATTACTTGAACATCCATTCCAACAAGCACATTTATGTGTCAACTGAAATTTATAGTTATTTATTGGATCTTCACCAAAAGCTTGGAATTCATTATTTCCTTCGGCAGAACATTGTAATAATACAGTGACCTTTTTATCAGCATATGCATAGTTAATTGAAGGAACACCATCTATATCCGTTCCTGCATTCCATGAAGCACTTTCTTGTGTGCCAAGAATAACCGTATATTTTCCTTCGTTGGAAACTAAATGTAACAGTGAATAAATGAAATGAAATATGTGAAATGACTGACTTTGACAAACAGACACACCGATACAACTAGTTCCTTGAGAAAATGATCTACATGGATTGTAACTATATTCTATCATCAATATAAGCAGTTTGTTTCGTATTACAGTTCAACTTCGAAAACTAAATGGACATACTGAAATTTGATGCTGCTCGTGTCGGTTCATCTGAATACGCCGCTTTTTCATCCGTTCGACCGATAAAACTAAAATCAATGACACCTTTTCCAGGATATTCAAATCGACATGGATCACACATGCAAATAGTTGAAAATAATAGAGTTAAAGTAGCAATGAAGATTATTGTTCGAATCATCATCGCTATGATGAAATTTTGCTCTGAAATAAAATGACCTATATAAATAGTAAAGAGAAGTTACTGAGTGTGCTTGATTATTTTCTGCTTTTACATATACATATATATATATATATATATATTCTAACGTTGGCTAAAACACTTTGCATTTTTGTATACTTATCAGCACGACTTTTTCATTCTCTTATTTGTGATTAAACAAAGATTTCTATCTCTTCTACATCGAACTTTGCTATTCTAGTTGAGAATGAAAGGCACTGATAAAGGTGGCAAATAGCTTTTAAGTCGAACATTTCGACGTTTTGATCCATTTAGTTCACTAAAAAATTTTTTGTTATTTTATATGTAGATATGAAAGATTAAATGAATGAGTTTAAAATGCAAATGTTCAAATTATGTATGCATTGTGTTACGGACAAATCTAGAGTGGTACTTTAACTTTAATTAAGGTGGACATTAAAGTCGAATATATGGGTAGACTATTCAATCATCAGTTCTGATTGTGTCATAAAAACTTCATCTCCTATCCTTGAAAAAGTATGCTTTTTGTAAAAACAAAACATCAAAATTAGATAAACAATCTGATTGATTTATAGCTGTATAGAATAGTGTTGAAGCTTTGCCTACTTAATTACCAGTTCTTAATACATTCGAGCCAACTCAGTTTTTGTTAAACTTTTTTCAGATCAATGAATCCCTTTTTACTGACCGATGAATAATGGTTTAAGTTAGTTCTTCGTTCTTTTGTATATTGTACGAAGTATGTATAAGACAAAGACATCGATGCAGAATTCTTGGAAGATCATGGGCTTATCAAGGGTATACGTGTAACTAATCGATACGATTAGCAGACGATCAATATTTCAACGATGGAAATGGGATTAGTACAAATGCCGAAGGTGAAGCATTATTGGAGCTCTAGTCCACTATATGGATCACAGATCATTCAAAATACTATGTCAAGAAAAAGATTTTTATCAGCATAGATGAAAGTATGATACCATGACGTGGCCGACTTTTATTCAAACAATACATACTTGGAAAAGCACACAAATACGGTGTAAAGATGTATAAAACAGCAGGTGTTGGACATCCTCAAACAGTAGTAATGAAACTGTTAGATGGTCTTGATGGATGTTGTCGAACCGTCGTAGCTGATAATTATTTTACCAGTATTTCTCTTGTGGAATATCTGTTGAATCAGGAAGTCAAGTTCTTGAAGAAAACCTTAGTCGTGGAGAAATGTGTAGACTTCAGAACAAAGATAGAATCGAACTAATCAGATGGAAGGACAAAAACGATGTCTTGATGATATCCACAAGACCATCATATTCATCAAGTGTAGTAGATAGTGGAAACTTTCTGTTCGGACTGTGAGACATTTTTTTGACCTGAATGTTATAATAATAAGCATTATACTATGGAGTAAAGAATTCAAATAAAATACAAAAGGCAGCACAGCTGACTCCTTATATTTAATCTCCACCTTTAGAAAAAATCAAAAGAAAATGGTTTTCTACACAGGTTCTCGTTAAAATAAAGCGTGGCCCTTCGGTGGCCCCACATCGGGTCGAATGTGTTAAAGTTTAAGTGCTACGTCAACTCTCTTCTTTTGTTTAGTGATAGTGCATGTGTTCACGCTAAAAAGAACGCTAGTATTTTGAACGTGATTCATCATAAGATGGCCTTCGATTTGGATGCTTGTTGGACGTTTACAGCTACAGGTCATGGTAAAGGTGCTGGTGATGGAATAGGTGCAGTACTGAAGTCCATTGCCAGACGTACTACACTTTTCAAAAACAACAACTTGAATCAGATGAAATAGAAGAAGCAAAGAACAATTATCTGAAAGCTAGAAGTGAAAAACTTCGAACAACAGTTAAGAGAGGCTTTTGCTTCTGTTCCATTATGTCTGCCATAATTTAGGTACAATACAAGGAATTCGAACTATGCATGAATTCAAACCGATTAGCAATTCAATGGTTCAATATAGTTTGACATCTCGTTCAACAAAGATCAGGACATTTACATTGAGATAAGGATTTTGAAAGGTATTTGATAGGGTTTACTATTCGTTGCATTTCCAAATACTCTTTTTAGGTTTCGTATCCTACTGTTATTTTTTTAAAATTTATTACTGTCCACGAAAGTCGACCTCGACTAATAACTGCACTAAAATACATTCAGATGAGCTAAAAACTTAGAAAATATCATTTTAGCTTAAACTTTTCAAGTTTAATAATTACTTTATTAAAGCATTCTCAAAGTTAATCTGCTCTTTCGTTTTCACATGATTTCTTTTGACATAATTCAGAACAAATCAATTTTTGTTATTATTTACATCCATTTTATGACACTGTAGAATATCACATGGCTTTCTTCGTTATCATCGCTGTCTTTTGTATTCTTATCTTTTGACAAACATTTGGAATTTTGCTTAAGCACTTTGCGTATAGTGCACATTATTTTGTATTTTACCTTGAAAGTTCATTTTCATCCTTTATCGGCCATCAAAGACAATCAATCGACGATAAATAACGAGACATTTGTTACCGTGAATCTCGAATTATCTTTCTTATTATCATTTATACAAATCAAAAGCCAAGTTTGCCTTGAATAAATGGTGTCCATAAATGACCTTTCTGCTAAGAAGTAAGGAGAACAACATGAAAATCAATAAATGAATGCAGATAGATTCCTCATACGCGACAGGAGCACTTGAGGATGATTTTTCGTATTGGATCATGCTATTAATTGGCACGGACTTAATCGAATATGGATCACGCACTTTAACCTTTGCCTCATAAAGGCTATATGAAAGACAAAAAATGATCGTCTATTTGTCTTTTTCAGGCGACGAACAATAAACATTGCAACTACATTAATAGTAGTATTCATCACATCTGGTATCATCATTGGTCTTGTCGTCGGATTACGAAAACGTAAGAAAACAGTTACTCAAAATATATGTCAATTCGATGACAAGGAAGTGCATTGTTTTTCATCGATCGATGGTTAGCTGAACACGTTATGAATGTATATCAGTATAGTCCAACTGTATATTCAGTGTCTGTAGCAAACAAATATGTATTTATCAATTTAAAAAGCATAGAACGAGAACACAGTACTAAGGTTACATAACTATTGATAATAGTGATATACTACAACTGTATTGGAAATATCAATCAAGAACTCATTTAAGAGACGGTCCATGACTCGATCGAGCAATTTTACTATAGGGTGTCACATGAAAAAATTTTGACCTATGGTTTTGAGGATACCATTATATAGAGCATGAAAAGTTATGCCTATATCCAAAGTTTTAGCCCTCCAGGACTAACCATTGGGTCAAGACAGGGAAGACAAGAGAAGGGCGTCGGTGGAAATCGAAAAAATCGTGTCTTTTTCCTCGAATCACAGTATCTCAATTTTTTTCACCTTAAAACTTACTGTGAAAAAAATGAGCTATATACCAAAAGATAGAGCAAATTCAGCTCTACAAAACCCACTATGTCAATAATTTTTTTTGAAAATTAAAAAATGTATTTTTAGGTGGTTTTTGAGGGTAAACACTAGAAAAACGTCAAAATTAACCGTCAAATTTGCGTGTTTTCTCGAAAAATCGAACCCTAAAAATTTCGGGCCGAGAATATTTCCATATGGAGATGATAGAGCGGAAAAAACTGCACAAGATCCACTTAAGAAAACTTTAAAAAAACGAGCGCATAGCGTCGTAATTTAGTCCACAAGATCAAACAATACAACGCTTTTATTGTATTTTTCACGCGTTTTTTTCAATTTTTTTCGAAAAAAACCATTTCTTTCGATAAAGATTTTATATTTAACAAAAATAAAGTGATTTTTCACATCTAACGTAAGCGCTCTATCCAAATATAATAGATTTTTTTAACCAAAATCATCACAGACAGATGAATCAGTCTAATCAACTGTATGTATGAAATATTATATGGACAACATTTTCATCGTACATCTTTCGTGAACTAATTAGATATTCACGTTTATTTTCTTGTGAGAAATATTTTTATGCTAGTGCATAATATAAAGAATGATGCTAAGAACCTGAGCTGGGTGTTCATTTATCACTCTGACGTGGGAGTTTTTTCGACCTTCTTGTAAGAGATGGACGATCGTTTTCGAATGATGTCAAAGCTCTTTTCGATGTTGTAGCAACAGAGAGATTTGCTAATTGTGTTAAATCATGTCCATCCGACGATTGTTTCATGTAATTCGAGCGAATATCATCATGTTGAAGTTCGAGATCTATAGCCAGTTGTTCTTCAAATGCTTCACTGGCATCATCTTCTTCGTCATCACTATTGTTCTGTTCGGGTAATGAAACATGTAGATCTTCGTCTGTTGAATCTTTTGTTTGGTGAAGTGTTTGTATGTTCGTTTTTTGTCGAGAGAAAAACGATCGAACCGTGCTTACTTTGACTAACTCGGACAAACTGAAAATGTATTTTCCTGTTTGTGGATTTTTACTGTATTTCATTTCATTCACTACTTGATCAGGCTGCCATCGAATTCCATGCAACTGGCCGTCATCAAACTTTTTTTTAGAAATTGTTTGACTCGTGGCGTAAGTTTCTGAACTTTTCGAGATGCAGGCAATGCCCAACCTTTATCGAGCATTGGTATATGACTAAGATCCTGTTGGCGAAAATCTGTTCGTTCTAATATAAGACGGAGCGTTTCTTGACATTCATTTGCATCAAGTTGAGACTTGTACGTGATCATAGACAAATCAGTTAAACACATTTTTTCTAACTTCTGTTTATGATTTCCGATAGTTACATGATGAAGTAAATTGCCATATCGTCGAAAACGAGCAATACATCCTTCTGAATTGCAATAAAACAGTTTGCTCGTGGATATCGGCTGATAATTGCTAGTGGCTGCAGTTGAAGATACCGATTGGAAAAGATCAGGTCGTGCATTGATATCAGAATTCGTTAGTTGGATATTTTTTGATTGATCATTGACGCACACGAGTGATTGTACTTTCAAGCAGGTGTTCTCATTTGTATTAAAAGTTAGTAATTTACCAATACCTATATTCCATGCACGATAGACTCGAATACCTTTTTGTTCATAAATAAAATTATGTAATTTAGTACAGAGGTAGGACAAGTACAAGTACACAAAGTACAAGTACAAATACTTGTACTTGCGTCCTAGCTCTGGACGACATGTAAATCAACTTTTTTCAATTGAGCTTTGATTCTATTGATTAATTGTTGTTGATTCGTAGCTGTCCAGCCACCACTATACACCTGCTGAGCCAATATTCCCCAAAAGTCTTCTATTGGTCGAGCTTTTGGAACATTTGGTGGATTGGCTTGTTTTGGTACAAATGGTACTTTTTGTTCATTCAACCAATTTATTGTTTGATTGGCATAGTGAGAGCTAGCCAGATCTGGCCAAAAGACATATTTATCATCAATATGATGCTCATTAATAAATTTCATTAATTTTGGCAAACATTTTTTAATATAGACGTTAGAATCAATCGCTGGTCCTTTCGTTGTTCCAATGTATGGTACTGAAATACCTTTGCTGTATAACGCCAACCAGACTAATATTTTAGGTTCGAACTTTTGTTTTGATTTATACTTCACATCTGGTGAAGTGTTTTCTTTATCCGAAGAATAAAATCCAGCATTTCCTGGCATATCAACACCTGAAAATGTAAAATATTTTTCGTCGTCAATAATAAGAAAAATTTTGGAATCTGTTATTTCTCGACGTAATTTTCGACACTTGCTCGGTATTTGTTCCAATTGTTTTTCATTATATTTCGGGGCACGTTGACGTTTATAATATTTTAAACCTAGTTTCTCCAAATTTTCTTGAATACATGTCTTGGATACGTTAAATTTCAAGGCCAACTTTCTTTGGCTGACACCAACACGGTTCTCAGCGGCATTTTTCAAATTTTGTAGCTGCTTCTTGTTCAATTTCGATGGACGACCTGTTCTTGGCTTGTCGTCACACGGTAGACCACTTTTGAAACGTTTAATGATACGATAAATTGTTGTTCGTGGAATACCTTCAACTTGAAGATGTTTTACAACGTCAGATTCTTGCATTCGTCCAAGTAGAGAATAGATACGTCTTCGAACATCAAGTTTTTTTTCTATACAGGAAGACATCGTTGAAATATGTTTTATATATCTAGAAAGACTTTAAGACAGGCTACAAGTCTGTATAAAAATGAGTTCTAATTTCAAGCGTTTAGAGGTTCTTTTTTAGCTAGACATTTTGTGCCAAAACTTTCCGACCACCCGTTATAAAATACATCAAGATTACTATTCGTTATTACAGAGTTATCAGCTGAAAAAATATTTGTACGCACCCTGTATTGCGAAAGCGAACGGCTTTTTGTCCTTTCTTGTTTCTCTATTCAATAAAACAAAGATGAGATAAGATAACTACTTGTGATTCGTAATGGTTCACATTGCGTTCTTTGCATTTGATAAACAACACAAAACGGCACATATCACTATGATGTATACAGGGTGTTTCAAAAGCTCGTGAGGAAAGTAAATTTTTATCCAAGACAATAGAGAACATCTTGAGATTTTTTCGGTCTGCTAAAGTTACTTCAGCTACATATTTGTTATGTAAAAATTATCGATGAATCCTTTCTTTGAGAATATTTCGAAAGAATATTTTCCGATGGATAATGTCTGCTGCAAACGTCACTATTACGCGCATACCAACAACAAAACCAACAGTTGAAGATGAAATAATGGAACACCTGAGTCGTGATGGCGTAGTTATTGTCACTGGGATGTGTATTCAAGAGAACATATAGATCAGGTCAAACAAGACCTTGAATCTAATTTTGCTGCAGATACTGGTGATGTATCAGGTTTCTTTCCTTCGACGACACAGCGTGCAACCGGATTTTTTGGTATATCACGGGCTTGTATCGAGCTGGCTACGCATCCATTACTTCTAAATATCGCCAATCGTCTACTCACATCAACCTGCACTTTCTATCAGGGTTTAGAAAAGATTACTGCTGTTTCGAAACCGGTTATTTCATCGACGGCCGGTTTTCGCGTAAATCCTGGTGGAAAACAACAAGGTCTCCATCGTGATGATACCGATTTTCATGCAAGACCATGCGATTGGCCAGTAATACTAGGTTATGTGATTGCTCTAATTCGTACTCACAAAGACAATGGTGCAACCATAGTTATACCTGGTTCACATCTTTGGCAGGACGAAGATCGGACGTTGTTGGTTGAAGAAGCTGTACCAGCTGAACTAGAGCCTGAAGATGCAACAATCTTTGTCGGAAACCTTTATCATGCCGGAGGCGCGAATATTACACAGGACGAACGACGTGAAACAGCCGGAATATTCATAGCCAATGGTTTCTATGGACAGGCCGAAAATCAGTATCTTATGGTTCCTCCTGAACGATGCAGAGAACTTCAAATGAGTCCAGCAGAATTACGCTTGCTCGGCTACGGAATTTCGAAACCGGCATGCGGATTTGTCAATTATAAAGATCCCATGGAATCAGTTTTTGGTATAATTGATGACGAGACCGTGAGAATGTGATAGAAATACTTCAAAAATTCACTATTTGATTAACAAAATCTAAGTTCTATTTTGAGTATGAACGCATCATCAGTCTTTACTGGAAATTGTGGAGTAAAATCGAAATAAATGTGATTGCTGACAACGGAGACACTGCGCTACCGATCGATTTCCCACAAATGAAAAATATTAGGCGTCGTTGTTCATCATTTTTCTCTCAGTTTTACAGGTGTCTATCAGTGCTTCGTCTACAGTCATCTCATCGATATTGCGATCGAATTCAAAGATGTACAGGTTTCATCCAAGTTATAGTGACTTCTCGATGAGATTTTAAGTAAATATGAAGCGATGAACATTCTCTTCATTCAGAATTTTCTTGTAGTTCGGAGGCAACCTTAACTATCATATACCATTCGATAGAACATTTCAAGAGTTTAATATAAATCTCCTCAAAAACCATGAAAACTCAGATATGATGGCTTTGTGAAAGTAATGGATGTTTAAAGTTACTACCAGCTCTTTTCGTTTTAAATCAAGCGATTAATTCTTAGTGAACCGGTATGCGTATGTAGGATGACGTAGAGTTATAGCAAGTGCATAAATTTGAACTTCTCAACTCTCTTCTCTACGAACATCTTCATAGCTCACAAAATGTTCGGAAATAATCCAACGTGTTAGCTTTTCTGATTTCAAGCGGACCAATCCGACCGATTAACTTTCGATTGATTTAAATATTTGATAAATATCTTTGCTCATCAATGAACAACAGACAATGGATCTACAAGAATTGAAGTTCGTTCCGTTTTACTTTTCTTTTTCAACAATTACTAAGTTAGTGTCGTTAAAAGTAATGCTAAGAGTGTGAATTTTTTTGTTATCCATTATCGTTCTGGTTGTGTGAAACCTTCATGAGTAATAGAAAGCAAAACGACGTAAACTGAAGTTCTTGTCGACCTCTATTTTTGCTTGCTATTCAATTCATCATGCCCACTCATGTTCTATTATCTTCATGTTCTACCTTTAGTTTGTTAGATGTTGAAAAAAACTATGATTTTATTATTTGCTCTCTTTCCTCCAAACGTGCGGCGCAAAGATGTGATCATATATAGATATATATGTAAAGCGTATTCTTCTCAAATTTAGATTCGTTAGAAAGAGATGCGTCTATTGTGTGTGTTAGCTATCTGGTTCGGTCTCTTAACTTATGTGAGCACCGGCTTAATAACTTACGATCAGGTTCGAGGTACACCATACAAGGTTGGTTATGATCATCGAGCAGTGACCATCAATGGTGTTCGAACGATGCTTATATCCGGTGCCATACATTATCCTCGTTCAACACCATCCAAACCTATGCCTTTTGGAATATACACGAACAAAAGCAAGGTGTCCTTGACTTCAGTGGTCGTGCTAATTTGAGTCGTTTTCTTGAAGAAGCTGCAAATGCTGGCCTATTTGTTAATTTCCGTATTGGTCCTTATATATGTGGTGAATGGAACTATGGTGGAATGCCAGCATGGATTAATCAAATACCAGATATGTCTATTCGTTCAAGTAACGATCCATGGAAAACAATTATGCGTCAATTTATGATGAATATTCTTGATTATGTGACACCATATCTTGCTAAAAATGGTGGTCCAATTATTCTTGCTCAGATTGAAAATGAATATGGTACAAGTGATCCAGGATATGTAGATTGGTGTGGTAATTTGGTTACACATGAATTTGCATCTGCAGAGATTTTGTGGATAATGTGCAATGGTCGTGCAGCTAATTCAACGATTGAAACATGCAATTCATGTAATTGTTTGGATGATGGTTGGATTGACCGTCATCGTCAAACAGTGGTCGATCGACCAATGATGTTTACTGAAAATGAAGGAATGTATCAATCATGGGGAAGGGCAATGTCGGTTCGTGAAACATCTGATCTAGCATATTCAGTTGCTGGATGGTTTTCGGGTGGTGGATCTTATCACGCATATTATATGTGGCATGGAGGAAATAACTATGGACACACAGCTGGCTCAGGTATTGCAACAAAGTATGCAGATGATGTGTGTCTTCATTCGGACGGTACACCTAATGAACCTAAATTTACTCATTTGAGTCGTCTTCAACATTTAATTGCTGATCGTGCTGAAATTATGTTAAGTCAAGATGCAAATCGTACAGCATTGCCCTATTGGGATGGAACACAATGGAGCTATGGAACCCAACAATTCGCTTATTCCTATTTACTTTCTGTTCATTTTCTTGTCAATCAAGCACCTATATCATTGGCTGTTCTATTTCGAAATCAAACTATCACTATGTCTCGTCAATCGATTCGTATTTATGATGAAAATATGTTTTTATTGTATGATACCGCAAATTACAGTGATATCAATAGTAATAATACAGAGATTGTTCCTATTGTTTCTGGTTCATTTGAATGGTCCACATGGTCTGAACCGACTCTTTCCAATCTATCAGTTGTAACCTCTCCCACTCCTATGGAACAGTTAACAGTAACAAACGATGAAACTATATATTTGTGGTATCGTCGAAATGTCACATTAAGCCAACCCTCTTCGCGATCGATACTTGAAGTTCAAACACGTAAAGGAAATGCTTTATTAGTTTTCTTGGAGGGAGAATATCTAGGTGAATTCGATGAACATCAAGAAGGTTTGGGTAATGTCGAAGCAACAATTACATTAGATCTTTCGAGTTTTAAACCTAATCAACAGTATTTACTTGAAATTCTTTCGATTTCATTGGGACTTAATAGTAGTGTACCAGCATATAATTTAGAATATAAAGGTATTGTTGGTAAGATATGGCTTGATGGACAACTCTTAATCGATAATCAGACCAGTACAAATTTTTGGCAACATCAAAAAGGTTTAGTTGGAGAAGAATTGGAAATTTATACGGAAGAAGGCTCATCCAAAGTGAATTGGAGTAATGATTCGAGCAAAGATATTGGGAAACCCATCACATGGTTTCAAACAAGATTTGATCTTGATCATCTTGTACGAGAAGATATAAATGCAAATCCAGTTTTATTTGACGCACAAGGTTTGAATCGTGGACATGTATTCATTAATGGAAATAATATTGGTCTCTATTGGTTACTTCAAGGTATTTGCAATGGTAGACCAGTTTGGTGTACACAAAGGGAAACGAATTGTTCAGAACCAACTCAACGTTATTATCATATTCCACCGGATTGGCTGATGTCGAAGAATAATCTAATTACTATATTTGAGCATTTGGGAGCACCATCACCGGCATCGAATAGTTGCCAGTTAAAACTACACTTTCTCGTATTTTGTTCCGCAATCTGTTTTATTTGAATAATAGTCATTTCGTTTAATATTCTTAATTCTAAGAAGCAAGTAAGACAACAAATCATAGTTATAAGGTGTTATCCTTTTTGATTTTATGGCATTTGCAGCAAATGAAAAATAAAAATAAGTCATGGTTCATTACGAGCGCTATGCTGTAGATGTGTGTAAAAAATTTCTTTGAGAAAACAGTAATTACACACAATTAATAAATACTAAAAATTAAAAAGGTTTTGAATTGATTCGTTGAATGATGTTTTGAACTTTGATGACAGATGGATGTGTTGATGTAAATGAATGTCGATAGATTTTCAATGCTTTCCGAAAACAATCAAGTGCTGATGACAATTTTTGTCTCTGCTCATGAATAAGATCAATATTGGCTAATGTTGATGCAATATCTGTATGTTGAGAAGGAAGTGATCTTAATTTGATTCGTAATGATCGATTGAGATATTTCAATGCTAAATCATCTTTTCCTAGACATCGATAAACTGTACCAATATTATTATAAGATTGTCCTAAGTCTGGATGATGATTAGGTAAAATTTTCTCTCGAATTTTTGTCGCTTGCTCATACCATTCTAAAGCTTCCGCATAATTCTTCTTATTTTTACAAACAATTCCAATATTATTGAAACAATTAGCAACATGAGAATGTTCATATCCATAGATTTCTTGAAAAATATCCAGAGATTTGTAAAATGAATCCAATGCTCGAGTATAATTTCTATAGATTTCTCCAAGATTGTAATATATAGTTGCAAGCTGTGGATGATTTCTTGATAATGTTTGTTTAGCTATTAGTAATGATTGTCTATGGAATTGTAAACTAGTTTGTAGATCTCCTTTAAGATTCGCAATTGTTCCAAGTGC
>Ga0209935_1002860_pt1 | contig 19514 bp, 9 predicted proteins | sample ThiBio_1000_plan_2_FD_183958 | JGI IMG/M metagenome (GOLD analysis project Ga0209935, IMG submission 183958) | Wastewater bioreactor microbial communities from Cape Town, South Africa - Thiocy_cont_1000_plan (SPAdes) | ecosystem: Engineered > Bioreactor > Thiocyanate-remediating >... | reverse complement strand
CTACTCGATTGTATGTACTACTACTTGGCGTATGTATGTACATACTTTTCTATGTCACTATAATGAATTCACAAGCACACACAATTGTCATTACTGATATTGATGTGAAAAAATTTGAAAGTCTTTACTCAGAACATGGTGAGACACTTTCATGTCCATGTTCGACAATAACAGCACCTTATCAACAATTTGTTTCGAATGTAATACGAATTCATCCTGTTTGTACGAGTTTTTTCATCAGTCAACAATGGATAGAAGCATTATATATTCCGAATAGAACTTTATATATTATCAACGATTTTCGAAAAACAGCTAGCTCACAAGTAAGATCTTTTTCTAGTTATTCTACAATAATTAATTCATATGTTGTTTAGTTTCAACTATTATCTAGTCTTTGTTCGTTATCTCAAGACATTACTTTGGAAAATGAAAAGAATATCAATAATACTGAATTTGTCACCGTTTCTCTACTTCCTGAACTAAAAGTTCAATTAGAAATTAATGCAACTGTTCAACTCTTCAAGAGTACTTTATCAACTCGAATCCTTTCGTTTATTGATTATTATCGAATTATAATTCAAGCAAACGGTTTCGTTACAGCTCACGGTACTAATGCGATGGTATTATACGCTAACCTATCATCTTATGGAGCTGAAGGTCTTTTTTCAATGACCACTTTTTACGTGGAAGCAAATAACGACAATACAGTGACATACATTAGTTACTGTATAGCTGATCGAGTAGTTACTCGGACTGGTATCTATTCATACGATTTCGGTGGAGGAATTGCACTTACTTCATGGTCGAATTTGATAGATAGCACAGCATATAAGGTTGATTTCATTAACGGATTTTTTACTGGATGTACACCATTTGAATCTCTTCTTCAAGCTACATTAGATTGCCTATATGAAATTGACTGTCTTCAATTATTAAATGACTATTTTCCATCTCTCACTCAGATGAATTTAGATCTATCTGATTATGTTTTACTTGCAAACAAAACTAATCATACTATATACAATCACTTATTAAATTTATTCATTGAAGAATGGACAACAACACTGAATTATTCAGCATATTTACAAAATTGTAATCCATCAGTATGCACATATACGACAACAAATAAAATAAATTATTCTTATGCAATAACATTGTTTATCAGTTTATATGGTGGTTTAATTTTGATACTTCGTTTTATTTCATCCTTTCTCATCAATATTTTATTAAAATTGAAATCTCAATCAATATATAAACTATCAATAATAAATCAACAAAATGTGATTCAACGAATAAAACAATTCAACTTATTTAAAAGGGTCCATCAACGTACAGAAAACGATATCAAAGAACAAAAATTAACAACTCGTATTTATTTATTTTTACTTCTAAGTATGATTATTGTTCTTCTGCTTTTTAATTCATTGAACACTCAAATAGTAACGATAAGTATTGAAAATCCATCATTAAGTACTTATATTAATTTACAGAGAAAATATTCGCATACACTAACATGTCCTTGTTCTACTGTGACAATATCTTATCAGAAATTCATGTCATTTTCTCCAATTCTTCATCAAATATGTTCAAGTGATTTCATAAAAGATGAATGGATATCATCGTTAGAAGACTGTACTATTCAATATCTTGATATTGATTGGCGCAATCGAGCCTTTCAACAATTTCGTTTATTGTCCAAACTTTGTCAATTAGCTAATAAAACAATTACTGTTGCTATCTATGAATTTTTATTACAACCGTTTGTTGTTTCAAATGTACTTACTGAAAATGATTTTAATATACAAATAGAAAAAGTTCTTAATCAATTTAATCAATCGACAATTATTTATTTCTCTCATTTAATTGATGCTGTCAATCTTTATATACGAATTGATCAACCTTTTATGGTAAGATTCACGACATATGGAAGTATAAATTTGGCGCATGTCAACACCGATTCCATACAACCTATTCAGGATAATACAACAGACAATCAAACGTTAATGGAGGTATTTGTATAAGATTGGCTAATTTAAATTTAATTTCTGCATATTGATTTTAGGCCACATTATCTTTGATGAGCCTTCACGATGTTAATTCGAATACAAGCCAATGTTTTTGTTTCGCCGATTCTGATTGTAAAACATCATCAATCATTTTTTATATTGACTTCACCCTTATTACTATTGAATTCACCAGTGATCGTGTATCGTATGTTATACCTGGTTCAAATCGTGGATGTTCTGAAATTGATTCACTTTTACTTTCAACATTCGAATGTTTTTATTCTGATTCAGTTTGTTATCAGACTGTAAGAAATTATCTACAACATTTATATGTATGGAATATCAATACTCTATCCCAATTAACAAACGTGATGAATCCTAAAAATTTTTCATGGTTCAATGCTAAACCTCTAATTTATAATTCAACATTGAATCATTTTTCTCGTGACACACCTATTTCAACAATTATCAAAAGTTTATTTCTCGAACAATGGAATCCATTCTATTCCTACAATGAATTTTATCAATTATGTTCACCAAAGTATTGTACGTATCAAGAAAGAATTCAAAAAAACAATATAATAGGTATAATAGTAACATTGATTTCAACGATTGGTGGTCTTGCTGTTTCTCTTCGTTTCATCACACCTTATTTGGTTAAACTTATTATGCAATTAATCGCAATAATACTTCGAAAACAACAGCAACACCAACAACGTTTGATTGTTCCAACTTGGTCTCAACGATTCAAACTTCTAAAACAAAGAATCATTCGAGCTTTGCATGAGAGTTTCATTAGCTTAAATATTTTTCCTCGTCGTGTTTTTGGAAATGATACTGATCAGACGTCCGTGAAATATTATGGCAAATTAGCTACTCGTCTTTATTTTACTTTACTAATCATCAGTTTTATTATTCTTACGCTATATACTATAGCTCAACAACAAATGATGACAAAAGAATTCTATAAGCCATCGTTTAAAACATATAATGAACTCATTCAAACTTATGGCAATCAATTAAAATGTTCGTGTTCATCAATTTCATCGTCCTACGGTCAATTCATCGGAATCCAACCTATATTTCATGAGATTTGCTTAAGTGCATTTGCTTCGAATGAAATGATCAATAATCTTGCAGTGAGTTTATCATCGAATATATCGATTTATGACAAACGAGATTATCGTCGTTGGATAATATCTCACATGCAATATCTTCGAGGATTATGTCAAATTTCAATTCAATCAATTGAAAATTCAATTGACCAGCTTCTTTCAACATTACTCATATCGAAAGATTTATTATTTGAATCTGATTTTGACCAACACATTGATACTTTGGTTGAACAAACAAAACAAAATGCACCTGACAATTTAAATGCAATATTTTTCTTGATTCGAAATATTAATTTTGGAAATGCTATTTTATCTACATATGGAACCAATTTTAAATATATAGTCAATTGGGTTGAGGAGTCTGATCTTGTGTTTTATGCAGAAACGGAAATTTATGATAACAATTGTTCGTGTGCATTACATATGAATTGTACAAGTGAAGCTTATTTTATCGACGATAATTCACTAGAAAAAGTTCCTATTACAGGTCTCAAAATTGGTTGTACACCAACAGAATCATTTCTTTCGTCAACTCTCGAATGTTTTTATGATAGTTTATGTGTAAATATAATTAAAGAATACACAAACTATTCATCTACTCTTGAATCTCTTTCAAATCAATCTTCAATTGATAATATGACAATAGGTGAATTAGTTCAAAACTTGTTTATTAATCAATGGTCGACAACAAAGTCTTATTCATCTTATTATCAACAATGTGCACCATTATTATGTTCATATACGTATATACAAAGAATCAATTTAATCTACATAGCATCGTTTTTATTTGGCCTTCAAGGTGGTTTGACTATTGTTCTTCAATGGATTTGTCCAAGAATAATTCAATTTATCATAACAATAAAAAGAAATCGAAATAAACGTTCAAATACTGTTCACCCGAAACCTGATGTTGAAATCGTATCGACTACGAATCAGTTAGAAGTAACAACAACGTACGGCACATCACAATATTTAAAAATTATATTATCATGCTTCCTAATCGTGGAGTTTATAGTACTTGTCATTCTTTCTTCAATTTATATTATACAGCGTGCAAATCATCAGACGACATCAGCAATGAGTATGCCTTTTGTTCTCTACTGCATCTCTTTAAATAATTTGTTTATTTTTTTAGTTTCATCAACAGATTCGGCAATGAATATCGATGTGACTACAGTATCAATATCAACTTCAACAAGTTCGAAAGGTTAGTTAATTAGATTTATTTTCAATCGTATTTTGAGGGTGTTTGCTAATTAGTGTCAGGATGTCATTTTAAATTTGAAACGATACCAATTTCAATGCCTGACTCTTATTCCAATGCATCAGGAACTGTTGCTGGTGATTTCAATAACGATAATCGACTCGATATAGTTTATATGTTCAATGACTATTATGCTGTCCTCTACAATTGCATCAACACAATTACGTAAGTTATTTTTTTTTTAAATTACATATGTTTTGGATTTATTTTGAATATATATATTAGTACAATGATCGTACTACTTAGAAATGAAGACAATACATTCGAGCAGCCGATTGTTTCCTCCTTGAGTTCAATGCATTTTTTTAATGTATTGTTTTGCACTTCGATCGATTTTAATCATGATGGTCTGCTCGACATAGTTGTCTTAGACAACTGTCTTCCGAGTGTTCGTGTTTATCTCGGAAATGGTGATGGAACTTTTCACGAATTGATATTTCTTCTATCAAATTGCACAACAGCAATTAGCTTATCGATTGGTAATCTTAATAATGATGAGTTCTTGGATTTTGCTGTTTTATGTTCATTTAGTTCAAATTCTATCAATGTAATTTTTGGAAATGTAGATGAAACTTTTACACCAAACACAATTGTTAATGATTTATTAGGAACACTTGTCATGTTGATGTCGGTCAAGATCGCTGACTTGAATGGTGATAATTATGAAGATATAGTAGCTGTCAATCAGGCAGAATTTGGTATTGACGTATTTATTGGATATGGTAATGGAACATTTGATAAACAAAAAATTTCTCTTTTCGGGAAAGGTGGATCAACAATATTAGCAAGTATTGGTGTTGGTGACTTCAACGAGGATATGATACAAGATGTTATTTTCTTATATGTATCAGGAACATATCAAGTCGGGTTGGCGTTTGGATATAATGATGGTACTTTTAGTCCACCGATAAAGTTAAATTTAAAAATTGAATTTATGCTCAGTTATCCTCTAATTATCACTGATTTCAACAATGATGGCCTTCTTGACATTGTAACCACTACATATAATCCATCCACTTTGAATATTTATTTTGGTGATGGAAATGGAAATTTCGAATTGTATACAGCATTTTCATCAGAAGCCTTGAATTATTATACTTATATCGCTACTGTTAATTTCAATGATGACAATCATCCAGACATATTCATTGCTTCTACACTTGGCGTATATATCTTTTTGAATACGGGTCAATGTGATAATAATATGTCAGACATTTTTGAAACAAGTACTTCAATTTACAACTAAATGTCGTTTAGCTTTTTCGTCTATATATGATTCTATATGTGCTTATAATCGTATTCATTCATTTATTTATCAATAAATATATTTGAGGGTGTGAGCAAAGAATCTCACGTGAAATATAAATACATCGTACTTTTTAGCTTCAACTGATGATCGGATTATAGATGCATTTCAGAATACATGTTTATTTAAAACAATAAGAAAAAAAAACATCCATTCATTTGATTTGATCGTGATAAATCTAAAGAAAATATTTTCGATTGGTAATACAGATACAGATCAAACATACTCGATCTAAAGCTTCTAAAAGTTGATCAATTCGTTTCGAAAAAACATCAAACGAACTTAACAACTGTACTCGCATCATTTCATCATCATCATCTTTGTTTCTCCATCCTATCCAACGAAGAAATCTTCTCCAAATAAATGCATACATATCTTCCTTATTGTTCTTTAATTGATTTGCTTTTGCTCGACGAAAATTTCCAATGATAATCGCGAGAAAAAAACTCATACAAATAAAAACAACGAAGAAAATGAATAAAGCATAAGTAAATGGGCCCCAAAAGGCATCCGCCGCAATCAATTGATAAGCATCGAATTTCACAAGCAAAATTTTCGATGAAAATAATAAATAAAATAAACACAAATGAGCACAAAATACAATTGAAAACATGAAACTAAAGCCAACTAATTCTTTTGCAGAAAGTTGAAGCGTTGAAATAAATAAATCAATACGAGAATTAAAACGAAACAAACGAATTAATTTCATTGTCGCAAAGAAACAACAAAAAGCATACATAAATGTTAAAAAATCATTCAAATAAGTTAAATATTGTAAATTAATATAAACATATCCATTGGTTTCAGAAAATAGTTGACTAATACGAGAACATTCTCTGTACTGGCAAATATAGAGAACAACACCCATCCATGAACAAACAATCAATCCGAATTCAATCAGCGGCCAAACTTGTTGAAAATATTTTCGTTTCAATCGAAATAACGATCGAATTTCAGTGAACATGAAATAGAATATCAAAATCATGTAAAAAATCGTACAAATCAATTGAGAAATCGATGTTATGAATAAATTTATATTTATTGGTTCGATTCGTATTTGAATTTGTAGTCCACCTGTTGACAAGAATTCTGTTAATACAATAACACTCGTAAATAACTGAACATTTGGATTGTATAAACTTAATTGAATAATCACGGCTCGTGTTTGGCTATCAATCCATTTTGCTTGATGCAGTACTGAGAGATTCGTTTGAAGATCAACGAATCGACCACGAAATTCATAAACATAACCACCACCTGGATAATTACCATGATCGCCAGTAATTGAATAACTATCTAATTCGTGTTTAGTTTGATATTGAAATGCTCGTGCTAAAGTCGAATTCAATCGAACTGTTGTTTCATTTTGCCATCCGAATTCAAAAGAATTTGTTTCTTCATTCGATCGATGAAAATCATTTTCACATGTCAAATCAAATTTTTGATACGAACACAAACTTGATTTCACTCTCAATTGTCTCATTGTTGCCCAACCAAGCAATCGATTTGTTTTATCATCTATAAATCCACTGAGATTTCTCGGTTGATTTCCATTGTACCATCGTTGTGCACGAAGATTCCTTGTAAAATTATTATTTAACCAATTCCAATATTCATCGATTGTAGAAATCTGTTTCGATTGAAAATATTTTTGTAAATGTTGAACTTGAAGCGATGGATTCATCGTTCGGTTTGAATAGGTGACAACGAAGAGTAAAGCGAGAAAAATCAAAGAGATCAATGTTTCATGAAGAAATGACCACATTTGAATTTCTTTGAATCGTTGATTTCGAGCATAGACAATTTCGTGTTCGGTTAATCGATTCGATTGAATCGTTGGATCGTAAGTTGAATAGGATTTTTGCTGTATTTCAATGTGTTCATCATCGTCATGATTCGATTGACGACAAAAACAAACAAAAAAGATCGCTAACGAGATTATTTTAATTGGTTGAGTGAGAAAAATTGAAGAGAAAAATCCAGTTAAAATCGATGTTAACCATTGTTGACTTTTCTCATCGCCAAATTCAATTCCACGTGCAATGATAAAAAAGATCGAAACACTTGCCAATATCACACATAGACCGTAAGCTAGAAAAATAAACCACCAAGGCAATGTGAATTTCTTTTTCATTTGATGAGTTTCTCGTGGTCGAAGACGTCGAAATAATTGAACAAGTAAAAGACTCGGTATCAAAGCTAATACTTCGATAGTAATACCGATGGAAATCTGTCTTTTGTGATTTTGAACTTGGTTCGACAAATCATAATACATAATATTAAGAAACATCGAAAGCAAAAATAAAACAAAACAGCAAGTACATCGTTGAACACGTGTGAATTGATTTGAAGGCGGTCGAGAGAAGATCGAAAACCAGAGATGACCATCGGATACATTGTGATAAGCTTGTTTAGATAATAGATAAGTAAATTGATTCTTTTCGATTGCAGTTGCAATTGGTAGAACACGTTCAATTCGTCCATCATCTTTATCAACTGCAAACCATTTCTGACAGATAAAATGCGATGTTTCCATTGTTTGTAGATCTTTGACAATGATGTATTTCAAAAACCATGATGCCGACGAACCTTGACCACTATTATCATGCCAAATGTGAAAATAATTCAATGATCCTAATGATTTCGAAACTGACATGAGAAAAATATCGATGCCACCATTTTGAAAAATCTTTCGTTTCGAATCGGAAAATGTTCGTATTCGTGTTTCACCCGCATCGCCAGCTAGAATGAATTGAACATGAGAATCTGTTGACGAGCCTTTTCGATGACCAGTAAAAACAATAATTTGATAAACATATTCATCAGATATACGATTATCAGCTAGTTGAGTTACACCGATTTTTTCCAAATCTTTTCGATCTTGAAAACGAGCGTAGATCATTAGCATCAGATAGATCACTGTAACACAAATAACAGTTAAATAAATTGTTCTATTCTGCATAAAATCAGCATTTGCAAAAACATATTCCCAATTTAATGGTTCAGGAAGGACAATGAATCCACCAGCAAATGTAGTTAAATGCGTTGAAAAACATTGTGTTTGTTCATAGTTTGTCAAAGGACCGACTCGTAAACCTTCTGCACTCCATTGATTATGCTCATCGAGATAAACACAACATGATGAATAGATTCTCAGCTCATAGTTCGATGATATATTAGTAGAATTGAGTTCACGTAAACCAAATACGATTGAGTGATGATTTTGTGTCTGTTGGTTATCGAGAAAATAAGTATAGTTTGAAGGAGAGAGAATTGCTGATCCATCACTTCGATTCATTTGTGGAATTCCATCGAATTTATAAATTAATAAATAGGAAAGATTTGCATTCGTTGGTCGAATTTCAATATGTACTGAACTCGAAAGACGATTCGTGAGATTGACATAATGTAAATGAAACGATGTCACATTTACATTTTGAAAAGTCATCGGTGGAATCGGCAAATTTGGATCACGTGGAATGATGATTTCTATTGGATGTGTATCGTTTGCTCGAATCGACACTTCATTTCCATGTTGATCAAAAATCGAAAGTGAAACTGTTCGTGAAAGATTTGTACTGGTCCACGATTTAGCATCAGCAAATAGTGCTAATGGTTGCATGATTGATCGAATGGAAACCGTTGTTTGATTACTGAGATTTGTATGAATAGTTGAGGGTAAACGAATTTGTTTGACTTGTTTATTTGTTAATGAAGAAATTGACTGAGTTTCCAATGACATAAATGATTCTGGTGTATCGATTGTTAGTTTTTGTCCGATATTTAAATGAATGTTTAATATTGATGTGAGTTTGGAGATGATTTCATTGACTTGTTTGCTGATTTGTTGAGCTGTTTGTTTTTGATAATAAGTATTTCCATTTACAATTAAATCTACAACATCAAATTCAATAAATTAATGAAAGAATTCGAATGAAAAATGCGTCTTACTAAACTTTGACCATTCAGATTCAAGATCAGTATCATAATCAACAGGAAATGCGGTTCCACGTGATACATCAACCTTTAAAATTGTTGTACGTTTCTGCAATGGACCATTGACTGCCTATACATATACATAATTTCTATTAGAACATCTCGTCAAATGAAAATCTTACTGTTAGAACATTCGTAGCACATTGTATGAGTGAAGTAGCAGTCGTTTGAACATCTTCATAGGATAATTTCGACGACATTGAATATAAAGCAAGCGATAGTTGATAGCATTTTTCTGATACAATTGTTAAAGATTGTCGTGTCAATTGATTTGTTGTTTGAGTTAATTGTGCTAATGTTGATGCTTGTAATTTAATACTATTCGATGTTGTAATTGGAAGATTAGTTACAAATGGAATTAGAGATTCTCGAAGAGTTGCAAGAGAATTCAATTCTTTTTCGAATTCAATCATTGTCAATTGATTTGATTCGTTCGTTTTTGATAAACGTTGGCTATTTAATGATGAAACCGAAATACTCGCAGCTGGAATACCATTCGAAACAGTTTGTTGGATAGTTTCATTACTAATTTGATTGAATTGCTGAGAAATCGAAGTGAGAACTTGACCAATTGTATTTTGATTTCCGACTGTTAACAATCGAATAATTGAATCGGTGTTTGTTTGATTATGGATTAAATTTTCAGTTTCAACAGTAATCGATGAGAGATCATATTCTGTCACACAATTCAATTGATCTCGAATTGAAATCATTAGGTTCAATAATCCCGATGGTAATCGGACTTCATAGACCGGCACTGATGAAGATCCAATGAATAATTTATTCGATGGATCTGTTGTCCAGACATAAGTTGAGTAATCTTCAATACCATCTTCATCAAACCAATTGTCACATGAAATAGTAAATATCGTACTTGTTGTACCATTTCGAGGTGAAATTGTACACGAACCATTTTGTGGTGGTTGATTTATAATAAAATTTACTGAACTAATAGTAGTTTCAGTTGGAAATGTATAAATAACTTCGAATTTCCATCGTTGAATTGCAGGATTACTCAGAAATAATTGATTCATAGCAGTAAAATTACTTGTATTTCGTCCAAAAAACCAAATATTTTCATAGGAATTAGTGTGATTGAATAAAGTCCATTGAGAAATATTAGTTGATGAATTCATTTCTCCTGAATAGATATTCCAAATGATATTTTGAATATTCGTACAATTCCCATTACAAATCGTATATAAAGCGATTTGTGTAGTTGGATTAACCAGTTGATATTCTAAATTAGGAACGCACAGTGTCCAAATAACACAACCGATAGCAATCAGTTGTGGATGAGTATCTTCCACTTTGACTGAAACATAGCCGGTGGCTTGTCGAGAATTATTTCGACGATTTTCCATATAGACCATAAACTGATAAGTTTGATTCGGTTGAAGAGATTCGCTATGAATGGTGATAGAAGATTTCAATGAATTTTCATATGACCATCCTGTTCGATTGGATAAACACGATGGATTGGATGAATCATTTCGTAGATCATGAATTTCTAATAATGTTCCATTGATATTTGGAAATATCGATAAACTTAAAATTCGACAATAGTATTTATAAGTCCAATCCTTAACAAAAAAAAGACAAAAATAGTGTGGAGATAAGATGAATTCCAATCGATTGCAACTTACACTACTGTTGAATATATTTTCATCGTGATCCATAGAATATTTTCCAGGATTCAGTGTGAGATCTTGTTGATATCCACTTGTAACCATTGATGTTCCAAATTGTATCAGATTTGGTGTTAAACCCGATGGAGTTATTTGTACATAGACAAACTTCGATATTGTGGACTGAAAAGAACCATTTACGTGTATATTCGTTTGAAGTTCGAATTCATAGATTCCATATGGAAGTGTTCGTGCAGGAATAAATAGTTCATTGAATGTTGTTGGAATGGATTGTAAACATGATGTTGTACAATTTCGAATGATCCATTGAAATGTAAATGATAGTGTTTGATTGCAATCATAATTTATCATCGATATTATGGAAAAATCTTGACTACGACGAAATTGTAGAGGATTGTAAACACTTGATCCACTTGGTATCAATGTTACTACTGGTGTACAATTGATTGTAGTTGCGCATAAATTCGATAATGAGCTAAATTTTTGAATTCGATCATTACCTTGATCGCTAACAAATAAATTACCAAAACTATCAAAAGCCAAACTTCTTGGATAGTTTAATTTGTCAGCTGTCGAGCCAGATGAACCACTACATCCAACAATACATCGAAAACCAAATGGTCCTTCTCCAATAATGCGATGATTTCCATAGTCTGCAATATATAGATATTTATTTCCATCCAATATGACATTGCGTGGCAAATTCAATGAAATTGTTGTATTTATTGTAATTCCATTCGATTGTCCTAATGGAAAGAGTTGAATTCGATTATTACCAGAATCAGCTACATATAAATCAAAATTAGTATCAACAAATATGCCGCTTGGTAAACTAAGCATATGTGAAGCGGAACCAGCTGAACCATTACCAGCAACTCTTGTTCCTGTTATCAAATTATCACCTAACCATTTCTTCACTACTTGATGATTGGATACATCTGAACAATAAAGAGTATTACTAATATCAACGAAAAGTCCGTAACATCTTGAAGCAACAGACATGACTGTAACACTTTTGTTTGAATTTAATGTAAATTTTTCTATCCGACCATTATCAACATAAATGTCACCATTTTGTGTAACAAATATTGATCCTGACGTCGATAAATTCCCGTATAACGTTAAGACTGGCACAGTGCTATCATTCAACCAAATTCTAATTCTACCATTGTCATTACCGGCACTATAAATTGTATTATTTGTCGTGATAAACAATGTATAACTTGAAGAATTATGTGCAAATGTGGTTGCGTTGGCATCCCACGTTGCATTGACGCAAAATGTTGGTTGATTGTATGATGGAACTAAAGCAGTATTATTTAAACGAATGAATTTTTGAATACGATTGTTATCTTCGTCTGCAACAAAGATATTTCCATAGCTGTCAAAAGCTATAGTTACTGGTCTGGTTAACGTATTAGATGTTGAACCAGATAATTCAGTACATCCAACTATACATCGAAAGCCGTGTGGTCCCGAACCAACAATACGATGAGTATCATATTCAGCAATAAACAAATGTTTATCAGCATCAAGAATAACCGATACAGGATAGTTTAATTTAAATGCGGCATGTACTGATCCAGTTCCTGCCACAGATTTTATGTTTCGTGATCCCGATCGATAAAGTTGAATTCGATTATTACCCGAATCAGTCACATATAAATCAAAATTATCATCAACAAACATTCCATGAGGTCTGTCAAGCATATCCATTGCATTTCCACTGCAACCTGTACCAGCAATTATTGTCAGCGTGTTTGAAGTGCTGATTAATGATCTCGTCATGACTCTATGCTGATCACGTTGCGAAAAATATAATGTATTATTGATATCAACGAATATACCATAGGATTGAGCATTAGTATATGCAACAACATCACTATGATTACTATTCAATGTCCATCTATTTATTTCATATGGTGAGGCTCCACTGATGGTGTATATATCACCATTACTAGTAACAAAAATAGAATTATGACTTAGAACACTAGTATTAATGGCTGTTGTTAGATTGACATTTTCATTCATCCAAATTTGAATCTTATTGGTATTTCGACCAGGCACATAGACGGTGTTATTTTTGTTGACAAAAATACCAAAAGGTTTCGTACCAATTGTGATACCGTTAGCAAATGTAATTGCATTTGGATTCCAAACAGTCAATGGATCAAGTTTAGGTCGATTGTGTGAGATTTCTAAAGAAGAGCATATACTCGTAAAGATAAAGTAATTGTCAATCTTTTGCGCATACCATTCGAAGAAGTATTAACTGTTGCCAAATTTGTTCGATTTATTGATGAGTTTCTCACTACAAAATTAAAATATATATTTTTTTTGCAAAGATAAAAAAATGTCATTTATTTTTTGTATTACTAGTGCTGATTATTGATGTTGTTGTTTGGTCTAAAATCATATATTTAATCAGTTCGATATTTTAAACAAAACTTACTACAAATGTTTGAGATTAAATTAAATTTTTGTATTCGATAATTACTACTGTCAACAACAAATAAATTTCCGAAACTATCGAAAGACGCTGATCGAAAATAAGATAATTGATTTTGTGCAGAACCTGATCCATTACATCCGACTAAACATTGAAATCCATTTGATCCACTTTTAACTATTCGACGATTCCCGTAATCAACAATGAACAGATCTTTATTACCATCCAAGGTCACTTCAGTTGGATGGTACAATGTAATTGGCTTGTTTGCTGATCCATTTCCTGCTATTGTTATGCCGTTTAATTGGTCTAATAGAAAGAGTTGAATCCTATCATTCAAACAATCTGCTACATATAAATCGAAATTAGTGTCAACAAATACTCCTAATGGAGTATTCAACATGTATGAAGTTGAACCACTAACACCAGTACCAGCAACAATTCGTACTGAGTCTGAAATGTTATTCAAAGATTTCTTAATGATTTCATGTTTCTCATTAGCCGAACAATAAATATTGTTATGAATATCAATGACAATATCGTAACATCTCCAGCATGTTTCCATAACTGAAGTCGAATTTGTGAAATTCGATATAAATTTTGGTATAACATCAATCGAGTTTGATAAATAACTAAAATAAACATCAGTAGCTTCTGTAACAAAAATACTTAATACGCTGGATGAATTCGATGAAAGATTTCTTATCAATGGTGAGTTTATGTTAGGCAATACGAGTATTTGTTTCTTATTCCCATTAGCCACATAAATAGAATTATTTGTTGTAACAAATATATCTTTAACATCTGAACCGATTATACTACTGTCAGCCAATGTTGTTGGATTTGGATTCCATGATGCATTGGCACAAAATATAGGTTGATTATACGGTAAACCTTACAAATATCTCTCATTTTCATCCTCAAAACTTTGAATGTCGGGACTTACTTGATGATTTGCTAATCAGTAACATTAGAACAAACCATATATCGACGTAGTTATTATTAGGCTTCATTCTGAACGAATGATTTACAATAAGAAAATATGAAAATGAAGAGATTATTTTCTTTTCTTTATTGATTTATTCGATTTCACCGATAGTAATGTAATCACAAATCACTGATTATGGTTTATTATGATAATAAAATTATATATTCATATGCTTTTACCGACATGTTGTTATTTTAGTCCGACGTCAAAATACGAAGAGATCCGTCTTATTACAAATATTAACAGTTCAATTATTATTTCTTTCGGAGATAGTTTTCATGTTAGAAGTTCAATGTCGACTGTATTTATTGTTGAAACAGCATTTCGATTTAATCGAAGAAATCTTTTCGTCAAAAAATATTTCACTTGACGACGATATCGAGATGATGTCAATATAAATAGATAAAAATTCATCTATTAAAAAAATCAAACGAAAGAATTTCATTTATCAGCATCAATAAATGATGATTACTTACTCCATAAATCCACATAGTGAACCATTCAGAAAGTAGTACCACTACTTGATATACTCCTCCGACAAAATATACTGAATTCTTGTTTATAGTAGTTAAATAAACTCGAAAACAGGCGTTTGGAATAAGTAGAACAGTAAAAGCAATGACACGAATAAATATCATTGCTGTCAGTTGTTGATCTAATTTTCGACGGTGAATTGGATTTTGCAGACGAACAAGACGACGAACATTTTGATAGGCTAATAAACTGAATAGTGATGATACCAAAATTGGAAATATTTGAAGTAAAAACATAAAATAGAAATAAGAATAATAATTCAGAAGAATCTGATTTACAATTGTACAGCCAACTCCAGAAACAATTTCAGAAAAAATAGCATAAGGAATGGACTGCAAAAACCAAATGATACAACTACTCCATACGAGATATCTTGCCAATCGAATTGTACTTTTCTGTCGAATATGGAATTGATAATGTGTTGAAAGAAATTGATCAATGGCTTCGAAACAGATGATATACGTGGCTGTCAATCGACAGGAAGGAACATAAAATGTTCGAATTTTACACCAAGCTAAAGATATATTTGCCACATCTTTGAGATAGATTTTAGTTAGAATTTGTCCAGAAAAATACGTAGCCAACATGATATTGTTAAAGATACTTTCGATAGTGAGATAATAAGACGATGGATTATTTCGAAAGATAGTTAATTTTTTGAAAATAAGAATATTGAAAATATTTCCAAAGAATCCAAGAATGATTATAGCAAAGTTGATGTTAAAAATATAAGTTTGCATGATTGGAAAAAAACTTGGAACAGAAGGTATACTGGACATTGTAGAAATGTTATCAATTCTTTCTTTTTTTCTTCGTTTATAAAGAATAGCATTTGCTCTTACGAAATTAACAGTAATCTGACTTTGAATAAAATCTTTTTATAATTCTTTTGTTTATTATGAAATAAGAAAGCAAAAAAATGAATGGCTTTTCAATTGCATTAAGTGCATGCGCAGATTTTTATAACTGGAAAATAAAAATAAATGCTTTTGAACTAATCTGATTGAGATTTTCTTTAGTAAAATGAAATTTCTCGAGGTATTTTAAGAAACAAAATAATACGAATGCATTGAGTACATTTATCCTGAAAAACACTTTTAAGTATTTTCTGTCGGTTTGACATTATTTTCTTGATAAAGAAAGTCATGTGAAAATAAAGGGACATTTATGTCAGTTTATGTACTTTTTTAGAACATAATTATGTTATTCTGAATAAGGTTATGCGAATCTTTTTATTCATGCATAACGCTGTACGCAGTGACCGAATTTCGACTCATAATAGACATTTTATTATATTCGTAGAAGACACTGAAATGTGTATGAATAGTGAGCTTTATTAATAAATTATGAAAAGAATGAAAGAAAAGAATATTATTAAGATAAAATAAGATTGATTCTTAAATTTTTATTTGTTTGTTGTAGTATATCGAAATATCTTATTCCAGTACTTCCGATTTGATTACCTTCGAATCGGAATTCTGCGAGTGTCTGTAAACAAGATTTGAGTTATAGTGAATCTATTCGGAATACTGGTTCTTACTGTATTGTGTTGTAATACTTGACTGAAATATCGAGCACCTTCATCCCGAATTACATTGTGCATTAGACAAAGTTGTGTTAGTGTCTACAGAGAAAATAGAAAAACCAAACTCAAAAGATGAATGATTATTACTGTATTATATTGTAATGCTTGACTGAGATGTCGAGCACCTTCATTGCCAATATAGTTCCAACCAAGATTTAACTCTTTGAGTGTCTAAATAGATAGTATAGTGTCAGACAAAAAACATCGAGTAAGTCGTTTGTTGTTACCATACTATGTTGTAAAGTGTCACTGAAATGACGAATACCAGCGTCTCCAATCCAGTTAGACGCTAAATTTAGAATTAAAAGTGTCTATTGAATATTATAAGTGAAATTTTCATATAAACTAAAATAGATAATTAATACAGTATTTTCTCGCAATCCTTCGCTTAGAAATCGCATGCCTTCATTTCCAATTTGATTCCAACCAAGATTGAGTTCGATCAATGTCTACGATATACAAACAAACATTCCATCAATGTAATGACGTATAAACCGTATACTTTATTATGTTGTAACATTAAACTCAGATGTTGAACGCCCTTGTCACTAATTGCATTATCGGTTAGATGAAGTCGTTGTAATGCCTGAAAGAAAAGAAAAACAAAATTTAGTTCATTGAAACGTTTGATTATTATTTTACTGTATTATATTGTAATGCTTTACTCAGATCGAGAATTCCATTATCACCAATTGAATTAACTCCGAGATTTAACTGTACGAGTGTCTATATGAAAAACTAAACATTGTAATTCAATCATAGATACAATTTGATATTCGCACTGTATTATGTCGTAATGCTTGACTAAGATATCGAATACCATGATAATCAATTTGATTTCGTGTTAAAAACAGTTCTGTAAGTGTCTATAGAACAATTGAAATTAGCGTTGAGAAAAATAGTTGATTAATATACTGTGTTGTATTGCAAGACTGCGCTCAAACGTCGGATACCTTCGATTCGTAATCCAAACTTATGTAGATTAAGTTGTTTTATTGTCTACATAGAATTAAAAAGTGAATTTCAATTTTAAAAAAATCGATTTACTTGATATCGTAGATAACATTGAATAATTAAATTCACACGTTGACATACATTACTTGCTGCTAAAAACAAATCTTCATCACTCAAATGATGAATTATTCGATAGACAATTTCTAATGGTAGTGTATGAAATGAAATCGTCATTCTATTCACAAAAAAAAACTTTTCTTTTGTTTTGTTTCACGAAGAAATGTTATTTTCTTATCAGATAAGACTAACAATAAATAAACTTTATTCATATAAATCAAACATTCATAAAATCTTCGCTCATATCATCTATCCATGCTTGAAGAAAGCTTTCTTTTTGTGTGCCTCGAGGAATACGAAATGAGATTTCTGCTGCACCATCATCTCTTATCCATGTTTCATCGATAGCACGAGTTGGATTCGCTCGAAAAACAAAAAAAGTAAATTTTTTCACGAATGACAAATGCATTCGACATTGATTCGTCATTCCTAAATCGACTTGTTCGGCCCAATCTAATTTGTATTGTGAATTAATGAATAGTTCATTTTCCAAACGATTTCAATTGCCAATCAATTGTTTATCTTTAAATTCTTTGAAAACGAAATTTTCCGTCGTAAGATGAGACAAAAGATACGATTCATCACGAACTTTACTGATAGACTGACGAAGCATTTGTGCAATCGACGACAATGAATAAGGATCAGCAAAATCCTCGGTTAGAATATGTATAAAACAATTACCTATTTGATTTAATGAGCAAATATTCGGACAAAGTCCTCGATAGTTCACCGTAACATAAGCTCGTTGAATTGGATTTTCATTCGAACGAAAAAAATGCGTATTAAGACGATAGATAACATAGGCATTGAGCAGATCATTTGTCGATATAAATGAATTAACATTATGAATTTGTTGACGAAGTTGTGCTACATGTTTCGAAGAGAAAAACATTGTTATTGAATCTGTTGTTTGATTTTCAATACGACATTCTTCAATTATTTTTTCTCTTGGAATACCTTCATGAAAAATTTTCATTCGTGTTAATATATTCGAATTAGAGTTTTCTTTCAATAATAAACGACGTTCGAATACAGGTGTTGTTATTAACGGTTCGAGATTTTGATAGAGACGAGAGACATTACTAAGAAACATTGCAGCTGATTTAGCATCACCAATAACATGCGAAAATGAAACACCGAAAATATATTCTTTACTACGAGTGAGATAGGTTATTTTAATTCGAAGAAATGGTGCTGAATTGAGTATTTCATTACAAACAGGATCAATATACGGTCTAAATTTCGATGAATCACTCAATACAACGGGCAGATCCGTTGGCCATTGATCAAGTTCAGTATTTTCGATATACGTATAGGGTATACCTCGATCAGAACACACTATTGAATATGTATCTTTAATTGCATCGACAATTTCTGCATGTCCACACATTATTGACCATAGAGAAAGTGCTCGTTCAAGAGCTCGTTTGAGATGAATGATATCAAGTGTTGGATAAATAAATATACGATTGATCGGCCAGTCTGGTTGTCGATCAAAATCGACAAGATTTATGCGATGATTTTGACCTGTAGGTGGTACTGGATAGATTA
>Ga0209935_1002859_pt1 | contig 19523 bp, 22 predicted proteins | sample ThiBio_1000_plan_2_FD_183958 | JGI IMG/M metagenome (GOLD analysis project Ga0209935, IMG submission 183958) | Wastewater bioreactor microbial communities from Cape Town, South Africa - Thiocy_cont_1000_plan (SPAdes) | ecosystem: Engineered > Bioreactor > Thiocyanate-remediating >... | reverse complement strand
GATAGATAGATAGATAGATAGATAGATAGATAGATAGATAGATAGATAGATAGATAGATAGATAGATAGATAGATAGATAGATAGATAGATAGATAGATAGATAGATAGATAGATAGATAACGATAGATTGCAGCATATGATTGATACCTTGATCGATGATCGATCTCAGCTTTGGAGTCGAGCAGGAAGCGCAGAGTGAGGAGGTGGCCGCGGAACGAGGCCTGGTGCAGCGGAGTCTCGCCCTGCTTGTTCTCGGCGTTGAGGTCGGCATTGCTGTCGACGACGCGCTTCAAGATCGAGAGCAACTTCTGACGATCGTCGTCGGTCGGAGTATTGATGCGAGCGAGGAAGTGGAAGATGTTGTTCTGTGAGCCGGAGACGATGGCAGGGTCGGCGTTGGCTTGGAGCAGGAGCAGGATGGCGTCGAGGTGCTTGTTGTGCGCGGCGCAATGGAGCGGCGTCCAGTGCTGCTTGTCCATCTCGTTGACCGGATAGCCATTGGCGAGGAGCAGCTGTACGACCGACGAGTGGCCATTGGCGGCGGCGACATGGAGTGGTGGATTGCCCTCATCATCGACGCTGCTCATGATCTTCTTGCGGAGCTTCGAGGAGGCGAGGAGTGCTTGGAGCTTCTCGAGGTTGCCGGTCGCGACCGCGTTGTGGAACTCGCGCACTTGTGTCTTGCCCATGATGTGCGAGAGAGAGGGAGAGGGAGACCGCGCGCGCGAGATAGTGAGAGTGTGCAGAGTGTGGGGCGTGCCACGAGGCCCCGCGACCAAGCAGAGTCGCTGAGGTTGGCAGAGCGGAACGAGATTGAGAGAGATAGGCAGAGCACGTGTGCGAGAGAGATATCGATCGAATGAATGAAAGAATGAATGCCACCGCTTGCGATGAGCGAAATATCGAGCAAACAGGTATAGATATCGATAATGAATGGGTGTGCCCGATGCACCGAGAGAGATTGATAGAGAGATAGAGATTGATATACAAGTACGAGGTGTGTTCTGATGAATGCGAGAGAGAGAGAGAGAGAGACACGAACGTGCGATTGGAGCGAAGCAACGAACGAATGAACGAACGGAGCAGAGGCTGCTCGTCCTCTTGTGGTATGCGTTGGGTCTCCTTGTCCTCGTCTCTTTCCCCGATCGGCGAGCAATGCCGCTTGCCTCCTCGCGGCTCCTCGCCCTCCTGCTATCCATCAGCCACGCTATCTGCTCGTTCGTTCCCTCCTTCGTTCTTGCATGTCGATGGCGACGAGCGGTTTGGGGGCGGTTATTTAAAGGGGGTTTGTTCACAACAATCCAACGAGGTGTGGCACGATGAATACGACGACACCTCGCGGGATAGAGACCAGGCAGTGGTATGTACACGAACGGGTGATAGAGAGAGCGAGGAGGGAGGGAGCAGTAGAGCGGCGTGGAGATTAAGAGACATATGCGCGAAGAGAAGCACAACACGGACGGAGCAGCGCAGTACGGCCGAGGGAGACTTGTTGTTGTTGCGAGGGCGAAAAAAGCAGCAGACAGCGGCCGTCTCGCGCCGTGGTGCGGCGGAGAGGTGCTCTACCGTGTTGGTTGGGAGTTGGGGTTCTTGGGTTGATTGGTCGGTGGGTTTGGTCGGTCATTCGGGAGAGAGGCAGCGATCGATGCGGCGGCGATCACTTGGAGCACGTGCAACCGCCCTTGGGTGGCTGGCTGCTCGGCTGGTACGGATCGATCGTCAGTGTCCCAGAGTCTGGTCGCGGCGGTGTCTTGGGGAGTTTTTTGGCTGTGGAGAGAGAGAGAGAGAGAGAGAGAGAGAGAGAGAGAGAAGAGAGGGTCTCAAGGTTAGCGAGCGCAAGCAGGAGAGTACGTGCTGCTGCATCTTGGCGCATACCGATAGCGACAAAGAGCTCGTTGACGTTGGAGGCGGATTTGGCAGAGGTCTCCATGAACAGAATGTCGTTCTCGTCGGCGTACGCTTGCGCTTCCTCTGTGCTGACGGCGCGCTTGGGAGCGAGATCGGCCTTGTTGCCCGCGAGGGCGATGACGATGTTGGCGTTTCCTTGGCGCTGCAGTTCCTTGACCCAGTTCTTGGCTCGTGCAAACGAATCCTGGATTGCGAGAGCGCGAGCGAGCGAATGAGCGCGAGAGCGACGAGAACGAGCGACTGAGAAGTATGGCGAACGAGAAGAAGCGTACGGGAGCAGTAATATCATATACAACAATGGCGGCTTGTGCGCCGCGATAGTACATTGGCGCAAGGCTGTGGTATCGCTCTTGGCCGGCTGCAATCAATAACGCACGCACGCACGCACGCACGCACTCGTGCATCAGTCATACGCCAACGATACCTGCCGTGGTGGCTCGCGGTTCGGCGCGTACCTGTGTCCCAGATCTCGAACTTTACGGTTGTGTCATTGAGGCAAACGGTCTGTGTGAGGAAGGCGGCGCCGATCGTGCTCTCCTGATAGTCGAAGAACTGGCCCTTGACGAATCGAAGCACCTACGCAACCGCATCATGATCGTGCCCAATCGACGAGGGATAGCGTCGTCAACAAGCGTCCATCCGAGAGAGCGAGAGAGAGAGAGAGAGAGAGAGAGCTGCTCGTGCAGAGGCGCATTGGCGAGGCATTGGCATCCATACCAGCGAAGACTTGCCGACGGCAGACTCGCCCAGCAACACCAGCTTGAACTGGAAGATCTTGGTACTAGCAGCGGCGCTCATGTTGGAGAACACGGCAGTGATGTACGGCGTGGGCGAGAGTGTGCTTGAGTGAGTGTGAGTGAGAGTGAGTGTTTGGCGATCGCTTGGGGTTGCTTGGGGGTTCGATCGATCAACGAGGCTCGCACGCAGTCGCTGGTCTGATATCTCGTGGGCTCTCTGCACCATCACCAGCAGCAGCAGTGAGTGAGTGAGCGCACGAGTCGAGCGAGCCTAGCTTCTTTGTCTCAGTGTCGCAAGCGAGAGCGAGATCGAGATCGATCGCGTGGGTCCGTTGCTACGCCAATCGATCACGAGAAAGCAAAATCCCCCAAAAATCCCACGACCCCCCTAATCGGCCACTACTCCCCCTGGCCAACTCACCAGAACCACCGCTACCACCGCCACCAAGCGCGAGCGACAGACGCAAGAGAGCGAGAGAGAACACGAACCAATAGCGAATGCACCACCAGCGAGTGAGAGAGTGAGAGTGAGAGAGTGTGGCGCACTGAGGGAGAAGAGAGGCGAAAGAGAAAGAAGAGGAGGCACACAGAGACGTACCCTACTCGTCCTCAGGAGCGAAGTTTGCGGCGGGCGTTGGAGAATTTCGCCCAACGCCCACCGAAACTCCGAAGTTTTTCGGTGGTGTGAGGCTTTCGCTTTCTCTCGTCGCTTTCGCTGTTTCGTTCGTCGCCTCGTCCACACCACACCACCCGATCCACCATCGATCGAGCTATCTATCCATCGAGATACTTCCAGAGATCTCTACTCCCCGTTATCTTCGGTCTACTCACTGTCTCATCCTCGACCACTCCGCCTCCACTACCGCTCAACCAATCGTCGTAGCCAATTCTCCAGAGCTTTCTCTTTCTCTCTCTCTCTCTTCGCATCATTCGAGCGAGCGTATCGACTTGGCCAACACCTCTCGCCGCACAATCCGCCACTTTGCGTTGCCGTCCGTCTGTTCTCACCCCCCTACGTAGCGACCACCCCATACGTACACCTCGTACACCTCGTACATCGGCACATCCACACCTCATCCGCCCCCCGAAACAATGCAAGACGAGCTCCCCTCGCACAAGGCCGTCAAGGTGCGCCGACCTCAACTCTCACTCGCTCGCTCTCACGCTTCGTGTGCTCACCGCAATCGAGCTGCTTCGTTCCAGTTGGTGCTTCTTGGCGCCGAGTCGGTCGGCAAATCCTCGCTGGTACGTCGACACCTTGCTGCTGCTTCAGTGGTTCGTTCCCTCGCTCGGTGGCTCATCGGTCCTCCGTTCTACCCCCGTCGCGCAGGCCACGCGATTTGTACAGAACAAGTTCTTCGACAAGCGCGAGAACACAATCGGAGGTTCGTCGTCGTCGTCGTCGTCGTCGTCATGATGCCTAGTGTTCTGGCCAGCCGCGCGCTCGGCGAGCATCCACCATCGCTGACACGAGAGCGCATCCGTGCAGCGGCCTTCATGACCAAGGGCCTGGCAGTCGGGCCCTACATGGTCAAGTTTGAGATCTGGGACACAGCCGGACAGGAGCGCTACCACAGCATAGCGCCCATGTATTATCGCGAAGCCGCAGCGGCCTTGGTGGTGTACGATACGAGCTGCCGCGTATGTACACACACACGCTGTCCCTCGGTTGCTCGTTGCTCGGCGAGCGCGGCCAGTCACGCAGTCGGCTCACGCGTGGAGTCTCGCGCTTTAATTGTTTAGGAATCATTCGACAAGGCCAAGAAGTGGCTGTTCGAGCTGTACCGCTCGCGAGGCGAGGACCTCGTGATCGCGCTCGTAGGCAACAAGATCGACTTGCCCAATCGACAGATCGGATACGACGTACGTTGGCTACTCGAGCGCTGGCGCCGTTATCAACGCCCTTCTGACACTGCTCGGCGGGCAATCCTGGCAGGAGGGCAAGGCCTATGCCACCGAGCAGAATCTCTTGTTCTTCGAGACCTCGGCCAAGACCAGCTCCGGAGTCGTTGAGGTCTTTACAGAAGTCGGTACGTCTCAATCTCTCAATCTCTCTCAATCTCTCAATCTCATTCACCTCGCATTCACTCACTCACTCACTCTCCAACCCACCACACAGCACGCAAGTTGGCTGAGAAGTCTCCAGCATCTGCCGCTTCCAAGCCGCCGAACACCGAGCTGACCGATACCGCACCCCCGGCCACCAACGATTGCCCATGCTAAACGCCACGGCTCTGCTGCTGCTGCTCTCTACTCATGTCTACCTCTTCTCGCTCCTTGTCTCCTTGTCTCGCAAACAGATGCCTCGTCGTCGCTTGCTCGGCACCGCTTACAGCAGCAGCAGCGCTACTTGTGAATACCACCACCACTCCTATACAGTCGCCTTGTCCCTTCAGCATGATGACGATACAAGAAGAGATGTATGTAGACTCGTGGAGGCTCGTGGTGTGTGTGTGCCTCGAGTTCCATGGCGCGAGCGTACGCGCCATCAAAAGATCTGCGCCAGATCGAGCGACACTGCCGCCACGTTGCCGGCATGCTTGAGCAGCAATGGAATCAACAGCCACTTGCTCTTGTAGCCCATGTCGCGCAGCTGCGCAATCTGCGCATGGTACCAGAGCTTGGCCGAGCGGTACTCCTGTCGCCGAATGCTGGCGTCCTTGCTCGGGTCGCGCCAGTACTGATCAAAGAGCGCCAGCGCACGTTCGGCGCGCGCCACATCGCCACCGAGCTTGTTGAGCATGCGTGTGCAGACGTATCGCGGATAGCCCTTGGCTTCGAGGCGCAGCAGGTCGGGCTCGGCAACCGGAGGTGCGCGGGTGCCTCGCTTGTTGCCAGCTTGAGATCGGGGCCACGGGCTTGGTTGTGGCGGATACGCTGGCTGCGGAGGTTGATATTGTTGCGGTGGCTGTGATAGTTGCTGCTGCTGCTGCTGCTGTTGCTGCTGCTGCTGCTGATAGACGGTTGGATACGCTGGTGGTTGTGGTAGATGTGGCGGCGGAGCATCTCCAAGCAATGGCGGCGGTTGAGGTAGGAGCGGTTGAGGTTGCTGTTGATGTTGCTGATGATGCTGATGATGGTGGTGGTGGTGCTTGCGAGCGCGACCTTGGTGCTTCTCCATCTTGCTCGCGACCAACTCGACGTCGCCATTACATCGGCTCAACAATCGAACACACACGGCTTCGGCATGAAAGCCGCGTTGCTTAAGTTGCGCTAGTTGAATCGCGTATTGTCGACGAAGCTCCTCGTAGCGACTGGGCGATGTCATTCGATGGTGTAGGCTGCTGCTTGGATCCGACGAATGCTGTCGATGATGCTGGTGATGGTGGTGATGGCCTCGTTGCTGCAGATGAGCTGCCACCTGCTGCACGTCGCCATTGTAGCGCTCGAGCAACCGAATGCACTTGAGTACTCGGTGTTGTTGCTGTGGCTCGAATCGGATCGCCGATGCTGAGGCCGGTTGCGCGTTCGTGCCACTAGCAGCATCCATGAGAGCTTGTGCTTGAGGTTGTGGTTGCAGTGGTGCTTCGCTGGACGACTCGGCCATCAGACTCGAGGACGAATCGGTGCTCATGGCACCGGTCGTCGCAGATGCTGGCGTCGGAATCGAATACAACGACAACGATTCGTCGTAGAGAGACGACGCTGACGAGCATGCCGACACCGATGAGACTGGAGTCTCGTCGAGGTTGTAGCTGGGAGCGTAGCTCGATGGTACGCTGCCGCTCACGCTCGCTGCTGCTGCCGTCTCGAGCTCGATCGCATCCATCACTGCTGCACCAGAGTCCCGCTCATCTGCCGCCTCGTCCTCCTCGTCTTCCTCGTCTTCGGATATCTCTCGAGAGATCGACGACGAGGAGGACACAGTTGCGGCATCCGAGTCGTTCGATGCAACAGCGCCATCGTTCGCGATGGTGGCGATGCCAGGCGTCGGAGCGAGCATTCCCATGTCTCGTAGTGTCGCCAATTGAGTCGCGTAGCGTTGTTGGAGTCGCTCGGTCTCGAGCTGACGCGCTCGAAGGAACTGACGCGTCGCCGCGAGGTCGCCATTGAAGTTGGCCAGCGTACGAACGAGCCACTTGTTCGAGCCGCCATCCACGCCGAGACCCTCGTGTTGGAGCTGGAGCAGTTGCTCGCGATATTGGTCGGCCTGCTGTTGCAGTAGCACACGACCTCCGATTCGACGAGTGTGGTACATGATGGCGTTCCATCGATTGGTCGTTGCGTTGGACGATGTGGTATTCTCGAGAGCTGGTGTGCTCGATGTAGTGTTCATCATTGTCGTTGTTGCAGGTGTTGTTGCAGGCGTCGCAGCAAACGATGCTGGTGTTGCAAGAGCACGCATCGATGGTACAGGATCAGGCAGCAACGGTGCTCCTGGTGCTGAAGATGAGCCTGACGATGCCATGACGGATCTCGATGGTGAGATTGGCTCATAGTACTGTGGCCCGCTCACGGGCGCCAGCATCGCATCTGTCGTCGGCATCATCGTTGGCATCATTGGAGCTCGCGATGCTCCTTGCGTCGCTGCAGGAGCTGCTTGTGATTGTACAGCATCCACCTCGAGTCGTAAGATCGTATCGGTCGCTATCGACAGGGCCACACTCAACTCTGGCATCGAGCGTATCGTGATCCAGTCGCCATCCTCGTCCTTGTATCGAAGAACGATGCTCGACGACGGTGCGAGTGTGAAGGCTCGAGCGAGCGTCGCACAGAGCAGCTGGTACTGATCCTCTTGGCTGGCATCGAGTGGGTACGGGAATCTACGCAGCTGCTCGTTGTATCGTGCCTTCACCGATGTGACTATCGTTGCTCGAGACATTGAATTGATAGATCGATAGAGATGTGGAGGAGGGGGTGTGCGCGAGCGAGCGAGCGAGCGAGCAAATGATATCGCCTGCCACTCCTCACTTAATTATCCCCAATCGCAGCAAGGCCCGGTTTACTATCTATTCGCAAGTATACCATGCCAACAAATCGGTATGCAGGCCACGGAGTCAGGCACTCAGAGGCTCACAATCAACCACAACCATTCAATCAAAGGAACGAGAAGATCTCGAACAACAGCTCGTTCGGAATCATCGACATCGCCGAGCACTCATCGACCAGCGATCGAATCATCGTCATCGTCGACACCGCTTGCTTCATCCATGATGGTGCATGTCGATGACGATCTGGACGCCAAACGAACTTGGTGTCAGGGAGCCATTGATTGGCTCCAATCACATGCACTCGATTGCCTGCCGAGAAGGCGATGAGACCTCGATGCTCGTCGAACGCAAGTGCGCATGGCCACTCGCTGCCACACTCGAACGATGAGATGTGATGGCCTTCGTGAGTGAATGCTTGCAGTCGCCGGTTGTAGAAGTCGGCGACGATGATTCGACCATGGTTGTCGATGCACACTCCTCGAGGCTCGTCGAACTCGCCTGGTTGATCGCCTTTGGAGCCGAACTCGAACAAGAACGAGCCATCGATCAGCGACAATACTTGCACTCGATAATTGTTGGTATCAACGACAATGATTCGGTGTCGATCATCATCGATCGCAACGCCTGTTGGATAGTTGAACTCGCCAGGTCGAGATCCTTCGTTGCCGCCGATCTTGAACAAGAACGAGAGATCGATCGACGACAAGAACACCAATCGATCGCTGCCGCTATCGGTGATGATTGTGCGATGATGATGCTTGTCGATCGCAACATTGTAAGGATAGATGAGCCCGAGATCTCCTGATCCATTCTGGCCGATGCATGGCAAGAGCGATTGGTCGCTCAATGACCATGATTGCACTCGATGATTGGCGCCATCGACGATGAGGATGCGATCATGGTCGTGATCGATCGCAATGCCCCATGGATACTTGAACTGGCCTGGTTGGCTGCCTTCCTTGCCGAACTTGGACACGAACGAGCAGCTGCCACCCTCGTCATCGCACGAGAATACTTGCACTCGATGATTCTCGGAGTCGACGACCATCAAGAGGCCTCGATGATGGTCGAACACCAAGCCTGCAGCAGAATCGAACTGGCCATCGAGACTGCCATGTTGCTCGGTGCCGATCGAGAGCTTGATTCGAGGATCACGAGCAAGAGCATCGTCTTCCATCTCAATCTCACGCAATGATACTCGCCAAGAGAAGAGATGAGATGATGTGATCGAGAGACGAGAGACACCCACCACAACGCACAAGGCAGCGAGCAACGAACCAACAACGAGACCAACGAACCAACGAACGAAGGAAAGAACAGCACCAACCCCCAACCACACACACACCAATCATATCTCAATCATATCTCAATTATCCACGAGCCTCCTCCTCTTGATGTTGCTCCTCTTCTTCTTTTGATGATGATGATGATGATGATGATGAGTCAAGCAATGAAATTGAGAGCCTCGATGAACCGAGCATCAATCAAACTCGAATCGCAAAGCTGCTCGAGTTCAATCAATATGATAAATGTGAGTCGTGAATGTATTTGATGCATCAACCAACCAACCAACCAACCAACCAACCAACCACAACCATTCAATCAAAGGAACGAGAAGATCTCGAACAGCAGCTCGTTCGGAATCATCGACATCGCGCACGACTCATCGACCAGCGATCGAATCATCGTCATCGTCGACACTACTCGCTTCATCCATGATGGTGCATATCGATGACGATCTGGATGCCATGTGAACTTGGTGTCGGCAAGCCATTGATTGGCTCCAATCACATGCACTCGATTGCCTGCCGAGAAGGCGATGACACCTCGATGCTCGTCGAATGCAACCTCCGATGGGCTCGCGGTGCCACACTCGAACGATGAGATGTGATGGCCCTCGTGAGTGAATGATTGCAACCGAAAGTTGAAGAAGTCGGCGACGATGATTCGACCATGGTTGTCGATGCACAATCCATGAGGATAATTGAACTGGCCTGGTTGATCGCCTTGCGAGCCGAACTCGAACAAGAACGAGCCATCGATCGACGACAATACTTGCACTCGATGATTGAAGGTATCAACGGCAATGATTCGGTGTCGATCATCATCGATCGCAATGCCTGTTGGCAAGTTGAACTCGCCAGGTCGACATCCTTCGTTGCCGCCGACCTCGAACAAGAACGAGAGATCGATCGACGACAAGAACACCAATCGATGATTGCTGCTATCGGTGATGATCGTGCGATGATGATGCTTGTCGATCGCAACATTGTAAGGATACCAGAACTCGAGATCTCCTGCTCTCTTTGACCCAACCAACGGCAAGACCGATTGGTCGCTCAATGACCATGATTGCACTCGATGGTTGTGGCCATCGACGATGAGGATGCGATCATGGTCGTGATCGATCGCAATGCCCCATGGATACTTGAACTGGCCTGGTTGGCTGCCTTTCTCGCCGAACTTGGACACGAACGAGCCACCATCATCATCGCACGAGAATACTTGCACTTGATGACTCTCGGAGTCGACGACCATCAAGAGGCCTCGATGATGGTCGAACACCAAGCCTGCAGCGCAATCGAACTGGCCATCAGCACGGCCTTCCTCGTCAGTGCCAATAGAGAGCTTGATTCGAGGATCACGAGCAAGAGCATCGTCTCCCATCTCAATCTCAATCAATGATACTCGCCAAGAGAAGAGATGAGATGATGTGATCGAGACACGAGAGACACACCAACGCACAACGCAGCGAGCAACGAACCAACAACGAGACCAACGAACCAACGAACGAAGGAAAGAACAGCACCAACCCCCAACCAACCACACACACCAATCATATCTCAATCATATCTCAATCATCCACGAGCCTCCTCCCCTTGTTGTTGCTCCTCTTCTTCTTTTGATGATGATGATGATGATAATGATGGCGATGATGATGATGACGATGATGATGATGGTGGTGAGCCAAGCAATGACATTGAGAGCTTCGATGGACCGAGCATCAATCAAACTCGAATCGCAAAGCTGTTCGAGTTCAATCAATATGATAAATGTGAGTCGTGAATGTATTTGATGAGGAGGAGGTGCAGGATACTATCGTCACATCATTGTGCTCTTGTTCTCGTTGGTGGTGGTCTTCGAGATTGATCACATGGCGCAGTGCGATCTGGATGGACTCAAAGATGCGAGAAGATCTCGAACAACAGCTCGTTCGGAATCATCGACATCGCCGAGCACTCATCGACCAGCGATCGAATCATCGTCATCGTCGACACTGCTTGCTTCATCCATGATGGTGCATATCGATGACGATCTGGACGCCATGTGAACTTGTCGGCAAGCCATTGATTGGCTCCAATCACATGCACTCGATTGCCTGCCGAGAAGGCGATGAGACCTCGATGCTCGTCGAACGCAACCGCCCATGGCTTCCCGATGCCACACTCGAACGACGAGATGTGATGGCCCTCGTGAGTGAATGCTTGCAATCGATGGTTATCCAAATCGGCGACGATGATTCGGCCTTGATTGTCGATGCACAATCCATGAGGATAATTGAGCTGGCCTGGTTGATCGCCTTGAGAGCCGAACTCGAACAAGAACGAGCCATCGATCGACGACAATACTTGCACTCGATGATTGTTGGCATCAGAGACGATGATTCGATGTCGATCATCATCGGTCGCAATGCCTGTTGGAAAGTTGTACTCGCCAGGCTGAGCTCCTTGCTTGCCTCCGACAGAGAACAAGAGCGAGAGATCGATCGACGACAAGAACATCAATCGATGGTTGTAGGTATCGGTGATGATCGTGCGATGATGATGCTTGTCGATCGCAATGCCTCGAGGATAGTTGAACTCGAGGTCTCCTGATCCATTCTTGCCGATGCACGACAAGAACGATTGGTCGCTCAATGACCATGATTGTACTCGATTACTCCAGCCATCAGCGATGACGATGCGATCATGATCGTGATCGATCGCAATGCCGTATGGATACTTGAACTGGCCTGGTTGGTAGCCTTCCTCGCCGAACTTGGACACGAACGAGCCATCATCGCACGAGAATACTTGCACTCGATGATTCCAGCAATCGACAACAAGCAAGAGGCCTCGATGATGGTCGAACGCCAAGACTCGCGGTTTGTGGAACTGGCCATCAGCATCGCCTTCTTGCTTGGTGCCAATAGAGAGCTTGATTCGAGGATCACGAGCAAGAGGATCGTCTCCCATCTCAATCTCAATCAATGATACTCGCCAAAAGAGAGATGAGATGATGTGATCGACACCACAACGCACAACGCAACGAGCAACGAACCAACAACGAGACCAACGAACCAACGAACGAAGGAAAGAACAGCACCAACCCCCAACCAACCACCCACACCAATCATATCTCAATCATATCTCAATCATATCTCAATCATCCACGAGCCTCCTCCTCTTGTTGTTGCTCCTCTTCTTCTTTTGATGATGATCATGATGACGATGAGTCGAGCAATGAAATTGAGAGCCTCGATGAACCGAGCATCAATCAAACTCGAATCACAAAGCTGTTCGAGTCCAATCAATATGATAAATGTGAGTCGTGAATGTATTTGATGCCTCAACCAACCAACCAACCAACCAACCAACCAACCAACCAACCAACCAACCAACCAACCAACCAACCAACCAACCAACCAACCAACCAACCAACCAATCAACCAACCAATCAACCAACCAACCAACCAATCAACCAATCAACCAACCAACCAACCAACCAATCAACCAATCAACCAATCAACCAACCAATCAATCAACCAATCAATCAATCAACCAATCAATCAACCAATCAACCAACCAATCAATCAACCAACCAACCAATCAATCAACCAACCAACCAACCAACCAACCAACCAACCAACCAATCAACCAATCAACCAACCAATCAACCAATCAACCAATCAACCAATCAACCAACCAACCAACCAACCAACCAACCAACCAACCAACCAACCAACCAACCAACCAACCAATCAATCAATCAACCAATCAACCAATCAACCAACCAACCAATCAACCAACCAACCAATCAACCAACCAACCAATCAACCAACCAACCAACCAATCAATCAACCAACCAATCAACCAACCAATCAACCAACCAACCAATCAACCAACCAACCAACCAACCAATCAACCAACCAACCAACCAACCAATCAACCAATCAACCAACCAACCAATCAACCAACCAATCAACCAACCAACCAATCAATCAACCAACCAATCAACCAACCAACCAACCAATCAACCAACCAATCAACCAACCAACCAACCAATCAATCAACCAACCAATCAACCAACCAATCAATCAACCAACCAATCAACCAACCAACCAACCAACCAACCAACCAACCAACCAATCAATCAACCAACCAATCAATCAACCAATCAACCAACCAATCAATCAATCAACCAACCAATCAATCAACCAATCAACCAACCAACCAACCAATCAATCAATCAATCAACCAACCAATCAATCAACCAACCAACCAACCAATCAACCAACCAACCAACCAACCAATCAACCAACCAACCAACCAACCAACCAACCAACCAACCAACCAACCAACCAACCAATCAATCAACCAACCAATCAATCAACCAACCAATCAATCAACCAATCAACCAACCAACCAATCAACCAACCAACCAACCAACCAACCAACCAACCAACCAACCAACCAACCAATCAACCAATCAACCAACCAACCAACCAATCAACCAATCAACCAACCAACCAACCAACCAACCATAACCATTCAAAGGAACGAGAAGATCTCGAACAACAGCTCGTTCGGAATCATCGACATCGCCGAGCAATCATCGACCAGCGATCGAATCATCGTCGTCGTCGACACCGCTTGCTTCATCCATGATGGTGCATGTCGATGACGATCAGGCCGCCAAACGAACTTGGTGTCGGGGAGCCATTGATTGGCTCCAATCACATGCACTCGATTGCCTGCCGAGAAGGCGATGACACCTCGATGCTCGTCGAACGCAACCGCCCATGGCTTCTCGATGCCACACTCGAACGATGAGATGTGATGGCCTTCGTGAGTGAATGCTTGCAACTGATAGTTGAGCGAGTCGGCGACGATGATTCGGCCATGGTTGTCGATGCACACTCCTCGAGGCTCGTTGAACTGGCCTGGTTGATTGCCTTGAGAGCCGAACTCGAACAAGAACGAGCCATCGATCGACGACAATACTTGCATTCGACTGTTGAAGGTATCACAGACGATGATTCGATGTCGATCATCATCGATCGCAACGCCTGTTGGCAAGTAGAACTCGCCAGGTCGAGATCCTTGCCTGCCGACCTCGAACAAGAACGAGAGATCGATCGATGACAAGAACACCAGCCGATGTTTGTTGGAATCGGTGATGATCGTGCGATGATGATGCTTGTCGATCGCAACATTGTAAGGATAGTAGAACCCGAGATCTCCTGATCCAAACTTGCCGATGCACGACAAGAACGATTGGTCGCTCAATGACCATGATTGCGCTCGATGATTGGCGCTATCCATGACGAGGATGCGATCATGATCGTGATCGATCGCAATGCCCTCTGGGATCCTGAGCTGGCCTGGTTGGTTGCCTTCCTCGCCGAACCTGGACACGAACGAGCCACCATCATCGCACGAGAATACTTGCACTCGATGATTCTCGGAGTCGACGACCATCAAGAGACCTCGATGATGGTCGAACACCAAGCCAAACGCACAATCGAACTGGCCATCGAGACTGCCATGTTGCTTGGTGCCGATCGAGAGCTTGATTCGAGGATCACGAGCAAGAGGATCGTCTCCCATCTCAATCTCAATCAGTGATAGTCACTAAGAGAGAGATGAGATGATGTGATCGAGACACGAGAGAGACACACCACAACGCACAAGGCAACGAGCAACGAACCAACAACGAGACCAACGAACCAACGAACGAAGGAAAGAACAGCACCAACCCCCAACCACACACACACACACCAATCATATCTCAATCATATCTCAATCATCCACGAGCCTCCTCCTCTTGTTGTTGCTCCTCTTCTTCTTTTGATGATGATCATGATGGTGAGTCGAGCAATGACATTGAGAGCCTCGATGAACCAAGCATCAATCAAACTCGAATCGCAAAGCTGCTCGAGTCCAATCAATGTGATAAATGTGAGTCGTGAATGTATTTGATGCCTCAGTCAATCAATCAATCATTCTTCGGAAGCACCAGCCGAAACAACATCATCAACATCACACAAGAGGAGCCCAATCAATCAATCAATCGGTGAAGATGACTTGAGAGTTAAATAGAGAGCGAGCGAGTTGCATGGGCTGCTCGGTGATCGGCGCGGCGCGTGTGCCTTGTTACGAATTGACATGCGAGGCGGAGAGGAAGAATGGGCTGCTCACTGCCGACCACGGTCGGTTGTACTCGTCCACAACGTCGATTACCACGCGGCACTCGAAGTTGGGACGGAAGCGCGAGATGCGCAGGTTGATCATGCGGCCCGTGTTGGCGAGCGGGTTTTGGGGCGTGACGTAGGTCTGGCCGCTTGGGTCGATGACCGACATGGTCACTTGCGGCTTGCGGAAGATCTGAAGCAAGGGGATCAGCAAACGCTCTCGCGACGAGAGCGCTGGCACTCGCTGAGCTCACGTACCATCGAGAACGGGTTGTAGATGGTGCTCCAGGTGACGGTGTTCGGGAGGTACAAGAACCATTCGTCGAGGTACACGGGTGCCGTGATGTTGGGACTACGGCAGCCACGCACAAGGCGAACGTGCGAGTGACAGTGAGCGGGAGTGCGCAGACTCTTCAACTACCGACCGATACGTAGGGAGGGCAGCGAGAGCACGTACTAGTACAGGTAGTCGATCTGGAGCGTAGCCATCTGCTGATGCATCACCAGCAAGCTCGACCAGCCAAAGTCCTGGTTGTTGGGCGATGGAAAGAGCGCGCCGGCCGCTGGCGTAAAGGTCAACTCGGCGCCCGGAATGCCGTTGGGCGGGCGGTAGTGCATCTTGGCCGGATAGTACTGCGGCGGCATGCTGGCGTCGGGGCTCCAGGTGTCCCAGTAGGCCGTGAACTCGATGTTGGCGGTCTGCGGGATGGTGGTGACGGCCGGGCCCGAGAGGCCCGTGACGCACGGCGTCACTGCCGTGAGCGTGGTGGACGCCGGCGAGTAGGTACCGAGGTAGCAGTTGACCTGGTTGTTGGCCATGGTCGGATCGTACAAGACCGAGAGGCAGCTGCAGATCTCGGTGTCGGTCACCAGGTGGTGGTTGGGACACAAGCACGCCATCGGCTCTGTGCACCCACACACACCGAGAGGGTTAGGTACTGATGACGGGTCTCTCGCGCGCGCGCACACACACAACGAGTGGTCATGTGGCTCTCTCGCGCACATACCACACGGATTCCCACCGGGAACGCATTCGACGGCGAACGAGGCCGCCAGCATGCGGAGAGGCTGGAGCGTCGTGCGATACGAGAGATACTCGACGCGCGTCAGGATCTGGTCCGGCAAGCCCACGCCATTGAAGAGAATCGATGTCGTCCCCGGTACGACGCTCATCTGAACCACGGTCTGGCCGTTGCTCTGGAGGTCGACGCCCGAGAGGCGCTCGGCTCGACTCGAGGTGCTCAGTAGCACCATCAACGCCGCGATCCACGAGGCCACCATCACGAACGAGATCTTGGCCACCATGGTGTAAAAGGCGTCCTAGTCCAACGCGATATTGCTACCTGGTCAATTCAGCTGAAGTGGCGTTCTTTCTTTGTCAAGAGTAGTTGTCTCGACTAGAGGGTGGAGGGGGAGGGGGGAGGGAGAGCAAGCAACACACTACCGCAGCGGCACTGGAGGAGAGATGGATCAAATTACGATAACCGTTTTTCCTTATTCGGCGGACCGGAAGAGGCAGAGGAATGACGGCTTGCCAATACGACAAGCCGATCTGGACTACTCGAGCCTTCTCGCCAGTCTCGTCATGTGTGTCCCTGACGACCGAGAAAGAGCATCGGTTCGAGCTCTATCACAGTGCCAAGTGCCACTTTGCCGAACTCGAACGAAGAGAGAGAGAGAGAGAGAGAGAGAGAGAGCAGACCTCGGAACAGTACCTCGCTGCCTCGCTCGCTGCAACAACATCACACACAACAACCCAACCGATGGCGCACTACGACGATGAGGACCTGGAGGCTCCCTTGACGGCTGCCATGTCCAATCCCGCGTGGCCGATCTTCGAGGATGCCACACGTGCCGTCATCGGCTGTTGGACCGTCATTCGGTTGGCGCTGGAGCATGGCTTTGGCGGCAAGAACACGGCCACCAAGGTGTTCGACATGTCCGAGACCGTGCTCGATCTCTTTGCTGCTGGTATCCACCTATCATCGCCATGGCGTGGCAGTGCTACAGCTACGACGGCAGGAGCACGATCGCTGATGGACACGGTGGCTCGACGCGCACGCACGCACGCACACACGCACGCACGCACACTCATGAATGATCGGCACGCGACGATAGAGAAGAAGCCAGGTCTCGACGACGTTATCGGGCTGCTGGAGGATGCGCTGAGCGACGATCTCAACGTGACGGTCGAGGATGGTAGTATACAACAGGTACGCTACCAATCGATCACCAACCAGGAGCTTGCCAATCTGCCTCGAGCTTGACGTTCGCATCGAATAGGTGAGCGCGTTGCTGCTCAAGATATTCGACGACTGCATGGCAGGAGATACTACGCTGGCACGCCAAAAGATCGATGCTGCTCCTGCAAGTGTACGAGCCAACGCGCGCTGGTGCTCGAGAGGAACTACGCGATGCTACACCACACATGTGCATAGAGCTGACGGCATGGCAATGCGGGCGAGTGCAGGCTCTGTCGTACATCCCTGCCGAAGTGCTTGCAGGTGAGCCGCCAGCGCCAGTCGAGGCGCCCAAGTCACAGACCGGCACGGCGCCTACCTCGTCTCCTGCACCATCGTCAGCGCCATCGTCATCGAATACGCAAGAAGAAGAAGATGATGATGGTTGGCATGTAGTATCGACCAAGGCCAAGCGAGGTGGAAAGCGCTGACCTGCTCCCAGCGCAGATGATATCGTGTGATTGAGTGAGTGAACTTGCGTGTGCGTGAGCGAGTAAATCCAAGTGGCATAGCTATCATGTTGATATGATAGAGATGCCATCTATCGGTAATATGCATGATTGAGATATGATTGAGATATGATTGAGATATGATTGAGATATGATTGAGATATGATTGGTGTGGTTGGGGGTTGGTGCTGTTCTTTCCTTCGTTCGTTGGTTCGTTGCTCTCGTTGTTGGTTCGTTGCTCGTTGCCTTGAGCGTTGTGGTGTGTCTCTCGTGTCTCGATCACATCATCTCATCTCTCTTGGCGAGTATCATTGGGTGAGATTGAGATGGGAGACGATGCTCTTGCTCGTGATCCTCGAATCAAGCTCTCGATTGGCACTGACGAGGAAGGCCGTGCTGATGGCCAGTTCGATCGCGCTGCTGGCTTGGTGTTCGACCATCATCGAGGTCTCTTGATGGTCGTCGACTCCGAGAATCATCGAGTGCAAGTATTCTCGTGCGATGATGATGGCTCGTTCGTGTCCAAGTTCGGCGAGGAAGGAAGCCAACCAGGCCAGCTCGTGAATCCATGGGGCATTGCGATCGATCACGATCATGATCGCATCCTCGTCGTCGGCAGCAACCATCGATTACTATCATGGCCATTGAGCAACCAATCGGTCTTGCCGTCGGTTTGGTCAAAGAGAGCAGGAGATGTCGGGCTCATGTATCCTACCGATGCTGCGATCGACAAGCATCATCATCGCACGATCATCACCGATGCTGGCAACAATCGATTGGTGTTCTTGTCGTCGATCGATCTCTCGTTCTTGTTCGAGATCGGCGGCAACGAAGGATCTCGACCTGGCGAGTACAATTGTCCAGCAGGCATTGCGATCGATGATGATCGACATCGAATCATCGTCTGTGATTCCCTCAATCATCGAATGCAAGTATTGTCGTCGATCGATGGCTCGTTCTTGTTCGAGTTCGGCTCCAAAGGCGATCAACCGGGCCATCTCGACAATCCTCATGGAGTGTGCGTCGCCAACCATGGCCGAATCATCGTCGCCGACTTGTATAACCATCGATTGCAAGCATTCACTCACGAAGGCCATCACATCTCATCGTTCGATTGTGGCACCGAGTATCCATGGGCAGTTGCGTTCGACGAGCATCGAGGTGTCATCGCCTTCTCGGCAGGCAATCGAGTGCATGATTGGAGCCAATCAATGGCTCCCCGACACCAAGTTCACATGGTGTCCTGATCGTCGTCGACATGCACCATCATGGATGAAGCAAGCGGTGTCGACGATGACGATGATTCGATCTCTGATCGATGAGTGCTCGGCGATGTCGATGATTCCGAACGAGCTGTTGTTCGAGATCTTCTCGTTCCTTTGATTGATTGGTTGTGGTTGGTTGGTTGATTGGTTGGTTGGTTGATTGGTTGGTTGGTTGGTTGATTGGTTGGTTGGTTGATTGGTTGGTTGGTTGATTGGTTGATTGGTTGATTGGTTGGTTGATTGACTGGTTGATTGGTTGGTTGATTGGTTGGTTGGTTGATTAGTTGGTTGGTTGATTGGTTGGTTGGTTGGTTGGTTGATTGGTTGGTTGATTGATTGATTGATTGATTGATTGGTTGGTTGGTTGGTTGGTTGGTTGGTTGATTGATTGGTTGATTGGTTGGTTGATTGGTTGATTGGTTGATTGGTTGATTGGTTGGTTGATTGGTTGATTGGTTGGTTGATTGGTTGATTGGTGGTTGGTTGGTTGGTTGGTTGGTTGGTTGGTTGATTGGTTGATTGGTTGGTTGGTTGATTGG
>Ga0209935_1002858_pt1 | contig 19532 bp, 19 predicted proteins | sample ThiBio_1000_plan_2_FD_183958 | JGI IMG/M metagenome (GOLD analysis project Ga0209935, IMG submission 183958) | Wastewater bioreactor microbial communities from Cape Town, South Africa - Thiocy_cont_1000_plan (SPAdes) | ecosystem: Engineered > Bioreactor > Thiocyanate-remediating >... | reverse complement strand
TGATGATGATGATGATGATGATGATGATGATGATGATGATGATGATGATGATGATGATGATGATGATGATGATGATGATGATGATGATGATGATGATGATGATGATGATGATGATGATGATGATGATAATAATGATGATGCCATCTATCTCTATCGTGATGCATATCTAGTATGGATTGGGCTTCAATGTGGCGTATCACTTCTCGGATATTGTGAGCTTCATCTCGCGCGACTCGTTGGTCGTGTTCGATCCTCATGCACGAGATCTACCACACCAAGTGCCGGGTCTGCGAGCACCGTTCGTGAGTGCGCATCTGCCTGCCAACCATCCGAACCAATTCACGCCGTTCGACGCGGCCATTCGAGCCTTCGCGCCCGAGCAGGAGCACACGTGGCGCACGGCTGCCGGCGGTCTCGATGCCACGGTGTTTCGATTGCCGCTGCGTTCAGTCGAACAGGCGCGCGTGAGTGACATTACGTCCATCACGTACGAGACCGATCGGCTGCGTCGCTTGCTCGCCGAGTTCGCCAAGCAAGCGGCGTCGATGTTGATCTTCCTCAAGCACGTCGAGCAGATCAAGGTCATGGTGCACACGACCGACGGCGCCTTGCAGACCATGTTCGACACCACGATCACCAACGTGACGCGGTCGCTGCGTGACGATCGCTCGCTCCTGACGCGCTACAAGCGCTCGGGAGCTTCGAGCGCCACGCGTGCCACCTACACCCTCTCGATCGAGTCGCGCACCTTTGAGCCCGTCGAGCTGCCAGGCGAGAATCGTCTGCGCTTCTCGAACGCCGAGCAGTTCTTCACCGACGAGCGATGGCTCGTCGTGGCGGGCGTGTGCGACGCGAGCGAGGAAGGCGCCATTCTCTCGAGCGCCTTGAACTCGGTCGAGTGGGTCGGCGTGGCGTATCGGCTCGATAACGACGAGTACGAGTACGCATCCGACTCGGCTCAAAGCCACCTGCCGCCGTCCGAGCCACGACGCGACGGCAAGGCCTACTGCTTCCTGCCCGTGGTCGAGACCGGCCTGCCGGTGCACATCAATGGCATGTTCGCGCTGACATCGAATCGTCGCGACCTCTGGCGTGTCGGCTCGACCGAGCGCGACCAAGTGATCGAGGGCCTGTCGGCCGTCAAGGGCAAGTGGAACGAGGCGCTCTTGACGCTCTCGCTCCCGGTGCTGTACGCCGAGCTGCTCTCCGAGCTGGCTCGACGCTATCCGACCGACGGCCATTGTCCCAACCATCCCGTGCTGCGTGCGTGGCCCGATGCCTCGCGTCTGGCGCCGCCCTTCTCGACCATGGCCACCGCCACCGTGCAGTATCTCTGCTCGTCCGACACGGCTCGCGTCGGCTACGACCACCACTCGAAGCAGTGGTTCCCGTTGCGCGAGTTGGTGCTCGAGGATCGATCGTTCGCGTCGATCGTTCGGCACACGACCGCTGTGCGTCGCGTACTAGCCACCACGTGTGGCGTGCATACCTTTCAACCACCGGACAACATTGTCCGCACCGTACAGGCCCATCTGTCGTGCACGTCGCCCAAGCTCATTGCTGATGCCATTCGAGCTGTCGCCTCTCCCGACATGTTCAACGCTGACGATGCCGATGATCTCCTGTTTTATCTGCTGCATATCAGCCCGAAATCAAGGAGCTCTGCCCGAACCAATCAGCATCAAGAGCAAGACGGCAGCTCTGCTTCAGATGATGATAGCGACGATGACGATGACGATGACGATGACGATGACGATGACAGCTCTACTCTCGTACTCAATCCACGAGTACACCAGTTGAAGGAGCGCTTCGCACTCCTCGATCAACTGCCAGTGTTGCCGCTGCAGCCAACGGCCAACAAGTCTCGTCTCAATGTCGGCACAATCTACACCAATGTGCGACCCGACACGCCGATCTACTACCTGGCGTCTCTCAAGGTGCAGAGGTTGCTACCCAACTTTGGCAGCTTCGTCGCCATCAACTGCAAGGCCTCCAAGTACTTGAATTCGCCAGCGATTCTGCAAGTGTGCAACATTCGCCCAATCACGCCACGAGTCATCTCCGAGAATATGGGCAGCATCGTGCCTGCGAGCTGGCGCTTCCAATCGTGCGTGCTCTTGTCGGCAACGCCGCCCGTCGGAGGCAGCTCGCGAGATCGAGAGCGAGCTGGTCTTCTTGTTGCCAATGCCACTGCCACTGCCACAACCGTAGCACCCAAGCCTCAAGCACCAGCAGTCGAACCACCTCAAGCTCGAGCTTCCAAGTGGCTCAAGTCAACGCCCGAACCAACGCCTGTCGCTACCAAGGGTTCTGGCAAGAAGAACAAGAAGCAACAAGCTCGTCGTACTCAACACGAGCAAGAGCCAACATCAACGACGACTTCGACTTCAACGACTTCGACGACGGTTACGACGGCGACTGTAGCAACTACGACAACAACAACCAACTCGACTATGATCGATTATCAATCACCAGAGACCGTTCGCGAGATCCTTGAGCGCCTCAAGCAACTATGTGCCTTCTTGCTGCAGTGCGACATGTCGCAAGTGCACAACTACTTTGCGCCATGGCCATTGATTCCTACCGATGCCGGTTTCGTTCTTTCAATCTCGTACGCTCGAGAGCGCTACGTGCTGGATCCCACGAGTATGCGGCTTAGCCAGATGAAGGTGGTCAAGCAGTTCGGTGTCTTGTTTGCTGCCTTCGATCAAGATGTCGAGGAGAGCACCTGGGAGTACGAGTACGAGGCCCCACTCAATGACCGCCAATCTGCTGTCGACTCTCATGGCAATACGATCGAGCTCAACGACGATGACGAAATTGACGACGACGACGACGAGGATGCCGAAGACGACCTTGATAGTGGATGGTCGTTGAGTAGAAAGGCGGCTGGTGGGCGCAAGAAGTCACGCTCCACGACGACAAGGAAGCAGAAGCCCAAGCCGAAGCCGAAGCACAATCGCAAGCACCTGGGCAAGAGTGCTGAGCAACCAACATGCTCGTTCGTGCAGTTGATCGGCACCTCACGAGCACGCAATGTGATCTCGGCCTTGCTGGCAAGCTACGAGGACACGATGGAGGTATCGCGCGAGATGTGTGGCGCACTGCGCTCGTATGTCTTGAGCCATCGGGCACTGTTGCCGGTGCGTTCCGGCGCAGTGTTGCTGCGACAGCTGCCCGTGTTCGAGACGCTCGCCGGCTCGTTCCAGCCGGTCGTGCGCTTCAACCATCCGAACCTCATTGCGGCTCCGGCACCCAACAATCGCTTCGCAACAACCAGCGCCTGGGACGACTTGTTGCGTGGCAGCTTTGGCAGCAGCTTGCTGTCGCTCGAGTCGCCCGATGCCGTGGCGATTCTCGAGCTCGCCGAGTTGGGCCGCTGTCCCGAGGAGGAGTTTCTACAGCAGTTCCTCGTGCGCAACCTGGCGAACCTCTCGGATCAAGCGTGTCTCTTGACGCTCGATCTCGTCGGCAGGCTGCAATTGTGGAAGGGCACGTCGCAGCAGCAGCAGCAACAAACCGCTGCACTTCGCACGGCGCTATCGAATGCACCGCTGGTCGCTGTGGCCGATGACGACGGTGATGGCAGTACCGAGCAACGTCGAACGACACGTCGTCCGTGTCGAGCGTTCATCGATCCCGAGAACACGATGCTGGGCGCGATCCTCGGTTCTCATTCGAACGCCCTACCGCCTCCCGAGTACCACACGGCGCCCATCCTGAAGGCCATGCGCTGGCTCGGCATGCAGACGCTCCTCGCCGCTCCGTGCTTCCTTCGCGCCGCCACCGAGGTCGCCGACACTCACTCGGTCGACGGCGGACTGTATCTGACGCAGTTCCTCGCCGACAATCGCCAGGTGCTGGCGTCACAATGGAGCGCGGCCGAGATCAACTCGGTCGCGAACATTGCCTTCATTCCGTGCACCGACGAGCGACAGCTGCCGCTGCACCATTGCGACGGCACCGCATTGCCGCTCATCTTTCACTCGGCATCGACGTGGTCAATCTCGTCGATCGAAGGACGAAGCGTACACAGCGAGCTCGAGCGCCAGACCTACGAGTTGCATGGAACGGCGTACAGCTACGTCAGCTCGGAGGAGGCGCACGTACGGCAGCTCGAGCTCCACGACCTGATTCACAAGATGCGTACCAGACACGCACCGTTCGCGGCGCTGCACCGTAACCCCAAGGACCTCGTGCCGTTGAGCTCCGAGGCGCTCGGTGGTTCGAGCCACAAGGACCAAGAGGCTCCTCGCATCGTGTTCATGCGACCACGCGGCTGCGTGTCGGACGAGTCGGCGTGGTTCTACTGGCGCGTGATGCCAGTGCTGCCGGCGCAAGCGCGAGCGCTGGTCGACTCATTGCTCGGCGCCAAGCTCGGCATGCGAATGTCGCCCATGACCGCGACAGTCATCGATCACTTGAGCTCACTCGCTCGCGAGTGGTCGACCACTCTCACGCGGCCGCGCTGGATCTCGTCAACGATGCGCAGCTTCTTGCAGTACCTGATCTTTGGCTCGTGCATGCACCTGCTGCTCGGCATGAAGCACAACAAGCTTGTGTACTCGGCCGTCGCTCGTCGACTCGGCAACGTGCCGTGGGTGCTGTTCGATGACTCGGCGTGGGTGCTACCGAGTGCGGTGGTGCTCGAGCTCGACGAGGACCTCGCCGAGCAGGCGCGCGCTCCACCGGAATACCTGCGACCGATCGAGGTGCTGCTCCGCATCGCGGGCTCGCGCAGCAGCGCCGCCGATTCACAGCCGATGGTGCGCATCGCGACGCCCAATCCCTCGGAGCCCAGCCAGCTGCACAGCAGGATCGTCTTCTCGATGGACGATGCGTCGTTCGCCGACGTGGTGTTCGTGGTCGATGACCAGTACATTTACGCGCACAGGCTCGTGCTGGCGCTCACGAACGACACGCTGCGCACCATGTTTCTCAGCGGCCTCGAGGGTCCGTCGGCCTTGATCGATGTGCCGAGCCACCAAGCCACCAAGCGCTCGCTGCCGTCGATCGTCATGCCGGATTGGTGCGACCACGCGACCGCCAAGTGCTTTGTGCGCTACCTGTACACGGGCGAGGTGACGATGCCCGACGGCTCACCGATCGGCGAAGCCACGCCGTCGAACGACACCGTGGCACACGTGTGCATGCTACTTCGCGTGGCCGACGTTTACTTTGCCGAGCACTTGCGCGAGTGGTGCGAGCACTACCTGGCGACCTCGGGCATCATTACCATCCTCAACGTGTGTGATCTCTTGACACACGCGCATGGTTGCAACGCCAGGCAGCTGCAGGCCGTCTGCCGACATCATATTCTGTCAAATCTCACTGCCGTCAAATCCACACCGCAATGGCAAGAGTTATCGGCAGATTTGAAGGCATTCGCGCTGGCTACACTCACATCAAATCAATGATCACTCACTCACACACGCACAGTACAATGACCAACCAACCAACCAACCAGTATCATATCCGAATCGAATGATAATAACTATCTATTTACACGCACAAGAGAATGAGAGGAACGAATTCATCGACTCATTCCTCATGAGAACAAAGCAAACAAGCGAAATGACACGTAATCATCAACGAAAGAGAGAGAGAGAGCAACAAGCTACCTTGAAGAAATTGATAGATAGGAGACAGGAGATAGGAGAGGAGCTTATTGAGCATGTGTCAGCGGTACGTTGGGTGTAGTTGAGGTCGTCACTTGTACGCAAAGGCACGTCACGTGATCGAACTTGCCGATCGGCGACTTGAGCGTACTCGTGACCCATTCGTTGAGGTCCTTGCGTTCCTTCTCGCCCATCTTGTTCCAATCGCGTTGTAACAGCCCGCCGGCTTCGTAGGCCTCTCGCTGCAGACGCGTGGTTTCGATCACAAAGTCGACCACTCGTTGCGAGATGTAGGCGGCCGATGGCGGATTGAGGCCGATGATGTCGGCGAGCTTGTGCTCCTTGAACGAGTTCTTGAGCTTGCTCTTGGTGGCCGCATCGAGCTCGCGCCACGAGTCGGTACGAGCACCGAGCTGCGACGGCTTCACGCCCAGCACCTCGGGATCGAGGTTGTCGTGCACGCCGTCCGAGAGCGCCAGCAGATAGTCGCCATCCTCGACCAGGCACGCGTAGCACAAGAGGTTGCGCAGATCGGGCTCCGAGCCGCCGAGGGCGCCACCCGAGTCGCGTACACCGAGTGTTCGATCGCTTTGTGAGATTTCGACCACTTCTGCCGTCTGGAAGCTGTAGCGATAGATGAGCGAGTCACCGACAGTGCCACCGACAAAGATCCATTTCGTCGGATCGTCTGATGCGAGTTGGAACGTAATGCCTCCACACAAGGTTGTCTTGGCATCACTATTGGCAACTACCATTCTACGAGAGCGAGAGCAATAGGTGTGCGTTAATAATGAGCAAGCGATTGATGAGAGATGCCACACATACTTGTGAGCCAACTCGAAGGAGCGCAAGACATCACGAGCAGCTTGATGCGTATCATGAATGCACACGATACGACTCCACTCGCACGATGAAAAGTTGCGATTCAACTCTTCGAGATATCGCTCCAAACACACGAGGTGGTGCGCTTGGTCCGACGCTCGACGTTGCTCCTCGACCAATGCCGACTTGGTGAGCGATTCATTGAGATACAGCATCAAGCCAAGCAGCGCCGATTGCGAAGCTCGTCGACTATCATACAATCACCAATCCACAGTGAATAAACGAGTCGCATTCCGTGATGGTGTGCGTTTGATTGTACATACCTATCAACGCCCCAACCAATACCATCAGCCACGCCAAAGAAGATTCGATTCGAGAAGGTTTGCGCAGCGAATGAATCTGCATTCGGCTATTAATGCACACAAACCAACACGATAGATTAGATTCAACGCGATGGGAATGCTTATGATTATGCTGTGATTCTCGAGAAGGTACCTGTCCAGCTTTGACGCCTTTGATATAGTCCATAGCATAGGTATCGGTCGTGATACCGCAAACTCGCGAGTCTCCGACGTACGAACGCTCTCGTGGAGGTACTTGTTCGTGAGAAGCAGTGGTGGTGTCCTCGTGCAACGATGGCGGCTGCTTGTGATGATGTTGGCGCGGGTGCTGTTGTGTCTGTGGTGGTTGTTGGTGGTGGTGTGCTGCCGACGACGACGACGATGAGGAGGAGCCCGAGGTGGTCATGGCGTCGGCGTAGACGTAATGGTGGAGCCTCAGTCGTTGCAGAAAGTCGGCATTACTCACGAGACGGCGACAGAGATCGTGCTGTTGGAGCTTGGTGAACACGTGCTCGGGCGTCACGGTTCGATCGGCGATCGAGCCGTCGCCCGAGTTGCCGCTGAGTTGATACTCGTGCTCGGACGACGTGGCACCGGAGGCAGCAGCTCCAGCGGCGTCGGATGCCGAGGCGATCGCTTGCGTCGCGCGTTTGTGCTGTTGCTTCAAGTATCGACGTCGAGCATCGAGCGAGTCAATGACCTCGAGCACGCCGTCCTCGGGTCCGATGCAGATGGCGAGATCCGGCGTGTCGCGACGATTGCTGCCGCCGAGGCTGGCGCTCAAGCTCGAGTGATCGTGGCCGCTCAATGGCGCGAGAGCCATCAGCGGCAGCTGATAGGGATGCGTGCAGGAGACGGCTTGCGTGTAGAGCGGATAGCCCGGGTCGCCTTCGTGCAGGTAGGCCGTGCGAGGCAGCATGAGCTGTGACGCTCGCGGCAGCGCCGAGTCCGAGGCGTGCGTCGAGTGCACGCGCGGAGGTCGTGGCGGCGGCGCCTTGGATGATCCGGGCGCGGTGTAGTACGACGAGCCTGACGTCGGGTGCATCATGTCGGCAGTCGATGTGCCGCGAGGTCGAGGAGGTGGCACTGGTATCTCGGACGCCGGAGCCGCCGAGTACTGATGCGGCACGCTGTACGAGCCAACGGGACGCAAGTGTGCTGGCGTTGCTGCTGCTGCTGCTGCTGCTGCGGCGGCAGCTGCGGCAGCGGCAGTAGACGACGACGGAGAGATTGCTCGTACATGGCTCGAACGAGGTGAGGTGGCGGTGTTCTTGGGGAGCACCGGCGGCGACGACGAGACGAGATTGATGGCGTGCGAGGTCGAGCTCGGCGACGACGGCGACGACATCGAGGCGCTGGTCGAGATGGACAACGCAGGCAATCGGCCCTGCGTCGACGGCGTGGGGCGCGAGGACATGAGAGCCTCGTGCGCCGCGTCGTCGTCATCGTCGTCGTCGTCGTCGTGGTGGGCGCGCGGGTGGTCGTCCTGGAAGGCCTCGGAGAACTTGTCCTTGTCGTGATGGCCGCCATTGTTCGGCAGGAACCACCACTTGGAGCGCTTCTTCGAGTGGTCGGCTGATACGCTGCGACGATGTCCCTTCATGTTGAGTGCTCGAGGGTGCAATCAATGGATGGCACGGGGGAGAGACTGCGAGAGAATCGAGATATGGTGCGTTGGAACAGTGGTGGCAGTGTACAGGCGCCACAGCCTCGCTCAATGCCTAGGTGGTGGTGATAGGTGATGTTGATGATTCAAGACCTTGGTCGTGAATAAGTGATGTTGATAGGTGATGTTGATGATTCGAGACCTTGGTCGTGGATAAGTGATGTTGATAGGTGATGTTGATGATTCGAGACCTTGGTCGTGGATAAGTGATGTTGATAGGTGATGTTGATGATTCAAGACCTTGGTCGTGGATAAGTGATGTTGATAGGTGATGTTGATGATTCGAGACCTTGGTCGTGGATAAGTGATGTTGATAGGTGATGTTGATGATTCGAGACCTTGGTCGTGGATAAGTGATGTTGATAGGTGATGTTGATGATTCGAGACCTTGGTCGTGGATAGGTGATGTTGTTGATGCGCAGCGAGCGAGAGCAGCAGACGAATGAACGAGAGAACTCGATCACTCAGATCTCGTTGTTGCTCGCTCGCTGCTGCTCGTGGGTTGCTCGCTCGCTTGCTTGCTCGATCAGCCATGGCTGCATCATTGAAGCAACTCTTGAAACAAGCTCGCGAGAGCATCGACAAGAAGGAGTACACGACCGCCGTTCAGCACTGTCGCGCCGGCTTGAAGCTCGAGCCCACCAACTACACGTTGCTGGTCTTCGCCGGTGTCGCTTGCTTCCATCTCAATCAACTCGAGCACTCGGAACAGGTCGGTCGTCGCTCCGTGGCTGCGATCATTCGTTTGATGCACAATGATAGAGAGATAGATGTAGAGATATTCAAGCTCCCAACTGATACGATATCTATCGATATCTATCATGATCTATCGATATCTATCATGATCTATCGTTATCTATCGATGATGTAGGCATATCGTCGCGCCATCGCATCGAACGCCACCAATCCACTCGCCTACAAGGGACTCTTGGAACTGCTCGTGAGCAAACAAGATTGGGAGGCATTGGTACCATGCTTGGACTCGATAATGCCCTTGGTTCCGTATGATGATATCGAGAGCCTTCAATGCCAGCACGAAGCTTATATCCACTGATCGAATCGAATCCAATCGATGTAGATCCGGCAATGCCAAGCTCCTCGAGTACCAACGACTCAAAGGCACGACACTCGAGAAGCTGAATCAATTCGAGAAGGCCGCTCAATGGTGGGAGGAGCTCGCTCGATTGTCGCTCGATACGCTCGTGCTCCCGATCGTCGATCACGAACAAGCCGCTCCTGTGCTGGATCAAGTGCTCGAGTATCGATCGCTGGCGTTGACAGATCGCAAGCAGGCCATGGCCACGAGCGAGGCAGATGCCAAGGAGCTTCGAACGAACGAGTATCTCGAGGCGATCGAGTCGTTCTTGAGCTTGCTCGTGCGTGTCGGACGAGCTGATGCGTTTGGCGAGTTGCTCGAGGAGTACATTGCGCTCTTGTCGGCTCGTGTCGATGATACTGCATCGTCGCAAGATCTTGAAGCCGTCTCGAAGGTTGGCATCGATAACTACTCGCAAATGTTCGATTCGATTCGATTCGATTCGATTCGATTGAGAAGCTTTGATTGACTGGCTGGTTGAATCACGTGTAGAATCGAGAGATACTCGCGCAACGATGCAAACAACTCATGATCGATCATTCGTACTCGCCAGTACCGTTGGAGACCTTGCTTCAGATCTACGAGGAGGACTCAACTGGTTTGTATCAAACAGACACTCAAGAGAGAGCGCGCTACTCGATCGATTGAGATACTGATTGAGAACCTCTTGTTTGGTTCACAGGTTCTCTCTTGAACCTTGAAGAGCTGCGTTCGATTCGCTTGAGGCTCGCACACTCGTTCCCGTATCGACCCTTGGCGCAAGTGACACTGGCGGTGCATGTGCTCACGCACTCGCTGTCGTCCTCGTCACACACGAACGTTCAAAACTCGGACCTCCTGTCGAACATCACCGACTTGCTCGAGAACTGCTCGACACAGCGGCCGAGTCTCACGGCCTTGGTGGCACTCTCGAGCTTGCATCTCGCGACACAATCGCACAACAAGCTCAAGCAAGTGACCTCCAAGGGTCTTGCGTTGATCAATAGCTTGGCACAACCTCGTCGATTGTTATCTCTCAAGTTGCGATTGTACTTGGGCCTCGCTCAGTCACAAATTCAACGCGGTATCGCTCGTGAGGCTCAATCGACCTTTGAAGCCATTCTCAAGGAGGTATCTCTCATTCCCTCACTCGTTGATTGAGTGGTTGATTGAGTACTGAAATGAACGACTTTGTCCACTTGCCTAGGATGACAAGTCAGTCGAAGCATTGCAAGGCCTCGTACGAACGAGCATCACGCTGTATCACAATGGCCAACGACCTCTCACGCTCGCAACGCACTGGGTCAACGAGATGCTCTCTCGCTTCCCTGATTCGCATTGGGCTACTGCACACCTGTATGCACGCCGTTCACATTTCTCTCTCTCTCTCTCTCTCTCTCGTGTTTGGCTCCATTCTGACCATTGTATGATGTAGTGGATGGATTCACCTTGAGCAACGAGAGTTCGTACAAGCTGCTGAGTACCTCGAGCGAGCGATCCAACAATCCGAGCAAGCCAAGCAACAACCACACGTGCGTCACGTTGCGTTCCCTCACGTTGAAGAGGGTGCATGCGTCGTGACGGAGCCGTTTGACGATGCCATCTATCGCTACTGGCTCGGCCGAGTGCATTGGGAGTGCGGTCGCTTCAAGGAGGCCCGCGTGCAGTTCCTGCTCTCGGCCAAGGCCAATCCGAACTACTCGCCGAACTTTGCGTACCTCGGCTTGTACTCGCTTCAGATCGAGCGAGATATCGAGAAAGGTACGTGTGGTGGGCTCATCTCGATTGTCCTGACTCTAACGACATTGATGGCAGGCAAACGATGCTTCCAGAAGGCCATCTCGCTCAACGCTACGGACGAGGTTGCTGGTGTTGCACTGGGAGACATTTACGAGCAAGCAGGCCAGTACTCGTTGGCACTCTCGCTCTACCGTCAAGCCACGGGTACGAGACACCGAGGCGGCTTCGATGCTCTCGCTAGACAGCTTCCCGTTGCACTCACTCAGATTGCATGTGTAGTGGGAGCGCGTGTCGTTTGGGCTTGGCGCCGTCTTGGCTTCTTGCAACTCAAACTCGGCAAGGAGCGCAAGTCTCGCACTGGATCGTCGTCGTCATCGATCACGAGCACGTTCGAAGAGGCGCTGCAGGCGTTGCAGATGGTACTGCGAAGCGACAAGCTCGATGTCGAGTGTTGGGTCGGTCTCGGGCAGGCGTACCACTCGCTCGGCAAGTTTGTCGCGTCGCTCAAGGTGCTGGCACACGCGATTACGCTCATCTTCCCGTCGAGTGAGCCGACGAATGCCAGCGATACGGTGGCTCCTAGTTCACAGACCATTGTCGCTGGTTCGAGTATGGCCACGGGTATCAATGCCACTCACCTTCACGGACTCTGGAGTGCAGCAGCAGCAGCAGCAGCAGCAGGTGATACTACCGCGCCATTCCAACCACCAGCCTTTGCAGTCGATGCAACGTACCAGATTGCTCTCGTGAAGCACATGCTCGGTCTCAACAACGAGGCCATCGTGGCGCACAAGACCATCTTGCAGTTTGCGAGCGAGAACTACGTGCCATCGCTTCATGGCCTTGCCGATGCGCTCTTGTCTCTTGCACGACAAGAGGTGCGCCAGGGGCTGTTTGGACGCGCGGCCGACACGCTCATGGAGGCCGTGTGGTTCGCGTCCAAGTCGCTCGCGGTACAGGACGACCTCGAGTGCTCGTGGAAGCTGCTGGGCGACTCGTTCGCGTTCGCCTACCAGCTGCCACTCCACGAGCTCCACCGTGCCGCACACGCGACACCCGATTCGCATCCAGCGCACTCGGCAAGCGGCACCGCTCGCGAGACGTTTGCGTTCTTCTGCGCCAAGGCCATCGATGCGTACACGCGAGCACTCGGTGTCGCTACCAAGGTCGCTGCCGAGTTGAGTGGCAGCGACGGTTCCGAGGCTCATCTCGAGTCGGAGGCCTTCTTGCGACACGACATTGGCGTCGTGCACTGGCACTGGCACCGCATCACGCGCAGCAGCGCCTCGATCTCGAACGCACGACAGAGCTTGCAGCACGCCATTCAACTGAAGCCGAGCGAGTGGCGCTTCTGGTTCGCGTTGGGCCTTTGCCACTTTGATGAGCCACCGCTGCAGCAGCACTTGTTGATTACGGCGATTGAGTTACTTGGTGACAAGCCCGTACGTGGTCGATCCAGTGTCGAGTGTCGAGAATCGGACGGCTCGCTGACATTCGATTCGATTACACAGGTGGATGGCGGAACGAATCAAGCCTTGGTGTGGAGCGCTCTGGCTCTACTGTATGGATCGCAGCATCGCGATGCACAAAAGGGCTGGGAGCTGGCCGAGAACGCGCTCGAGATCAGTCGCGAGATGGACGCCGAGTTTGCGTTGCCGTACGCCATCCATGCCGGCATGGTACTCGATCGACAGGCGAGCGTGGCGGAACACGGCGGTCGGCTGCCGGTACCGTCGGCCGACTCGACGGCCTTTACGTGGTTCCAACGAGCGGTGGCTCTCAATCTGCCATCGATCGAGTCGAACCTTGGCTTGGGTCATTCGGCGCTCGCAGTCGGTGATGCGGCGGCGGGTCTGTTTGCGTTGCTTAAGTTTGTCGAGTTCTATCCCGAGCACGTACAAGCACGCAATCTCCTGGCTCTGGCACAAGAGTCGCACGGACAATTCAAAGCGGCATTGAGCACGCTCGAGCAGGCGATCTCACTCGCCTCGGCACAGAAGTCTACTTCCAACAACAGCAACAACAACAACCAAGCATTGGAGCAACAATTGGTGACTCTCGAGAGCAATCGAGCTCGCTTGCTGTGCCGCAACGAGCAGTATCAAGAGAGCGCGGCCTTGTATGATCGGCTCCAACAGAACCAACGATTCGCGTTGTTCCTCGAAGCGGCACCGAGCAGCGTCCTTTGGGATGAGCCTTGGCGCTTTGCAGCTCGAGCTTACCATTGTTCGCAACGGGTACGTCACTGGTAGTGCGGCTAGTGAGGAAACCGCCACCACCAACTCACAACCACCATATGACTCGTGCAGCATGCCGATTGTGTGGCAGTATTGAAGCGGGTGGTCGAGAGCGCTCCGGCAAACTCGCGAGCAGCTGCTGATGCGAGCGTGGCATTAATGAGTGCGTGGTATCGCCAAGGCCAACTGGCAGAGGCCAATTCATTTGCTGCTTCTTGGTATGATCAAAAGAGAGCGAGAGAGATTCGTTGAGGAGATGAGCTGACAACCGTGGTTGTTAGTGTTGGCAAGGCAGACTGTGCGATTGAGGTACTCGAGTCGATTGCGTGCTTGGTGCTTCTGCAAGGCCAGTATCAACGAGCTGCTCAAGTGCTGGATCGCATCGAGAGCTTGGTCGAGCAGAATGCCACCCGGCGTGTTGGCATTCGCGTATCGACCATTGTGTTGCGAGCCGCTCTCGCGCATCTCCAGAAGGACGACTCGGCCGCCGTGTCGCAACTGCTCAAGGCCATCCACATTGACCCGTCGAACATGGAGCTCGTGCACTTGCTGGCATCGCTGCTGATCACTGGCTCGTCTCGCGATCGCGCTGCCAACGAGCTGGAGGGCGTGTGTCGCAACCTCGACTCGGGCAACGGCCTCAACAACGTGGCGAGTGCCGTGTGGCGGAGCTCGGCCAACGCCATGCTCGGCATCTCGCGACTCAACCCGCTGGCGGCAACCTGCACGCCGCAGCAACGGCGCACCGAGGTCGTGGGCCTCAAGCGAGCGACGGCGACGGTGCAACGTGCGATCGCGCGCTATCCCGACGCGTGGTCGCTATGGTATCTGCTCGGCGTCGTGTCGTATGCGCGCGCCGCAAGACGACAGCGCCGCAGCGACTTTGAGGCCACCGCGAGCGTCGTCGCCACGACGCTCACGCTGTTGCGAGCGGTGGCACGATCGTCTGAGCTCGACCGAGTGCTTGTAAACTGCCTGGTTCTCGCGTCCGACTGCCAGCTGCAGCTCGGGCACACTGCCGAGGCCGTGGCACACGTGGCGCAGGCGCTGGAGGCCGCCGGCAACCGAGCGGAGCTCACGTGTGCGGCACTCCGCCAACGCGCTCGGTGCCACATTGCCTCGGGCTCGATCAAGGAGGCGCTCGGCTCGTACCGCGAGGCTCTGGCGCTCGATGCCAGGCAGATCGGCGTGTGGCTCGAGATGTCGGACGTGTATCAGCGGTGTGGCATGACCGAGGCGGCGCTCGAGTGCCTCACGGCTCCGGTGCGGCTCGAGTCGGTGTCGGGCGTCGACAAGGTCGCGTGTCTCGTGCACCAGGCGTGCTTCCACCTCAACCAAGAGCAAGTGAGCGACGCCCTGCGATGCACGATCGGAGCCATCAAGCAGAGCAACAAGCAGAGCGGCGTGGCGTTCCTGCTCAAGGGCCTCGTGCACGCAAGGAGCCGCGAGTGGAAGCAGGCGCTCGTGGCGCTCAACGTCAGCTTCACGCTCGAGCCCTCGCAGCCGCTGCTCAACCTGCTGTTCGGCGAGGTGCACCTTGCGCAGCGCGAGTTCCAACAGGCCGAGAGTGATGCGCTGTTTGCGATCGATGCCGCAACAGGAGCTGCCGGCGAGGAGGGCGAGGCCGACGAACCGAGGAGCGTCGCGGAGTTGAGCAGGGCGCTGATGCTGCTTGCGGAGCTCTCGCGCGAGGCAGGCATGCTGCCAAGGGCGCGAGTACTCGCACAGCAGGCGCTGCATCTCGATCCGACGACGGCGGCGCTTGAGTCGCGGTGTTTGTCGATCCTGCAGGAGTGAGGCTACCTTGATTCGAAGAGATATTGAATGGATTAGATTCATTTGATTCCAGGAGATATTGATTGGATTAGATTCATTTGATTCGACGACTGTTCAGTTGTTCGTTGCCTCGCTCGCTCGCGCATCTCTCGCTCACGCTTCCATCCACTATGAGCACCACCAGCAACGTCGCGCTGCTGGCTCGCGAGTTCACCGAGGCCGATACCGACACGCTCCGTAGTGTACTCGCCGAGTGTCGCGGTAATGTCGATGGCGCTCGCGACCTTCTGCGGCAGATGTTCGGCTCGAGCGACACGAACGACAACAGCGCCGACGCAACGTCGACCTCTCACAGCAGCATCGAGGAGAGCGGCTTTCTCGATGGCTCGTTGATGTTGCGCGAATCGGGAGGCCTCAATAGCTCGCTGGGTTCGTGTGAGCGCGCTCGAGGCGTAGAACGGCGCGAGCAGCGAGACTGATGCGAGGTCGTATCGATATGAGCGCAGGATTCAGCTCGGTAGAATCGTTAGGATCGTCATTAGACCTGGGAAGCTCGATGATACAAGAGCCGACACACCAAGGTGCAGATCCAAGTTCCTGTAGACTCGCTGAATCATCGAGAGCCATGCTGATCATGGCACACACACAATCGATCTCGGCATTCGAGCAGAATCCAAGTTTCGATGCTTGTCTCAAGATGAGATCTGGCAGATCCAACAGGAGGCCCTCGAGTTGGTCCGCCACGTTCTACCGAACCTGGCGCCGTACTGTGCGCGAGTGCTGCTATCCAACTATCGTGTGAGTATCCGTATCTCCAACGCTCCGCCACCATCGATTCGCATTGAGACTCACGCGATCCGGATGCCTACCGACATAGTGGGATGCCAATCGAATGCTCGAGTCATTCCTCGAGAATACCAAGGCCGTGTGCGAGCGAGTCGGCATACCGACTCCTGAATCCAATGATGAACTCACAGAGAGCACTCCTCTCGGTATCGATACGAGCTGCCCACTACGAGAGCGACTCTCGCTCGCGCTTACTCACATGGCGAATGACCACAGGCGACTCGAACGAGTGCTTCATTTGTGGCGACGAGTATACAGCCGCCGAGTTCTATCGCCTCCACTGCGGCCACGGATATTGTATCGATTGTTGGCGAGCATACTTGAACCTCGAGGTGCAGGAGAAGAAGCAGATCATCACATGCCAAGGAATGAATGGAACCGAGCGATGCCGCATGGTGATGGACGAGATGGACATCATCAAGCTGCTGGTATGAGTGGCATTCCGATCATTCACGCGCTCCCCCACGATTGAACAAGAGATCCCATCCATTGTGACAGGACGACAAGGACCGCGAGAAGAGGTTCAAGGAGGCGTTGCTCGAGAACTTTATCAAGAGCCATCCGCGATGTGTCTGGTGCCCGGCAGCAGGATGCGATCGAGCGCTGCTGCTCGAGCAAATCACGGGAGAAGGTAACGAGGCAGTCGAGTGCAAGTGTGGCAATCGCTTCTGGTACGGCTGAATCGATGATATCGTGTTCGTGGCCATCACGAATCTGAACCGAACTGACTTGCGATTTCGATTGGATTGGATTGGCGAGCAGCTTTCGATGCCTTGCTGCAGACCATCGACCAGCCACGTGCGACATGATGGCCGAGTGGAGCAAGCTCGAGAGCGGAGGCGACGACTCGATCAACGTCGGTTGCATGATGCTGATCTCGAGGCCGTGTCCCAACTGCAAGACGATGATCGAGAAGAACGACGGCTGCCGTCACATGAACTGCACCAACTGTCAATTCCATTTCTGCTGGGACTGCATGCAGAAGGTACGCAGAGCTCCTGGAGGCCATGCCCTCCTGAGCATCTGTGCGCTCACATGCCAATGTGCGGGCTGGTTGCGGGAGTAGTTTGGAACTGGAGCCTTAGGAGGCACGGATGGTTACGGCAACCATACGTGCGGCCCGGCGTACGATCCATCGGCCGTGAACAAGGAATCGTCGGTCGAGAGCTTTCAACAATACCAAGACGCCTCGAACTTTGCGCTCAACCAACGAACCAGCATGAATCTCGAGCTCAGGCTCGTGGAAGAAGCCGAGAAGCTCGCTCGCGCCATGAAGGCCGCGACAGGAATGCCAGCGGTCGCTGTCGAGTTCTACCGAGAAGCGACGAAGCAACTGATCGCGGTACGTCGTCATCCAATCGAATCACGTGGCACCAAAGTCGAGGATTGAGGATTGAACTGACGCACTGGTTCGCTGGCTCGATCGAGCAGAATCGACGTCTGTTGTACTACTCGTTTGTGTTTGAGTACTTTCACGCCAAGAAGCCGACTCAAATCAACAAGGACTTGTATATCATGCTTCGAACCGACTTGCAGCGACACACAGAGTTCTTGTCGGGCCTCCTGGGGTATGAATGTGATGGCACGCAGCCCGAGGTTGCTTGGTTGCTTGGTTGCTTGGTTGATTGATTGATTGAGGCAATCGCACGATCTAGATCGCCAACCAACACAGTGGCTCGATGGGAGAAGCTCGCGAACAAGCGCTCCGAGATCGTCAACGCGACGAATCTCGCAGCTCACGCACACGAAGCGCTGCTCGGTAGCACGTCTCGCTGGAATCATACACTCAGCCATACACTCTATGCCACGAGCTCAACGTCATCCACGTCGCTGTCCGACCAAGCCACTGTACCGACGACGACAGCGACAACCGAGGAGCCTGCTGCAGCACCACCAGCGACAACCGAGGAGGCGGCAACGACAGCAACGACAACGACGACAACGACAACGACGACGACGACGACAGCCGCTAGGCCTTTGAGCATGGCGGATCTGGTGCTCACAGCAATGGGCCGAGCCAATCTGCGTTGAATCTACTCGAGCAGCGCAGCTGCTGTCGGATACCTCGACCTACGATGACTCCAGACTACCACACCTACCTGATTGACGATACCAAGATCCATCCATCCATCAACACACAGTACTACTACTACTATACCATCAATATATCCACTAAACTCCCTTGGACATGTGAGATTCAATCGAGCATTCGCTCGATCGCGAGCCATTGTTGTTGCATCCTTATCTCGGCGCTCGCATCTCTCTTCTCTCTCGCTCGCCCGCTATCGATAGCACCGTGGTCGCTGGTACTGGGTCTACCTTCGATAGAACCATGGATCTCGAGCAACTACAGCGCGAGTTCCCACACGTCGACGCCGAGTTGGTACAGTGTGTACTGGCCGAGAGTCGCGGCAACGTCGACCAAGCACGCACGCATCTGCGCACCATGTTCTTCGACGACGGCGCCGATGATGCTGGTGCTGGTGCTGCCGCCCCCAAACCCACCGACTCTCCATCAACCTCTGGTACTACTACACTGCTACTAGACTAGCTATACTGCAGCATATGAGCGGAGAGCGCGCGGGTTTTTGGTTGGTTCGACGATGGCGACTGATGTGCGCGAGATATGTTGCGCGCGTGTGATATGGCAGGTGCGGCGGTGGCGATGGCGGACGACAAGGCCGCCAGCGACGACACCGACCCGATCACCGATGAGGACGGCGGTGACATCGGTGATATGGATGACTTTGTACGTGGCCAGTATAGCGTTGTCCGAGTGGAGATATCTCTCGTGGCGATGCGCATATCCAGTCGCTGATGATGCTGATGATCATTCGATCGACTTGATTGATGGCTGGCTGACTCCACGTGTGTGCGTGTGGCATCTACGATCGATGCAATATGGGGGTTGGTTGTAGGGCGATGATGGCTTTCCTGATGACGACGGCTTCCCAGGTACGAGATCGAGCTGCAGAACGATGCTGCTTCGATGATGATGGTACTCGCTCGGCATGGCGCGCTTACTCTCGTTCGTGTGTGGCCACATAGACGATAGCCATCATGGACTGTTGCGAGGTTTGTGGACTCTATGCTCTGCTGCTGCTGCTACTGTTGCCACTTCCAGACGACGAGAGGCTTCCATTGTATTCACTCGTTCGCGCGCGTGTGTGCCATCAGAATCATCGGACGATCTCTTCGATTCAGTGATCCAAGAGACTCTCGCCAGTACGTCGATCTCGTGGCGCTCACTCGGCCTCGCTTGTCTCTATTGGAGAACTGAGCCCCTCATCGTCATCAACAACAGAGAAGGACTTTGAGTGCTTGTCGCACGATGCCATCTGGAAGATCCAACAGGATGCCCTCGATGTCGTGAACAACATCCTGCCCACTCTGCCGACCTACTGCGCTCGA